>Ga0326512_10000116_pt1 | contig 64707 bp, 97 predicted proteins | sample 1_2617_0518_D_FD_203652 | JGI IMG/M metagenome (GOLD analysis project Ga0326512, IMG submission 203652) | Bovine rumen microbial communities from UC Davis, California, United States - 1_2617_0518 | ecosystem: Host-associated > Mammals > Digestive system > Stomach > Rumen | place: USA...
TATTCAATCAATCCGCCTGCATACATACCGCAGTAAAATAGATTCAATATACCATTTGTCAGGCGACATTCCACAAAATTCAAACATTCAAGTTGTTCTTGATACCGTACTCTTGAAATACCCAACCGATACCAAAGTGACAATTCAATCAGTAGCATATAACGTTCAGGGCGATACTGTAATCTCAACCGGCTCTGCGATATTCTTAGCACTCAACCATGCGAATAGCAACTATACCATTACTTAATCGTCATTATGTAATAAGGAAGGTGAGGAAATGTCTTTTGAAGGTTATCAATACATCGAAGAACGTGATAGTGGTGACAACATTATCATCGAAGGTGTTGTGTCAAAAAAGTCAGCGTTCACGACATCGGACAATCAGGGAATCTTTGATGCGTTCGGGCATGATCTGAATTGGCTTTACGAAAACTGTAATGCCGATACCGTTAAGTCAATCCGCGATTCAATCACAAATATGTATGAGGATATGAAAACGAATCCGGATTGGGGCGCAACGTCGGCAAAACTGGAAGCGGAAAAGGCAATCCAAGCGGCGAAGGATGCACAAGCCACGGCTGATAAGATTCAGGCAACATCTGATACTGTTGAAGAAATCGCTGATGCACGCAATGAGATTCTGGAAATGCTCTCACAGATTCGTAGTATGAAAGATGAAGTAGTTGCGGATACGGAGTCTGTCAGAACGAACAGTGCCAATGCGCGTGTGTCTGAAACAAATGCTAAAGCATATGTTGATAAGGTTACGATTCACTGGGGTTTAGTAAACGATAAACTCTGCATCATCGGGGAGGAATGATTATGAGCATCGTAAACGTAGAGGATTACATGAAACGCCAAACAACGGCGCTCGAAACTATGGCAAAGTCAACAAGCAAGGCAATTAACCTAACGGGTGATGTTACCGGCTCGGTAACGTATGGGAGTGATGGCACGGCGACGATTAAGACAACGGGAAACAGTGCTGCAAAGCTCACAACAGCAAGAACGATCAGCTTATCCGGCGACGCTACAGGTTCGGTATCGTTTAATGGTTCCAGTAATGTGTCGATTCCGGTCACGCTTGCACGCACGACAGGCTTGACGGATTTGATTCCGGACGGCGCGGCGGCGCATAACTGTCTTTATCGTGGCAAGGACATCACTGCGGATTTCAACTCTGGCAAGATGTCAACGAACATCGCGAACGGCACGTTTCGCGACATCTTCGTCGGCGACTACATCGACGTGCCCATGACCGTCAACGGCACAAGCATCGGCACGGCACGCTGGCGCGTCGGCGAGTGCGATTACTACTATCGCTCTGGCGATTCGCCGTGCAATACGCACCACGTGCTCATGGTGCCGGACGACGTTCTGGATGTAAATATCCGCATAAACGACACGAACGATACCACGGGCGGCTACCAGGGCATGGAGATGTGGAAAACGACGCTCCCGCTCTACGCGGCGGCCATCAAAGCAGCTTTCGGGACGGGCCATGTGCTTGACCATCATGAACCGATCACGAAAGCTATCAGCGCAGATGCCCCATCCGGCGCGGGCGCTGGCTGGACTGGTTCGGCAACCGGTTGGGAATGGCAGACGGTATCGGCGAACCTCTTTAACGAGGTTATGGTCTACGGTACGCGCGTGTTCAGCTGTTCCGCTTTCGACGTAGGCACCGGCAAAAAGCAGGTCGCTCTGTTCGCGCTCAACCACGAGTCGACCATCGCTGGCTATCGCGGCAACCACAGCGACCGTAGATGGTATTGGTTGCGAGCGGTCGCTTCTGCGTCGCGTTTCTGCATTGCCGCCTACTACGGTGACGCGTACTCCTACGACGCGTCGAATTGCGACGATTGGGGCGGCGTCCGCCCGTATTTCCTGCTCCGTTGACCTTCCCCGCGCCCCTTGTGGCGGCTGGCGAAATGAGCCCTAAGGCGTTCACTGAACAGTATCGGTCTTGGCGCGGCGATAAGCGGCGTTATGATGCACAGGGCGTCAACCAAAGCACAGATAAACTTTTCCGTGAATTGAAAGAAGGTATATGTAATGGCAGAAAAGACGTATGAAGATATTGAAAAAGAAATGCAGGAACGGCACAGAAAGGAACAGGAAGTCATTGACCTGCGCTTAAAATTGTCGAGCCAGTATTCTGATTTAGGAGACTGGAAGATTAGCAAGATTCAAGAAGCAAGACTTCTCGGTAATCCTGACCCGTATGATATTGATGACCTGCATGAAAAGCGTCAGGCAATCCGTGAACAAATCGAAGCGTTGCAGAAGGAACTGAACGCATTGACGGTTGATGATAAGCCAGACGAGGTAGCTATGCTTGACCGTCAGTATGAGGCTGATAAGCGCGCGCTAAAAGATCAGTATGTTGAAGCCGTGGCAATGAACGATTCTGAAACGGCGAAGGATGTACAAGCTCAATTAGCAGAACTTAACACAGCATATGACGAGCAGTATAAAGCATTGATTACGGAGGGTGAGTAAGATGGCATTTAGAGTAAAGAGACGGTGTATCAGATGTCGCAAAGAATTGCGTGAGGACGGAACGTGTCAGAATCCGAAATGCGTGCGATATGTACCGCCGAAAGATGAAACCAAAAGATAACCCGGTCACAGATACGAAAGACGAAGCAGAAGTAACTACCGATACCGATATCACAAAATAAGAAGGTGAGTCTATGGACAAAATTCCAGACGGCGCAATATTGCAGATGTTCTTAACATTTGCGTCCGTCGTCATGTCGGGAATCATGGCATACTTAGTCTATCTCATGCAACAACGTTCTCGTGCAAAAGACTTGCAGGATGCGCAACGTGAAAGAGAGCGAGAGCGCAAGGACGAGCAGAGAGAGCAAGAGCGTGCGGCGATTAAGGATGGTATTTGTGCCGTTCTGCGAGATCATATTATACGCACATGTATGCAGTGTGAGCGCGATGGATACGCACCGGTTCAGGTAAGTGAATCCGTATCTCATATGGTATCGTCGTATTTTACATTAGGCGGTAACGGCGTAGTCAAATCGGTATACGAAGGATTCCGCAAATTACCGCACGTACACCCGGAAGGGGGTAATGCTAATGGTAAATAAGTTACGGTCAATACGTATCAACGCAAACGACATTCTAAATGACATTATCGTTGTCGGCTTACTCATTTACCTCTTCATTGGCAATGGTGTATACGAAATCCAAAGTGCTATTGTCGGCGGTCTTATCTGTTGTTTGCGCATGGGTACAAGTGACGGGAACAAGCACAAAGAGGAAGGGGAACAAAAGTAATGAGAGAAACTACGATCAAAGAGATTCGCGAACTTGCTAATTATTGCCGTGAAGATGTATGGGATGCGGCGCAGGATGAGCCGAAGATTTACCTACATTGGAGTGCCGGTCATTACAATAGTAAGTTTGATGATTACCATATCAACATTACAGGTGATGGCAAGTTGTGGCTTGCGACGGATGACTTTTCAGAAAAACTTGCGCATACGTGGCGTCGTAATAGCGGTGCAGTAGGCATCAGTTTGTGTTGTTGCTACGGTGCAACCACGAACGGATTAGGCAACGAGCCGCCTACGGCAAAGCAGATCGAAATGATGGCACAGGCTATTGTTGCGGTAGCTGATGGACTGTGGTTGACAATTGATAAGAAGCACGTTATGACGCACGGTGAGGCGGCAGACAGTGAAGACGGTGTTTATACATGGAGTGCCGATGATTGCTATGGCCCTCGTACCACTTGCGAACGTTGGGATTTAGAGTTCCTTGAAACGGAAGAATCGCCGTCATTTAATCCGTGGGCAACGGATGGTTCTCGTGGCGGCGATGTGTTGCGCGGCAAAGCTAACTGGTATCGTAATGCGTGGAAGGACAAATAACCTTATAACCATTACGATAGCAGGTGTAGCGTATGAGCAGTCAAGAGAAGCGAAGGGAAAAGCAGTGGGATAAACGTGAGCGCGAAGGATGGCTAGGCATGATTCCGTTACGCGATGTCTATGGCTTTGAGATGTTCCTCGTCCATAATCGCGGATGGCATAGCTCCGTCACGAATGGACTTGAACTTCTTCATGTGTATGGTTATGGCATGGAATTGATAGTCAGTTGGAATCCGGTAAAGCATAGAACAAAACTAAACTGTCGTCGGCTCATGGCTCTGTGGCACGCATACGATACGTTTCATAGAGACGATCTATGGATAGGAAGGAATCTGGTAAGAAATGAACAAGAACGATATTCTCAAAGTAATTGGTGATGAGTTTGAAAACGTCGCTAAGGACGAAATGAAGAAAGCACTTAAAGCAATTGACTTACGGGACTTACGTCCTATTATTCAGGAACACGTTGACACGTTAACGAAACCCCTTGATGATGAAGCGGATAAAACAGATTCGCTCTGGGTTAAGATTCGCAACCGCGTGTATGTCAGACTGATTAATGCAATGGTTGATACGATTACCAATGCGGCAAAGGCAGAGCTTGACAGAGTAGTAAATAAGTAATATAATATATAGTACGGTTGGATATAGTTTTATTGCTCTTGTGTTTCGTGCAATGACCTCGTAATGCGGTTACGGTCAATGGTAAGGTGGTTCCTGCTCGGTAGGGAATCACCTTATTTTTATGTCTTATTAATATTGACATTATTGCGTGTAACTATTATAATAAACTTATCAGTTCCCCGCCTGACCGGTTCATGGTCGGCGGTAAATAGCCTGCCCGTCAACCACTAAGCAGGCTATTTTTTATTGCGCGGATTTAAACCGCGTGTTATACTTACCATAAAAGAAACGAATATGGCTCGCCTACATATCGTAGCGGGCTATTTTATTACCCCTGCTTGTCTGCATTTTGTCTGCATCGGTTTTAATTGTGGCTATGTTTCGCTATGGTGCGATAAAACGATCAATGCCCTTATAATCCAGTAACGATAAGGGTTTGCGGCGTTTTGTATGTCGCACTGTGACGCGCTAAATATATGCGTCAAATAATGATAAGTAATAACAATAAAGGCGATAACCCTAGTAATCATAAGGTTGTCGCCTTTCTTTGTCTGCATTTTGTCTGCATCAAGCATTTGTCTGCATGTTGTCTGCGCTGATAGCACGGTTGATAATGTTCACGGTATCGCGCTTCATGCCGTCAGTTTCATGCGTGTACAGGTCTTCGGTAATCATTACGCTCTTATGTCCTAGCCGTGCGGCAACGTCCTTAGCGCGTGCGCCTAACTCAATGAGTTGTGTCGCGTGCGTGTGCCTAAAGGAATGGGCATTGCAACCGCATCGTTTGAGTACTGTCTTGATTGTGTCGTGATGTATCGGTCTGCCATTGTCATTCGTGCAGACAAAATCCATCTTTGTCCAGTTAGCATACTTATCCATGAGTGACCGTGACCCGTTCTTTGTCTCGCCCGTATTCGGTGACACATAGACGACTTGGTAACTATCGCCTTGTATGTCCTCATTCGCTTTCTGACGGGCGTTCCACTCTCTTAGTAGGTTCAGCAGGGCGTTGTCAATATAAAACGTCCTAACGCTACTTTGCGTCTTAGGCGGTGCAACATTATAGCCGCGCGAGATATGTATAAGTTGTTGCTTAACCGTTATCATGCCGGTACTTAGATTAACACAATCCCATGTCAATCCTAGCACTTCGCCAATCCTCATGCCGGTATGGTACATAATCGCAAGCGGAATACGCGCATACTTACACCGGCTCTTAGCGACAGAATCCATAATGTCAAGGTATCTTTCGTGTGAGATAACTTCCCTCTTAACTATGGCATCCGGAGCAAGGCGCGGTATTGGAATGTTGCTTACCGGATTTGACGCGATTAATTCCGCAGGGTATACGGCATAATGAAAGGCAGAACTTAGCATCGCACGCATAAACCGGATACTGCCACGCGACAGACCGTCTTTATAAAAGCTATCAAACAAGTCAACGATATTTCTAGGACGAACGTCCTGCACATACATATCGCCAATGACCGCAATGACACGCTTGATTCCGCTACGATACTGACGCAACGTAAGCGGACGAATGGATGACTGTTTCTTGTCTAACCATTGCGGCAGGTAATCGCATAGTTTTATTTTATTTGAAAATACTATACCACCGTGCGTGTAACTGTTATACACTTTCATACCCGCATCATACGCATCCTGCTTGGTAGGATATCCACCTTTCTCAATGACCTTACGCTTGCCGTCAATGGTGCGTCCTGCCTCAAAGATATATGAGTATGTCTTGCCGCGTTTGCGTGTACGAACCGTTGCCATAACAATGACTTCCTTTCTATAGCAAGCGAAGAATTTCAGGACGTGGTATAATAAATATGTAAACCAACTTACTGTTATTTCCGCTGTTCTTTTTGCATCAACCCCGGCACATGTTGTCGGGGTTTTTGTTGTGCAGTTTCCTTCCTATTAATAGCGGTACATGATTCTGCCTAGGATATCATGCACCTCATGCGGATTCGGATTCTTTTGTCGCAATAGTTCGACAATCCTTTCGTCATCAATATCTTCGGAATAAGCGAGCAGGCGTATCGCAAACTCATTCGCTTCTGCTTCTATATGTGACGGTATGTAGTATGACTGTTCCGCGTGTAGGCAGTAGTTGTATCCGCTGTGTAGTCTAGCGTGTCCGATCTCGTGGCATAGCGTTACCTTCTGTTCCTCATATGACAGTTTGTCATTGAGCACGATGTACTTGCGGCGCAGGACACGGACAAGGAAACCGTTGATCTTATCCGGTAACGGCGCGTGCAAGATGTTGATGTTAAGGTAGGATGTTAACAGGAAAGGATTTGCCGTGCCATACTTTTCGACTAGATGACGAACGCGCACGCGAATGTTAAACACGACAACCACCTCTCAATCTTTCTTCCTTTTATTAAGACGTTTCGCATCCCAAAAGGCAAGCGACAAAGCCGCGTGTAGTTTTTGTCTATCGTTTTCGTCAATATGGTACATGTTCCCGTCGAACATGATGTCCGTCCTATTTATGAAGGAAGTCAAGTCAGCGGGTATCTTCTGTTCGGGCGTGATCTTGTCGTGGCGTTCTTCTGTCCTTCCTAGCAGGTAGTCAACCGACGTGCGGTAGAAGTCAGCAAAGCGAACCAACATATCGCCTTTCGGGATACGTCTGTTCTTTTCATAGTTAGCAAGCGTGCTCTGTTCGATATTCATCTTGTCACATACATATTGTTGTGTGTATCCGTATTCATTCCGTAGGCATTGTAGCCGACCGCCGATATCCATAGCTATTCTCCTTTCTATATATTTCTCTCTGAAATAATTATATCTCATCCAGAAAAAATTTCAAACACATTTGACTATGATATTGACTTCTATTTCATTTTGTAATATAATATTAATATCGAAAGGGGGCGGCAAAGTGAAGAATCGGCTGAAAGAGTTGAGAGAACAGGCCAACCTAACACAAGAGCAGTTAGGCGCGGCCATTGGCAAGAGTCAAGAGATTATCTCATTATATGAGAACGGCTTTCGTATGCCGAACATAAAGGTATGTATTCTACTTGCGCAACGATTCGGTTGCAGAGTAGAGGATATTTTTGTGCCTTGAATATTTCAGATTGACAAGGCATTTCGTTTTGGGAGGTAGAGCTAGCTATGGAAACAGGACAGTCGTGCGGAATCAATCCCGGACATGCTTGTCTCAATTGCCCTTTCCCGGACTGCATCTGTGGCGATGTCGTCCGTATTTCACGAGAGGAAGCAATGATGACGCAGGCCGGTACGAAAAAAAGGAAGTTAACAGATTTCGGCGCGTTACGCGAATACGCAACGCGGTTCGGAATCTTAAAACCATTGTGGTAAGGGGTGCTTGTATGAACCAAAAAGGATTAGGGATTGATGTTAATCGCGGTTTGTCGCCGTTGTTCCATGACGCAATGAAGGAACTGGACGCGGCGATTGATTCCCTTCCTATTAAAAGGGAAGAGAAAATCAACACGGCGCAAAAGGCCGCGGCAACTATCGCCTTAGGCAACGTCGAGTCGTTCCAGTATGGAATGGCGTTCGGCGCGTTCCTAGCGATGAAGAAGGGTATCGCGTTCTTCGCGGGCAACAATGATATTCCCGATAAGGAATACGAGAACTTATGCAAGGAGTTCGAGATAACCTATGACGCGATCAAAGAATTACGGGGGTGAAGAAATGAGACGCGATTACACGCGCATCAGTCTGTTCACATTCATGGTTCTTGCATCTGCTATGGGTTGCGGGTTTATCTGGTTAGTTCGCTATCTGCTGACTGACCTTCTGTGAAAGGGGCTTTATATGGAAGGAAACTATATCAACCGTCTTGTCACGGCAGGAGTGGCAGGGAAAATCTTAGGCGTGTCGCCTAACACAATCCGCGCGTGGGTGCGAAAAGGAATCCTTTCTGCTTACTACACACCGGACGGCGGCAATCGCATGAAGTTCTGGACGGACGACATCTACGCCGTCGCAAAGAAAGGGGGTGCTTGCTAATGAATCTCCCGTTCTTGACAGACTTTGGATGGTCTTGCGTCGCGGTAGTTGTTCTCGTCTGCATTGCGTTCGTTATGGTATGACCCGGCAGGAGAAATCAATTATGTGCAGGCCGGGGTACTTCTGTCTGGTCTGCCCATATCCCGATTGCGTGTGTTGCACAAGCAAGTATCCGCACGCAACGGAAGAGGAAAAGAAAATGCTAGTCGCGTCGGGTATCGTTGATATCTGGTGCAACCTACGCGGGAAGAGGTGCAAGGAAAATGCTTAGTCTCTATAAACTGGACGAACAGTTGGAAAGATTGATCGAACTGGAAGACGGTAGAGCCGTCGATGGTGAGACAGGTGAAATCTTCAATAAGGAAGACTTCGATAGTCTCAAACTGGACAGAGAGAAGAAGATTGAAAACTGTCTTCTCTATTACAAGAACCTTGTTGCGGAAAGCAAGGCGATTGCCGATGAAGTAAAGGCTCTTAATGAGCGCAAGGCACGCAATACGAAACGTGCCGATTGGTTAAAGAACTACGTGAACGAGTCCCTCAATGGAGAGAAGTTTCGTACGGCGCGTGTATCCGCGTCGCATCGTAAGAGCACAGTACTGGAGTTCAACGGGAACATTGGTGATGTCCCGCGCGAATATCTGAAATTCGCTGACCCGACGATTGACAAGGCGGGCGTGAAGAAAGCACTCAAAGATGGTGCAGAGATTAAGGGATTTAGTCTCGTTGACAAGGACAATCTGATTATCAAATAATCGTCAGTTGTCTATCACATATGTACATATAAGGAGGATATTATGTCTAATAACTCATTGCAGACTATCAATAGTCTGGTAACAAACAAGAGTGTTCGTGCAAGATTCGAACAGGTATTAGGGCGTGGTGCAGATACGTTCATTGGCTCTCTTGTATCTCTGACAAACGGTAGCCGCGCATTGCAAACGTGCGATCAGAAGACGATTCTCTCTGCGGCGATGATTGCGGCAACGTTGAAACTCCCGATCAACCCGTCGTTGGGACTTGCCTACATTGTTCCGTATGGCGGTAAAGCCACGTTCCAGTTGGGTTGGCGTGGCATTAATCAGCTTGCTATGCGTTCCGGGCAGTATCAGCGCATTAATGTTAGTGCCGTGCATGAAGGTGAGATTAAGGGGACGGATTTTATCACGGGCGATTTAATCCGTGGCAAAAAAGTGTCCGATAAAGTCATCGGATATGTCGCGTACTTCCGTCTGGTAAACGGATTTGAGAAGACGCTTTACATGTCTGTAGAAGAGATGCAAGAACATGCGCGTACCTATTCGCAGTCATATCGTTCCGGGCGTGATTCGGTATGGCGCACCAACTTCGACGCTATGGCAAAGAAGACGGTGCTGAAACTTTTGTTGTCGCGCTATGGCATCATGTCGGTTGAAATGCAGAACATGGATTTGGCATTGAGAGCCGATCAGTCCGTGGTAACAAGCAGTGTTTCGGGACAGGAAACGTTCGACTACGTTGACAACAAGGACGACAACGCGCAGGTACAGGCACATGCAGACGCACCTTCTAAGAAAGAGGAAGGAAACGCGCAGAACGAACAGGATGACGACGCGATTCTGGACGCGGTTTTGGAACAGTCCGAAAAACAGTATGACGCTACGCATCCGCAGGCATAAGGAAAGGGTTGAGAACAATTGACGGAACAGAATCAAGGGCAAGAGACAGCCCGTATCAAGGTAAACGATGTTTATGAGGACAAATTCTTCATGATTCCGCAGGGGCTTATCCTTGACGAGAGATATGCAGGCATGAGTAGTTTGGCAAAACTTACCTATGCCGTGTTCAAGGACAGACTCAACCTGTCAATCCGTAATGGATGGATTAATAAGGACGGCGAACCGTATATCTACTTCTCGAACGATGATATCCAGAAGATCATGCGGCTGAAAGAAAGACAGGCTTACAACATCATGAAGGAACTGAAAGACTTCAATCTCATTGATGTCGTGAAGAGAGGGTACAATAAGCCGCAGGAGATTTACCTTTGTCACCTTCAATATCCAACGCGGGCGGTTACTGATGAAATGTTCGGAGACAATAGAAACTGCAAAAAATTGCAGGGAAATGAGGAAGTTACTGCAAAAAATTGCAGGACTTACTGCAAAAAATTGCACCCTAATAATACTGATATGAATCAGACTGAATCTAATAGTCATACAAAAGATATTATGTCTGGTTCAGGTAACGACGAACCGAACACTAAGAAGGAAACAAATCCTTCTTACGTGCCTAACGGCACTTCCGTGGCTAAAGCCACTACAACATATCCTTCTCAAATTAAAGAAGTGATTGACTACCTCAATGAGAAGACAGGTAAACACTTTCGAGCAAATGCTTACTCTAACGTCAAGCATATCACTGCAAGATTGAGAGAAGGATATGCCGTCAGTGATTTTAAAACCGTCATTGATAAGAAGTGTTCTCAATGGAAGAACGATAGCAAGATGAAAGAATATCTCCGTCCAGAGACTTTGTTTGCCGGTAAATTCGATAGGTATCTTAACGAAGAAAAGACAACCTTCTCCGGAAGATACAATAATCACTCTCCCCGCGAAGAGTGGAAACCAACCGGGTATGTTAACCAATCAGCGGGAACCGTCAAGGATACAACGCCACTTGACATTAACGACGAAGACTTACCGTTTTAAGGAGGAATAAACTATGGCCAACTCCCCGTTCACCTTCAATGACAATGATGCAGAGGATAGCGTCATCAGCGCAATGTTGTTCGGTGACGAACTGGATACTATCTTCTCCGAACTGGAACTTGATGACTTCTGTTCTAAGACCGGGCAGGGAATCTTCACGCTTGCCAACAAATACTACACAGAAGGAAAGACCGTCGATGCGGCAACGATGTTCAAAGATGCTATTGATTTGAAACTGTTCGACAGTGAACACGTACCTCTTACTTACTACGCCAAATTACATCTGCGGTCAATGGTTCCTTCCTATATTAAGCGGTTGAAAAAGGCAACCATGCGTCGGAACATCATTCACCTTACCGAAGATACGGCAGGGCGAATCCGGAATTGGGATGAACCGGAAGATGTGTTGATTGGTTTAGAAGATAAGCTGATCGCGATGAACGGGACAGGCGTCAAGCGTGACCTTATCACGCCGGATACGATGGCACAGGGGTGCTTTGCGGCATACTTTGACCGTATGGATGAAGAGAAGAGAAATAAGAAGGTTCTCTATTCTTCCTACAAATCTCTCAACCGACAGGTTGGCGGCTTTGAACATGGTGACTTAGTAATCCTGTCCGCTGAATCCGGTGCAGGTAAGTCCGCGTTTGCAATGAATATTGCCCGCGATATCGGAATCACTCAGAGAAGACCTGTCCTCTATATGAATAGTGAAATGTCAACGGAACAACAGGAACTCCGTTGGGTATCCTGCTTGTGCAACATTAGTCATTCCCGAATCCGTGACGGGATTCATAATGAACGGGATGATGCGCGTTTGGCAGAACGCCTTGAACCACTCAATAAGTCAAAAATGTACACGCTGAACATCCCGGACATGCAGATCAATGTCGTTTGTTCGGAACTCCGCACGATGCAGAGACGATACGGTATTGAATTGGCTATTGTTGACTATATCGGGCGCATGGATACGATGTCAGATGATGCGAAAGAGTGGCAGGTTCTTCTCAACGCGGCACGTCGGTTAAAGACTATGGCGCAGGAACTCAATATGACCGTCATTATGGTAGCGCAGTTGACGGGTGACGGCATGAGATTAGCACAGGGTAGCTATATGAAACATGAGGCTGACCTTTGGATTAATCTCCGTCGTATCAAGGATGAAGATGAACTTGCAAAGCATTATCCGTGGAACTGTGCGCTTGATATCCGCAAAGCACGCAATGCGGAATCCGGGAAGTCAATCCTTCTTCACTACTACGGCGACACGCTGACATTCACAGACAAGGAAGAACTTGCGAAGAAGTTTTGTAAGATGGAAGAGGCGAACAAGCCGATCACAGATGAGGACATTCCCGCATGAAGACATTCCAGATTATCCTGCCGGGACAACCGGCAACAAAAAAGAATGGTGCAATGATGGTAGCAAGACATGCAGTCTTGTTACCTTCTAAACCATATCAACGCTACGAAAAACATATCCGCGAGTTTCTGGACGGGCAGGAACTTGAACGGTTCGACTTTCCCGTTAACATGCAGGTGCATTATTACCTGCAAAACTACGCACATTGGCCTGACCTTGTTGGGCTGATGCAGGCCACGGCTGACGTTATATCTGATGACCGCAAGCATGGGCGTGAGTATATCCTTGTCGATGACCGTATTATCTATGGATGGAATGGCACTCATATCATGGGCATAGACAAGGATAACCCACGGGCAGAGCTTACGATCAGTGAGATAGATATTGACCCATCAGACATACTTGACCCGTGGATTCGGAAACGATTGGGGGTGAAGTAATGAATGATTTGCAAAACAACGAACACTATTCTGACCCCACGGCAGGGTACGTAGAGAAGAGAGCGCGGCAATTTGAACGATGGAAATGTTTAGAGTCGCGCATTAAGACCGCCGTGTACTATATGCGCAAGGCCGCGAAACGAAACGGCTTTGATATTAGCGGCATTGTCTCGTTCATTGACGACAACACAGGCCGTGTTGTTAACTGGACGATTCACCATCAACCGGACAGTAAGAGGAAGGGTGTTTAAGATGTTTGAGATGTTTAGATATGTAGACCGTAGCTTTAACGGCGTCAAGAATATGGTTGTCATGTGCCTAGTAGAAGATGTTGCCGGTCTGCTGATTTACAAGGCGGGTGATTTTTACTTGTCGCAGTTGCGGGAACGTAGCAATCTCTTACCGAATAGCGCAGAACGGCTGCGGGAACAAACGTTCCAAAATTACGGGAGACATATTATCCGGTTCTTCTGTAGGTTGACCGATTCTAAAACCATGCGGACTGCCATTCAGAGTGCGGCGATGCTTGCTGACTTCGATGCAGAAGATGGAGAGATTGGTGACATTATATTAAAGGCCAATGATGATGAGGCTATTATTCTGACATCATATGTTGACGCGTTCTATGCAGGAAGAGAGGACTAAACACTATGAGCTTTGCACGCAAGATGAACCGGAAGAATAATAAGACCGTCGTTGCTGTAGACAATACTTTGCTTGTTGATTCGTACACGAAAGGATACAAACAGGGATATAAGGAAGGATTCGACAAGGGCATTATGAAGACTGTCAATTCGATGGCGCACAATACCAGAAAGAAACTGGAAGATGCGTGGCGTGAGGGTGGCGAACAGGCGCAGATCAATATGATTATCCTGTTCTTCCTCTTACTTCACGACAAGTTTGGCTTTGGCAAGACGCGCCTTGAACGTGTCGGTCAAGCTATCCACGATCTGACGGATTGCGTTGCGTCCGGATATGTCTCGATTGAGGAAGTGCAGAAAGGACTTGTCGATGAAGGGTTTACCTTCTTGAAAGATATTACCATTGAACCGGCAGAACGGGATAAGAAACGGGAACAACAACAGGAACGGGCGTGATTATATGTTGGACTTTTGTGAAACGATCAAAAGCGGAAAATATTTAGAAATAGTATAATATATATTGTAGGAAGACAGATAAGGACAACGTAAGTGAGGTTGATGTCTATGGCTGATAAACACGATGGTAAGTATGATTTTGATCTTGGTGATATCGCAGACGCGATTCATCAAATCTTACAAGGTAAGGAAGAAGAACAGAACAGTCACGGATACTATGTATCGAAAGACGGCAGTATGGATGTTATTGACGTGATGAATATGTTTCTGTCCGACGATGAGTTAAGAGGATTTTACAAGGGTAATCTGCTTAAATATATATTCCGTGCAGGACGCAAGCCTAACGAGCCTGCGTCAAAAGACCTAGGCAAAGCGATGGAATACCTTGCTTATTGGGAAGCCCTTGAACTCACAAATGAAGGTGATGACAATGTCAGCCCCAATGAGTGATGCGGACAAGAAAAGCGTTCGGCTTTCTGTGTACAAGGACATGTTTGGTAGGACGTACATGATAGGACGGACGCGGGACAAGCGTTGGGCAACATGGATTCGTGATGCGAAAGGTCATGTTGACAACATTATTAAGTGCAGTCCACGGAACACTTACTATGACGAGCAGATTCAGCTTGATTATAAGGCTGATCGTAAAGGTTGGCGATGGGTTGCGGAACAGGTTAGAGAGGATGTGCTTGTCGATGTCCTCTGATAAACCCAAAAGCGAATTTGGCACTCGTATTGAGGGATTGTGTGAAGAGCGCGGTATCCCGATGAGTGAGGTTGCCAAAGCAATCGGAATGTACCCGTCAAACTTTTATGTCATGTTACAGAACAACAATCTACCATCGGGTACGTGGATTAAAAAGATAGCGGTAGCACTCAATGTGACGAGCGACTTCCTTCTCGGCGTTGATGAGGTTGACCGCGATGAGATGTACTACTTCCAGTTACGCAACTACCTTGCGAAACATGGCAAGGATTTGAAACAGAATCAGAAGCTAGAGTTAATCAGCTTTCTGGTTGCAGACTACTACTAAGAAAGGGTTGATTGTATGAGATGTCCGATTGGGCGCGGCAGTCACCTGCCTGACTTCTACCCTTTCTTACAGTATTCGCCGTTAGATGGTAAGCATAGTCTCATGGAAAAGATTGTCTGCGATGCAATTGCGGGCATGTACCTGCAAGGCTACGATCTTGTTACCTTCTCTGCTATCTGCAAGATGATTAAGGCAGGAAAGGAATACAATGGCGCACGCGTAGGCCGTGACCCGTATATCTATAATGCTACATGCGAGTTGATACGTGACGGCAGGTTGATAAATGGAAAACTTGACAAGTTTTATTTTGGCAAGCGATTCCTCTTGGGCATCCAGTTAAACGGAGAGCCGCCTGCCTTAGCAAGAGCAAAGACTCTTGGCGGTAATACAGGTAACTATAGTATCCCGCTTGAAATGCTATGGACGCCAAACTGCGACACAAGACTAGCGTTGCAGTTGAAGTACTGTATTGTGAAGTACATTACCATGCAGTACTTTAAACAAGGCGCGACAAGTGGACAGATTCGAATGTCGGACTTGTATGCTATTGTTGACGATACGTTGATCGGTAAGTCGCGTAATAGGTATGATGAGGCGCGGTACACCGTACACGATATCCTAGACTACTATCAGTCGCAAGGATATATAACCAATTACCGCATGGTGCTTGATGGCAGGAATATGAAGAAGTATTACGGTATAGCGTATGAGGTTCCACGATTCCCTGATTGGGCAGATTATGAGAACCGTATGTTTGAGGTGTGAAAAGAAAGGCAGATTAAGATGAGCAGGGGTTATTTGGTTGGTTATCTGGACAGAGAACGAGTTCGCGCATGTATGAAGAGAGCGGATGTTTCGTCGTTCATGAAACTGTCAGAGCTTGCGCATGTCGGGTCGTCTTCTCTTTCGTTCTGGTTTAGTAAGAAAAAGAAGATTACGATTCAGCCGTTGGTTAAGATTGTCAATGTGCTTAATGCAAATCCTCTGTGGCTGATTTCCGATGATTCGTTTGAGAAGCCTGCGATGGATGACAAGCAGGATGATAGTGACAAACCGGTCATTGAGTATTGGCACACAGAAGAACGGACAAAGGATGGCGACATTGACTTTTACTATGCAAGCGCAGAGCGTAACGGGATTGATTACGACTTCCGCTATAGTAGTAATAAACCTGATCGTGTTGAGATTTGGGGTTGCCGCGACAACGGTAAAGAAAATACTTTTCTTAATCACAGTCAGTACGAGCATGTTTGTGATGTCATGCTGAAAGATGTCCCGGAACATGCTTTCAGAACGGCGTTCAATCTGTTCTTGGGCAACGATGATTTCAGATTAGAACGCAAGGAAACGGTAGTGAAAGGCGGCGTTGCAGATGGAAACATTGCTTGATGTGTTTCATGGTGTGAGCACCGCAATGTTTATCGGCGGCGCGGCGGCATGGGCAGGGTTCTGGTTCTGTGCCGGGTGTTGCCTTGCTACAAGGGTATGTAAACCGTTTCGGGTTGACGTTGATTCGATGCGCGTCATGGTAGATTGTAGTAAAAAGAAGAGTGGAGAGGTAAATGATGAGCGTGAACAAAGAGAACAAAGCGTATATTGAGATGGCGGTAGATAGAGGCGGTGGCACGATTGATGTTGAGTATGTTTGCACACCCGGTGATCTTTGTGTAATGGTTAGCCGCTTACTTGCCGACTATACGTATCGTCGTCACGGTGTCGGCGGTGATGTCGCAATGAAGAGCGAACTTCTGCGGCAGTTGCTTGACGATGTTAATGCATTGTCAAAAGGTACGTTGCGTGAGTTGATAGAGAAAGGCGGCATTAATAATGAAAACGTATGAGGTTAGATGGACGATTGAAGGACGTCTGTTCATTGATGCGCAGGACGAAGACGAGGCGTATGAGAAGTTCGGCGATATGGATGCCGATGATATTATCCGCGCGTCAATGGGCTACGTTGATGACATTCGTATTGAGAGCACGGAGGAACAGTAATGAAAAAGAATGTACCGATGGAAATCATCTTAGCTCCGGAACGTATTACCAATAAGAACAAGGACGGCGTTATTGTGAGTGAGGTGTGGTCAGCCCCTTTTGCGTGGAAGAAAGACCCGCACAATGACCGCGACTCCCTGTACTATGTTAAGTGGATGCCGCTTGATGATCGCTACACCGTTGAGATCGTGAACAAGCGTAGCGGCGCACGCGAGATGTTTAAGATTAGGAGGGACATAGCACATAAGGACAGCCCGGAAAACATTCTGCGGTACGCAGTTGAAGGGTTTGTTGACAGTAAGAATGTTAAGGTAATCGTTGATCGCGATTAAAGAAGGTGAATGTTGTGAGCGCAAATGAGATTGCAGTTATCCTGTGTGCCGCGATAACGTTCATTGCGGATGGTGCGGCGATTGGCATGGTTCTTTCAAGCGCGTATATCGGTAAGGCAATTGCTATCGGCGCGGTTGGTATCGTTGGCATGTTGTACTTCATGTATGGAGAGGCAAAGGTTAGAGAATGAAGACGGTTATTCGGCCAAGAGATTTGGTTTGGCTTGACGTGGAATATATCAAGAGTGCGGCAATGCTTAATGGCCTGTATTCTACAGCGCAGTTGGCGCGGTTTGCGCATATCGGTTTCCCGATGGCAGAGAAATGTCTTACCGGCGTTGTTGGCTGTGTCCCGTATTCCACGGCAGAGCGTTTGAGAAAAGCGTTTGTCTGTGGATGGGAAGAGATTCTTTATATCGACGGCGCAGGAACGTGTACGTTCGTCATCAGCGGTAAAAATGTGGCGCATGTGCCGTATGAGGCTATTCGCCGTGACGGATTGGATGTCGGCAAGAAGCCGAACCTTGTTCGTGTTGATTTTGCATGGCACTGGAAGGGTGACGATGGCAAGTTATATCGCGTAGATGGAAGTGATGCGGCATGACTAAGGGTGAGCTTAACCTTGTGTGTATGCATTGCTTCGACAAGTTGCAAAAGGCAGTAGACGATTTTAACGAGTCGTTGGATGTAATCTCTGACTTTCAAGGTGAGACATACGACGACGAAGAGGCAATGAGACGATTGATCTTCCTTGCGGAACGTAAGGCAAGCGACTTAAATGTCTATGCGACGTGTATGCGCGATGAAATGGGGTGGAATAAATGAGTAATGGTGTATTACCGCATCCGTGCAACGGTGTTCTCTTTGATAAATGGGAACCGTATTACTTCTTTGCTAAGATCGGCGAAGAGTATGGTGAAATGTCGGAAGCGTATCTTGATGTACTTATCAATGGCAATGATGGTGACGAACCAGACGCGGGCATGGATGAGCGTTGGCATCATTTAATGTTGGAATGTACTGACACCATCGTTGCGATTAACGGATTCATGGAAGCGATGGGATGTAACGAACATGACCGTCAGCTTTTCGTAAAAGAGATTAATGCGTCGAACGGTAAGCGCGATGGCGGTAAACGATTTAAGAAAGGTGAATGACGTGAACGAAGTAATTAAGCGACAGGCTACACCGGAAGAGCTTGCGGAAATTGAACGCTTGTGCAAAGAACAGGACAGTTTTAGAAGGCCGCAGGACATTGCGAAAGAGCGCAAGATGGCAAGGGCTATGAGGTTGAGCAATGAAAGACAGAAACGATACCGTTCTAAGCATCGTGATTGACGGCAGGGAATATCGGCTTGATAACGTAGAGGTTGCGCAGATATCGGACGATGGCGATGGCAATGAAGTCTTTGACTCATTTCCGTTTGAGGATGAGCTAAACGGTTTTGTCCGGTTGCGCCCGATGACAAGCTACGAAAAGTATATGGTGTTCGCCAAGTATGGCAAGAAACGAAGGAGGAAGAAGAAACATGCAGGTAGATAATGTATGTATCTATGGGCTGAATGAGAGTATCGTTGCGTCCGGCTACCCGATGCGGACTGACCTGCCAAAGAAGATGGAACTTCCAGATCAGCATAGACGTGATGTCGCACATAAGTTAGGTTCTGTTCCAGTTGGCACGGCGCATGATAACTACCTTAATGGAATTGTCATTCAGTTTGATTTGACCTGTTCCGTTAAGATGTGGCAACAGTTGCAGAGATATCACTTCATTGACTTTGTGTCGTCGTCATCTACGGTGCATCGCCTTGCAAAGATGGACTTATCGAAAGGTGCGTACAACGAATACGTTGACATGAATGTGATTCATCATATGGAAACGTTGCAGTCAATTTATCAGACGAATCCGACAGAAGAAAACTTTATGCGGTTGTTGTACAACAATCCGGTTGGCATGAATCTTACCGCACGAATGACAACGAACTCCCGTCAGTTAAAGACGATTTATAACCAGAGAAAAAATCACAGACTGAAAGAATGGCGTGACTTCTGTGACTGGATTAAATCACTTCCAGAAGAAGTAGTTCCGTGGCTTGAAAGAAAGGAATGACCGAAATGTTAATGGCAATTGGGTTGGCATTTATTGTTGCAGGTGTATGTGCGGCAATTATGATCGTGCAAAGAGGTATGAATGATATGAAACATTCATACAGTAAAGAGAATCGCGTCAACATGAAAGGCGTTGTTGCCTTTGCGCTCGCGGCGTTCTTAGTCTTGTCCGGTATTGGCGGTGGTATCATGTTTGGGTATCCGGAATACTTAGTGTGGCAACAAGAAAAAGAAGGTGAGGCGGCACTTGCTAAAGCGTCGCAGGATAGACAGATTAAAGTACAGGAAGCAGAAGCAGAGAAGGAAGCCGCTATTGCGCAAGCAGAAGCTAACCGTGTGTTAGGTGAATCTGTCCGTCAGTATCCGGAAGCAATGGAACAGAAGTGGGTAGAAGCTATTAAGGAAACTGACAACCAGATCATCTACCTGCCGACAGAGTGTTCTATCCCTGTAACCGAAGCATCGCGTGTCGCACAAAAGGCACAGAAAGCGGGCAAGTAAATGCACTTCAAGTACAAAAAGAAGCGATTCGGCATAACGGATGCGCGGATTCGCAGGGAGTATGGCAAGAAGCGGAGTGCTAGAAGGTATAAGGCGTATTGGTTCTTCCAGTTACCGCCGAAAGCACGTATTGTTACACGGATTCGTGCAGACAAACTTCGATGGCGCGGTATGAAACGTGAGTGTGTAATGTTTCAAGAGTTCCGTGTCCCGGAAGATGTGTTCATTGAGGACGCGCATTGTTGCGAATCCGATGATTGGGAAGATGATGACGGTTGGGAGTGAATGGCATGGATAAAGAGCATAACGATTATAGTGAATACGCTCACGAAGAGCTTGAGTGGTACGATTTTTCCGATTGCTTGCCGCCCCTTGCTAGACCTGTATGGGTTCAGACTAATAGGATTCGGTTCGTTGGTTTTATGAGTTTCGGTGACGATGGCGTTGCATTTCTTAGCGACGTAACTAATGGAAAATTAATTAAGGTTGATGAACTTCCGCGATGCTATTCAAAAGGAAAAGCGTTTTGGTCTATTATCCCTACTGATGTTGATGCAGTATGCAGACACAAGAGTAAGATTAGTGTTGATTAAGGCGGTGATGTTATGAGGAAGAAGTACAAAACCAGTATGATTGGCGCAAGGAAGCATTATGACAATGTGAGAAGTTGGTATTATAGTTGTTGGGTAAACTACTATTGTTTCAACTGTTACCCAAAGTCGCCGCGTCCTAAGAAACGCGCAATGATTAAGGCGTGCCGTGCTATTTCTAAGGCATTCCCCAAGGAAGATGCGGTTTATGAAGAGGTGTGATTGAATGGCACTTGCTAATGTCGTAGATACATGCACCTTCTGCATTAAGAAGAAACTGTGTCAGCCGAAAGAGCCTTACTTTGGCTACTGTCAATGGCGAGAAGAAAAGCGTCCGGAAGTTCCGTTAACTCCGGAACAAAAAGAACTTGTGCAGAAGATTGTCGATCAGCTTATGGGACGCGACAACAGAAAGCGATATTGAGGTGATGGTATGGTAACGAAATTCGAACGTATTAGACAGATCGCTAGCACGGGCGACATTGATGCGCTTGCGGAATATTTTGCCGACAACATGTGGCTGTGTTGCAACCCGGCAATCTATGATGATTGCGCACGATTTTGTAAGGATTGCTTTGCTGTACTGTTACGCGAGGAAGATAGAGAAACGGAGTGAGAGGTAAAAGAGATGACAATGACGGAAGGATATAACCAATACAAGGGCAAGGAAAATGAAACGCGGTTCGGTGTTGAGTGTCCGATTAGCAAACGCTACCGCTACTATCCCTATAGTGCGATTCGCTATAGCAAGGAAGTACGAGATAAAATCAACAGTGACTTCTTGGGATTCGGTTACTACTTGCAGAGTGACTTTGATATCAATGATGAGCTTGCGACGGATTCCCTGTATGTCGGTGACAACGATGGTCGCTTATTCGTTTCTTGCGTGTTTGATGGTGACTGGATTGTTAAGTGGTATTGTGTTGATGAACATCATGCAAACTATACTGTTATGAGTGACTGGATGATGAACGAGTTGTTCTATGTGCGTGATTGGGATACATGGTGCAAAGAGAGTGGCGCAGAAGAGGACGGTGATAAAGATGGGATTGAAAGATAAACATAGCTATGTAGGGATGCAATGTTGCGGAACATGCAAACACTTCCATCTTGGTAAGAACATGAAGAGCGAATCAACCTGCGACGCAAAACCAAAGACGGATAAGTATGGATGCCGGGTATATGTCACGCCGTCGAAAGTGTACTGTGCTAAGTATGAGCAGGGATACAACGGTGCGTATTGTAAGAAGTGCGGTACGTTTCGTGATTCGTGGTATAACTACTGTCCTACATGCGGGGAAAGGTTTGATGGCAATGAAGACGGTTGAGAAGTATATCTGCGATAAGTGCGGCAGAGAGTTTGATAAACTTGATGACGCGAAAGAGCATGAGTTAAGACATTATGATGTAGTTGGTGTTAAGAGTGTAAAGTATCTTAAACAAGAGTATCCTAAGCGCATCACTGTCAATATGATGAATGGCAATGGCCACGTACTGGAATGTGAATACGAGATTGTTAATGTGTTTGACCCGCAGATTGCGGAAGGGTGGCGGCGATGAAAAAAGGCTTTGTGAAAGACTTGGCATTTAAGAGAGTGTGCAGATGTTATTATCATAGCTCGTGGTTTTGGGGACAGAAAACGGGGATTGTGATTAATGGAAAGCCGAGGTACGGGAAAGACAAAAGATACAGGCAGTTTTGCAAGGCTGTGCGGATGAAGGGGTGAGGACGATGGACAAAGACAGACTGAAATATCGTGGGTGGGTTTATCCGATTATAGATTCAGACGGTAAGCCTAGATGGGTTTATGGGCGTTGTCCGACAAGAACATTTGTGACAGAAATGTTCGGAATGTTGGGCGGCGAAGAGCGCGATTGTGAGTTTACGGATGAGCAAGCTAAATACTTTTCTGTAGAGACTGATTCGTTGGAACAGTGTACCGGATTCCGCAATTCGGAAGGTAATCTTATCTATGAGGGCGACAAGTTGCGAGACTTGGGCGGCGAAATACTGCACGTTGAATGGGATAATGAATCATATGGGTTTGTTGTTGATGGTGTGAATGGCGTTCGTGATTTAGAAAAGGCGTACCTTGCACACCTTTTACCGAGAGAGGACTGGACAGATAATGGATGAAACTACCGTTGAGGCGGTGGCGGTGTTTGCTATCATTGTCGGCGTGCCTGTATTCGGTTCTATTGCCGTTGTTATGTTTGGTAGTGCTATATCCGAGATAGGCGATCTGCTACACGATATTGTTTACTGTGCTTGCGAAGACTACCGGATGAAGACATTCGGCAAGAGCAAGAAAGAGATGCGGGATATAATGGACCCAAAGATTTAGACCAGCGGTAAAATTTTTAAGGGTGTGATACAATACCAAGTAACATCACTGGAGGTAATGGATCATGCCAAAGAAAAAGTACACCGCCGAATTCAAGACGAAGATCGTCCTGACCATCCTGGAAGGCTCCAAGGAGTTCAATGAGATCTGCTCAGAGAATAACCTAAGCCCGAATATGGTCCGGAAATGGAAACAGGATTTTCTCGCCAACGCCCACATGGCTTTCGAATCAGACACTGAGCGGAAAAGCGCCCAGAGAAAGGAGGCCGACCTGAAGATAAAGAACGATCAGATGCTTAAGACCATCGGCCAGCTGACGCTGGAACGCGATTTTCTTCAGGACTGCTTTCGCGCGGTTGGAGAACCCATCCCAGAAATGCCGGACTATGATCCAAAAGGATGACAAGCTCTCCGTGCGGCGTCAGTGTGAGTTGCTTGGTATCAATCGCTCCAGCCTATACTACGAGCCCAAAGAGCCTGACGAGGCGTATCTGGCGCTGCAGGAGGAGCTCATGAAGCGCATAGACTACTGGCACACGAAGCAGCCGTATCTTGGTTCACGCAAGCTGGTGATTCAGCTGCGCAAGGACGGCTACACCATCTGCCGCAAGACCGTGCGCCGGCTCATGAACCAAATGGGCATCCATGCAATTTATCCCAAGATGAATCTTTCCAAGCGTAATTTCAAGGAGGCAATCGTGCCATATCTGCTGCGAAACTACGAAGCCAACTTCCCAAACCAAGTCTGGTCCATAGATATCACCTACATTCCGATGAAGCGAAGCCACATGTACCTGACGGCGCTGATTGACTGGTGCAGCCGAAAAATCGTCGGATACTACCTGTCCGATACCTTGGATACCCAGTCGGTTATCCACGCTGTCAGGGAGGCCGTAGCGGCACATGGCCGACCAGCCATCCTGAACTCCGACCAGGGTTGCCAGTTCACCAGTGACGAGTACAAGCAGCTGCTCAAAGATATGCACATTCGACAGAGCATGGACGGCAAGAGCCGCTGGGCCGACAACATTATGATTGAGCGCTGGTTCCGCAGCCTCAAGATTGAGCAGATTTACCCCAACGACTACAGCTCACCAAGGGAGTTGCGTCAGCTGATAAAACGCTACGTCCATGAGTACAACACGGAACGGCCTCATGCAGCTCTCGACTACAGCACGCCGGAAGATATCTACAACGGATACTTCTCAGGTCAAAGGGTTATCCACATTGCTTGACACTCTTAAAATTTAAATCAGTGGTCTTGACAAGGGGCCCATTATAGAATGAAGCGAGTTTTGGAGACTTATGATTTACAAACGCTGTATCTGTAGTATAATATATGTTCAAGCAATGATAAAGGAGATAAAATATGTGCGTAAAAGGGAACATTGTTTTTCCACTAGACACAACTATTACGAATACGCCACCTACAGAGTGCGGCGTGTATGTTGCAACGATTGAAGATTCATCAAATCCATTTCTCAAACCCAAATATTGCCGTCCAGACGGCATACTGTTTGAGCAGGATTCGTTGGAAATGCTGAAACATATTAACTCCGAATCCATAGACCTTATATTTGCAGACCCTCCATATAACATACGAAAAGCAGATTGGGACAAATTTGAAAGCCAAGAAGCATACATCGACTGGTCAATGCAATGGATTCGTGAAGCCTCTAGGATATTGAAACCAACAGGAAGCCTGTATATATGCGGCTTTACAGAGATTCTGGCAGATTTGAAACATCCAGCCATGAAACACTTCAAAAAATGTAAATGGCTTATCTGGTACTACAAAAATAAAGCCAATCTTTCTAACGATTGGGGGCGTTCTCATGAATCTTTGCTTCATTTGAGAAAAACCAACAAATTCAAGCTGAATGTTGACCCTGTAAGGATTCCATATAATGCTCATACATTAAAATATCCTTCTCATCCACAGGCAGAATCCAGTCAATATGGTGGAAACAGTAAGAAATATAACTCATGGACACCTAATCCACTAGGAGCAAAACCAAAAGATGTTATAGAAATACCTACCACTTGCAATGGCATGGGCGAAAAAACAAAACATCCAACACAAAAACCAGAGGAACTTCTGCGTAAAATAGTACTGTCATCGTCTAATGAAGGCGATATAGTTCTTGACCCGTTCAGCGGTTCGGGGACTACCGCAACAGTATGCAGACAGCTTAACCGCAAATGGATAGGTATAGAACTTACGCCAGAGTACAACCAATGGGCTATTGAACGTATTGACAATGCGGTAAACCACCCAGAATCGTACTGGGTTGACCTTGACCGAGCAAATGCAGAAAGAAGGAATTCTCTCAAATGACCACTAAAATCAAAACACTGTTGGACTATACAAGAGATAAGACCATATCCTTGACGAGACACGTTTCTATGGCAATGTTGCGATTGATGAGTTAGTGAAAGGCGGTAATTAATTATGGGTTTGACAAGAGAAGAACAGGAAACGATCATCCGTTTCGATGAGTCCAGTAAAGAAGTTGAAATTTACACGGCAAGTCCTAGAATGTGGACGCGTTTTGAGAAAGCTCCGAATATCTACCGCTTCAAAGGGCAGGAAACCATGAAAGGTGAGGTAATCTCTAAGACATTTACGGCTGAACAACGTTTTATTACGTTCCGCATGTCTGACACAAGAAAGAAAGAGCTTACTCCGGAAGAAAAAGAAAAGGCGAGGGAAAGGGTTAAGGTTGCACAAGCGGCAAGGGCTAAGAAAGGACGTTGATTGCTATGGACGATAACAAGATGGATGCCATGAGCCTTGATGAGGTAGTTCTGAACCAGAAAGCGCAGAAATGGTGCAGGGTTATGTTGCAGTTCTTTGCGAATGGGCTTGAGAACATTGGCGACGCTCTTAAAACCACGGATGAGGACGGCAATATTCGACAGATGACTGATGACGATGATTGGTACAGGTCGTTGCAGTGTGTTGTGGGTCTTTGCGATGTCGATCTCATGCAGCTAGAAACAAATGTTCGGTCAATGGCTAAGATTTTGCAACAGATTGAGATTGCAAGAGAGCAACGAAAGAAGAAAGAGGGTGCAGAATGGAACAAGTAACTTGCTACAGGTGTTCTGTGTGTGGTAAATTATTTCAATACGAAAACATGGCAGAAAAATGTGAAAAAGGACATAGAAAACCACCTGAAAACGTGCGTGTTTACCGATGGAGTGCGGGCGATAAGTATCCTAGTGAGATTATTGTGCGTATGGATGGCGGCGATGAGGTACGTTATACTTTAGACCGTACCGTGGGTTATGCCAGAGCAAGCATTATGCCTTGCTGACATAAAAATAAGGCGCAATACCAGAGCAAAGCTGATACCGCGCCATCGAAACCCGAATGGATTTTAGCTAAGTTTCAGTATAATATAACCACGTTGGTTTTGTCAATAGAAAGGGATGATGATGCGATGAAGCCTAAAGATGTATTACATTATGTACTCGTGGGCGGCGTTCGTCTTGATGATATGGATTGGCTCATGACTAAGACAAAGAATATCCTGTTCGACAATGGGTATAGCACAATTAGTGACGTTCTTGCCGACAGTGTAGCAGAGATTCGTATGCTTAACGGTATGAATGATCGTGCCTTTGACAATCTCTGTGACGCGATGCGTGAGTATTGTTTGGGCGCGGTAAATGAATGGCTTAGACAGAGCTATGAGGGTGAACAGAATTGAAAGAAGGTGCAGGCTTGATTGATGACGGCATTAAGAATTGTTTTGATCGCATGACTTACAACGAATCCGTTAAGATGATGCGCGATTGGATTGATTCTGTTTATAATAATGGCTTGCTTGACGTGCTTGATGTGAGACGACGTTGTGGTGATGACTCAAAGACAACGGCTAAAGCGTTACTTAGCATTGTGCAGGAAGACTATACGGTTCTCGGACGTTATGTTGAGGCATTAAAGTACCTTGTCGAAGAAGGTGAGAACAAGTGATTATCTATGAAGTATGGCAGAATGACGGTGACTGTGTAGGCGCAGGATATTCGATCTTCTGCACGACAGATAAGACCGCCGCCGATAAATGGGTAGCAGAAATGAATCGTCGTCGTTGCTATGAATCATCTTGTTGGTTTGAAGGTGAGTATGAAGTCAAGCAACACGATCTTCTTGACTATGTACCGGACGTAGAGCCGTGCGAAAAGCCGTTTGTTTATCTGGAATTGATTTCCGGCACGTATAAGTGGACGGCTCAAACGGAGCTAGTCACGAGACAGACGGCGCAAGAGAGAGGATTGCGTGATGTCGGCAAGATTGTTGTCACAGATACGCTTGTCATTACCTTGATGCCGATGGTTAAGGGTGAAACAAATGACGAGTGGGAAGAACGGCGCAATAAAATGTTCAAGGAAATGGTTGATGCCGGTAATACGTGTCGTGCTATGCAGGGAAAACCAAAGTTAACACCGCCTGACTATTCGATCTGGACGCGCTATGAATAAAATACGGTATTTAATACGTCTAGCCATAGTTCTGACGGCAGTAATATCAGCGGCAATAATCGGTACTGTGATAGAATATATACAGAACAAACGGGACGGTGAATAAGGTTTGAAATATGTCAAGTTTGAGTCGTACACTGACGGTAATTATATCTATGCAAAGCCGGAAAACATTCGTAGGGTATGGGATATCTACGACAAGCCCGGGCTTTGCACCGTTGAGATTCTTGACGGTAGACAGGTTATTGTTAAAGGCTATGCGGCTGACGTTCGCAAGAAGATTGAACGCATTGAATCCAGTGCGTGGTGGTACGGCTCACGCAAGCACTAAGGGGTGACGCTATGTACACATCTGACATCGCTGATCTGATTATGAAGAAGATGAAACGAAAAGAGTTGTCGGTTGGAGATGCTTATCGTTTTAACACCTTAGCGTTGATGAACGACACGACCTCATTTCGTAGCGATGGCGATAATTATAACGGCAGTTCGGTGATACATACCGGAATGATTGATCTTTTCGGCGATGAGATAACCGTGTATGCGCTTTGGGATGCAGGGACAGACACGATTAACTTAGACGACGGCGGTTATACGATGCGCAAGGTGGTTCCCGATGTCCGCAATGGCATAGTGGAAGAGCTATGCAAGGCGAATGAGTGCTCGTTGGTTAACGATTGTATTACTACCACGTCAAAGAGCACGAAAGAGTTATTTTATAAGGTGTCACGCATTATAAATACGGTGATTCTCATAGAGGGATTGTTTAACAACAAGGTTTATGAGTTGATTACGGGCGTTGACATGGAACAGGCATAATAAGAGAGGACGGAACAAAGAATGAACGTATGGAATGGTGTAGGAAGATTAACCCGCGACCCGGAAACAAGACAGACGAACAATGGCATGACGATTTGCCGCTTTACTCTTGCAATTGATCGCCCGAAACGTAAAGATAGCAATGATCGTGAATCGGATTTTATTTCTTGCGTAGCTTTTGGCAAGACGGGAGAAGTAATTGCACGCTATGTAAGCAAGGGCAACAAGTTTGGTGTTACCGGACGTATCCAGACGGGCAAATACACGGACAAAAACAACGTAACGCATTTTACTACGGACGTAGTAGTAAATGACTTCACGTTCATTGAGCCGCGCGGTAACTCCGGTCAGCAGAACAGCAATCAGCAGGGTTATAATAACGGGCAGGGACAACGTAACAATGATTACGTAGCTCCGTCGCAAGATTTTGACGTTCCGTTCTAAAACCTTAAACATATACATGATAAGAGAGGGACGAAAGTCCTTCTTTTATTTTATCTAGGCGAAAGGGGAGAATCCTTAGCATGACTGATTATGTTTCGCTTGCCCGCGATGTTCTCAAAAGCTATGCCGATATCCAGATTAACCTGTCGGCAACGCAACGTGAGTTAGAAGAGGCAGAACGTGACTATAAAGATGAATTAGCTATATCCGCAAAGACAACAAGCTATGACGCGACTACGGGCGGCGCATCCGGTTCTCACAGTTCGCCCGTAGAGAATTATTATTTCAAGCGGGAAAAGGTTCGCAACCGGCTTGATCGTTTACGTAGGGAAGAGCGCGAATTAAGAGCGGCTCAATCCTGCATCGACAATGCGCTCAATAACTTTCCGGAGACTGATCGCGGTATCTTACTCATGCACTTTTGCTACGGTAAGACGTGGGTAGAATTGGCGAATGAATTTAACATGACTCCGAAATGGGCATCAATTCGCGGCAATGGATTGCTCACACGCTTTGCATTGAATCTGTTCGCATCGAAAGAAAGAGTCGTTGACTTTCATAAAATCGTCGGTTAATTTTGGGCAAAAAAATAAACCCTTGCAAGCAACACCACGAAGGTGCTACCTGCAAGGGTATTTTTATACATAATTATGAATAATTATACAGTATTAAATGTCCACTAGGTGCGGACTATCAAGCGTGATCTCGTCTATGCGAACAACGATGTCCCGTCCTTCATCCTCGTAATACATTTCAGCCACGGCTTCCTCTATAGACTTGGCAACAAGTTCTTCTTTCTTGCCCGGATATGCATCAAGCATATTCACACCGTGCTTTTCGCCGTATTCGTATATGTCGTCAATTTCACGCTCAACAAGCGGCGTGATAATTCCCCGAAACTTCTTGACTGCCTTTTCCGGAGAAGAGAATATACACGCTTGACGATAGGGCATATCGGTTTCGTCGTCGTCTTCCAGTGTGATTAACCATACCGTACTCATTAGTCATCCCTCCGGTTGAACTCATTCAGTGCTTTCTGTGCTACACCTACGGCTCGTCTAAAATCTTCTACAGCAATGCCGTCAATGCCATAGTTGCTGACTAGGAAATAATATTCCTTATCAACGTCGCCAATGCAAGTCGGGTCACTGTTTTCATAGGCGGTAGTTTCTTGATCGCAATCATTAATGCCGCCTTTCCAAATCTGATACAGCCCAACCTCTGTACCTTCTGTAAAACCATACGGCACACGGCCTTGCTCAAACTCAAATGAGTACCCGCCGATAGATACTACCATGTCAAAGTTACCCTCAAAAGAACAGTCTTCATATGTCATTACCTTCATCTTTAATCTCTCCTTTTGCTCACATTATACCAGATAAAATAATAGGGCGCATCCCGCTAAGATACGCCCATTAGGTAGAGTCGCCGTGTTCACGGTCTCCCGCAAATCGTGCAGAGCTATGTGTGCTTTTTGAGAAAACCCGTAGTTGATAATCCATAGAGTTTATCTCTATTGCACTTTATATTATACCACTCTGCCAAATTCTCTGCTTGCTATGGGCTACGAATACTCATGACTAATCTTTCCTTGCCTTATTTATTCTTCTGCCTATTCCGGACGGTAGGATAACTGACTGTATGCGCGGTCTACTTCTACTTGAAAGCTAATGCTTGCAAGATACTGAATCAACCGTTCCATCGTTGGGATTAAGGGTTCGTGCTCGTCCTCAATGAATCTATTCCACCATCTTTCAATGGCAAGAAATACAGGTTCCTGCCCGTAAAAATCCCTGTAATTATACAGCGGCTTTTCTGCATCCGTTCCCTTGACGATTCGCCAAAGGTCTTCTGACAAGACATTCCCGATGTCGTCAAGAACAATCTCAAAGGGATAGTTGACGTTATTTTTTCTCAATGCCAATAACCAATCCATGTCAATCACTCCTTCTTGTTTCTCGTTAGCAAAATACTTCTGTGAGAACACGTCGTGTGTCGTCCTCACTGATATTTAAGTATCTACGTGTCGTCTCAATGCTTGAATGTCTCATAGCGGTCTGAATGTTCTCAATGGGAACACCTGCACGCATCAAGGCATTAGCGAAATACCTTCTCAAACTATGGGCATGATATGGGAGATTGCCTGCACGCTTTGCAATCGCGTGTATATAGTTCTTGACTGTACCTACCGCCAAACCGATTAGCAAATCATCGCTTGATTTTCCCTGCATCACTTTTTGCAAGAGGGATAAGAGGGCAGGGGATACGATTGGTACAACCGAATCCCTGTGTCCCTTTGTGTTCCGGAGAATAAGTGTCTTTCTTGACAGGTTGACATCTCTCACCTTCAAGCCGCACACTTCTGAAACGCGCAAACCGTTTTGCGCCATTAGCATAAACGCTAACTTGTGCTCGTTACCGTGTACCTGCTTGAACATTGCTTGAACTTCTGACTTAGAAGGGCAGGGTTGCACTTTTTTGTCCTCTCTAAAGCCGTTAATCAACCGGCGAATGTCCGGTGTTAATTCGCCGTAATAGGACAGCGCGGCCTTGAATACAGTGAGTCTCAATTTCTTGCTTGCAGGACTTGCGTTTTTGTCGCTGATTACTTGCAAGACTTCCTGCTTGTTTCCTTGCGGGAAATACTTCTGTAATGCCGTTCTGTAGGCGGCATAGGTTGCAGGCCTACGAACGGCCTGCACCTCCTTCAAAAAATCCTCATAATCCATCGTTGTCTTTCCTTTCCTCACTCGTCAATGTATGGGATATCCTTAGTGTCAATCCCGGCATTATCCATTTCGTCAATGACTTCTTGAAAGTCACATTCTAATGAATCCATGTCAATCATGTAATCATTGTAATCATTAGAAAGTTCCCGGACTTTATCGCGGTTTTCCCATAACCATTGCGCATCCGGTTTTGGCAGGGATTCAACGGATTCTTCCAGACTTCCAGAACAAATGTTATTCAGATTGTCGAACCAGAAATAATCATCGTTGATTCTGAATCCATCAGCAAGTCCCCAGATAACGTCAGATACTTTTTGATCGCCAAAAAATTCGTCAAAATCACACATGGGGTATGCTTGATTGCCGTCGTGTTCGTTGTATGCGTTCTGAATTGCTGACATACCTTCTAGCGTACAGCCGTTTTCGTAAAGGTCTGCAAAGTTATCTGCCATTTCCTGCCATTCCTTGCGAATAGCGTCCAGTTTTTCCAGTGCCTTTTCTTTGTCCATGATACATTCTCCTTTTCTTGTATGCTTTTCTTGAAAGGTTATCCCTTCCATTATGCCTGCTAGGTATGCAAGTAGTTATACCTAACAGGCATTAGCAGGGGATACGCCTTGCTATTATGCCCGGATTACCCGTCGTCCCGCCGCGCTTTGTCCGTCTGTCCGGCCTCTACCCATAGCGTAATTGTTAGGTGAGTAATAAGACGGCCTTGCGGTTACTACGTCGGGATATTCCCGCGCATACTTTTCCTTGACGTCATCCGGGGTAACAAGCACTAATGCCCGCGCTTGTTTTCGGAGTTCGTTTTCTACCGCATCACAGAACGCATAGCCATAACTTGACGTTACACCTTCTGTCGTGCCGTATTGTTCCAGACATTTTTTGCGCGTCTCTTTTAATCCCTTGCGTCCAATCGCAAGAAGGGCTTTCGCCGTTTTTGCGGCCGTCATACGGTCAACGGTGTGTCCCATAAAGTACACACGCTTTGCATACCTATAAGTAATAGGTTCACACCGGAAACACTTTGCAACTACATGGACAAGATGACTTTCCCATCTGCCTTTGTAGTCAATGTTTTCTTCTCCGATGTCGTCTTTGTTCTCATGCGCGTCAATCTCTACGCTTGACACGTTATACTTTGCAAGTAGCCGTTGTGCCATTTTCGCGGCGGCAATCGCTTCCTCTTTTGACGCGCCGTTTTCTACCGTAACCTGCATAAGTTTACTGATTCTTTCAACAATTTTCCCGTTATTCATTTGTTATTCTCCTTTTTCTTGATCGTTATTTCGTGAACCATGTCCAGCCGTATTCATCATAGGCGAACACAATTTCGCTAAACTTTTCAGCAAGGTGTTTAAACACCTTGTACTTGCTAGTAGAATAGTCACACCATTCTACATAATCGCCCGCTTTCCATCCATGAGAGGTGAAAAATTCCGGACTGATAATATCTAAGTCAATGTCTTTTTCGGGATTGTTTACAGCGTCCCACACGACGTCTTCCTTTACGTCGTCGTATGCTTCTACGCAATCAAGGCAAATGTATCCTTGATTTTCAATAAACACTCCCGTCTCTCCCGATTCGTATGCACGTCTGATATAGTGCCATTTCTGACAACGATCACAGAAATAAACGTCATCGTCTTCAATGACGATATACACGTTCCCTTCATCGCCATCGTAGTGGTCAATCATCCGCTGTACCAATCCTGCCTTTTTGTCCATTGCGGGGACAACTACACAATTGTCGCCGTCAACGTCTTCAATATAGAGGTCAATTTTGGCAAGTGCTTTTTCCAGTTTTTCGAAATTGAATGTCATGTTTACCAATCCTTTCCTGCATCGACGGGGATTGCTAATCCCGTCACACCTTCAATATATTTCCCGTCCTTGATTTTTTCGGCGGGTACTAAGATGTCATCCCGGCTTTTGTTGTTCTTCCATACCCATTGAGAGGTAATATAGAAGGTGTTTCCCTTTTGTTCCGGTAATCCGTATGTTCCCGCATAAAGCATACGGTACAGGGGAATACCGTTCACTTCTCCCGTCCGGATATAGCGCGTATTACACCGCGCAATTTCTCCTGTAGCAGGGATGACTACTTCCTGTCCATCCGCAATGATTTTGACATCGTGCGGACAAAGGTTGACTAAATCAAAGTCCTTTAAAATCATACTGACATCTTTCCTTTCTAAATCTGACTGACTTTTCCCATCGCGTTACAGGATAAAGAACGCGATGAATACGAGCAATAATGCAAGCGGCATAGTCTCACCTTCTTTCTAGGCCTGCTGATTATTAGGACATCATTCCTTTTTGCTTGAAGGAATGATAACGATTGTCCCCGATGATTACATGGTCAAGAACGGGGATGTCTAAGAGTTCCCCGGCACGCACTAACCGCCTTGTTACGGCGATGTCTTCACGGCTAGGCGTAGGGTCGCCGCTAGGATGATTGTGCGCTACAACAATTGCGGCGGCGGCGTCCATAATTGCCGGACGGAACACTTCTCTAGGGTGTACAATGGACGCTGACAGACTGCCTACACTTACAGTCTTTGTTCCCATGATTTTGTTTTTCCTGTTTAACAGGATGACAACAAAATGCTCCCGCTTTTCGTAGTGTAGGCGCGGCATAAGATAACGCGCTACGTCTTCCGGGGAATGTACGGCCTCAAGACCGTAACGTCGCGTAGCTAATAGGCGTGCTAACTCTGCAATCGCCTTGACTTTTAAGGCCTTGTTTTCTCCGATTCCGGGAACGTTCTTTGGATTTTCCATGATTGCAGGCAGGGCATAGCATCCGTATTCCTGCTTTGCATTGTCGAACGCTTTTTCATCGACGCCTAACAGGATTGATAAAAGTTCTGTACTTGTATAGGCGGCCATATTGTCGCCGTATACAGCAATCTTTTCCTTTACTGTATCCATTGTTATCTTTCCTTCCTGCTGATTCTGATTAACGGCGGCCTAAATTCCAGTCGAAAAGCGATTTTACATGTTTACGCGTTTCCCCGATTAACATGTAAAAACCCATATTGTCACGGCTGACAGGGTACATTTCGATAGAGTACAGGAATTTCCCGTATTTATCGGAATAATACAACGACAGGAAGAATAAATAATGTTTCCCGTCAATGTATCTATGTCCTGCTAACCGTCTTTCTTTTCCGTCTTGTTTCCCGTAGAAAAAGATTTTCGATTTGTCATAAATTTTGCTAGGGGATTCACTGAACATAATTACACCTTTCCTTTCTATCCCATAGGCCGCCTTTCGACGGCCTATACCGGGATACAGCTTATTATTTATTCGTCATCGTTGACGGCTTTCATGAGACGGGAACCGTATTTCCCGCGAATGTATCCCATGTCTTTACCGCATCCACGTCCAGACGACTTGTAATAAGACGGCTTCCAATACCAACATACCTTTTTGCTAGCGTAATAAAAGCCGTTCTCTTTCATGAGTTTCCGCGCCGCTACGTCCTCACGTTTCGTGCCGTGAATCCAGATGTAAATTCCGCACAATTCCGCGCTACAATGCGCCGGTAGTTTTGCAATGACAGCGGCGGCCGCCTTAAATTCGCGATCAAATACGGCGGCTTTTTCATCGTCGGTCAATGCCGTCTTTTTGGGGATAAATCCCTTGACGTCATTTTTGTGCTCTAAGTCGTATGCTTTGCCTTTCAGTAAGGCAACTTCATAGGCCTTTGCAATGTTGGCAAAGATGTCCGCATTGCCGCCCTTATTGTCCGGATGGAAACGGCGCGCTAATTCGATATACTTTTCCCGGACGGCCTTAGAGCCGCGACAATCCGCAAACCATTCCGGGGACAGCGGGTCGGCCTGCTTTTCCGGTTCCTGCTTTTCCGTGTGTTCGGTCTTGTGTTCCTGCTTTTCCGTGTGTTCGGCTTTCGTTTCCGGTTTTGCCGTCTGCTTTTTGGCGGCCTTGACGGTCTTGTGTTCCGGTTTTTCGGCGGCTTTTTTGGCGGCTTTTGCGTCCAGTTTTTCCGTGTGTTCTGTCTTGTATTCGCGAATAAATTTCACGAATACAGCGCGTTTTCCGTCTACGTCTGCAATAATCCCATGTTTTACAACGTAGAAACGCAACGATTCGACACGGAACAACGTGAGAGCGCGTGACAAATCAGTGAGAGAGAGCAGGCCGTTTTTTACCTGCACAAATTCCTGCCTTGCGTCCTTTTTGGCCTTGACGACACTTTTGCTGACAATGATAGAATCATTGTCTTTTCCCATATCCTTAAACCGGGATACGGTTTTTTCGTCTGCCTTACTTACAGGCATACCATCTGCCTTTACACCGCGAAAATCGGCGTTGCCCTTATGGGCATAGAGAAATTCCCCGTTTTCTGCCCACATAAAACCGCGCGTTACAGTAGCATTAAGTTTTTTCATGGTAAATCTTCCTTTCAAAATATGACCTATAAATTTTCCTTAGAGGTTATACCCTCTATAATGTCCACTCTCAAACGACAGTGGACACTGATACAGGGTAGAGCCGTGTTATTCCAACCATGTCCCGGACAGGTCAGAATAGCGTTTGTATGTCGTGTATGTAGTTTCCGGGTTATAGCGCGGGAATGAATAGCGCAAATTAACCCGCGACATTTCGGGACGTTTCCGCGCATTGCGGTAGATTTGCGCGGCTTGTTCTTCTGTGTCGCACACTACGACGTATTTATTACGTCGGTTGTAGGATTTTCCCCATCCCGACATAAAGCCGTCAGTCATGGTTACGTAAATTTTTGATTCTTTCATTTTTAATTTCTCCTTTCTATTTTGAGAGTTAAATAGCGCGGATAACGTCGGACAGGAAAATAGTATGCCCTTTCGTCTTGAAATAATCCCCGCATTTTCCGTAGCGGATTTTTGCGCGGCTGATTCTGCCCGGTTTTCCGAAATTCCAACGAAAAACGACATAGTCATCTACGTCATAGACGACGTCGATAATCTCAAGACCGCCGAAAGTGGACAGGGCGAAAAGGCCTTTTGCCTGCAAAAGGTTATTCATGGTAAAACTCCTTTCAGAAGATCAGATAGAAGACGTAGGGGCTAACAAGGACGGCGATTTTTGTCCAGTTAGCTACGCGCCGCCCATTACGTGCGGCATAAACCGACATCGGCACGATGACGAATAGCCAAAACAGACTAAACGCCATAAATGACAGGTTGATCGAATCGGGAATGCACCCATTCGTCAACCAATCATAGAAGGCCGTCACGCCTACGCCTATGGCAAGCGCGTGAACTGTGAGAAATTGTTTCATGTAAATCATCCTTTCATGTCAGTTAAATTTTAGACAGGTTAGTGTCTTGAAAATACAGACACTATGAATACCTAATTAGATATTCATTTGTTCTATACTTTCAAGGCACTAACCTGTACAGATAGACACATTTCGCCTTTGCCAACTACCTACGAATCCGTGGGTAATACCGTTGACAAAATCGGGTCAATGTGCTATTCTATACTTGTATCATAGTAGATAGATAGTGCCTTGTCCAAATTAGAGCCTTTCGGCTGTCGAATATGTACGCGAATACATATTAGGGGAAGGTATTTCCTTCCCCATTGGATAATCTGACTGTAGCGATTTGTAGCAATTCAAACGAGCAAGAATTATAATACTTAATCAGTCGTTTTAGTATGTCACGTACTAGCGTACTGTTGTATCGTCAAGGTGGACATCATTGTTTTTGTCCGTTAGCGTATGTTTACTTTAAAAGTATCATTGCGCCGGGCTTTTTAGCGCCTTGACAATTTTTACACAAGATAAACACCACGATAATAACGCCGTTGCTACTCCGAACGATTAACCCCGCCGGAACAACTTTGTTTTTTCGTTTTACATAATGTTTTCTTATGCCTGTACCCGTATGCGTCTATCAGTACAGAAGGGAATAACGTGCGCCCTTGCTAGGCTTTTCGTCGTTCCCTGCCTTGCACTTGCCTATATATTCGGTTCTCCGTCTCTCCTTGCCTTGTCACGTCGCCGGGAACGTCTGAAATTATCGGTTTTACCGTTCCTTTTGCAGGCCTGCTGATAGGTTGCGGGGGCGGGTCTTGTTCGTTACCTTTTCGCCTTTTTCCCGTCCTGTCAGTGGTTTCTTTCCGGTTTGGAGAAACTTCCTTGAATCGTATAGGTAGTTTGCACGGTTCTATTATCCCGGTATAATCTGCATTGTCATGCAGACTACACCTTCTTGTCAGTGTACACACTGCGGCCGATACTTACAGAACGGGCGGGGCGCCTATTGGCGTCGTTCCGTCTGTATGGCGTCAAGGTTTAACCCTTGCCCCCGATTCATCAACCGGGGGAAACCGTTGTTACACATGCGTGACTGTAGAAAATTTACGCATAGGGGTCTAGTGTGAGACCCGTTCTTATGTCGGGCGCCGTAGCACCTTATCCACTAACGTCAAGCCTTGCGGCTTTCCTTTAGCTTGATTCCATTATAACAAGTTGTTACAACGTTGTCAAGCCTCGTTATGGAATTTTTTTCGATGTCATCAAGAAACACTGTCAAGCCTTGCGGCTTTCGTCATTTCCTTTTGACAGTTATCACTATACCACTCTTACACTATGCTGTCAACACTTATTTGAAAAAAAAGAGAAACTTTTTGTTGTAACAATAACGATTACAAGATATGATATAATCTATTTTGGCGCATATATAGAAGGAAAACGAAAAGCAAGTGATGATATAACATAATTGTTATAGATACTATAACGATATTGTTATAGAAAGGTAATCATGTAATGATTAACATGAATAGTTGTGACAGTCAACGGTTTGGGCTGGGCAATGGGCCGATAACAAGAAGAACAATCGTTCGTTGTTGATTAACAAGTGTTAGTTGACATGATTCAGCTATGTAGGTTAATGAGTATTGATTGACATAGTTGATAAATGTTAGAACGTGTCAATATTATACTAGTCGAATATGTTAATTTATACATAGGCGATTTTTTGAATTTCGATTCTAACGAACGAAAAACAAGGCACGCATATAAAACCCTAGGCAAGAAGAAAAGGCCGCTAGACGCAATTACGGCGCATTTGAGGGCATTTTTATATTTATGCAAAGTCGTGTATGATTATTCATATATGCGGTTGTATGCCGTAGATGCATGGGAAATATAACAGGGATAAATAGTGTGACAATGACGTGAAATAGTGCGACAATTTAATTTGTCGTTTATACCATACCCCGGAACCGATAAATTTTATTTATACATAAACAAAACAAATAACAACACATAATAATAATAAATATTATTAATTATAACAAAAACGTTATGATAACAATAACTTATGGTTATTGCGCGATCAAGGGAAACCATTGTTAGTGCAAAGTGTAACAAGAAAAGCGGCGGCGCGTCGTTGCAGTTGATGAAACGGCTGAAGTAATAACGGCGGTTACAAAAGTGTGACATAACGCGAATTATGTCATGGTTCGCCGTGTTCCGGCTTGTTCGTCGTCATTCGTCCTTTCATGCTTCTAGGGCATATGGGTGCAGATTCTATTACCAATAGGCATGGCGGGGCAGGCTGGGCGTGCGTTTAGTTCCAAAACCGTACAAGCACCAAATTTCTCAAATCGCGCCTAAACGATTCATCGCATCACAGTTATCACTCACACTTAGTTATATATAATATATTAACCAAGCATAGCTGATGGTTACACATCAGTTACTAAGATAACACTTCCTAGGTTATGACTGACATAACTGTGAATACCCATCTTGTTGCCAATCGCCTTAATACTCATTCCCTTCTTAGTTTCTTGTTTTTCATCGTGTAGCCCTAGCCGATACACCTTACCTTAACGAGTGTCACAGTGAATCTTTACAGGTGACATAAAACTATTTCACTTCAAACACTTTTCTTGTGACAAGTTTTGTGCTATACTGTTATTACTAAGATAGGGGGTAATGGTATGGCAAAGGAAAGTATAACAAGAGCGAAGACGGAACTGTTCTCTGTTTCGCTTCCGGTTGGATTGAAAGATGAGTTTCGTCAAGCATGTGAGAGCAATGGAGTAACAATGTCAGGCATAGTTGCCAGTCTAATCAAGACATATCTCCAAAATGCAGGCATAGTAAAATACATGAGTCAGGAGAAGGTTGCGATTGATGCCGCTAAAGATTATGCAGGGACAAAGAAAGTCCGTGTAGCTTTTGGTGCTTCTGTTCCGCTGATTGAGAGAGTTCGAGCGATTGCAGACGAACGGCATGTCAAATTGAGTACGATTTACCGTGAGGTTATCTCTAAGTGGGTTGACGGTAGATCAGCGGTCAAGGGTTCAACCGGGCTTATTAGCAACTCCAATTCCATTTCGCAAGGTGTGAGATTAGAGGGTGCTGTTGCACGTAAGTTTGAGATTGAGAAAAAGCGCGGTAGGTTTAATACAACAAAACTGATGAATGACCTTCTTGTTGAGTGGTTGCAAGAGCAGGGGGTAGAGAAGTGAGCAAGGCAAATAAGACTACAGACTTGTTAAGTATAACTGTTCCTGCCGGTATGAAGAACACGTTGCAATTAATCTGTCGGCAAAAGGACATAACACTTAGCGCACTTACTACCGTTCTGTATGAACAGTATCTTGCGTCGCAAGATACCAGTGTTGTTGACAAACAGATTGAGAACGATAGGGTTGAACGCATCGGCGTATTGGTTAATCCGGAACTTGCCGACTATGTAGGGCGTATTGCCAAGAAGAAGGGCATGAGTATGAGCGCGGTTTATCGAGCCGTTCTTACTCATTGGCTTCATGGCGAATCAAATGTTAAACCGAAAGATGGGCAGGGCGATGGCAACTTCAAACAGGTTACTGTGCGAATGAGTGCAGGCCTAATAAACGAATACAAGGCAGTCCGTAAGAAAACACCGTTCAACACATCCCTCTTGATGAATGACCTTCTTCGCGAGTGGATAGCGGAACAAGAAAACAATTGAATCACGGTAGACGAATAGGCATTGCGATCAAAAGTAATGCCTATTCTTGTGCATTGATTCAGAGGTAATAGACAAATGCATAGTAGGCATGGTACAATGATAGTGTAGACAACTAGGGGTTTTATTCTCCTTTGTCCCTTGTTGACTACATAGTTGCTTCCGATTTTTGCTTTCTTAGCAACGCCTCCTATTGTAACGTCCGTGGTGACACTTTACTTTTACTCTCTCACTTCTCATTTCATCACGGATGAAAGCAAGAGCAGGGTTACTGGATTATCTTTCATGTGAGTATACCATTCGTTCGTTTGGTAATCCTGCTTTTCTATATATGCACCCCTATAGCTATATATATACATAAGTTAAGCGTTCCTGATAACAGGGGCGCTTTTCTTATGCGCTTGTAACAGGTAAATAATAACATGTATATTAAATCACCAATGAACTATGTCGGCGGTAAGTACAAGTTACTGGAACAGATCGAGCCGCTGTTCCCGAAGAAGATTAACCGGATGGCTGACCTCTTCTGCGGCGGCCTTGATGTGACACTTAATACCGATGCGAAAGAGCATTGGTGTAACGATGTGAATTACCACCTGATAGAGATTTACCGAGCACTCCGCAATTGGGGTGCTGATGATGCACTCTTCCGGATTGACAGTACGATCAAGACATTCGGGTTAGAGCGCGGCAACAAGGAAACCTATTACCGGTTCCGCGATCATTACAACAAGACAAAGAGACCGATTGATCTGTTCATCCTTCTTTGTTTCTGTTTCAACAGTCAGTTGCGGTTCAACGAGAAACATGAGTTTAACTCTTCGTTCAGCGCAACGAACTCACTTACCGATGCAAGGCGGGACAACCTTGTGAAGATAATTCCTCTTCTTAGCGGGATTCATTTCACGAGCATGGAGTTTCAACGGTTTGATTTCGGGATGCTTAAACCGGGCGACTTTGTTTATGCAGACCCGCCATACCTGATTGCGAACCCGACATACAATGACGGGAAACGTGGATTCACCGGATGGGATGAGCATTTGGAATCTCTTCTTTACGAGACACTTGATGGGCTGACAAAGCGTGGTATTGCGTTCGCAGTATCCAATGTGTTAGAGCACAAGGACAATCGGAACGAGATTCTGGACAAGTGGGTAAGGGACAATGGTTACACCTTGCACCATCTTCATATTGACTACGGTCATGCAAGTTACAACATCAAGAAACCGAAGTGTTTCACCGATGAAGTACTGGTAACCAATTACTAAATATATAAAGCAATTACATACAAGGGAGGTGATGTGATGGCAGGAAAGAAGCGGTCAAGAGTTTACAGTCGCAATGGCAGGCTCTATACCTTACCGGATTGCACAAGCAGTGCAGACCTTCCGTTTGCAGTAGGCAAGGGCGGCAAAACGATGTCGCTTATCGACTCTTACGGATTAGGCGGTTTTGTAGCGCAGGAAAGAATGAGAGGCCATACGTATCGTGAGATCACGAAGAAGATCAACGATAACGAGATGATTCCGAATGGCTACAAGATCAGTCACACGGCAATTGCCAATTGGTGTGTGAACAATGGTTATGGCGGTACGATTCACGACGACAACGACTTACAGGCAATCAATGTCTATCAGCGTGAACGTAAGATGCTTGATGTAATCAACACCGCAATGGATACCGTTTCGACCCAGATGGACGAAATGAACAAAGCGGTGCAGAACGGTACAGCCAATGTCAAGGACTTGAAACTTCTTGTTGATATGCTAGAGAAACTATCCATTCGTCAGCAGGCATTGTCGTCCGATATCGGGCGTATGCAGGAAAAGGTATATAACTTTGAGCAGGTTAGCAAAGTATTTACCGTTCTTCGCGATGTCCTGCAAAGGGAACTGGATATCAAAGTTTACGCAACGGTACTTCAAGCCATCACCTCTGACCCGCAGTTACGGGAAGCGATTCAGCCTATCGCCCCGTCCGGCATGGTGTAAGAGGTGTTCGCTATGGCAGAAAACGTTATGCGAGAACTGTTCGGCGATTCTCTCTTTCAGAGTCCGGACAAGGACAAGGATGGGAAGCCAATCGCACGGACAAAGAAAGAGGTCTGTGCTACAGACTTTAAGGCCTTTTGCGAGTATTATCTCAAAGATTACTTTCCTAGGCCGTGGTCAAAGTTTCACCTTTGGTTGATTGACCGGGTGCAAAATATTATCCTAAGGCACGGGGATGACGAGACGAGGGATGTTGTTGCCGCACCGCGCGGACATGCAAAGTCAACCGTCATTTCCTTCGCTCTGGTAATCTGGTGTACCTGTTACCATTATCGTTCATTCATCGTTATCCTGTCTGCAACGACGCCGATTGCAAAACAGTTTATCATCGACATTCGGCAGGCTCTTACCGACAATTCAAAGATCAAGAGAGACTTCGGTGAAATGCCTGACCCGCAGATGTGGAATACGAGTGAGTTGCTTACACAGAACAAAGTGTATATCACGTCGCGTGGAGCTGGTTCACAGTTACGCGGCATGAAGTTTAACGGCACGCGCCCGGACTTGATTGTGATCGACGACTTGGAATCCGTAGAGGATGTCAGTTCACCGACACAGATCAAGCAGATGGCAGATTGGTTTAATGCCGATGTCATGCCGATGGGTGCGCCAAACTGTTCGTTCTTTATGATCGGCACGGTTCTCTCTTATGAGTCCCTTCTTTACCATATGCTCAATGATGCAAAGTACAGTTCATGGAGCCGTAAGACATTCAAGGCGGTTATCAAGTTCAGCGATAATCCGCTATGGCATACATGGGAAGAGATAATGACCGACCTCAAACGAGGCGATCATGCTTATGCCGATGCAACGAAGTTCTACAAGCAACACAAGGAAGAGATGTTAAAAGGCACGGAAGTTCTTTGGCCAGATCAGAGAGCCGATATGTACAAGCACCTCATGGAACGCAGACTTGAATCCGAGGAAGGTTTCAACAGCGAGTTCCAGAATGACCCGCAGACAGAAAGCACACGCCTTTTCAAAGAGGAGTGGCTAAAGAACGACCTCTATGTTGACCCGCCGAAAATCACGGCAGTTAACATTGCAATAGACCCTGCACTTGCATCCAAGAGAAATAACGACTATTCGGCGATCATTGCCATTGGCCGTGGCGTCGATAATTATTTCTACGTACTGGAAGCAAGCATCGAGCGCAGACCGGCAGAGAAGCTGATTGATGATGTCAAGGATATCGTGGCTAAGTATTATGCTTACAAGCCGAAGATGGTATGCGAGACAAACCAGTTTCAGCAGTTCTTCTCTTCTACGTTGCAACGCGATTTCGTAAGTCAGGGAATCTACCTAGAGTGGGTAGAGGTATATCACAATGTGAATATTAACAAGGCAATGCGCATTGAGTCCCTTATCCCGCACATCAAGCAGGGATATATCAAGTTCAAGGACAGTCAGCGCGTTTTGCTTAGTCAGTTAAAGAATTATCCTAAGGCGCACGATGACGGCCCCGATTGTCTGGAGATGGCATTAAAGCCAATGTTACAGACTTCTAATTCGCAGTTCAGTTTCGGCGCGGCAGGTGGTTCTTCATCCAACACAAACTTTATGAGGAAAGGGGGTATGACCGATGACGGTATGGAGTGGTTTAAAAAGAAGATTATGGCGAAAGTTTTCGGCGGCTAAGTCCACGGCAATGAAGTTATTGCCGAACCAAAACTATGAATCGTGGATTCCGAAGAACGATAAGGCAAAGCGAGTCCTTCCGAAGAACCCAACGGTACGTCAGCTTAGAAACTTTTCCCATGACCCGATTGTGCGAAAAGCGATCACTCTGATTGCCGACACGATCTCAACCCTTCCTTACACGATTGATGTCATTGACGGTAAACGAAACAAACGAACGCGAGCGATCAAGGCGATCAAGAACATCGTCGATCACCCGAACCTTGTTCATAACCGCAATGCGTTTACGAAGATGCTTCTTGATGATGCCGTCGTTCTTGATGCGATGTGCGCCGAAGTTGCTAAGTCGGTAAACGATAAGGAACATCCGATCTATTTGTACCCGGTTGACGGTTCTACGATTCAGATGGTTGTACCGCGTAATTACACCGATACCAACGCACCGGCCTATATGCAGTATCAGCAGGACGGCGAGCACTTCTTTACGGCAGAACAGGTAGCTTACCTGCAACGCCAATACTTTACTTACAGTCCTTACGGCTTTAGTCCTCTTATGTCCTGTTACCACTACATCAGGTATTACCTTGATACGTGCGATCAGACGAACCGGACGACAACCAATGCCACGGCTGACTTTGCTATCGGTCTTGGCGAAGGTGTATCAACCGAAGAGAAGGACATGTTCATCGAATACTTCAACAACGAGATTGAAGGTACGGGCAAGATTCCGATTCTTAGCGGCAGTGATTTTACTACGCATCAGATTCGCGGAGCTATTATGAGTGACCCGTATATCCGATGGATTGAAAAGCTGACAGAGATCATCGCGGTTGCGATGGGACTGCCGCCCGAAAAGTTGGGCGTGCAAATGGCGAATGACCGTTCAACCGGTGAAGATCAGGAGAACACAACATTGCAGGAAGCGATCAAGCCATATGCGGCAATGATTGAAGACCTGTATAACGACTTCGTCATTAAGCAGTTAGGCTTTGAGGGTATTCTGAAATTCCGGTTTATCTATGAGGATTCGGAACAACAGAAGACGATCAAGTCCAAACGCGTCGTTGATGAATACTATAAGGGTTGTATCACAGAGAATGAGTTCCGTTCTTTGATGGGATACGAAGCAAGCGTAAGTAAATACGCAGACATGACGTATCCGGAAAAGACGGCACAGATTAACGTAGACCTTGGCATTGCCGGTGGCTTTAACGGTCTAGGCGATGTTAAAGATACATCAGGAGACACACCATCGCCAACAGGAGATTCTTCTCATTATGACGATGACACATAATCCCTGCTTCTCGTTGGTGCGATGAGAAGAGTTTTGTTGTATGTTTACCCCTTTTCCTTTTGATGCAAATAAATGTACCAGTGAAAGGTAGTGAGGATTATATGTCAGAAGTTGTTAAGCAAAAGATTAACTGTTCGATGGACAACATCACTGTATCGACAGAACCGAACAAGATGGTTATCACTGGATGTATGACATTCATTGGTTCCCCGTCTGACGGCGTACCGTGCGGTGGTGAAGTGCCTATTGCATTTACAGAGGAAGCAATGGCTAACTGCTCGCAGACGTGGGTAGATATGCCATTGGATGCAGTTCTTCCGGATGACTTTTGGGACTTACCTTTATCGAACCACGGCTATACCAACATTGGTGTTTGTCGAAAGGTATGGTTGCAGGAAGATAAGTGTATGGGTGAGTTCGTTGTCTGGAAAGAAAAATTCCCCGAAGTCGCTGATATGATTCTTCTCGGCATGGATGCTCTTGGTTTTTCCATTGAGGTATATCCAACGAGAACGCATATGAGCGAGGACAAAACAATCGAATACATTGACGAGTTCGATGGTTCCGGTTGCGCTGTCTTATGGAAGATGTCTGCGGCATTTGAAAACACCTTCATTGAGAAGATTGCCGCAAAGAACAGGAGGAAGAGTATGGATAAAGACAAACAGAGTCAGGAACAGAAACCTGTCGATGCGGCAAAGACTGACGAGCAGAAAGTAGATGCGGCCGCAGGAAAAACGGAAGAGCCGAAACAGGAACAGGCGAAAGATCAGCCGGTTCTTGCGGACAAACAGATTGACGCAATGTGCGCCGCGCTTGATGATTTCAGCGCAAAGATCGACGCCGCAACCGCACAGTTCAACGAACTTGCCGAAGCACTCAAAGAGCTTGCCGACAAGAAAGCTGATGACGGTGTAAAAGCATCTGCTGATGATGAGCCGAAAGACGAAGAGGAACAGGAAGAGGAAGAGCCGACGAAAGTTGACGCCTCTAAGAAAGATGTTCCTGCACCGTCCGCAGTTCAGCACGCAGTTCCGAACCCTGCCCTTGATAACGAAGTCAATAAGCAGAGTGAGCTTGATAAGATCAACGCATCTGCTATGAGCATGATGGACAAGCTCGTAGCCATTTCTAAACTCCGTCACACGAAAGGATGATTTGAATGTACATGACTGATGTTAACGGTAGAACGAAATATAGTTTCGCCGCAGGCGGTATTCATGCCGCAGAAAGCCCGATTACCGTTTACAACGAAAACCATATGCTCGTTGTATCGGACTACGATCAGGTACTCAAAGATTATATCAAACGTGATTTCACGATTGGCCTCAAAGTAAACTCGGTACGTGCTTCCGGTTGGCCGCACACTTGGAACGAGCAGACGAAGATTCCGTCCAACACCAAAGCGGTTGACCCGCAGATTGGTTTTGGCACGAAGGATGAACCGTCTTATCGCCCGCCGACGCTTGATGCCGACTATGGCCGTGATAACTGGAAACATGCGTTCTGCCGTATGTATGCAACGGGTATCCGCTACAGCTACTTCCAGAGACAGATGGAAAACAACTACGGTTCGTTTGAAGACCTCACGGCAAAAGACTACAACGATATGTTTGTAGACTTCACGAAAGTTACGTGCAATGACTTCTGGAATGGCACGACGGCTCTTGATGCTACGGATGCTTTCACGTATTGCGGTGTTCTTTCGCAGATCACGGACAAGACGGCTATTGCCGATGGCAAACGTATCAGCGACGCTATCCGCACGAAGATTGCAAGTCTCGCCGCATCGCTTGACTTCTCTAACTTCCCGGATGTCCTCGCAATGAACCCTGCAACGTATGACCTTCTCTGCACGGAAGAGGCAGACCGTTCGCTCTATCAGCGTGAGATTCAGGCAGAGATTGTTCCGGGTGTTAATGTTCCGGGTATCCTTACCCCGGCAGGCACGCTCCCGATTGTTCTCACGCCGTTCATCAAACCGGATACGACGACGACGGCAGGTTCTACGGTACATTCTATCGTAGCTCTCAACACGTCCATGATTGATCGTATCTGGATGTTCAACGATGGCCCGCAGGTATTCGAGATTGCAAATCCGGACACGCCGCTTGCAAACAAAGAACTCCTCACGGATAAATTCGTGCTTGATATGAGCAACTACATTGTTCATGGTGCAAACACGGGCGCACACTTCATCCTCACGAAAACGGTTAAAAACTAATCGTTGATAGTGAATGAAGAATCTGGACAATGGAGGTGATTATATGCCACGAGTTAGAAGCGCAACAAGCAAAGTAACTGCCGTAAAAACGGTTTCCGCTAAACCGATTAGTGAAGCCGTAACGTTAGAACTTGCCGATGCATATAAGGGGTACACTTCCCTTATGATTGGCGGTTCGATTGTTCCGGTTCGCGATGGTAAGGTAACGGTTCACAAAGATGCGGTAGATACTTTGAAGAAGGGTGGTTATGTGAAATGACCGCCTATTTAACAGAAGAAGAGATTCCCTTGTATTGCGGATTGTATCAGGACATTTCGATGGATTACATCGAGGCCGCAAGCACACTGATTGATGCGTACAAGGGACGCACTCTTTTCCCTGTCGAGCATGAGGAATTAGTTCGTTTAGTAGACTTTAAACGATACATGCCGGAGTTCCGTGGTAAGTTAAACCACTTTCCGCGAGTAGAGATTAGTTCCGTCGTAGCGAAATTTGTTTCGCCGTTTGGACGTGATTCGATCAGTTTGGATTCAGATTGCCTAGAGTTTGACAGTCCGGATTCGCTATACTTCACGTTCATCATGCCACGGAAACTAATGTTCCGCTTGCCGCCAAAGCAACTCCGGGTGAAATATTCCAGTGGCTATAAAGAACCGCCTGAACAGATCAAGCGTGCTTGCGGTATCCTTGCCGGTAACATTAAGCAGATGGGCGGCGTCATGCGATGGAAACAACGCGATGACTACGACATCAAAGTTACCTTAGCGGATGAGGGAGTATTCTCTAGCGAGGTGAAACAAATCCTGAATGGAGTGCTGATAAAATGAGCGTGTTAGACTGGTACGTTGACCGAATGGAACCAATTAAATACGAGAACGTGAGCGATCATGTACTCAATGAAGTACAGGCATTAGTCCAACGTCGTGGTAAAACTATCACTGCTTCGACGGTAAACGATGCTAAGTTGTTCATGCTTCCTGCCGACACACCGTTATACAACGGCGCACTCATCACGAGACTAAAAGATAACAAGCGTTATCTGGTCATCGCTCGGCAGTATTCACCTGACATGGTTCACATTCAAGGGCGTCGCGTTAACGGCGTCATTACGGTCAGCGCGGTAAAAGACAAGTACGAGAACCACAAAAAGGTTGGCGTGGAAGTCACAGAGGTTGCCACGGGAGTACCTGTCTATTGGCGCGATGTATCGGCGTATATGCTTCAACACGACGCAGGTTTACTTCCATCTTGCAGGCGAAAGATTTTAATTCGCAAAGATGTCCCTATTGAAATGTATCAGCGTGTTACCTTCACCTCAGCCGATTCTGTGTATGGCGAAACAACAGATGTGCGCGATGTGTACACTGTAGAAGATATTGACGGTGCTCAATACGAAGGACTGTTCTCTATCCAGTTAGGTGATGATACAAGAAAATGACTGAACTAAAATCCACTATGCAGACTTATGCAAAGTCCATGCAGTCTGATATAGAAAGCGCATGGGCAAGAGGTAAGTCTAGCTACGGCGAGGCAATATTAAATGTCACCACTACGGAAGATACTGCGAGGCATACCGTAACCACCACCTATAAAGCCAATGGGCAACGGGCGTGGATTATGGAGTATGGGCGCGGCAAAGACCTTGATAAAGACAGTCCTTATTGGAAAAGATACCAACAGTATGGTTTCTTCAATGAGGCACGTAGATCAAGCAATGACCCGTCAGTTATCCGTGGCCGTAAAGAGGACGAGCGTTATACCGACCTTGATGGCAACGATACGGATGCTAACGGCAAGCCGTTTATTGGTAGTGGCTCGACGGATAAAGCGTTTCATAATTTTGATTTAGAAGCAGAACATGTAATCCGCAACGTAGTTATACGAAAGAACGCACGCGGTATAGCGATGCGCGAAGCGATAGCTAAAAGCGTTGCGGATGATTTGTCTGCGGTACTTTCAAAGGCGGTGAAAGGGAAATGAATACGTTTGAATACCTTGATGCGTTATGGGACGTATTCACGAACGATGCAACGCTATGCGATGCTCTTCACCTTGATACGTCCGATGAGAGTAATTACATGCAGAAATACCGCCAACAGGATATGCAGGCCGATGAGTTTAAAAAGGACGATATGCCGATGGTGGTTTTTTATTTCGCAGATGCTATGGATACGTTCAATGACTTTGTGAACAACGGATTCTTACGCATTGATATTTACGCAATGAATATGTATGACGTTGCACCAATCCGCAAACGAATTGTTCAACTTATGTTTAACACGTTCAACGAATGTGTACGGGCAGAAGGGCAGTATCAAAGCGGTATCCGCGATGTATATAAATACAGGTTAGAGTACACTCCACTTGTAATCACGAAAGGATGATAAAACGATGGCAGGACTTAGCACGATTCTGAACACGCCGGTGCTTATTCATGGTATCGGTTCCGGTGTTCTCCAGTCTGTTTCTGGTAAAGTGCTCGAACTCAAAACGGCACAGTCCATGAAACTGGATGTCAAAGCCACGACCGAAGATCAGTACGGTGGCGATTCCCTGTTCCCGCTCTATACGTTCATCACGAAAAAAGAAGGTACGATTGAAATCCAGAACGCTGACTTTAAACTTAGCCAGCTTGCAATTGCGCAGGATTCCGATTATGCCACGGACGGGAACAAACAGTTGATGAACTTCCTCATCACGAAAGATTCTAAGAAGCTCGGTGACGACGCTGATACTTTCACGGGTGTTGAGGTTGTTTCGATCATTACGCCGTCCGGTCAGAAAGCTGATGCAAACGTATTCTCGATTTCTGATGCCGGTGCAATCACGGTTGGTGAGGGTGCAACGGTAGAAGACGGTGAGTATTCGGTATGGGTTAAGGTTGACAATAAAGAAGCAGTATCGGCGGCAATGCTGAAAAACGCAATGCCGGAAGTTTGCTCTTTCAATTGGCAGTTCCGTACCGAAGATGCCGACGGCAACAAGTATCAGGTTGACATTGAAGCACGTCGCGTTCGTGCTGACGGTGAATTTGCACTTGATACGGAACGCGACAAAGCATCCACGCCGACGCTCAAAGTCAATATTCTTGACCCGGGCAACGGCCACGATGACTTTGCAAAGATTACGGTTAGCAAAATCAAGAAATGATTTAGTCTTGATGGGCAGGGTTCGGACATTCCGTTCCCTGCTTTTTTATTAGGAGGATACTATGGACGAAAATGTTATCGCCGCATATGAGGTGGTGAAAGACCGTTACAACAAAAAGCATAAGGTGTTCTCGGTGCGGTTCAAAGATATTCAGACGGTAACGAAATTCACGGAAACTTACAGCCCGGAATATTTCGGAGCTTATCTTATTGCCCCGGTTGTGGGCGAAGATGGCCGTGTTGAACACGATGCTGATGGCAAGATCAATTACGACAACGGATTCTACGATGACCTCTTAGAGATTGTCGAGCTTGCACTTGACGGCAGAGAGACAAGAGAACAGATCAACGAATGGCTTGATATGCGTGTAGCAGAGCAAATTGTTATGAAGTTCCTTGGCTTATCGCAGTTCAAAAAAAAAGTGAAGTAAAAGAAGACGTGAAGTGGCGTAACTTGTTTGCGTCCATCGTTGCTAATACATCGTTAACCATGAAGGATATTGCAGACTTGCGTATCAATGAAATGGAAGAACTGCTTATCGGGTTAAACGAAAACGCGGAAGCGGAACGGAAAGAATTGGAAGGTAATCGTGAAGGTCATGTCATCGAGGGCGCGGATGCTATTCACGCATTAATCGGCGACAGATAAAATAAAAACCCGTGATGCGAAATGCACCACGGGCGAAAGGAAAGATTACTTGATTGAGTATGTATAGTATAACATGTGCGGTGACAGATTGCAAGACCGCGTGACGATAGAAGGGATATGATTCTATGGCAGACAGTACAAAGCCGGTCGGTGAAGAGCTTGTAATCAACGTCACCGCAGACGCGTCGAAAGCAAATAAAACTATCGAAGATGTTTCCGGTAAGCTAAAAGAGCTTGCCGACAAAGAAACGAAAGTTAAGATTGGTGCAGACACAAGCGCGTTTGACAAAGGCATTGCCGATGTTCAGAAGAAACTTGGTAATCTGGCAAACGGCAAGGCTCCTAAGATTAAACTGGACGTCAATGCTGACACAAGTAACGCACAAAAATCTATCGGCAAACTTACAAATCGGCAGGGTTATGTTGTTATCAAAGTTCATGCCGATCTTGATAATGTAAAGAAGACACTTGCTAATATTAAACTAGACAAGGGTCTTGTCTTTGCCGATGCGGATACCGATCAGCGTATTCGCAAGGTTTCCGAACAATTACAACTTGTGCATGACTTGCAAGCATTGGCGGCACAACACGGCGGTAAGATTAACATAGATGGAAACGTTGTTGGTCAGCAAGCGTTATCGAAATGGGAATCTGAATTAAGCGGATTCTTAAAACGCGTTGACGAAATGTCGGCAAAGAATCGTGACAAAATATACAACGACTCCATTGCAAAAGCCGACAAGATGTATAAGGCGATTCAGGAACGCGCAAAGGAAATTAACACGATTCCGGAGCTTGCCAAAGATGTTGCAAGCGAAAGCTCGTTCGATAAAAAGATTGCCAAACAGAAGAAGGATATTGCCGATCTCGCTGATTTTATCAAAGAACGCAATGAGGAACTTGAACGTATCGGCGCGAAGAAGATTCCCGTTAGAAGTTATAACACGAATAAGTATGCGCCTAGCCAAGATTATGCGACTTATGCAAAAGCGGATATTGAGGCGAAACGTCTTGCCGACGCGGTAAAGGAATACCAGAAACTTGCGAAGATCATGGAGCAGTTGGGCAACTCGTTCACTGAAAGATCGTCCGAAATTAACGAGCATAAGTATGGCAGATATGCTAACCGCGCACAAGAAACTATCGCACGGTCGCGAGAACTGGAAGCAATGTATGGCGACATTGCTACGCGTGCCGGTGTTGGTGTTATCCCTAAGACATCGCCATATCTCAATGCGGAAGGTAAAAACAATTATTCTGTATATAAATCAGAATATGATAATGCGAAACTTGTAGAGCAGGCGGCAAAGGATTACGAGAAAGTCCGTGACCGTCTCAATAAAGCACTCTATCAAAGCGTCACATTAGGCAAGGAAGAATACGAGAACCTTATCAAGACAGGCAGGGCGGCAGAGACAGTTCTTAATATGAATAACGCACTGCCGAAAAATCGTATTGATCTTGACCGCTCTCATAATGATTTCCTTCGTGATCGTATTGATTACAATGCAACGAACTGGTCTAAGATTCCGATTCAGAACTACGATGCAGAATTATCGCGTTTAAGTAGAGACAAACGTACAATGTATGTTGAGTGGAAAACAACGGGCGATGAGCGTTATCTTAAAACCCTTGGTAATATCCTTGTTGCGGAAAGAGCGGTCAAAGAGCAACAAGACGCAATGAATACGGCGTTGCTCACGTCGGATACGATTGCCGGTCGTTTTGGGCAAAAACTTCACAGTCATTTAAACTGGATTGCCGCAGGTACTTTCTTGGGCGTGGCGTTCTCAATCCCTGCCGCCGCCATCAAATCCCTTGTTGATACTGATGAACAGTTACACAACTTAGGCACGGTTATGCGAGAGTTAGAAGGTGGTGCGGCTGGCGAAGCTACGACATTCCAAAACTTTTCAGACTCTATGCGAACTGGAATTGTTACGACACTCAACGAACAAGCCGACGCAATGGATAGGCTTGCTAAACAGTCGGAAGATAACGGCACAGATGAAGAGGCACAAAGGTTCCGTGACCTTGCAAGCTCAATGAGAGAATCTGCTCCGGTAATAAAAGAGCAGGCCGACGAAATGGAGAGGCTTGCAAAGCAAACAGAAGAAGCAGGTAAGGCACATTCGTCTGGGCAAGCACAGAACATGAAGCGCGTTAGCGAAGAATTTAAAGAGCTTGCTAAGGTATCTCACAACTACGCTATCAGCAACAAAGAGGTATTGGATTCCGCTCGTCTTTGGGGTCGTATGTACAAAGACATTGATACGGTTAATGTCCTCGTGTCGCAGTCTGCAAAACTGGCAGTAGCAGATAACTTCTCGATGGAAGAATCTACCCGTGCAGTCGAAGCCGCGATGTTCCAGTTTGGTATGACGGCTCGTTCTGCCGGTGAAGCGGTCGCATACTCTAATCGCATCGTTGATGTTTATACGAAACTATCCCATAATGCCGGTGTATCCGCACAGGACTTAGCGCGTGGTGTTGAGCGTTCCGGTTCTGTTGCGCATCAGGCAGGTATTAGTTTTGAGTTCTTAACCGCGTTAATTGCACAAGGCACGCGTGCTACGGCATTAAGTGGTCAGGAAATTGGTAACATGTTGAAAACGGCAATCGGTTCTTTCCGAAGCAAGAAAGCCGTTGCCGAATTAAATAAACTTGGTATCGCAATTAAAACTGTTGGTGAAGATGGACAAGAGCATTTCCGTTCCGCGCAGGAAATCTTAGTTGAGGTTGCCACTAAAGCACAAACAACTAACATGGACTTGCAGGAACTCTGGAAACAAATGTCCGGTGGTAAATTCCAGTGGTCAAAGATGGCGGCTATGTTCTCTGATTACAAAGAGATTATTAAGAACTGGGGCATGGCCATTCAGTCGCAGGGATTTACCGATGAACAGATTAAAACGCAGATGGACTCCATCAGCAACCGCGCAAAGCAGTTGAAGAATGACCTTGAATCTATCGTTATCAATGGCGGCAATAGCGGTATCTCGCAGTTCCTTAAAAACTTAGTAACTACTCTTGACCGTATCGTTAGACTGGCTGATTATGTTGGCAACTCTATAGTCGGTTCTATTGGCGCATTTATGGCGCAAGCATACGCGTTATCTTATCTTTGGAAAAATCTGAAAAAGTTCTGGGGTAAGATTAGAGATTACAAAGATGTCCGTAAGGCAACGGGTGAAGCGGAAGAAAGAACCAAATCCGATCAGGCCGACGCAAAAGAAAAGACGGATGCCAAGGTAGAGAAAACCGTAGACACCTCTTCGTCAAATACAAAGGCTCAATCTGAACGCAACGATGCTAATGCGACGAATGAATCTACTGCGGCTAATAACAATAACGCTAAATCGGCAGAGGCAGAGGCGGGCGCAAAGGCTAGAGCCGCAACGACGGCGCAGGAAAAAGCCGGTGCGGAAAGTACTGATTCGGCAAGCACATCACAAAACACTAGTTCGACTAATGCCAATACTGGCGCAACAAATGGGAACACTGGTTCTAAGCGAGCGAACTCTTCTGCTAATATGCAGAACGCGTCTACGGAAGGTGTGGATTCGGCGGCTAAAACGCAGAATACTGCATCGACTAATGCTAATACTACATCTAAGAATGTTAACACCGCATCAACAAAAGCAGGTACGGCGGCAAACATCGCAAGCGCATCGTCACTAACCCGTTTGTCGATAAGTACAAGAATGTTTGCTACTGCAACAAGAGGCTTGTCGGTTGCGACCCGTGGTCTGCGTGTTGCATTGACCGGCGTTAGAGCGGTTTTGATGCGCATTAATTTAACGCCAGAACTTATCGCCTTTACTATTCTTACAGAAATCATCGCCAATCTTGCGGAGAAGTTTGATTGGTTTGGCGACAAGCAAGCGGAAATGGCGGCCAATCAAGCCGACTATGTTGCATCACTGGAACAACAGTCACAAGCGTTAGATCAAGAGAAAGACTTTGTTGATTCTCTTTTAAAAGCGCATGAGGAATTTGACAACGCCCTTGCCAATGAAACGGAAGGAACTGAACGTTATAATCAGATTCTTGAAAACCGTGGTGAGACGGAACGGCAGGTTGGTAATGTTGTTTCGGAAGAGACATTGAAATACTTAGAGGAAAATAATTGGTCTAAGGAATCAATGAACGAAGTGTCTAAAACACACACCGAAATGATTAATGAGAAGAAGAAAAAGATCGCGGAAGATATTGGTAGCATTACAGAACATGCGGCAACAACATTTACAACTGCCGCTAGTAATGTTAAAGTTTACCAAGCGGAAAAAGATGCTTTCCTTGAAGGTAAAGAATTGCAACTTGAAGGACTAAGCATTTTGCAGAAAGCTATTATTGAGTTTTCAAGATTTTTGGCCGGTGTTTTTAATTGGATTGGTGATAAGCTCGCGCCAACAGAAGCGATAAATAGAATCAAGGCAACGATAGAAAAGTATCCAGAACTCGCCGAAGGCGGTAACACAATACTTAATGCGTTAGGTATTCAGAAAGATATTAGCGACTTCTTTTACAATAGAGCCAAGGATGCCGAAGGTTGGGGCGCAAAACAGTATCAAGATGCTATTGACGGGCAACTCAAAGACATGCGCGATGCACATAATATGATGTTGCGATTCAATGCAAAGCCCCCGACAATCGGCGGTGATGTTGATTATGGCGGCGGTGGCGGCGGTTCTAAATTCGGTGGTGGTGTAAAAACTGCACCGAACAAACCGGACGTATCTCTTATTCCTAAAGAAGATTCAGCTAAGTTCTCTGCTATTAAGTCAGCGGTCGATCAAATCAATAGCCTTGCCGGTCAGCAATTAGAAACGTTAAAAGCGGCACAAGAGTCTTGGGGTGCAACCGCCAATAATACGATGGCGATTGATAACATCTACAAGAATCAGCAGGCGCAACTCAAAGCACAACTCAAACAGTTGGATAGTGTTGAGAAAGACATTTCTGAAAAAGCTAACGGCTTATACGATGGTTCGACAAAGTTAACCTATACAGGTGGCGGCTCGTTTATCGGTGCAGGTTCAGGCAACGTTAATCTAAATGGCGGTAGCCCTTATCTTTGGGACATTGCAAACAGAGCATCAAGCATGTTATCTGGTCGCGGTGTAAACATTAATCCTGCTTTCTTGTATGGACAGATGATGCACGAGACGACGCGCGGCACAGATCAGACCGCACTTAAAAACAACAACCTTGCCGGTATGGGTGGCGGCCACGAAGTTCCTTATGATACGATTGAGGACTTTTTAAAAATCTATGTCAATACCATCGCAAATGAACCCGGTATTCAAAATGTCACAACCGCTAGGGAATTTGTTCACGCATTAAAAGCGGGTAGCTATTTTGAAGACGACGAAAATCTGTATGCAACCGATGTAGAAGGTATTATTAATGAGCTTGGCGATGCTCCGGGCGAAATGGTATCTGACATTGGTGCATATATTGTTCAATCTGCAAACGAAAAACTCACGTCCGGTGAGATTGCAAAAGAATGGACTGGTTCTCTTGGCGACGATGTTCATGGTTGGTGCGATGATTTTACTCATTATATCTACGAGACGGTCTTTAATTCCCTTGGCAGACAAAACCCGCTTGGCTCTGGTGTTGTAAACGACAAGAACTTTAAATCTCTTGGCGCATATCATCCGGTCGGTGACGGGTATGTCCCGCAGTTAGGTGACTTGGTTGATTGGGCAGGACATGTTGGTATTTATATGGGCAATGGTAAATACCTTGCGCGAAATACTAGCGGCGTTCATATTGGTGATATAAGCGAGGGCGAAGGGTATGGCTTTGGTGCTTTCCACGGTTATGGTTCTATTGCAGAAGCAACCGGTTCTTCCGGGATGGTCACGCCACGCACTATCATTATCCCAGACCTGAAAGGATTAGAGGTTTCGCAGGAAGAGTGGAACAACCTTGATATCAACGGCAAGCGCGAACTTGTTAATTCTAAAAAAGATAAAATCGCTAACGGCGAAGCATTACTTAAAGCACTTGACGAAGCAAACCAGATGGAAATGTATCGTCAGCAGTTGGCATTAAAGGCGATGAAACTGGAACGTGAACGCATCAAGGCTCTTATCGAAAACACGAAGAAAGAAGTCGAATACGTTGTCCAGAATATGGAATATGCAAACAACGCATATCTCACAGAGAAAGGACTTAATGCAACGTCCTCTCTCAAAGATTCGTTAAAAGCGAATGTTCTGGAACGTAGGCTCAAAGAGATGGAATCTCGTGCGGTACGATTCACAAAAGGTACACTCGGTGATAAAGAGTGGGCTGACGCGATGAATAAGGTTCGCATGGAACTCGATCAGACGAAAGAAGCGTTCATCAACGCATCGTATACGGAAGATAAGGAAGCATACGAGCGTAGAGCCAAACGTAGAAACGCAACGGCAATGCGCGGTCAAGGTGCATGGGATAGCTATAATATTCGTCAAGGCTTTTCGATTCGTGATGCAGAAGCAGAGATTGAACGGTTAACTCGCAAGCTCGATCAGTTGAGACACGACACAACCACGAAAGATATCAAGGCGATTGAGGAAACGGAAAACGCGTTACTCGAAGCGAAGAAGAAACTTCTTGATGTACAACAGGATTACAACAAGAAAGTTATTAAGGGTTGGTACGATCTCACCGATCAGATTCTCATGAAAGGCAAAACGTTTGAGGATGTGCTTGCCGATCTTTGGCGTCAGCTTGGTGAAGACGCACTCAAACTTTTGTTCCATCAGGATATCGGCGAAGGTTCGTTCTTCTCTAAACTCTTGGGCTACGGTAAACCGAAGGAAGCACAGAATACATACAATGCCGGACTTGATGCAAATGCGCTTGGCATGGATGCAAACAAGATTCTGGATAATAGCAATCGTATTAGCGGCGGCTATTCTTTCGATCAGTTCCGTCAGCTTAACTATAATCAGTATGCGCCGTTTGATTCGTTCTCATTCTTAATGGGCAAGATTGCGGGTGCAAGCGGAAACACGACACCAACAATAGATCAAAAGAAATATGAGAACGATAAAGCGTATCTCACAAAGAACGGATTCAGTGCAGAGAACGCCGATCTTGAATTGCTCAAAGTCGCGGGTTACAAGGATTACTTCAAACATAGATACGAAAACGACATCAAGTATCTGATGAACAATGGCTATAGCAAAGCCGATGCAACAAAACAGATTGATGCGATGCCGGTCTATAAAGAGTTGAAGAAGATTCTTGCCGAAGAGGATGCGAAGAAAAAAGCCGATCAAAGGCAGTCCAACGATACGAAGAATAAAAACACCGATGCCCTTACGCAAACGAACAACGCGCTTGTGGATAACACGCAGGCGACGAAAGAATTAACCAATGCGGTTAACAATGCGACAAATGGTACAATGGGAGTAGGTGCAGGAAATGGTACAGAAACCAATACCGGTGTGTCGGGTAATGTCGCGAAAGAGGAAGAGACAACTATTGCCGATCTCGCAAAGGATAATGGAAACTTTACTTCTTTGGAACAGTTCAATGAAAAAAGTAAAGCTCCGGCCAATGCGAATAACAATAGCCCATACTCTTTCAATTCTAACCAATTCGATATTGCTAATCAGGTTGGTAAACTGCATGATGCGCTTGATCGTTCGACGTTAATTACAAGTAAAAATACGGAAGCTAATGTCAAGAATACGGAAGGTGTAGACAAGTCCACGTCAACCGTAGCAGGCACGGCTACAAAGATTGGTGGTTGGCTTGGTGCTCTTGGTGGATTGATCGGCGGCAAGGCAGGCAAGACCGTTTCTATTCTTGGTGGCATAGCAAGTGCGTTCGGATTGTTCGGCGGTGGCGGTAAATCTAACGGCGGTATCTTAGGGTTCGCTAATGGTGGATTACCGGCAGGACGTATCAATGGTGCAGGTACAGGCAGAAGCGATAGCATCTTAGCTTACCTTGCCAATAAGGGACAGTTTGTCATGCTTTCCAATGGTGAGTATGTTATCAATGAGAAATCAGCTAAAGCACTTGGTTACGATACTCTTGATTCGCTTAACCATTATGCCGATGGTGGTTCGATTAATCCGACGCCATACGTCCCGACGATTACGCCGTCTGTCCAGTCAAAAGCACTTGCTTACACGGCAAGCGGTAATTACGGCGCACAGACTACAGACCTCTTGCGTCAGCAGAATACGCAGATGAGAGAACAAACGAAACTTATGCGCGGCATGGGACAGGGACAGGGCGGTAGTTCTGTTGTTGTTCTTAATACGCACGCTAGCTCCGATGATGTCATTCGTGCGCTGAATGAGAATCCGCGTGCAGTACAGGCAATCCTTGGCAGACAGGAACGTATGGGATTTAGATAACAGAATAAATACAATGTAAGAAGTTACGGGCAAAATACGATGACTTCTTTTCTTATGTGTGAAAATCAAGCGACGAGCCGTGATAGCCGGTATATTAAACGATAGGAAAGGGGATAGCAATGAAAGAGAACATTAACAAGTATGTCGGTATACCGCATCGCTTTATGCAATCCAGTTTCGATGGGTGTGATTGCCTTGGATTGATTAAGTTATTTTATCGTGAGCATGGCAATCCACTTGAATTTGACGACGGCGGTTTTGAGATTACGAGAGATAACTACGCAACGCTTCCGGTGTGGCGCAGACTGTTCCGCTATCTCCATAAAACGTGCGATAAGATTGAGAACGACGGTGACATTCAGTTCGGTGATATCATCGTGTTCCGCATCAATGACTGTGAGCATTTAGCGATTGCGATTGATAGCTATGGACGGGTGCTTGCTATGCAAGTTCCGGAAGAAGAGGGTAAGACGACTTCCATGATCTATCATCGGTCACTGTGGAAGCATGTACAACATATGATCTTTAGAAAGAAAGGCGGTGGAATCTATGGAAACATTAGTGCTTGTGCCGAGAGGTGAAGTAACAGAAGGACATGACTATGGAAACCGTACCGTCTCATTTGAAAACGGTGTAAAGCAGAATCAGAGAATATGGACGAAGCCGCGCAAAACTTATTCGTTCTCAACGCAGGGCGACAAGACAATGAAAAAATATCTGGAAAACTTCATTGATGCACGGTTCGGTAATCACGAGCCGTTCTATTGGGAATACGACGATGAAGTTCATCGTGTTCGCTTTGCCGATTCTAAGTTAGATATTGTTGCGGTGCGTGGCTATGGTGGAACAGGTACTGTAGGGTACAAAGTCAATGTCTCTTTGGAAGAGTTAAAGGATAGCGAGGGTTAATGTAAATGGCGATTGTATTACCAGTGAGTATGCAAAAGATGAAAGAGTCTAATGAGACCTTCTTCATTGAGTTATACTCCATTGATATGCCGTCAGGTATTGTTAACCTTGCGGCGACAGACGAAGACATTGTTTACAATGGCATCACGTTTACGGCAGTACCGTTCAAGCGTCAGTCTATTACAAAGTCGATGGATAATATCACAGACTCATGTGAGATTTCCATGTCAGATGTTAGCGATCAATTACTTGCCTATGTTACGAATGGTTGGGATTTTCGCGGTGCGATCTGCACCATCGTGCGCATCCAGTATCCGGATAGTTTGCGCGACCCTAGCATTGTCCAGTGGGTATTTACCGGCAGGGTTGACGAACCGGCCTTTTCGCAAGGAACGTTTACTTGCCGATTAACACAAGTGTTCCCGGAAATTCAATGCCCGAACCGTTCTTATCAGCTTAATTGCAATAGTCGTTTCGGTGATAATGAGTGTGGTATGTCTCTTGCATCGGAAAATGTTTCCATTATCGGCGCATCGGGAAACACGGTCATATTAAACAAAAGCTATGCCAATAACTATTGGTTGCACGGTGTAATCACGGTAGGCGGTGAGTCTCGTAACATTGAGAAACAAGTAGGTTCTGCTCTTACACTCAATGTAAACTTCTTGCAGGAACCAATCATTGGCAAGGCGGCAAATCTGATTCGTGGTTGTAATAAAACAACTACGGATTGCAGACGGTTTAATAATCTTCGGCACTATAGCGGATTCCCTGCTATTCCGTTTGAAGCAACGTATCGTTAATGGAAGGTGGTGAATGATACATGGGTAGTCATCATGGTAAATCTCGTGGCAAGCTGATTGGTTCAATCCTTGTCGGCGTTGCATCGGCATTTATTCCGGGCGCGTTTGGTGTTGCAGGACACGCATTTAACTTTGGGCGATTCATGCTTGGCGCATCGCTCTTTAGTAGCGTATGGTCGGCAACACATCGGGCGAAGCAGACAGGCAACCTATCCATTAACCGATTCGATAGGGCGCAGGAAACGGCAAGCGGACAAGGCGATCTTCCGGTAGTCTATGGCGAGCGAATGATTTCCGGTAATCAAACCTTCCACGAAACGGATGCGGATGCGCAAACATTACATAAACACGTCGTTCTTTGTGAGGGCGGTATTCAAGGACTTGTGTCTGTTACCGCAGGTGATCTTCTTATACCGACGAATAACGAAACGCAAGGCACGGTATTTACGGTACAAAACCTAAAGTATTCCGATGCAACGTTTCGGATTAAAGATAAGCATATCTACATCCACGCAAATGGTAAAGACCGTTCGTTCTATCTGTGTAACGAAAAAGATACAAGCGGTTCTTACTATAGCTATCAGGTTACGGTCAGTAGCCTAATCACTTATATCAATAGTTTAGGCGAAGGATGGCAGGCATTTCCAACGGCAACCACTTCTAAGTATCCGGGTGACTGTTGGACGGAAGCGCAGGCCAATTCAAATGTATCAACGTACACGGAAGTTGTTAAGCCGAAAGATGCACCTCATGGTGTTAAGAAAGGAACTACATGGACGGACGATGCGTTCTTTTATGAGATTATTGATTCGTATTTCGTGCCACTCCAAAAAGATGACCTGTATTTTCGGTTAACTATTAAGAAAAGCTCGCTTGCGCGTGGCGAATGGGCGTGTTATAAAGACCCGATCAAAGTCAAATGCGACACGGTAAAAGGCGGCACGAAATATTATTTCCATGATTGTGAGACACCGGGAAACTACGAGAAGGTTGGCGGTTATCCGATGATGGCGTGGCTTGACCTCACCTTTACTACGGCAAGTGACTTTGCAGGAAACCCGTCAATTTCTTGTGTTGTTAAGGGACGCAAGGTATACGACATCCGCACTGGCCTCACGGAATATTCCACGAATCCGGCGATGTGCCTTAGAGACTTTATCTTGTCTGAGCGTTATGGTTGCGGATTGTGGTTCGATGCGGAAGACCTTGATGAAGACTCATGGGCAGAGGCCGCCGACTATTGCGATGAAACGATCACCTTCCTTAATGGTGACGGCGCATTGGTTCAAGCGAAACGCTATGAGTTAAACATTGTCATTGATACAAAGCGTACCGCGCTTGAATGGGTGCAGGAAATTCTTGCTAACTTCTGCGGATACCTTGTTTACTCTGACGGCAAACTCAAACTCAAAATCGAAAAGCAGGAACCAATATCCTACAAGTTTAACGACGGCAATTGTTTCGACCTGTCTATTGAACCGCTCAAATTGTCCGAGACGCCGAACCGTTATGAAGTATCCCTTATTGACCCGCGTAACAATTGGGCGGCTATTAAAGCACTCTGTGAAGATTTTGCCGATCAGAAATTACGTCAGCGCATCGTAACAAAGACGGTTAATCTGGAAGGTGTAACGTCGCAGAATCAGGCACTTAGACTTGCAAGATTCTATCGTGACTATAACCTTGTGTGTCCGTTGCAGATGTCGTTTAAAACCGGTATGCAAGGAATGAATCTTGAACCGGGCGATGTTGTTACGATCACGTATCATGGCGTATTCACGGATATGCCGATTCGCATTGCTGAAATCAAGGAAACGGAAAACGGTACATACGAAATCAGCGGGCGTCAGTACAATGATACAATCTATGGCGATGCTCTTGGCGGTGGTATCCATTGGTATAATTATTCGACAAAGAAAGATTTGCCAACACCTTCCGAATATGCGGCTAGTTTCAAGCCGGACATCCCGACAAATGTAAAAGCGGAAACGCGTTATCGTCAGTATGCAGACGGCAGTGTTGGGTACGAGCTTGTTGTTACTTACGACCTTCCGCAACGATTTGATACAGAAACCGGTCTTGTTTATTACAAACACAATAACGAGATTGGTGAACAGATTGTCTTTGTTGAGGGTATGCCCGCCGACGAAGCAGGATATTCAAGCGAGTGGAAGTACGCCGGTGATTCGCCAACGCAGTGCATCATCCCGGATGTTAAGCTAGGCGATATTTATAAGATTAAGGTACTAACGCGCAATACCGCAGGCAAGACTTCTAATGAAAGTAAAATCCTTACTGTTAAGATAAATCCGAAAGCAACCGTTCCCGCAATGCCAACCGATCTCACTTACGACTTTTCCGAGTCGTTCAAATTCATGTGGCGTGATGTTGAAAGCACGGACGCTATCTATTATGAGGTGGTACAAAATAACAAGACGATTGCGAAGGTAACAGGTTTGTCTGCCGTGGTAAAACTTACTAAGCGCAAGGGGACAGTTAAGGTATATGCGGTCAACACATTGGGCAAACGTAGTCATCCTGCAACGATTGATTACAATGTCCCGAAACCGGATGCGCCTGTTCTTAGATTTCAGGAAGTTCCTGTTGGGTGTAAAGTAATTGCCAACGATTTTCCCTCTACGGTTCATCAAATGAAGCTAAAGATCGCGGGGAACACACAGACAATTACCACGAGTAATTATATTTATCAAGGCAAGGCAGGTATTTTTGATGTGTCTGCTTGCTATGTAGATTTGTTCGGTGATGGTAACTGGTCGCCAATATATCAAATGACCGTCAAACCAACACTTGACCCGTCCTATATAGCGGAAGAAACGATCACTCTCAATATGGTAGATAAGACGCTTAAAGAAGCGGTTGCGGATGCGCAAGAAGCAATCCCACGTCTTGACGGCATCGACACCACGCTTGACGGCATCGACACCACGATTACAGGGCTGAAACAGACCGACACGGAACTGTCAAATACCATTGTTGAGAACAAAAAAGCGCAGGACGGGCAGAACAGCACGTTTGCCTCGCAGATAAAGCAGAACGCAAATAATGTGACATCCATCGTGGAAAACCTCAACAATGAAGACCCGTCCTCATCGGCCTACAAGTCAATCACGAAGCT
>Ga0326512_10000117_pt1 | contig 64072 bp, 56 predicted proteins | sample 1_2617_0518_D_FD_203652 | JGI IMG/M metagenome (GOLD analysis project Ga0326512, IMG submission 203652) | Bovine rumen microbial communities from UC Davis, California, United States - 1_2617_0518 | ecosystem: Host-associated > Mammals > Digestive system > Stomach > Rumen | place: USA...
CATATATGCTTTAACAACATCTTTCTTAAATTCCTCACTATAATGTACTGACATGATGTTCCTCCTTCATGATGATTATATTATATATTATCGAACATCATGTTACCAATTTAGTTTACCAGTACACCCGTCATCATTCCGTCTCTCCCGCCACTTTTCTGTGCGTTTCGCCCCGCCGGACTTATCTTCAAGGTCATACACAGTTTTCTCATACGGCAGATACATCGTGACAAGGGCGTCTGAGACTTCTAAGGTTTCAGCTACTTCTCTTATGTTTCCATACTTCTCATATAATTCTTGTACTTCCCGGCTCCGTTCCGTCGTCCAGCACCCGCCGCTGATGAGTATCTTCCTGATCTTGGACGTAGATAGTTTTATATTGTATTCTTGTTCGAGGGTGTGTTGAAATGCAGACAAGGAAAGGTGGCTCGCCTTAACCCCCGGCTGCCAGTCCAAGCCGCCCGGCGCGGAGTCCTCTTCCCGATCGTCATACACATCGCCGTACAGATCACAGATCTGTTTTATATACTCCTGGCTTGGGTTGTTCTTCATCCCGAGACCTCCTCGTCATTTACTAACATATCACAACTAACACAAATATACACTCCCGCCGCGCCCTTGTCAATCCTGTGGACATCCAGCCCCTGTTCACTTGGCCGGTTTCGGTCTGCTCCCTTATTTCTCGCCCTGTGGTCAATCTCTTCATGCCATCATAACCGCCTTTTTTAACTAACATATCACAACTAACACAAGCCTTGCCCACACGCGCGGCTCAACCCGCGTTCCGCTTGTCACGGGACACCCGAACTGCGAATTTCGTGTCCCGTCTATTTTATTGCGAAAACCGTGTCCCATTATCCCATCACTCTGCCAGCCATCTTATGTTCTTCAGTATCGCCTCTTGTTTTTCGGGAGCAAGCCTTCGATAGCAATCCAACAGTTCTTGTTCTTCCACACTTTCTGCAAATTTCCCATCTACACTCCCCGTAATCAGGTATTCTGCGCTTACGCCAAGGAAAGCCGAGATGGAATTAAGATGCTCACAGAAATTTCGGCTCCTCCCCGCCTTCCATGAACTGAAAGTGCCACGTGGAAGATCTAAAAATTCCGTCAGTTCTGCATACTTTTTTCCCTGACGTTCCATTTCTGAGAGGATACGGTTAAATATTTCTTCTGCTTCCTGGGTGTTTTCCTTGTTGTACATTTATACGTCCTTTCCCCGCTTCGGCGGGGATTTTTCATGCCGTATTTGTGGTGGGACACGAAATTCTTACAGGGACACGGTTTTCGCGGTTTTCGCGTCCCACGACAGGGATAGGTTATTTGAGCATCTCATTGGCCTGAGCGATCAAGGATTTGATTAGTTCGTGGTTTGGGGGATCTTTCTTTGTCTCCTCTTTATATTTCTCCAATAATTCCTCATACCGTTGACGGTCTGCGGGTGAGAGTTTGGAGAGGGCGGCATCGATAGAGGATTGATTCGGGAATTTGGGGGTTATTGTTTTCATCATATTTTCACATCTTATCCATCAGCTTCTGCTGTCGCGCAGCGACCCGTGTGGAAAACATCATGTACGTTGGGAGCCTTGAGGAGTTTATTACAGCGCGGTCACCTGTCACCGCTCCCGGTTATACGAGATAGGTGGAAACGAAGGTGAAGGAGCGAGGAGAGACTTGGATTGCTTGTGTGCTTGAGACGGATTCAATGTTGAATCGGTCCATATGGTTGGTTGGAAATCTGGAATCAGATATCCACATGGATAGCCAGTTCTCCTGGACCATATGGTGGATAAGCAACCATGAAGGGGATGGCCACATCAGTCTTTGATGTACTCAGAACTGTTATTCGCGCGTTTGCCAGTGAATCTAACACCAGCAACCTGACCGCTCAATACTGCATTTTTGAAAACCTTACCAAATCCGAGCTTATCACCCTTCGGTATTTCATTCCATTCGTAGCCTTCAAATAGATCTTTGGCCACGAACGATGTTCCAGGCGTCATTTTCAGAATGCTCTCCCTAGCTTTTCCCATCAACAGTTCTGTGTTCACAGCAATTATCTCTCCAAATAGTTTTTCTTCAGTTTCCGTCCACCAATTATCTGGATCGCATCACGCGATTTACACAAAAGACATAGCTCCGCCATTCAGCGCAAGATCACTCTTACGCAGCTCATGGTTCCCTTATGTCCTCCGTCATCCATAACGCGCAAGACACGACGTTTATTTCAAAACGGTATCCTGAGTGATTTCAACTACATCCTCAATCGGTACTTCCAATTCAGAACAAATTCTGCCGATGACGTCCAATGTCACGCTCTCGTTCTTCCCCAGTTTCGCCATCGTGGCTTTTGAAAGACCGATCCGCTTTGTAAGTTCCGTCTTGCTGATTTTCCTGTCAAACAGCGTCTTCCACAACGGATCGAATGAGATCGTAAACAAATTCGGATTACTCATCGTTCAAAGTCCCCCTCCAAGGACATAGGACATTATACTACATAGGTTCACGGATGTAAACCGAAAGTTTATAGATGTGAACCGTTTATGCCTTCAAGTGTTCAATTCTTTTTCAAGTACTTCTCTTGAATCTTCTTCCATTCCCCGTCCTGCCACAGTTTTGCAATGTACTGGGCAACCGCTATATAGCCAATCCAGTTCAAAGGTCTGTAGGCCAGATCGATACCCTGTGCTACTCTTGGCAAGATTCTCGGTTCATCTACAGGCTTTCCATCTTCACCGACCTTCTGAATCATCATTCCATTCTGATAATCCAATACTTCCTTGACTTCCTGTCCTTCGATTATCATCCATGTTTCAGCCTCAATGCCCGCGTCTTCAATCTGCTTCTTCGCGTTCAACAAAGTAACAGCTGCCTGACCAATCTCTTCTGAAATCTGGAAGTTTACCAACTGCTCATGCACGGATTGGAGAGAAGAAAAGCTCTCTACTGCAACCTTCAGCAGATCAATCTCTTCATCCTGCTTCTGTATCACAGGTCTGGCCGATGCCGCAACATTGATGAGGAATAATCTATCCCGGCTGATAAAGATTCTATTATCCACACCGTTGATGTGGGCATGATTGATGGAGTCATAGCCATGGACGACATAGTTCCTGATCACAGTCGCCAACACATAGCTGTCGTTGTTATCGTAGGCAGTTGATGTTACATCCTCGTATAGCTTTTCATATGCTGTACGATAAGACTCGTCCTCAATGTCCCCGATGTACTTCTTCCAGTGATCGAGGAACAATCTGAACTCCATCACATAGGCTCGGAATCGGCGATCCACACGAGCGATGTCATAGTCATTATTTGATTTCAGGGAGGAGAGCTGCGTTTTGAACTCCTCCAATGCTTCTTCCACAGCGAAGGAACGATCCATGTTTGTGAAGAACTTTTCCAGGACTGCTGCGGCTTTAGAGAGTGAAATCGTCTCGGCTTCAGAGAATAAAGTGCATTGGTTAAGTTGTCCTCTATTATGCGGATCATCTGAGTTCGGAGCGGTTGTGTAACACAAGCCATGTAATGGAAATTCAATCATTTCAACTTCCTGCCTCCGATAATCCTGATCGTATCTTTCCCTCTATAGCAATACCAGATTTTCACATACCAACCGGTCGTCGTCCACCCGTAGGCGTGGTATCGTTTTTCACCTCTCACTGTTCGATCATAATGATCAATCGATGGTGGTTGGAAAGGGTTTGACCATATTGTCGCCAACTCCGGGATGGATATATGATGTTTCCTGATGTTGGCTTGGTTCTTTGCTTCATCATATTCGAGGGTCACGTATTCATGATTTTCTCAATCTTACTGCTATCTCCCCACACGGCTTTTGAATCATAAGGTCGGTCCGGGAAAGCACCATATTTCAGCTTGATCTTATATCCGTTCTCTTTTATAAATCTCTCAACCCTATCAGCAAGCTTTTCAGGACGACCAAAGCAGATATTTATGATACCATCCACTTCATCCTGTCCAACAGCTCTTGCTACCTGCTCACAGAAGTCTTCATAATCGATAAAGTCGAACTGATTCAGTCCCATGGTAAACGGGAACTCTTCTTTCCCTTCTGCTTCCGCTGCTGTGATCTTGGAGAAGATTGAGGAACCGTATTTGCTGTTACCAACGATATAGTATCCACGCAACCACTGGAACTTCTTTCCTTTCTGCTTACAGAACATAGCTGTGAGCTCTCGAAGAGCGTTCTTGCTAATTCCATACGGTGTGGTTGGATTACAAGGAGTGTTTTCATTAATAGATCCTTCGAAAAAACCTATTTCATGCATCGAGCCCATCACAGCGATTTTAGAAACCTTAGACTCAGCAAAGGACTTTATGAAATTATAGTGTTTAGGCATATCATTAATATGAGCATCAGAGTAATGAACAAAGCCATCACGCCATGCGAGATGCAGCAGAACATCCGGCTCCTTAAAATATTCATAAGGATCGTTTGTGATTGAAAAGAGATCACACGCCATACTCTCTGCTCTCTCATCCACATGATCTACATTAAAATCCGCTGCGACAACGTAATTTCCGTGATCAAGCAGGCGTTTGACTATACCCTGACCAAGATATCCGTTCGCTCCAGTAACTAAGATTTTCATTGTTAATACCTAACCTTTCCTTCTGCCACAGCCTTCAAATGCTCACCATAAGGACTCTTGCCATATGCTATTGCACTTTCCATCAGCTTTTCACGGTTTATGAATCCGTTGATGAAAGCTATCTCTTCTGGCGCAGAAATTGTGATGCCTTGGCGAGACTGTATCATCTCCACAAACTCCGCCGCCTGCAGGAGGCTCTGCATTGTTCCAGTATCAAGCCACGCAAATCCACGGCCTAGGAGCTGAACATCGAGAAGCCCGTCATCCAGGTACATCTCGTTGAGTGTTGTGATCTCCAACTCGCCTCTTGCTGATGGCTTTACCTGATTCGCTCTGGCACTCACACCTGCCGGATAAAAATAGAGTCCAGTCACAGCATAATTGGACTTCGGCTCCTTTGGTTTTTCCTCAATACTCGTCGCTCTTCCGTTTTCATCAAAAGCGACCACACTGAACCTCTCGGGGTCCGGTACATAATATCCGAAAACTGTGGCTCTCCCCTCTTCCGCGTTCTTCACAGCAGCCTTCAGCATTGATCTGAAGCCGTTTCCGTAGAAAATGTTATCGCCGAGGATCATAGCTCCTGGCTCGTCTCCAAGGAACTGTTTGCCGAGGATGAAGGCTTGTGCTAATCCGTCAGGACTATGCTGAACACAGTAGGATAAGCTGATCCCGAACTGAGAACCATTACCGAGCAACGCTTCAAACCGTGGAGTATCATCTGGTGTGCTGATGATGAGTATGTCCTTGATCCCGGCGAGCATAAGAGTGGATAATGGATAATAGATCATCGGCTTGTCATATATGGGTAGGAGCTGTTTGCTCGTTACTTTTGTAAGCGGATACAGTCTCGTACCAGAGCCTCCCGCCAGCACAATTCCTTTCATTATCGCCGTACCTTTCAGAACCTGAATGTATCCTTAATCCCAAGCCACTTCTGATCTTTATCGCTGAGGTTAAGATCTATGCCATCTAAGCTATATCCTTCAGCACTGGCCGTACCTTTATACTCTCCAACAACTTCTGGCCATACAATTCCAATCTCCGGATCGTTCCATGCCATACCACCCTCATCATTCGGGTGATAGAAGTCATCGCACTTATAACAGAATTCAGCCGTATCAGTCAGCACCAAGAAACCATGCGCAAACCCACGAGGAATCAAAAACTGCTTTTTGTTCTCTTCGCTCAGTTCAATCCCGTACCATTTACCATATGTCTTGCTCTCACTTCTCAAATCCACGGCCACATCAAACACAGCACCGTTTATAACTCTCACGAGTTTCGTCTGCGGGTATTTCTTCTGAAAGTGTAATCCTCTCAGTACGCCTTTCGTGCTCATTGACTGATTGTCCTGAACAAATGTAATGTCTATGCCATTTTCCTTCATATCGTTCAGGTTGTAAGATTCGAAGAAATATCCTCGAGAATCCCCATGAACTGCAGGTGTTATTACACACAGTCCCTCTATTCCATTAACGTTTTTCTCAACAACAATCTGTCCCATGACTCAGTCCTGCTTTCTTACAAACATTCCGGCTTTTTCCATTTCAGAGAGGGATCTTTCATATCCGCTATTGTCCTTATCCTGACCGACTACCCATGAACAGAATTCTTTAAGTCCGTCATCAAGCGTTATTGTCGGCTTAAAGTTCAAAATCTTCTGTGCCCTTGTAATATCGGCCTTATTGTGAGCAATGTCTCCGATTCGGAAGTCTCCTGTGACCTTGATAGCCGATTCACTCTTATAATGTTTTTTCAGAATCTCCGCTATCTCAATCACGCTTGTGTTTATGCCAGAGCCAAGATTAATTACTGCTCCGTTTGAAGATTGGCACTCTATAGATGCAATGACCCCAGTAGCAACATCCCTGACATTCACGAAGTCCCTGCTCTCCAGGCCATCCTCAAAGATATTCACAGGTTTGTTTTCAAGCATCAATGTAGAGAAAACTGAAAGGATACCTGTATAAGGATTCTTCAAGCTCTGTCCAATGCCATAGACATTCTGAAAACGGAATATCGTATAATCGATACCCATTGCAGGGCACATAGTTTTTAGCATCATCTCCTGAGCGTACTTTGTATAAGCGTATAGAGATGCTGGTTTTATTTCCGAGTCCTCGGTTGTCGGCAGCAAAGTCAACCGTTCTCCACAGTGAGGACAATAGAAATCGAAATCACCAGCAAGCATCTTATCTTTATCCCTACTGTCAGGATAAATCGCACCGCACTTCGAGCATTCATACTTGCCTTCACCGTAGACCGATCTGGATGAAGATAGGATGATCTTCTTAACCTTGCAGTTCTTTCCCGCCAACGATATTGCCTGCAGCAGATTCGAGGTCCCCATTATATTAGTTTCATTGTACTGATTAATCTGGTACATCGACTGCCCCGTACCGGTCTCTGCTGCAAGATGAATGATTATTTCATTATCTGCCACAGCTTCCTGTACAGTTTCAAGATCTCGAACATCACCTTTTATGAATTTACATTTGTCCTCTATGGTCTTGTACAGATATGAATTCTGCCAGTCTTTTCCGTGAATCTGTTCAGTCATGGAATCAAGGACTGTTATTTCAAAATGAGCATCGTTGCATAGTTGGTTAACAATTTCAGCTCCAATGAAACCAGAGCCGCCTGTAATTAGTATTTTCACCATTATATCCTTATACATTCATAATAAACAGCATCATTACAATATCTTGTTTTTTATATCAGTGTTTAACTTTTGATTTAATAAGCTCGATAATCTCAATTACAATATCGTTCTTTAATAGAATCATACTAATCATATATATCCCACAAAAAATACAGGCTGATATAACCAATGTAACAAAATTCCCAAATGGAAGAAGTTTTGCAGTGAAAGAACATAATCCTGCAAAAGCACATCCTATAATTATCTGTAATGGCTTAATCGATTTAAAAATATCTCCTATTTCTTTTCGGACATAATAATAAAGGATGCTTGCAACAGTAGCTTCAGCAGCTAATACACCTATTGCCGAACCAATTGAGGCAAATGATTCAAGCAACGCAAAGCATAATATTAAATCTACTATTGCTGCAGCAACTTCCGCTATTAAAAACTTCTTCTCTTTACCATTTGGTACTAAAATCTGAATACCCATTATATCATTCAAGCCTATCAATAAAACTGTAGGCATAACAATTTGCATAGGTAGAATAGAGTTGACATAATTAGAGCCTGACAAAAACAAAATTGCTTCCCTTGCATATAATATAAAATATACAGATATAGGAGTCGCAAACGTCACAACAAATCGTAACGCCTTCTGAGTAATACTTATGTACTTATCCTTTTCGTTGTGTTCAATATAATATGATGATCTAGGTAATAACACAGCACCCAAGGAAGTTACAACGCTTACAAGAATGGTTTTTATCTTTATAGCAGCATTATAATATCCTACGTCAGCATCCGTGTTAACAAATCCCAACATAATGGCATTTAAATTGGAATAAATTGTAGCAGCACAAGACAATGCAAAAAATACAAAAATCGGTTTTAAGTGTTTACGTAAATCATATCCTCCCACTGGTTTGAAACCAATATACTTATGAGCATTTAAGAAATTAAGCACATTTGACGCAGAACTTGCAAATATTGATATGATGCCATAAATTATATAATCTTCCTTTTTATGGATTAATATAAACATTGCAATAAGAGCTATGAATTTAAAGATTACAGATCTGACTGTTATATATGTATACTGTTCAAGTCCTTTATAAAGCCATTCCATTCCAATGGCAGACAAAAATATGGTCGAACTAATAACTACTAGAAGAGTTTTTTCTTCCTGGAATTTAGGAATGACTTGTAGCAGTATAATCAACACAGTATACGAGATAATGCTCATCACTATGTTAATAAACAATAATTCATGAGCAACCCTAGTTAGATTTTTTTTGTTATCACGCACTTTTGCACATGCTCTAATTCCATATGTTGGTATTCCTAATTGAGCAAACATGTTAAAGTATGTTATTATAGATGTCGCAAAAGTAATCTTTCCTGTACCAACAGGGAGAAGAATTCTTGATACATATGGAAATGTAATGATTGGAAATATTATAGAAGACATTGTTAATAGCATATTCATAACAAAATTCTTCTTTAGTGAAATCTGACGATTCATTATTCTCTCCCTAAATTGTGTTTTTTATTAAGCATGCTTTTCTTAATCAAGTTAATCACGACTGGAACAAAAAGACCTACTATTGTATACAATATCCACCAAAGACCTTTCCCATTTGATAAAGTTGGAAAAGCAGCAATTAAATACATATCCATTTTTTCTAATAAAACAATAATCAAATTTATAACTTTAAAACATAACAAGTGTAATATCAAAACAGAAAGCGTATTCTGTCCTATAATCATAAGAGGTTTTTGAAGTACCGCAAATAAAGTCAAAAGATGGGAAGCCGAATACAACAACACCCATCCAAGAGAGCTTCCGATCATAAGAATTATTGGATTTGAAAAATAGTTAGAGCTTAGTTCAACATCTCCAAATCCACTCAAAATGGCAAGTGCAAAAAGGGCAGAAAGAAACCCTATTCCATACTGTATCTTTGTAAATTCCTTATGTTTAATACTTGACAATTGGTGTCCAATAAACCACATGAAATAGACACTGCACACTCTACTAATTCCAAATGCGTAAATTCCTCTCCTTCCAAGAAGCCAACCTATTATCAACAGGAGCAATGATAAAGTAGCTTGAATTATAACTATGTTGTTATTTCGTGATGTTATCTTTTTAAGAACATACTCTATTAAACAATAAATTATTGATACCTTGAAAAGAGTACTAAGAAACCATAATCCTCCTCCAATTTGAGTTCCACCTTCCAAAAGACCAAATCTAATAATGTTCTTTATAATATCACTAATACTATAATAATGTGCTACAACATTTGGAGCATATTCAGCAGTATTAAGAAGCAAAATCTTGCTATTAGTTGTGTATACATTCAATTTAATGAATGTATTATTTAGTATAGCAAAAATGCTATTGGCAACAAAATATGGAAACCATAAACCAACTATTCTTTTTTTTATGAATTTAAATAACCCCTTTGCATTGTCTGAATACTTGGTGTTATAAAAATATCCCGAAGCAATAATAAAGACTGGCATATGAAACAGATAGATAAAACTCTTTATCGGAGTTTCAGCATGACCTGCAACCATAAGCATTATGGCTATGGCTTTTAAAATATCTATTTCACTATTCCTTTTACCCATTTTTGTTTTCTCTCTTTTTGATTCATTGAGTTTATGTATTCTATAATCGCAAAGATAAACGGAATGCAAATTGCGTAATATGGATTCATCCAATCCGATGTAACACAGGTCATCAAAAGGGACGCTGCTATGCTAAAACCAAGTACATCGTAATTTGAATTGTTTTTCTTTGATAATTCTTTGCTGCTCAAGCCCGCCTTAATTGCTCTTATTATAAAAATGATATCAAATATTATAGGTGTAATCCCAAGTATAACAAACGAGTATAAAACTCCCAAATCAGACAAGTAACCAATCCATCCAAACTGTAAAACTATTTCATCTCTTGCTTGAATACCGGTTCCAAATAAAGGATTTTGAAGTATCTTTTCTATTGCAGCAGAGATTTCTAATAGTCTCATCTGTGACGAACCGCCGTAAATAGAATTCGAGGTCGAAAAAGTATCTATAAAGTTATTAAAAACAGAAGAATTAAATAAGATGACTGCTCCTATTATCAAAAATAAATATAGTATCAATTTTCGTAACGACGACCTTCTCTTGAAAACTATATATACTAGGATCTCAGCACTCGTATAAACAACTTGCATTCTAGACTGCAGAACGATGAGATCATAAAGCATAATAAAGCCTAGAATAATTATATAGTACTTCTTTTTTCTCTTTCTTGAAGTATCAATCAAGTACATTATAAGCGGGACTATTAACAAGCCAAATGCAGGCATGTTAATTCTTAAATATCCATTCCTGTACCAATTATCTCGTGCATTCTCCAAATATATGTCGCTAAATAGTTTTGTGCCCGTATAGTGTTCAAGTAAAGATATCCCAGTTCTCAGCGCAAATGATAGAGTTGTGATTATTACAATACATTTCAAGAAAGACTCAAATTTAAACTTATTCAACTTCAATACAACAAACAATGGAATTGACAGCAATACGTAATAATAAGTTAATGAAAATCTTACGTAATCATATATAGACAATTCTGATGAAAAGCCTCTAAAGAATATTGGCAAGAGTAAAATTGCTGACGATATGCCCAAAAACATGGTGCCTTTTAGAGCATTCTTATAAAGAGAACACATAATAAACAAAGCAATAATCATTACAATATTCAGTGATTTGACAAAAATAGGTTGCGCAACAATACCACCCATAACCTTAAACAAACTCACCGAATTCAAAAGTATAATGATTATAAAAAATTTTATTATGCTAGATTGCTTTGCTTTCCTATAATTATTCTGATGTTTATCTATCATCAAAATCTTTTCTCCCCATTTTCCCTGTATAATAATCTTTATATGCCGTTAAGATATATTTTTCATTCTTATTCTTCCGAAACGGAGACAAAATCCCCTTTGCAGTATTCTTTAAAAGAAGAGAGTAATATGTTTTTTTGCTAATGTGATTTTTGTGTTTCTTCATAAAGTACAGCTGATTTCTGTACATATAATAAATCCCAAGCTTTGACTTATTACCGCCACTAGAACTACTTACTTTATGCCAAACTATCGAATCCGGGACATATAATATCTTATAGTCCTTATCAAATAGTCTTACGCAAAAATCAGTGTCGTCACAATACATAAAAACAATTTCGTCAATTAATCCCACATCCTCAAAAACTGTATTCTTTATTAACATGCAGCATGTGGGAGAGTATTCTACATACTTTTTTTTGTTGTATTGCCCCTTATCTATCTCATCGCATCCAACATGATTTACAGTACCTTTTTCAAAAACGAAATCTCCACCAGCATACCAAAGGACATTTGATGGCTCATAGTAATATATTTTAGGTACGGTTATCGTCCTTTCATCAGCATTTTCAATTAGTCTTTCTAACATTTGTTTATCTACTTCGGTATCATTATTAAGCAACAACGTGTATTCCGCGCCATTATCAATTCCATATTTAATGCCTATATTATTACCCGCTGCAACACCAACATTATCTTTTTGTTCTAAAACAATTACTTCGGGGAATTCTTTCTTAACTAATTCAATCGAGTTGTCATGTGACCCGCTATCAATAATAACGATATCAAAATCTGTGTATGTCATCTGATAAAGAGTCCTTATGCAGTCATTCTGATATTTTGCCCCATTGTAGTTTACTATTACAATACAAACTTTTGACATGGCAATTATTCCTCTTTTTGTCCAATTATTTTTGAAAGATTTGCTTTCCAATCTAGTCTGTTTCTATAGTATTCTATGCAACTATGGCGGAAGTTTTCTTTAAGATTCTCATCCAGGACATAATTGTATGCTTTATTATATTCTTCATCAGTTTTACAAACAAAACCTGTCTCTGAATCAACCACATATTGCTTTAGTCCGTCAACATTAGAAACCACAACTGGTTTTCCATAATAATATGCAATTGGAATAATCCCACTTTGTGATGCTTCAATATAAGGTAATACCAGTGCACTGGCATTCTCGAATAACCAAATCATCTCATTGTCGTTAATAAATCTATTTATAAGGACGATATTCTTATGCTTCTCAATTTCGATTTTGACACTTTCTTGGATATCACCCTTTCCCGCTATACAAAGAATCCCTCGTCTTGTATTACAAAATGTCCGTACTAATGTATCTATCCCTTTGTATTTTTCAATCCGTCCAAAGAATAATAAGTAATCAGTTTCATTCCCAACCATTTCCTTTGGCATTATCCCTTCAACATCAGGAATATGTGCTCCAAGTTCTAGTTTTATATATTTCCTGTTTTGTTCACCATGTAGCATTCTATATGTATCCATGCTTTGCTGAGAAAGCAAAAGAATCTTAACATTCGTATTTGCATATTTCTTCCGTAACCTTTTCCACCCCAAAATATAGATCCTCTGCTTCGTCGTTTTTGAATTAGATAGATGAAACAATGGATCATGAACGGTCATCCAAGTATTTATCCGTTTTTGTACTCCAATACCTACCTGGCAAGTTAAAGGCAGGTCATCAAGTGTCCAGAACAAATTTGGATTCGTTGAACAGACAGACTGTATTAATGTTCTAACAAATTTGTTATTCGGAACAAACTCGCTAACCTTCTTTATGATTTTACTTGTAGGTAAATCATAAGTAACCACTTTGTTTTTGTACTTTTCTGAAATGCTGTAATTTGCAGTCGAAGGAACAAAGCATAAAACACTATTATTCAGATCGGATAGATCTCTGAGGAGTTCCATAGCGAGCTGAATGATTCCTCCTTCTTTATTCGCTGTGAATAATACGATTCTATTCATCTTTCATTTCCATTCCTTGTCAACTTTCTTCCTGCTGTTCTAAAGGCTTCCTTTATACCCTTTTTCTTCACTTTTCTTACGATCCTAAAAGGAAGTGACAGTATTCTTTCTATAACATACTGAGATTTCTTCCTTTTATCGAATCTTCTGCTTATATTGAAGATCACTTTATCAAGTGGTGTCATCCATGATGCCATATAATGATGAATAGAATATGTGTCTTTCGTAACATTAAACTCGCCAGTATATGGATTATCAGGGCAAAAATATTCGCTTGGATAAATCGTCATACCCCCAATACTCTGAATGGTATTCTCTTCTTTCAAACCATGAGCAATCAAGGTCTTAGTTTGAATTCTAGGTGATGCTGCTGTGTCAACACTTCCATTTTCGTTATAAAAGGATCTTCCTTCATAATACTCCATAAACTCTTTTATCAATGGATTTCCTGGTTCTGCGCCAAAGCCCAATCCTAATGCCACTATTCCGGGTTGCTCCATCCCGGCAAAGGCTGTATTAGTTAACAACTTATCAAAGGATTTCACTATTTCAACGTCTGTATCGAGATATATCCCTCCATGTTCGTATATAATATCCAATCTCGCATAATCGGGCACAAATCCCCACTTTTTCTCTTCATAAGCCTCTTTCATGAACTGTATTTTTTTGAAATCATAGTTTTTCTCATTCCATTCAATTATCTCATAATCAGGGCAGTACTTTTTCCAGCTTTCGATGCATTTTACAGCCAATTCCGGAAGCGGATTCCCACCAATCCAGCAATAATGTATCTTCTTTGGTATCATCTGTTCGTTATCCTTTTGCTAGTTTTTTTGTTTTGACTTTTGCATAAAAAGGTTTTATTCTATCCGCGACCTTTGTCATTATTAACGACGGATAATATCCTAATGCTATACATATGCATCTAATCCTAGTATCTTTTCTCGCATTGTGATCACATATTACTTCCTTAAGGTATGGCTTCGATTTTATCTTCAGATATCTAAATAAATCCTTACTTTTTTCATCTGCGTTCATAGTAAAAGGCATATACATACAGATCTTTGCCATATACTTATAATGTGCTGCCTTTATTATTGCGGGATGATTTTCTTTTACATAGGCGATAATGTCATCACATATGTTCAATCCATCCAAATGCCTATTTGTAAGTTTTTGATTGGTTATACTGTTACTACGTTGACGCCAAAAATATATAATCTGTTTACCAACGCCAACACATTTACACAATCCAATTATTTTGTACGTTGTTGCCATATCCTCATATAGTTTGCCTTTAGGATATGGATTATTAAGTACAAGACTCTTTTTATACATCTTTGCACAAGCAATGCTCGAAAATTCTTTTTCGTATAATAATGCTTTTAAAGCCTCTTCTGTATTATATATTCTAAATTCGTCCTGTATTATTGTTGATGAATTAACATTATCATCCCACACACTAAGATGCTTTCCAATTGCAACGTCAACGTTACATGTTTCTATTATTCGGATTAAATACTCAATATAAACAGGTGTAACAAAATCATCAGAGTCAATGAATGTAACATAATCACCAGAGCATACTTTTACAGCATTATTTCTTGCCATAGATAGCCCTTGATTTTCCTGATGTATTACAATTGTATTTCTATGATTTTCAGCATAATTGTCACATATTCTACCACTATTATCTGTTGACCCATCATCGACAAGAATTGTTTCAAAATCAATATAAGTTTGTTTCTCTATTGATTTTAAGCATCTTGGAAGATATTCTTCAACATTATAGACCGGTATTATTACACTAACTCTCATTTTTTTCTCCAAATAATAGTTGTCACACCTTAGATTTAAGATACTTTATGCATTCAATTGTTGCATTCCCTTTTGCCTGAATATATTTATTCTTGACAGTCCTACTTTTCTTAATTTCCTCATTTACATCCATATTGACAATATGATCCAACATTTGATCTTCATCCTCATAAACCATATCAGGTATCGCTTCATCTAAAGGAACAAAGAATCCTTCCTTTTCAGCATATTCTTCCTTATCGTAAGCATATGAGATTATGGGTCTCTCCAGTATCGAATAATCAATCATCGAGGAAGAGTAATCTGAAATTAGGATGTCAGATATAATGTATAGGTCGCTAATGTTCTCTACAGCTGTACAATCTATTACAAAGTCATTGTATTCGACTCCTAGCAGCTCCGTTGTATGGTAATGCATCCTGCACAATACAATATAGCTATCTCCAAGCCTTCTTTCCCACTTCTTAAAATCTATCGGTATTTTCAAAGCGGCATCTACAGAATTCGTACCAACATCTCTAAACGTAGGTGCATATAAAATAACTGTTTTCCCATCTGGAATATGATATTTCTCCTTAAATTCCTTTATTAGGCTCTCATCTGCTTGATATAGTATGTCGTTACGAGGCAAACCGCACATAACAAGATTTTCTGGTTTAACATTGAAGCCCTTAGTATATATTTTTTCTTCGTAATCACCTGAATAGCACATAAAGTCTACATCTGAGAAATCATAATCATTTCTATTTTTATATCCATTGCCGATTACTTTTAACGGTACTCCATGCCATGTGTTTAACAGAATTGTTTTCTTTGGTTTGAAGGACAATCCTCTCTCCATGCTTGTATTGGTAATCCAGAACTTCGATCTTAACGCAGTGGTAAAATAAGAAAAACTATTCAGTTTCACCATATTAAGCCCATACTTCGAAAACTTCTCCGGGTCTTCAAATGCCCATATCAGTTTATAGCCCTTGAAAAACGGATCCTTGACAATATTATCGTACAGAACACGAGTGCTGTCGCCAAATGATCTCCCTGACATAGAGAAAAAGAGTATCTGCCGATCGTCCACTTTTATAAGCAATCCCACTGCTTTAAACAGTAAACTAAAAAGCCATTTGTAGATCGCCTGTAATTTTGCATTATGCTTAATCTTATATTCTATCAATTTAATCATTTTCTATATCACATCCGTAATTCTATACTGTTGTATACATCATTACTGCGGATTGGTATCTATATCATCGTGTGTGATCTTACTCTCTCCCTGGTCTCCATCCGCATCATGAAGATCCTTTTTCATCTGACTGCTGCTGATTTCCGGTGTGCGCGGCAGATATACAACCTCGACACCTTCTTCTTTCAGAAAATCAAACTTCCCCTTCCAATCATCTCCCATGACGAAGGTGTCGATATGATACTCATGGACGTCCGTTCTCTTCTGCTGCCAATTCGTCTCCGGGATTACAAGGTCTACATAGCGAATGGATTCCAGAAGCTGTTTTCTCTGCTCATAAGTGAAGTAAGTCTTTTTGTGTTTTTCGTTCCAGTTAAATTCATCAGAGGACAGGACTACGATTAAATAATCCCCAAGCGCCTTTGCTCTTCTAAGCAAATTGATATGGCCATAGTGAAGTAAATCATAGGTTCCATAAGTAATTACACGTTTCATTCCGGTTTCCCGTCCTTTCTGGAGCAATACATGCTCATAGTTTACGGTCGAACTTATCTCAGACCGCTTTTCCCGATTCATCAATCCCGCCATAACGTCTTTCGGAGATTTTCCGCCATTTACTATTGCATCCACAGCCTCAGTTATCGGCATGGACATATGGTAGCGGTTAGCAAGCTGAAGAGTCACTGGAAGGGCATTAATTCCTTCAACAACCATTCCTATTCGCTTTACAGCTTCGTCCGGATCTATTCCCTGTCCTATCAGTTTTCCACAGCGATTATTCCGGCTATGCTCACTCGTTGCGGTCACAATAAGGTCTCCCATTCCAGCAAGCCCGCTAAATGTCTGTTCGTAGCAGCCCATGGCCTTTCCAAGACGACTTATTTCTGCCATACCTCGTGTGATTAGCGCCGCTTTCGTGTTATCACCGCAATTAAGTCCAGAGGCTATTCCTATTTCTCAAAACCGAATGGTGGGGAATATGTTCCAACAATATTAATCCCCTTGTATTTCTCTTGAAGGTTTTCTTTAGCCTTATCAGCAACTCCTTCAGCTCCGCCGATTATGAAGATACTATAACCCCTTTTAGCGGCCACTTTACATAGCTCTGGAACTAAATCCGAACCACTGATTTTGGCTTTCACCGGATGCTTATGCCACTTTGCAATCCAGACTAAGGGCTTTCCATCAACTAATGTCAGGTCCGCCTCATCTGTGATCTTCTTTAAGTATTCATCTTTCTCCATTTTCATGACCACATCAACATTGATAGCCACAATGTATGACTTCTGCTTTTCATCGACCAATCTACAGATTTCATGCAACGTCTCCGTCATGCTGACATTATTCACGTATGTATTAAGAAGTGGCTGCTTCACCATAATCACTCATTCCTTTGGTTCATACATTTCAGGAGTATAATGAATTACCTGTGTTCCTCCGTCTTCGAAACGGAAAGGTACATATAACAGATCTTTCATAGCGGTCATCACAGATTCTTTATTCTCAGGCTGGACATAGAATACGAGGAATCCTCCACCGCCAGCACCGAGAAGTTTTCCTCCAAGAGCACCAGCCGCAATTCCTTTCTCATATAAAGCATCAATACTGTTTGTGGTAATCGCGCCACCAGTCTGACGTTTTAGTCTCCATGTCTTATCTAGCAGTCTTCCGAAGTCATCAAGATCAGAATGTTTATCTTCCAGTACTGCTTCAGCGTCATCTACCAAGGCATACATCTGCTGAAGTTGCTTAATCTTCTCATCATATCCTGCTTGATTCGCCTTCTGCATCTCTGAAGAAAACCTTGTAAATCCTGTGAAGAACATGAGCAAATTGTCGTTCAGTTGTTGTTTCCGTTCGGGATGAATGATAATAGGACGAACATCATATGTACCGTCCTTGTTGAACTCAATCCTGTTCATGCCGCCATATGCCGCAGCAATCTGATCCTGCCAACCGCCGGCTTCTTCACAGAGGACACGCTCAAGATAGATGGCTTCATCAGCCAGCTTCTTTTTATCAGCGTATTTTCCTTTCAACGCATAGAAAGCATTAAGCATGCCGACTGCAAATGAACTGCTTGTCCCAAGACCAGAACGAGCAGGCAAGTCAGCTTCATAGGTAAGCCTAATTTCGTACATATCCAGCATCTTCATCGCATTACGGATTGCCGGATGCTGTATATCATCTGTATTTGTCACACGTTCTGTTTTGCTATAAGAAAGCTCTGTGCTGTAATCAAAAAACCTAGGTAAATGCCGTACATTCACATAGCAGTATTTATCGAAAGTAGTCGATAGGACTGCCCCGCCGTATTCTCGGAAGAAGCTCTCCATATCAGTCCCACCGCCGAAGAAAGACATTCTAAAAGGTGTTTTTGTGATAATCATTTAGTTATCTCCCTTCCCGAAAAACCTATCCTCAAGCATCAAGCATAAACAGTGATAAACAGGCAAATGCAATTCCTGAATCTTATATGTTCTCTCCTCAGGTACTCTGATGACTACATCAGCCACATTCGCCAGTTCGCCACCAGTTTCGCCTGTCAATCCGATGACTTTTATCCCCAGCGCCCGAGCAACCACAGTCGCTGACATCACATTCTTACTGTTGCCGCTCGTACTGATCCCCAGGAACACATCCCCTGGCCTGCCGAAACCGTAGAGCTGCTGGGCGAAAACACCTAATCCGTCTACGTCGTTTATATACGCTGTTGTAAGTGCTTCGTGAGCCACGAGCGGTATTGCCATAAGCCCGCGTTCCAAATTCTTAGCCAGCCCTGGCCCGCGATCCTTATCTATAGCTATCAGTTTTTCTGCGAACTCGGTCGGCACGGGCCTCGGCGTTTCAAACCGCTTCATCAGCTCACCAGCGATATGTTCACTATCCGCTGCGGACCCGCCGTTTCCAGCGATGAGCAGTTTATGATCATTTCTGTAGCACTCCTCCAATATCTCATAGGCAGCCACAATATCAACTTTGCAGACACTCAACTGCGGATAACGCTCCATAAGCGTATCAACGTGTTTATGTATTCTTGCCTCCAACATGTTCCTTTTCCTTTCACAGCCAACGCTGCACTTTACCAGCGTTATCGCTGCATCGTTCCTCTCGAAGAGGATATGAAATAGCTTATCGGTGTGGTCATCGGCCGAAAGCCGCCACACCTGTTTGCTTATCAATCAATTACTCGGTCTCCGCTTGATTTCATGAAAACACACTGTGTTCATCAAGCTCCAGATTACTGAACAATCCTGTCAACCGCAGTCTTTAGGTCTGTCACAGTAAAATCCGGTTCACAGCCATCCGCATTCTCGCCAATTAACACAGTCTTGCACCCTGCGGCTCGACCCGCTTTTACATCATTCTTCCCGTCACCGATCATCCAAGATGAGCTTAAGTCGATATTGAAATCAGTTGCGGCAGTGAGCAGCATCCCCGGTTTCGGTTTCCGACAGTCACAATCGAACTTAAGCTCTTTCACTTCGCCCTCGAATCCCTTGTCAGGATGATGCGGGCAATAGTAAAGTCCGTCTATATATGCTCCCTGTTCCCCCAGCAGCGTTTCCATTTTGTTGTGGATCTCTTGGAGCTGATCAACCGTTGCTTCGCCTCTCGCTATCACAGGTTGGTTCGTAACAACGATAGCCAAATAGCCGCTCTCATTGATGAGACGTATTGCATCAGCTACACCGTCTATCAACTCAAGTTCAGAGGGGGAGCGGAGAAATCCAACATACTTATTGATTGTTCCGTCGCGGTCGAGGAATATTGCTTTCTGTGATCTACTAAGGTTCTTGCTTTCCACCACGCCAGCCGAAAAATCACGAGAGACGGAATAGAACCGCTCCGGCGTGCCCATATCCTTCACGTACTCTGGACTGTCATAGCAGAACATCTTACCGCTGGCACAGAGGGGCTTAAGAATCTGGCGGTCGAGGTCAACTTTCCTTACCTTGCCATCCTCTCCTGCCTCTCCTATCTCGCTCACATCGAATTGAAGGTGTGCAGCCGTCATATCTAACACAGCAGGATCGATAACATGAAGGCCGGCATTGACGCGGTTTTTATACCACTTTGGTCTTGTATCCTCCTTTGTAAGCCACGAAGAGACGCTACCATCAGCCTCAGCCACAACAAGTCCACTATCATACGGATGGCTGTTCGGATGCGTAAACAGTGTTACTAATCCGCCCTTCTCCTGGTGATACCTGACCATGCGATTGAAGTCCACATCGAAAACTGCGTCCGCATTGAGGAGCAGAAACGGCTCTGTCCCTAACCTATCGCGCATTTTAAGTAATGCACCCGCGTTGCCCAGCGGTGTATCTTCAATGAAATATGATATGTTTACGCCGAATGCATCTCCATTACCGAAATAGTCGATAATCTGGTCGGAGAGGTAGCTCACTGTCAGGATGATATCCGTAAAACCTTGAGATACAAGAGATCTTATCTCCCACTCCAGTACTGGTCTAGATTCCCTGTCTACATTTTTAATTGGTATCAACGGCTTCGGTATATCTGGAAAAAGTTCTGAAATCCTCGTCCCTTTACCGCCGGCCATAATAATGGTTTTCATGCTAGTACATTTCCTTATAATATTACTCTTTTTTAATCTGCCAGATGCTCTTGCAATCAGATACCGGCATTCGATTTCTTCGGATGCTATTAATCTACCGGTCGAAAATATCACCGACTATCCAAACAATTCAGCCGCTCCATTATGGTCATCACTCCTATTGCTATTCCTACTCCAATCCAATCTTTCATCAGATCGAACGCATCGAATTCTCTCGTCGGCAGCCATATTTTCATTCCTTCATCCAACAAGCCGAATCCACAGCCCACGGCCAAAACTACATACCACCGCCAGCCTGCTTCCTTTCCATAGAGGCTTAGGATTAATCCTAGGACGAAATAGACAACCAAGTGAGCATTAGATCTGAAACTATGGAAGTCACTGTGGATGCCAAACTGTTCCAGCCATAAGCGAATACCTTCACTGAGTTTCACAGTTCCTGCTGAGTCTTGGAAGGTTAGGAACAGGATGGTCAGAAGGGTTAGGATTAGAAGAATTGCATAAATTGTCCTCTTCAAGTCATTCACACGTTACTCATTCCCCGGAATCATCCCCCAAGCACTCTCCGGATCAGAGCCATCCACCTCTCCGTAATCAATCAGGTATCCATCAAACCCTATGTCCACATCATCCATGCCAGCGAACTGCGCCCCACTTATACTCTCTTTCATCGTGAAGCTGCTCGTCAACGCATCCGTAGAACTACCGGGGCTGACTGCTTCAAGCGCACTATCAAATCCATAAGACCACACCTGCTCACCACCGCTGCTACTCACGAGGTTCCATCCCGCCGCCGGTTCAAATTCATACGCAGCAGTACCATCAACTGTCGGCAGCGTCACCTTTATAAACACACCGGCATCAACGTCGCCGTTATTCGTAACGGCAGGAGACAAACTCACACTTCCACCGGGCTTAATGCTACCTTCTGCACTCGCGCCGGTAAGGGATACAGTCAAGAAGTGCTCCTTAGAGAGCGTGGTGCCCGAGTGCGCCGTTGCCCAGAGAATGCTTGCCGCATAGGCGGCAATGCCAATGGATGCCAGCAGGATGAGCACAATAATGAATTGTGTTGATAAATTATTTTTTGTGCTAATTTAAAAAGTAGAGGCTTACGCCTCTACTCAAAAAATTTATTCTGCCCCACGTCTCTTAAATACAACTATAACTGTCTTAAGAAGTATCTTTATATCTTCCCTAATTCCCCAATTTCTGATGTATCTTGTATCTAGCTCTACCACCTGATCGAAATCTGTAATCTGGCTTCTGCCACTAACTTGCCAAAGACCTGTTATACCAGGTTTTATAGCAAGACGAGCTCTGTGATGAACCTCATACTTATTCCACTCATCGATTGTTGGCGGTCTAGTTCCCACCAAGCTCATATCACCCATAAGAACATTAAAGAACTGTGGAAACTCGTCAAGTGATGTCTTTCTTATAAATTTTCCGATAGGTGTGATTCTAGGATCATCGTCCATCTTGAACATAAGTCCATTCATCTTGTTCTGACTCATAAGTTCCTTCTTGCGAGCCTCTGCATCAGCATACATAGAACGGAACTTATACATATAGAAACGTCTGCCATTAATTCCCACTCTCTCCTGTTTGAAGAAAATAGGACCTGGTGACTGAATCTTAATTATAGGTGCTATAAATATATAGATTATAGCTGTGAAAACGCAGCCAACTATACCACCAAAAATATCAAAGAATCTCTTAACTATAAGCTGGGCTGGCATAACAGGCCTTGCTGTTGATGTAATCATCATCTTGTCAGCAAAACGCTCAACATACGCATTGGACATGTCTGTAAATGTACGTTCAAGATTTACATGTATTGTCATACCGGCAATCATGAATTCCTTAGCTATAGCATTTTCAATATTTACGTCGGCAACAGAGAGAATAACTTCATCTATAGCATGTTTCTTCGAAAATTCAAAATAGTCATTCAGGTTTGTAAATATCTTAGCGCCTTCCACTTCCTCGGGCAGTACCAATTCTGAATCAAATACCTTCTCCAAGCTCTCACTAAGTTTCTTAGATGAATTAACTTTTTTTATATCAATTTTCTTGATATCTATACCATCAAAGACTGCACCGTCAGGTACTATAAGAACAGCATCTACCTTATAACGGTTAATACCGCTCTTCTTATATGTATCAAGGGCAGCCTGATAATTATGCTCGTCAAGCACAAGAAGCATTCTTGATATAACACTTTTTCGTCTAACTCGTGCAACTACTATCTTTTTCAAGCCTAGTCTGGCTGGTATCATACAGAGAATAGAAAGCGTCCACCATATGAGCACTACTCCTCTTGACATATCTCCAATTTTTAAAAAGAAAAGAACCGCAAGCACTGAGCCTACCACCATAGAAGAATACTCAAAGCTGCATCTCATTTCATGTTCAAAGCTTCTTTTTAAAATATCTCTGTGAACAGGCACTATTACCTGAATCATGATAGCAAGGAAAAAAATAGCCATAAAGGTTGTCTTGTAGCCACCATCAAACAGTCCTTCGGTACTCTGTTTTCTTAAGTAATATGCTAAAGCATAACACGCTTCTAGCGCTATTAGATCTAGTATAGCAAAGTCTATGTGCTTTAACCATCTATCCTTTGTTTGTGATGACATATATCTTACCCCTCAATTAAATCCTTTTGTTTAGCATCATAAGTTCCATCTTCCAGCTTTTTAATTAATTCAAGTCCTACACTAGTTTCCATTAAGCCTCCAAACATGGGGATTTTGATATATACTTTTCGTCGATGAAAATCGACCTTACTTATATATGTCTTAAGATCCATAAGTGGTCCACCGACTATTACAACCCTATCGCCTTCCCTGACGCCTTTAGAGTTTCGGATTATATCGTCTTCTTTAAAAATCGTGTCTATAATATTAGCATCTCTTACTCGCAGTGAGCTATATTCATGTCCTGTCTTAAGTATCATATTAAAACCATCAATTTCACTTTTACAAAAGCAATGAAATCGTTCAATATTCTCAGTATTTACAAAAATATAACCATTGTATAAGCTTTTTTCTTTAACAGACCATTCACCTCTAATTCGATAATTCATTTCTCTCATTGGAACGAAACATCTACTATAAACTTGGCACAAGGATGGTTGATCAATTGAAAGCTTATTCTTAACATCTTCTATATTATTTATAAATTTATACTCAGTCTTGAAATCAGCCTCTGATATCACATTATTTTCGTCATAATATTCATGGGCAAAATCATCATCCACATCTCCTTGGTTGATTTTCTTGTCACTAATACTCGCCTTCACAACATAGCTTTTCTTCTTACCCCCTACCTCTTCCAAGATAGGCGTGACATAAGCTTGCTTTGGCACTCGCTCCTGAATCTGTCTGGCAATTCCACATTCCTTTCCAGATTCACACCATATGACATACCACATACAAAATCCTCTCCTTTTCTGTAGCCCTAAACATCCCCTTTTAGGGTTGGCTTCGCCATTCAGGCCCTGTTTCAGGCCTGATTTAGGTTTTAACATATAAGAATCCGGTCCACCTACCGTGCACTTAGACACGTGTACCGAACACAGGACATTTTTAAGCAAATTGTTGAACTAATTGTAAAACATACAAATTGTAAAAGAAACAAATTGCAAAACAACAAATTGTAAAACAAACAAAAATAAAGAATCATTAGTACTAAAGTACCAATCAACAATTTATAACTATAACAGATTACATATACTTAGTCAATATATCAATCAACTTATTTTATTCACTTTACTTATCTGCTTTAGTTATTTACCTTATGATGTACCATCTTGCTTGAGTCAGTCAGTGGCAGGAAGGTATAGCCCTCAGACAAGCCCCACTTGATTATGTCTTCGACGGCATCAACACTGAAGTCGTGAACGTCATGCTGGAGCACCACTGATACTGAGTGTGATGAGCAACCTTCAACAACATTGTTGTAGATGACTGAAGGTGTGGTTCTGCCTCCCGCATCACCGCTCGAAACGTTCCAATCACAGTACTGGTAACCTCTTGCAGGTAACTGCTGAACAAGCTGGCTCATAATACCAGGACAGTACTTTTTACTTATAGCATTGGACGCGCCGCCTGGGAATCTGACTATAGAAGGTGTGACTCCTGTCTGCTGCTGACACACAGCAGCCATCATATTCAAGTCGTCAAAGTAAGCCCCTGTGCTTGCGTAAATTTTAGAGTAAACATGCGAATAAGAGTGAATAGCCACGGTGTGGCCTCTTCTGTACTCCTCACCAATCAGGTTGGTGTAATCTGAATACTGGTTAGTTACAAAGAATGTAACCTTGACATTGTACTTGTCAAGAATATCCAGCAGCTGCTGAGTGTACTTACCAGGTCCATCGTCAAATGTTAAGTATATAACCTTATCTGTTGGGTCTTTATCAGCCTTATTGGGGTCCCTTACACGAATCTGTCTTACCAAGCTAGCCTCGTTGCCAGATTTGTCATATGCCTTATATACAAGCTGGCAGATACCTACCTTTGATGTGTCCACGCTGCCTTCTATCTGTATGCTTTCAGTCACATCTCCGTCCACGTCATCTGTTGCGCTGACACCTGCCTTTGGATCAAAGCTGTCTCCCAGATTTACAAACCCCTTAGCTCCATCAGCAAAAGAGATTTCAGGTGCTACTATGTCTTTGTAGATAATATCTCTGACTGCACGGCCCACATTGCCCGAGCTGTCAGTGACCTCATAATAGACCTTGCCATCTCTTTCCTCAGAGTAGACCTGATCTGTGATATCACCATCCACATCATCAATTGCAGTATAGCCCTCTTCCTCATAGTGACCCACAGGACTTGTATAGTGCTCAGGGTCTGAAACAAGACTAATCACTGGTGGCTCAATATCCTTTACATCCACAGTTAGATACATCATTGCCTTCTTTTTACCATAAGAAGCTTTCATGCTAACTGCATAGAAACCTATTCTAGTGGTATCTATAGAACTTACACTTGCCTCTATATCCTTATCTTCTTTTGAATACTGCTCGACAAGGCTTAGTGCCTCCTCTTGACTGGACAATTCTGTAATTGATGCCTTAACTGGGATATTCTTTGCAGCTGATGAAAATGTAATGCCTGTGTATTTGGCTTTAAAGACTGGCATAGAAAAATCCTGATTCAACCCTAGGTCGATATGCTGGACTCTGACATTGAGACTGCTTACACCGTCAGATGTATAGATTCTTACCTGACCATGAATTTTGTTTACTGCACTTAAAACGAGAAGGCTCAAAAAAAGAAGGATTACACAAACTGTTGCTGCCAGTCTATATTCCCTTCTTAAGCCTCTTGCCTTTTTTAATTTCTTTTCTCCACTCATATTACTCCCCTTGTTGACATGCTACTTTAATAAAGAAAGAATCATGCAAATATATGAATTATAACACTAAAGACAGCTATTTCAAGAGGTCATAATACTAGAGAATATCAAGTATGCATATGCTCACTCACTCTTTGTCACAATATCAACCATTAATTGTATAAAATTTGAGCATTTTTCTTGAAATTTTGATATTTTTTGATACAATTATAAATATCTATAGTGCCTTTGATTAAATTATAGCACTAATTTATAGGAGGTTTTTTCATGAACATCTATTTAATTGCCCTCGCAATTGTTCTCTTAGCCATCATTTACCTGCTTCTTAACTACTTTAGTATCAAGAAGATGGATGAAGGAACAGATGAGATGGTTGAAATGTCAGCAATCATCCGCGAAGGTGCATCCACATTCCTGAAGACGGAATTCAAAGTTATCTTCATCGTTCTTCTGGTCATGGCCATTATTTTTTCTCTTTTTGTAGAAAAGACTAGTGGAATAACCTTTTTGCTCGGTGGACTCATGTCCAGCATAGTCTGCATACTTGGTATGCGTTCAGCAACCTATGCCAATGTGCGCACCTCTAACATGGCGCGTAAAACCCTCTCCATAGGCCAGACTGTAAAGGTTGCCCTCAAAGGCGGCAGCATCAGTGGCCTCGCAGTTCAGGGCTTTGGTATGTTGGGACTTTTAGTTATCATGCTTATATGTGGCGTCACACCAGATGGCGAATCTACTGGATTTATCGCAACTGTTAAGTGTCATCCATCAATCATGAGAATCACTACCTACTCTCTTGGTTGTTCTCTGGTTGCCATGTTCAACCGTGTTGCCGGAGGTAATTACACCAAGGCTGCTGATATATCTTCAGACATCTTGGCTAAGCTTCGCCACGATCTTCCAGAAGATGACAGCCGTGTTCCAAATGTTATCGCTGACTTCATAGGTGACAATGTCAATGACATAGCAGGCAACTGTTCTGACCTCCTTGAGAGCTTTGTTGCGACTTGTGCATCTTCTATGATGATTGGCGTTACAATCTTCAATAACAATCCTAGTGTCGGCATGGACACTTTCAATGCAACTATTAAATACCCTGTAGCGATTGCAGGTGTCGGCCTTCTCGGCTGTCTTATAGGTCTTGGCTTTGCTGCCATCAAAAAGATGGGCAACAATCCTTCTCGTGAACTTGACCTTGCCACATGGATTTCAGCTGGATTCAGCCTTCTTCTGGGTCTTGGAGTTACCTACTATCTTTTCTCTTACTCAGGCGTAACTCTTTACAGTGACTTTGCTATCGGCTGGATTTCTCCTTGGGTTTCAATGCTTTTAGGTATCGTGAGTGGAATCGCAATCGGTTCTATCACCGAATACTACACCAGCACTGATTACAAGCCTACACGCCAGCTTGCAGAGCTCGCCACAGAAGGTGAAGCATTTGTAATTACTAAGGGCGATGCAATTGGTTCTAAATCATGCCTCTACCCTATTCTTCTCATCGGTGTCTCTCTTTTCATCTCAGGAAAGATATGTGGCACTTACGGAATCGCAATCTCAGCCTTGGGTATGCTCTCTTTCGTAGCAGCCACAGTTTCTATCGATGCTTTCGGTCCTATCGCGGACAATGCTGGTGGTCTCGCAGAGTCCTGCCACCTCGCACCTGAAGTTCGAGCCATAACTGACAAGCTCGACGCCGTAGGTAACACAACAGCCGCTATAGGTAAGGGTTTTGCGATTGGCTCAGCAGCATTTGCCACAGTTTCTCTGATTGTGGCCTATGTCGGAAACTACACTGTAGCCGGCCAGGAACCAGTCCTCAACTTTGCTTCCTTCGTAGTTGTAGCCGGTGGCATTATCGGTGGTGCCCTTGTTGAGTACTTCTCAGCTATGCTCACGGACAATACTATCGAGTCAGCTCGCTTTATGGCTGATGAGGGCGACAAGCAGCTCTCTATCCCAGGTGTGCTCGAAGGCACTGTTAAGCCTGATTACAACAAGATGATTGCAATGGCCGCAACTCAGGCTCTCAAGAAGATGGTAATTCCTTCTCTGCTCGCCATTCTGATTCCTATCATCGGAGGTTTCCTTTTCGGCGTAACATTTGTCGGAGGACTCCTTGTAGGTGCAACTGTTGTTGCTATCCCAAGGGCCATCTTTATGGGCAACTCAGGTGGAGCATTTGACAATGCAAAGAAGTACATCGAAGGAGGTTTCCTTGAAGGTCACGGCAAGGGCTCAGCTGCTCACAAAGCATCTGTCACAGGTGACACAGTTGGTGATACCAGAAAGGACGTTGTCGGAGTTGCACTTGATATCTTCATCAAGATGATGTCAACTGTGGCCAATACACTCGCTTCAGTCTTCACAACCTTCACCCTCTTCCACTAAGACTTGCCAGTCTCAAAACCTAGTGTGCGAGGCATATAAAAGAACTGCAGTCATTGAGGAATATGACAGGTCCTCAATGGCTGCAGTTTTCATTTTAGCCAATGTATTATTATGTTTCCTAGATTTCCATATATCAGATGTCTATCTACCATCTAATCTATTATCTGGATCTACTATCCAAATCTACTATCTATTATCAATCTTCTCAGGATACAAATCATGGTGGCTTAATCTATCCCAAGCTACTTCTTCCCACCTGGTTCCTGGCTTGCCGTAATTGCAGTATGGGTCAATGCTGATTCCACCTCTAGGTGTGAACTTAGCCCAAACTTCAATATACTTAGGATCCATGAGCTTAATCAAATCCTTCATGATAATATTTGTACAATCCTCATGGAAATCACCATGGTTTCTGAAACTGAAGAGATAAAGCTTCAAAGACTTTGACTCAACCATCTTTTCAGCCGGAACGTATGAGATATAAATAGTTGCAAAATCCGGCTGTCCTGTTATAGGACAAAGGCTTGTAAACTCAGGACAGTTAAACTTTACAAAATAATCATTGTCCTGATGCTTGTTAATAAATGTCTCAAGCACATCTGGATTGTAATCACTTGAGTACTGAGTCTTCTGATTTCCCAAAAGAGAAACATCACCCATATTTTCGCTATTTCTTCCAACTTCTGTATTTAAATTCATATAAACTCCTATTATTAAGGTAACACCTATGAAAATATTCACACATGCTCCTTTTATTTTGCAATTAACTTATATTATCTATTTCTCAATCTGACAATCAGTGGATCTTCAACTCCATTTAGTTCAAAAGCTCTCGCTCTATCAATGCAGGTTCCGCATTCACCACATGGCTCTTCTCCACCCTCATAGCAGCTCCATGTGAGTTCATATGGAACGCCAAGCTTGAGACCACATGCCACAACATCAGCCTTGCTTGAATTGATAAATGGAGCCTCTACCCTCAGCTGCTTGCCACTTCCCTCATATATAGCTGTATTCATAGCATCGTTAAACTCTGGAGTGCAGTCTGGATAAGCACTGCCAGCCGCATCATCAGCATGAGCTCCATAGTAGATTACATTGCAATCCTTTGAAAGGGCAAAGCTGGCTGCAGTCGAGAGAAAAAGGCCATTTCTAAAAGGCACATATGTCGATACCGGTGAACCGTCACCTTCCTTAAGCTGCTCATCGTAAGACTCATGAGGCACCTCTTGGTCTGACTGCTTCAAAAGGGAGCAATTGCTGTACTTAAAGATCTGTGCTAAATCTATTGAATATAGCTCAACTCCATAATGCGCAGCTACAGCCTTTGCACATTCAAGCTCCTTAGTGTGCTTCTGTCCATAAGAGACAGAGAGCGCAATCACATTATCCTTGCCATACTTATCAATAGCTAATCCCAAACATGTAGTGCTGTCTACACCACCACTTGCAAGAACCATAGCCTTCTCAACCTTATTTTCCATCTTCATCTCAAACTCCAATCAAATAAATTAAACGCCAAAGAAAATCTCAAAACCATATTACAATCTAGCCAACAAATTAGGGTCTTTTCTGAACCTTCCCCTTAGTGTAGTAGTCTTAGTCACTGAATTAGGGCGCTTGATACCCCTTGCAGTCATGCAAGAATGCTTGCCTTCAATCACAACTGCCACGTCATCAGACCCTGTGATTTTAATAATAATGTCTGCAATGTCGCTGCCAATCCTCTCTTGAAGCTGCAGTCTCTTGCCAACCATATCAGCCACTCTTGCAATCTTGCTCAGACCTATAACCTTGCCGTGAGGTATATAAGCCACTGTAACCTTCATATCGTACATGAGAGCCAGGTGATGCTCACAATAGCTGAATATATCTATATCCTTTACCACAACTATCTTAGATGGAGCAAGCTCATCATCCTCATTGCCACAGTCCAAGATATCTCCACCATCCTCGTCGTAAAGCTCATCGTCATCCATGCCTTCTGAGAAGGTCTTATCAAACATGGCTGCTAAGTCATCATTGCTATAATTCATCCCGGCAAATACTTCTTCATACATCTTGGCCACTCGCTTTGGTGTGTCCTTCAATCCCTCTCTGTCTGGGTCATCCCCGAGGGCTACAAGTATACCGCGTACATGTTCCTCTAAAGCTTTTCTATCTATCATACTTCCTCCAGCTTATCCTAATTATCATGTTCAAGCATCCAAGCCATCTTTTGCAAGGCTTAAAGCCATATCAGCTTAAACACCCTTTTTGTCTGGGTCCCATATAAACTTGTGCAACTGAAGCTGCAAGTTGACGCCATTCATATGATTATCCTTCATATATTCAACCATATCCGCCGGAGCAATCTTTCCAAAGACTGGGCTCAGGTAAACATGGCACTTTTCAGCCAGGCCATAAGTATCAATCAACTCACGAGCCACATCAAGATCCTCTATAGAGCTAGCCACGAATTTGACTGTGTCATAGGCCCTAAGATGGGCATAATTCTCAACCTTCATAGCAGAAGCTGCAACACCACTGCCTGGCAGCTTATAGTCAAGAGTCATAGCCGGACGTCTATGCATATCATCGTATGGTCCAATATCAATGCTTCCATTGGTTTCTATCTCAACAAAAAGCTCCTCATCCTCAGCCAGCAGTTCAAGCAAGCTTCGAATACCAGCCTGAATAAGCGGCTCTCCGCCTGTGAGGGTTACATTCTTAACTCCGCATGACTTGATATATTCTAAGATTTCCTCTCCACTCATCTCAACGTAAGCTACATCAGCCATGTAAGCCCACTTAGTATCACAATAATCACATCTTAAATTGCATCCGGCAAATCTTACGAAAACCGCTAATTGACCGGCTTTAGTACCCTCACCATTGATACTTACAAATTTCTCAACTACTCTATATTTCATAAAAACATCCTTAATGTCAGCCTGAATAAGCCTTCTTTAATTCCAAGCCAGTCATATGACTCACTAGCTTTCTTAAATTTGATTCTCAACTAATCCTCATATGTAGCACAGTTGTTAGGTGTCTCATAGACAGAAACCTTGCTGATATTATGGCCCTTAGCTCTCATCAATTCGCAGAAGTACTTGGCAAAGCACTCAGCTGTAGGTCTAAAAGGGACTTCAACTATTCTGAAATTTTCAGCCTTAAGACAGGCAAGAGTCTCATCCTTCAATGAGTCCTTCTCTATAATCAGGCAATGATCATGAAAATCTGCTATTTCCTTTAAATCTCTTTTCAAATCAGTGAAATCGATAACCATGCTGTCATCTCCAAGCTTTTCGGCCTTAACCTCAACTAGGACCCTCCAGCGATGTCCGTGGAGATTGGCACATTTGCCGTCATAATTCTTTAAAAAATGGGCTGAGTCAAAGCTAGCCTCTGTAGAAACTGTATACATAAGAACTCCTCTATATATAAAAAAAGTGTGCCAGAAAACCGGCACACTATCGTAAACATAATTATAAGGCACATAAATAAGCCAACTAGATAAAGCATCTAAATAAGACACATAAATAAGCCAACCAAATTGATTAGCTAAAGCCCTAGTTTTGTTTTGTGACAGGATGGTACCAGCGAACTGTCATATTTAATTCAATTTGAATATGATACCATCTTTAAAAATATTTGTAAAGTTGCCAGTCCAATTGTATGCTGGACTAATTATTATATTGGCCTTCATTTGTATGTGTGACTTCAATTATAAGTCCACAGGTCTATACCAGACTAATTTGCGCGCCATCGATTTAAAGCTAAAAACAGATAGCCACAATCTTGCACACCATCGATTTAAAGCAAAAAAACCGATAGCCACAATCAAGCAAGAGCCCAATTATAGCTATCGGTTTATGTTTTTCTACCCAATCAGGAGTAGATTAAATTCTTGTCAGAAATTATCTCTGAACACGAGCGCCAGCGCCACCCATGATTCCTTCAACTTCCTTAACATTTGCCATAGAAGTATCACCAGGAGTTGTCATAGCAAGAGCACCGTGAGCTGCACCGTAGTTAACAGCCTTCTCAGCGTCGCCTGTTGTCATAAGACCATAGATAAGACCTGAAGCGAATGAATCACCACCGCCTACACGGTCCATAATCTCAAGACCCTTGTAATCAGCAGCCTTGAAGATCTCGCCATCAGCCCAGCAAATAGCTGACCAATCGTTAACTGTAGCTGTCTTAACCTGACGAAGTGTTGTAGCAACAGCCTTGAAGTTAGGATATGTAGCAGCTGCTGTGTTGATCATCTTCTTGTAACCATCAAGGTTAAGAGTCTTAAGATCAGCGTCGTTACCTTCGATTTCGAAACCAAGGCAAGCTGTGAAGTCTTCCTCGTTACCGATCATAACATCAACATACTTAGCGATTTCCTTGTTAACTTCCTGAGCCTTAGCCTGGCCACCGATTGCTGACCACATTGAAGGACGGTAGTTAAGATCGTAAGATACGATTGTGCCATACTTCTTAGCTGTCTTAATAGCAGCGATTACTGTCTCTGAAGCCTGCTCTGAAAGAGCTGCATAGATACCACCTGTGTGGAGCCATCTAACACCAAGCTCACCGAAGATGTAATCAAAATCAAAATCAGCTGGAGTAGCCTTAGAAATAGCTGTATTAGCTCTATCTGAGCAACCCTTAGCACCACGGATACCAAATCCACGCTCTGTGAAGTTGAGACCGTTTCTGCAAATACGGCCAATACCGTCTGTGTCCATCCACTTTACAAGAGAAGTATCAACGCCACCCTGCATCATGAAATCCTCTACAAGACGACCTACTTCATTATCAGCAAGAGCTGTAAGAACAGCTGTTTTCATACCGAAGCACTTACGAAGACCTCTGATTACGTTATACTCTCCGCCGCCTTCCCAAGCTCTGAATGATCTTGCTGTACGAATTCTACCTTCGCCCGGATCAAGACGAAGCATTACCTCTCCTAAAGAAACTGCGTCAAACATGCAGTCTTTTGATGGTCTTAAATTTAAATCCATGTTACCCTCCATAAATTCACCGGACATGCCGGCATTATAGTGTTATTCTGTCCACAGAGATATACCCCTGCACAGTTAGACTTATTATAACACGCATAATTCAAAAATGAAATGTTATTCTTGTTTTTTAATTTAAAAAATTTTAAGTGAATTTTAAAAAGTCCTCCATGTCCATTTTTGAACAAGGAGGATTTGAATGAAATATTTTACTCCAGCTAGACTTATACAATCTTTGATAATCTTTTCCTTATAAATTTTGTAGCCTCATTTTGATATCTCAATTTAACTGTCCCCCTATCTAATAATCAAATCCTCAAGCACTATCTTGGGCACATGGTGAACCTGCTTCTCATCTCTATAGTACTTTAGATTTTGATCTTGTCTGACATCCTCTATAACTACTTCTTCCTTAGGCTTTCCCAAGGCAATTACAAGCTTTGGCCACTGAGTCTCTGGGTCAAGCTTTAATGTATTGCATATCTCAAGTCTGTCAATACTGCCAAGCATACAACCGCCAAGTCCGATTTCTGAGGCGCCAAGTAGAATTGTCTGAGCTATGATTCCCTCATCCCATGCAGCATTTACCTTCTTAGGGCTGACTAGAACTATATAGGCACTTGGCCTCTCGCCTGCTTCTGGGCCATCCCAATCCTTAAGTGCTCCGGCCCATCTGAGGAGCTTAAAAAGATCTTGGCATCTGTCAGGCTCACTAACCAAAGCAAACCTAGTCACCTGGTTGTTTTGCCCACTCGCTGTGGTTCTCGCCAATTCAAGCAGGTCAGTCAGAGTTTCATCAGATACTCTCACATCCTCAAAAAATCTTCTATATGACCTGTTTGCTCTAACTGTTCTTTTAAAATTTTCTAATCTATCCTGCATATTACCTCCTGCAAAACATTAACAAAACATCAGCATAGCATTAGCAAAGCCTCACGCAAGTTAAGTCACGAGTGTGCAGCAGCTAATCATAAAATTGTCTGGCTCTAATCCCTTGAAGCCAGCATTGCAGGCTTCTTCTTTTCAGTCATCTTAAGAACCAGAGGTGATGCGTCACCGTAATAAGCGTCATATGCATCAAGATCAAGGTTTGCGGTGCTTCTTAAAACATTTAGGCCATCCTCCTGGGCTATAAGATTGAAAAGCTCGTTGCTTGCCTTCATGTCCACCTTTCTCCACTGATCTAAATCATCTGGAAAAAAGCACACATCGACCTCAATATTGTCATGTTTTTTAAACTCCAAAAGAGTCCTTGTAACCTTACCTAGTCCCTTATCCTCATCTTCTGTGAGCCTGCAAGCGCCTATGCAGTATAAAATCTTTTTAGCCATCTTAACTCCTTAATCCTGTATATAGAATCTTATATTTAGATTCCTCTATTTAGAATCCAGCCTCAATCTCATCCATAACGGCAGTCAGTCTCTTTCTCAAGAGCTCAATCTGCCTCTTATCCTGTCCCATAAGGGCATACTCGAATTTAACAATCTCACTCTCAAGATAATCCCTGTCATTGCCAAGCAACTCCTCGTAAAGTCTCTCAGATCTTAAGAGAACAAGCTTGTTCTCCTCCTGGTCCCTTGGGGCAATCTTTAAGTAAGACAATTCCTTAAACCTAGCCTCAATCTCCTCGTCAGTCATATCAGTGTACTGACCCTTGATAATCTTCTTGTACTGACGTCCTGTAGAGTTAACCTTAACTTCAACCTCAAGGATAGAGTTGATGTCGTAGGTGTATGTAACATCGACAGACTCCATGCCCTCCTTGTTTCTTGGAACCTCTATCTCAAGCTCACCAATTTCAAGGTTATTCTCGGCAAATCTGCTCTCTCCCTGCAATATATTGACATTAATCTTAGTCTGATTGTCATATGAAGTGTAAAAAGTTTTAGTTCTCGATGCTGGAATAATGGTATTTCTCTCGATTATAGGACTGTAGTGTCCATTTTCCTTGATTCCATCACCTCTGTCCACACAGACTTCTGTTCCCATAGTGAAAGGACACACATCTGTAAGGATAACCTCCTTAACAGCAAAGGCTCTGTCCTTCATAGCAGCCTCGATGGCTGCTCCTAGAGCTATAGCCTCATCAGGATTGCAATCGGTACTTGGGAAAGTGTGGAATATCTTACCGACAAAGCTTCTGACTCCCACATACTTGGTAGCGCCGCCTACAAGCACTACCTTGTCTATATCAGAGAGCTTGAGCTTTGCATCTGTCAGAGCTCTTCTCACTGGGATTCTAATCCTGTCATAGAGCGGTTTTAAGGCATTTTCATAATTCTCATAAGTCAGCTTATAAGTATACTCCTTGCCATCTATAACAACTCTCATGACTGATGAGCCGTCTTTTGATACTCCCTGTTTTGTAAGCTCAGCTGCCTTTCTGACCATAGCAAGGTCTTTCATAGAAAGCTTCTCCCTATCTAAGATAGGATTGCTTCCAAAGAAAAGATCCTCAACAACCTTAGTAAAATCCTCGCCTCCAAGGAAATTGTCTCCGGCGACTGCCCTAACTTCAAGTATTGGCGAGAAGTAATCAAGAATTGACACATCAAGAGTACCGCCTCCTAGGTCAAATACTAAGTTTTTTGAACTTTTCTTGCCATCATATAGTCCATAGGCAATAGCTGCTGCTGTGGGTTCATTAATGATACGCTCAACTTTAAGTCCAGCAAGCTCTCCGGCTCTCTTTGTGGCCTTACGGCGCATATCATTAAAATAAGCAGGAACACTGATTACAGCCTCTTCAACTGGCTGCCCCAGAAAAGCTTCAGCATCTTCCTTGAGAGATCTCAAAACAAAGCTAGACAGCTCTTGGGCGCTGAATTCCTTGGAACCCAGCTTGAAGACCCTTTTGCTACCCATATCTCTCTTAAAGACCTCAGCGCTCTGCTCAGGATGCAGGCGAGCTCGCTCCTTAGCAGTCTCACCCACATATATATTATTATCATCATCAATACTGACTACAGAAGGTGTAATGTGTGAGCCTAAACGATTAGGTATTATCTTAGGACCTTCATCAGTATAGTAGGCAACCAAGCTGTTGGTTGTACCTAAATCAATTCCAACTATCATTATTTTTCTCCAAGTTTTTTCTTAATATATCTTATAGCCATGATCATCTCTGGATCATCCGGTGCTATATCATAGCATGTCTCATAGAAGCCAAGCGCTTTTCTGAAATCTCCGGCAATCATTGCCATATCAGCATATACAAGTAAGATATCAAAACAAGTATGGCACTTACAGAAATTACATGGGACACACTCACTGGCAGGTCCTAAAACCTGCTTCATCTCATCCATGCGGTTAGTCAGGGCGAGACATGCTCCGACATTTACCCTTGAAAGGGACTCGCTTGTTGTGCCAAGAAGATAATTTGCATACTTTCTCAAAGATTCCGGCCACTGATTGATCTGATCCTGACAAAATCTTGTAGAGTAATTATAAGGAAGTACAGCCTTGCCGCTCTTCTCAAGTATTCTCTTCTCATCATCAGTAAGCCCTGTGCCATAATGCTCACATATAGACAGAACCTGATTTGCAATAAGCTCAGACTCATCCTTTTTGCCCTCATAGGCCAAAGCTAGAGCATAATGTCTCAATTCGTGTATATTATCATCGCATACATTCTTATTCTTCCAATCCTTGATGGCATAGAAGAAATTATAGTAATATGTTGCCTTTGAATAATCTCTTAACTCGTACAAGCAGTACTCTGCTAGATTGTTGTACATGCGCCCTATATAGAAGAGATCATTTGAATTTCTTGAGCTCTTTAACTTGTCTATAAAGCTAACCTTATTAAAGAAGTTAGGTAAAAGTTTGTGGTTATTAAGCATGTCTAAAGCAGTCTTTTCATACTTCTTAGCAAGAGCCTCATTACCTGACTCAGCCGCAACCCCAGCCACCTTAACACAAGAGTTGAAGGCAAAACTCAAAAGTTTTACACTTGAATCCTTCTTAAATGCTTCAAGGTCTCTCTCATAAATTTTCTGCCTGTGAGCGATACAGTATTCAAAGTTCTGTCTCTTATGCTCTATGTCATAGATAAGATCATCAACTCTTCTTGTATCCTCTATCTGCTGCAGTCTATTAGCTAAGTTTAGAGCCTCATCAAGCACTTCAGGCTTTCTCTTACCGTTTGCATTCCAACTCATAAGGTAGGCCTTTATAAGATTCTTGAATGGCGAAGTAGTGGTCTCTTCCTTGTATAACTCCACACCTTTTTTAAGGGCAGCTATAGCTTCGTCGTAAAGCTTAAGATCCAAACAAATCTCACCCTTACAATTATAAGCATATATATTGTCCTCTTCAAGTTCTATAGCCTTGTTGATATCCTCAAGTGCAAGCTTTGTATCAGCTCCAGCAAAGTAAACCCAAGCTCTCTCGATATAGTAATAAGCTACATCATCTATCTCAATCTGTCTAGTAGCATACTCTATAGCCTTCTCATAGTAAGGTCTCTTTGAGTATTCATAACCATGAGAATATACATCCATCATGATTTTCATCAGATAATAATTGGCATAAAGATGTTCATTATCAGCTTTCAGAGTCTCACATAAGAGGTCAAATCTTTTTTCGATACTTGTATCCTTATGCTTTCTAAGCAAGTACTTAGAGTACTCAAAATAAACAGATGCCGCATTTGGATAGGTCTCAATAAGAGTTTTGAAGGCTTCCTCAGCCTTTATTGTCTCCTCTGAATCATCTTCATACTTTTCGCCGTAAATACTGGCATTCCAAAGCATTCGCCAATGCTTCTTATCGCGTGACAGAGTATTTTCTATACACTGCTTTGCCTTTTCTCTATCGCCCTCTCTCTTGCTCAAAGTCAGGTAAGCTCTTGCTGCATCAGAGAAAATCTCATCTCTGAAGTGGTCATATCTTTCATCCCAATCCTTGCTGGCAAGAAGGAGCTTGTCATAGATTTCCAAAGCCTGGTCGTACTTCTCATCATTTCTCAGAAGGGCGGCTTCAAGAACATCTATCAAATCATTAGTAATTTCAGCCTCTCTGGCCTTCTTCACAATTTCCTTTAACTCTTCAAAGTTAGACATTTCAATAAACATACGGCCTACAATGTAGTAAGGAATCGCAAAGTTAGGATATTGAGAAATCAAGGCATAGTAATCATCCATAACAGCATTCGTGTCAAATAATTCATATGCCGCTTCTATTCTGCTTGCCCTTGCAATCATGCCAAGTTCGTATGTATCTACAAGAGGGGTAAATGTATCATAAGCCTCTCTAAACTGCTTCATATCAAAGAGAAGTTTACCCTTTTCAAGAAGAATTGTATTGCAATCCTTCTTTCTAAGCGACTCCTCGGCAATCTTTTCAATTTTAGTTCTCTCTATAGCCTTGTCAAACCAAGTAAGAGCCTCATCGTACTCCTTAAGATTTCTCTTGGCTATAGCATAGAGATAGAAAGGAAGATATGCACATGAAACCCTGTCCAAATCCCTCTTTTCAAGTTCCTCAAAATGCTCAATCTTTTCATCCATCAAGACACTTGTTTTCTCGAAACAAGATGCAGCCTTTTCATACTCTTTCTTTCCCAGATAACATCTGCCTAAAATGTTGTAATATGGATAGAGATGTTTTTCATCAAGATTAAGTCCATCAACGAGGGCAATAGCTTCATCAAAGTCATCTTCTCTCAGTCTCAACCAAGCATACTCAAGTATATCATCAAGATTTGCCTCGCTGCCCTTAATCTTGTCAAGATATCCACTTCTCAAATTCTTAGATATAATATCCTCGATATAGACAGCCTCCCACTCGTAGCTGTTGATACGAAGGATATCTGCTGCAGTCTCGTCAGCATCCTTCCAGTTTTCATCAAAAATCTGCATAACCATGCGAGCCTTCTTGATTGCGAAATAATCAGGATGCTCTGCTTCAAGCTCCTCAAGCACCTTTTGGCACTTGTCATATACTAAATCATACTCTGCCTGGTCATATGATTCACTATCCTTCTTAAGTTTCAAGCCATGAATTAAGGACTTTATAGCTGCTGCCTTAGTAAAGTAATTTGATTTTATCTTTTCATCCACAAGGACCGCATATGCAAGCTTGTAAGCCTTATCCTGCTCTTCTAAAACTTCAAGTATGAAGAGCATCAAAGCGATTTCATAAGATGAAGTAAGTCTGAATTTTGACCTGTTCTCCAAGAAATTAAGGATTGTATTCTTAATATTTTCCTTGTTTTCTAGGCAATTCTGAAGATTCTTAGCCTTCTCCTCGGCCTTCTTTGGATCCTCATCGTCCTCATCTTCCTCTTTAAGCAGATTCTGGTATGTTGCAAGCTCGTACATATACTCCTGTATTTTGCCTGTCATTTCCTGAGATAAGCGGATATAAAGGTCATCTATAAGGTAATATTCAGGCCACTCAAGGACATTCTTTTCAGACTTAAAGTCAATATTTTCAATTTCATTAGCTAATGGGCCTTCTAAAGAACTTCTCTCAACATAGTCTCTGAGGTCTAGTGAATCCGTGTTTTTAGCTGAATCTACAAGGAAATTTAAGTAATCAGGAGGGAATTTTTCTGTCAGTTCCCCTATAGAATTTTCAACATCAAAGTTCTTTACAAGAAGCTCGAACACTTCCTTTTGAACCCTATAGAAAGACATAAAGAATACCAGAGTCGCCTCTCTCATAGCATCGACGCTGTCAAGCTCTATGCATACAGGATCTGCAAACCATGCCTCCCACTCCTTTATATCTAACCTTCTGTCAAAGTCTGAGTAGATATAAATTAACTTCTTTATATGTTCCTTAACCAGTCCATCTATGTACGAATCATCGGCAAATGTATAGCCGTCATAAAGGTTGAGTGGAATAAGTCTCTTCTCCTCAACCAACTCATTGCTCTCACTTGCCTCTTCTCCATCGCCATCGCCGGCTTTCTTCTCCTGATTCTCCAGGTTAGCGATAGCCAATTCATAAGCTTCTCTTAAGCGCATAAATCCTTCCTGGTCATCCTCAGGATTTACCTTAACTACCTTCTCTCTGTAGGCAGTTACAATAGCCTCTCTGTCGCTTCCCTCATCTATTCCGAGAATAGAATATACTTCGATTTTTGTCATATATTTTTCTCCTCCAAATTAAAATGCTTGAGCCTCGCATGAATCAGTCATGATTCATAACTTAAATAAAGGCCTTTTATCAAAACAATTTACCCTCATAAAAGGATAGCAGATTCTCCAGGTCTGCCCCCTCTAAATTAAGCATTTGCCTCAATTTAGTCAGGTATTGTTTTTTCATATTTTCTGATTGAGTCAAAATTTTGTCAGCATAGACAAAACCTGGACTCTTTACAAAACTAGACAGATTAAAATAATCTACCAAATCTTCAGGACCAAACTCTGTAAGGCCCGACGGTGCCAGCAAAATCAGCTGGTCTGTAAATTTCACAATTAAGCTTGTGTAGTAATCCTGAGGAATCGAGTAAACTGGGTTAGCCTCATCATACTGCTCAGCCGTGTAGGTCAGATCTGGATGCTCGAAGCCTATTTTATAGTCCTCATAAGGCACAATTGAAACCCTTGCAAGTTCAGGCTCTATTTCCTCTTTCAAGTCCCCGCAGCTAGGCTCAGCTCCCTGTCTCAATTCAGTTCCAAGGTCAGGCTCTATTTCCTCTTTCAAAGAGCTCAAATCCTCAAAGCAAGGCTGGCCCTTGATTTGACCATAACAGTCCTTCTCAAATATTGGAAGGTTTACTAGCGTCACATCATATCCATCTCTTATAGAATCCCTTATATAAGGCATTAGAGCTTTCAACTTGCCCTTAGTGATAAGAAAGAGCGCCGTCTTTACACTGAGCACGCTCTCATCCAGCATAAGGCTGGCCTTTTCAAAGCTTTCAATCTGTCCATGGCCTAGATATAAGCTTTCACAGAAATTCTCCAAGCCTTCCACAATTGCAAGATTTCTCTTTTGCCTCTTAACTTGCATATTTGCATCATTTTCAAGAAGCTCACCCATCATAATGGCCAAATCCTGTAATTCAGCAGGGTTGAAGTTTTCAGTCTGCAACTGGCTCAATATATAATCCCTAGCCTGACTTAGAACTGCCTTCATGGACTCCTCATAAGACTTATCCTTCTTTGGAATCTCAAGCGGTATCTCATATTCAGGATATTTGATGCCAGCGCTCTCTTCAAAATTTTTTCTCTGAGTGTTAAAAAATGGATAATTATGGCCACCCCATATCTTGTGGATTTCCATAAAATTACCATACTTGGAAGCGACTACCTTATTGTAGGCCACAGGAAGAGGCATAGTGCCATCTTCATAGTGCAGCTCAATTCCATCTCCATAATCAGACACTAGAAAACCCGGACTCCCCTTTAGTCCCCAAGGATAAATCTGCCCTAGCTTGCTAGCCCCTTGAGCAGGCACCTCTGCCATAACTGAGTCCGCAAGCTCATAGAGGGCTATAGCTAATTTCCTCATGCTGCCGGGCCCAAAAGCCATAAGTTCAACTCCGTATCTATCCTCAAGTTTGTTCAAAAGTGGGCTGATTTTGTCAAATATCTCTTTGGCAAGCCCATCCTGATTGCCATTCAAAGCCCCATTCTGATTGCCATCCAAAGGTCCATCCATGGCCCTCGTCTGCTTTGGGTCAGGTATGACACTTGCTTTCTTACCATCCACCTGCGCCTGAGCTTCAATCTGGTCCAGATTCTTAATTATAAGCTCTGCTATAGACAAGATGTGCATCAACCTGTCACAGCGCTCCTTCTCCTGCTCCTCATCCTCATAGAGATAATCCAGCAAAAAGATGTCAACATTGGCTATCCAAGGAAAATTGTGATATGTCTCAAGATGCTTCTCATCGAAATTAATTCTTGTCGAATTCGTCACCTTGCTTATAAAATACCAGTGATCTCGCTTGCTCTTATAGTTCTGAATCATAAATTCAGCCGGCAGTTCATCCTTGGCATACTTCATAAACTTATCAAAATCATCTCGGCGCATGGCTATATCCAGGTCATCATCCCAGGGAATAAATCCCCCATGCCTAACTGTGGCAAGTAAGCTGCCCCAATCCGCATAGTATCTGATTTTATGTCGTCTGCAAATCTCATCTATAAGTGATAAGACCTGCATTTCTGCTGCCCAAGCCTGCTTTATCCGGCTTGGTATGTAAAAGCCATTTCTAATCTCATCTAGAAAAAAGCTTATGTCATAATTTTTCAAATCCTCACCTCTTGAAATAAAGTCCGTGTCATTCCTGCTTAGTCTGATAAATACTGCCTAATCTCGTCAACTAACTCAATCTCGCCATTTAGCTCAATCTCGTCAAGCAACCTAATCTAGTCAATTAATTTAATCTCGTCAATTAAAACTCGCAGTTCTCAAGAAAGTATTCCAGTCTCTTCATAGCTTCAACTACATAGTCCCTAGGACAGGCAAGGTTAATCCTAAGGAAACGATTCCCATTGCCTGAGAACTCCGCACCATCGGACACATAGAGACCAGTCTTGTCTCTGAGCCTCTGTGCAAAATCAGCTGAATCATCTGATAGAGCACTTATATCAAGCCAAAGCATATAGGTCGCATGTCCGCTGACCACCTTAATCTTTGGCAATTTCTCACCAATAAAGTTCCTCACATAGTCCTTGTTTCCTAGAACATAAGCCCTGAGCTCGTCGAGCCATTCGCCGCCATGATTGAAAGCCGCCTCCGTCACAGTCACGGCAAATGCATTTGGCTCGCCGCACTCATCGGTGTTGAGCTGACGCCAAACCTTATGCCTGATTATTGGGTCATAAACCATAACTGCTGATGTGGTGATACCTGCGATATTGAAGGTTTTTGAAGGAGCAAGGCAAGAGATAGACATCTCAAGGCAATCCTTGGAAGCAGCGGCAAATGGGCAGTACTCATATCCTGGATCAAGCAAATCACAGTGAACCTCATCGGATATAACATAAACCCCGTATTTCTTGCAAAGGCCGCCAATCTTGGCCAATTCTTCCCTGCTGTATATATAGCCATTAGGATTATGAGGATTGCACATAATCATAAGGCTAAGCTGTGGATCAGAGAGCTTCTCTTCAAGATCCTCATAATCTACGCTGTAATTCCCATTCTCATACTGGAGTGGGCTTTCTACTATAAAACGACCATTGTTAACTATGGAATTGAAAAAAATGTGATATATAGGCGTCATCACAAGAACCTTTTCACCTGGGCTTGTGAGTTTTCTCACTGTGCTTGATATAGTTGGAATCGCACCTGTGCTGTAGATAAGCCAATCCTTCTCAATTTCAAAATTATGGCGGCTAGACCACCAATTCTGGTAGGCCTCATACCAAGAGTCCGGAATATCAGTATAGCCAAAGGTTCCATTCATAGCTCTATCAAGAATGGCCTCTTTTACAACAGGAGCCGTCTCAAAGTCCATATCTGCAACCCACATAGGAAGCTCATCCTGGCCGACATTCCACTTCATCGAATATATATTTTTTCTGTCAACTTTTTTATCAAAATCAAATTTCATAAATCACCTTGTTTCCTACTTATTCACCTAATGTATTAGATCATGGATTTCTAAATCCGTTTCTTTCTTATTTTCTATCTTACTTACTTTCCTATTTTCTTTCCTAATTTACTTTATAATTTATTTCAATTATAGGTCGTACAAGCATAAGTTCTAGCCATACTTATTTTAATACTAACATAAAAAGCTCTTCTTATGTTAATAAGTTTTTTAGCTTAGCTCTTTTAATTGCAGTATTTTTTCAAATTGCCCGCAGATACACAAAATGTGTTATAATATTGAAATTATAATAAATAAAATAAAAATTGATTTATACATAATTTAAGAGGTTTAATCATGAATGAATTTAATCAAAATCAGCAAGGTCAGCCTGTAAATCAGCAAAATCAGCTATTTAATCAGCAGGGCCAACCTGTCAATCAGCAAGGCTCTCCTTTTGGGCAATTTTCTCAGATTGCAGGCCAGATGACTCAAACTCTCCAGACAGTCATTAATCAGAATATGGATCCTCAAGAAGAGCAAGAGGTAATTAAACCCTATGCGGATTTAGTTCGCATTGATGATATTGACAGCCAATACATAAAAAGCCCGGAGCTCTTCGTTAGGGAAAAAATCAATGCCGCATTAGGTTCTTCTTACAGTTCAAAACACATATACACCAAGAAGACTTTGACTAGGTTTTGGATAAAGGCATCCATAACAATAGCCCTAACTTCGGTCTACACCACTATGATTTTCTTCCACTTCCCTATTGCAACCTACTTAATAGGTCTTATACTCCTCGCTGTGCCAAGCTTGGTGGGAAGAAAGTCTGAGAAGATTCCAAACTATATCTTTAATCAGATTCTAGCCCGCAGGGACGAAAATATCGACAATCTCATTCAGTCATTAAAGCTTGAAGTCTTTGAAGACAAGAAAGCAATAATTTTAAAGAGAATTCTTTTAATCGCAGCTATAGTCCTGCCTTGTCTTTTCTTTATAAATCCTAAGATCATATACGAAGAGGCTGACAAGGGTTATGCTGTAAGATACTATATTGCAGGCTTATCAAGTCTTAATCACGCTGAGATACCAGAAGAGCACAATGGCAAGCCAGTTGTTTCACTCAGGGGAAATACTTTTTCCAATATGCCATTTTTAAAAACTGTTTCTTTGCCTGATTCAATCAAAGAAATCCGAGGTCAGGCCTTCTTAAACTGCATCAGCTTGTCTGAAGTTAAACTACCTGACGATCTCAGTTACCTTGGAGGCGGATCCTTTAAGAATAGTGGAATTCGCTCAATCGAACTGCCTGACAGTCTATGGACCTTAGGCGGCGAATCCTTCTACGGTTGCAGCAAACTCAGCTATATCAAGCTTTCTAGTGGACTTACAGAAATAAATGGAGACACTTTCACAGACTGTAAATCCCTTAAAGAGATTGCAATTCCAGATTCAGTTGCCAGAATAGGTGGACACGCTTTTGAAGGCTGCAAGAGCTTGAGCAAGGTAAGTATAGGTCCCGATTCCCATCTTAATGAGATTGGTTCTTCCGCTTTTAGATCCTGCAGTGCGCTCAAGGAAATAAGCCTTCCAAAGGAAACAACTGTTAATTCAAGAGCCTTCAAAGAATCTCCAACTAAGATAAAGAGATACCAAGAAGAGGATAATAGTTATGGATACTGATTATAAATTCATTCATCTGCTCTATGTTCCTACTATGAATTGCAACATGGGCTGTTCTTACTGCTATCTGGCTGACAACACAAGAGATAAGACAGATGACAACAGGAACAGTGTGACTGGCTCAAGCCCGCTCGACACTCTTATCTTTGCAATTGATAAGTTTAAAAAGTCCTCAGTCATGCCTTTTAATATCTCTCTTCACGGTGGCGAGGTTACAACCCTCTCCAAGCATGACTTCCATGACCTAATTAAATATATATCAGACTACTACGATACCAATGCTCAAGTTATCAAGGCAGCCGGTTTCAAGACCGGCAGGCCACATATCAAGACCAATCTATACGACCTTGAAAAGCACATTGATACTATACGTGAGTTCAATGTGTCCATTTCAGGCAGTCTTGACCTGCCTTTTTCTCTACATGAGACCTACCGACTTACAAAAGGCGGCAATAAAACTCTTGATAAAATCCTAAAAAACCTTGAGCTCTTAGCTTCCCTTCCTTGCAAAAAGAAGGTCTCTGCTACAATTTTCAAGGAGCATTTTGAACATTTGGATGAGATAGTCGAGGATATTAAGTACCTTCACAAAAATACCTGCCTTGATATGAATGATTTTAATTTCATGATAGGCTTTGATTACAATTCTAATTCCCTCCTCCACCATATGTCCGAGGATATGCAATTAGAACTATACAATCGTATGCATGAGGAGTTTGACGGAAGTGACCTGGACTATGGCGTAAACGGGCCTTGGTTTGACGAGTTTGGTCCAAGCTACTGCTCCAATTGCGACAACTGTGGAGAAAAGTTCTTTTTACTAGAAAGAAATGGCGATATCTACTCTTGTGTCAGAGGCCAGAAAAATCCTGACTTCTACTATGGAAATATATTCAAGGATAGCGTCAATGACATACTAATCACTGCCAAGAGAAAAATTTTTGAAGCCCATGATCTTCATCCTCTGAACAAGGACTGTATCTCATGCTCTTATCTCTATCTTTGCAAAACTGGATGTCCTTTTGTCAAAAAAGCCTATAACTCAGATAAAAGCTATACCTGCAAGTTACAGCAGGCTCTCTACAAGGACAGAAACTATAGCGCTGATATCAACAATGCAGCCTTTGTTGCCTACTATAACTCACTGATGAGAAGCAGCTCCAATCCTATGATAGAGGAAATAGAAACGAGTGGGACTTTCCCAGAAAATTCACTTATGGATTTGATTCAGAAGGATCAAAAGCTAAAATATATCTATGATGATGATTGCTTCATCCTGGATATTGATGGCAAGAGATCAGTTCTTGCATCTCAGCTGCTAAAAACCGAGCAAGAAATTGCCTATATTACTGACAAAAGCAAGGTAAAAGTCTATATGCGCCGTGAATTAATCGAAGCCTTATGTGACTATCCAGAAAACAATTCTTGCTACATCATGCTCCTATCCGGCGATTTGGTCACTTATGGTGATGAGGGACGCTGCAAGCAGCGTCATATAGCTAGCCAGCAGGTCTACAAGGGTGTTCTTGACAGCACTGATTCTGACATGGAAGGCTTCTACTGTATAGATCTGACAAACTTTATACATAGCTTTGCCCCTCAATTAACCAGCTTTGAGACCAATAACATATTCTTCACTACTAGCGCTCTGAGGGACTATCATTACAATAAACAGAAGAATAATGCCTACTACCACATTGAGGCAATCAATCTTCCCTTCCAGAATATGGACTTCTACTACCTCAGCAAGGATTCCCTGGATGAGGTTGCCAATGCCGATTTTGAAGCACTTTAAAAATACCTAGCAATCAGGACATAAAGGAGATTTTCACATGAAAAAGCCTGAAACATACAATGAGTTAATCAATCACCATAACTGTTTGGAAATTATAAGGAGATACGAAGTCACAAGGGCTGAAATAGACCGCATTTATGACTATATGAACAAGCTAGACCACTTTGCTCTAGTAGCTGATTCTAAGCAAATTGCAATATTTAACGCCTCCCTTCTTGTCGAGGTCATCCCTGCAAGACGTACATCTACACAATTTCTTGGTCTTAATATAAGCGGTCAGAAGCTGACAATCAGCTGGCCACATAACAGCTACAATGGTGGCGGCTCATCCTTTGGTGGTGGCTTCTCCGGTGGCTCATCTAACAACAATAACAACAATAACAATAATAACAACAACAACAATAACAACAGGTAATAATCATGGCTTCACTTATAGAAAACTTACATCACAAGCGTCTGGACAAGTTAGGCATCAATATAAGAACCTACTATGTTTCCAAGGATCAAGTTCTTGTCAGAAACACAGACAATTCTCAAAATCAGCCAGTCATCGCTGGCATAAGACACAAAAAGGAATATTTTAAAGATGGCAAGCTTTTATCCTCTGAATTAAACTTTGACTCGCGCATTGCCTACACCTATGTTTCCGCAAAGAATGTACTGGCAGAAAGTGACGAGTCAAATGCTGACTTCACTTGTCCAAACTGTGGAGTCACAGGGCCTATCAAAGCATTTGCCGACTCCTGCCCTTACTGTGGAGTCAACTATAATATTGATTTCAATGACAACGACAACAGTGACAAAAAGGGCTACGACCTGGTCTACCGTAATTCATTCTACAAGCTCATCTACCTTATTGTGGACTTGGCAATCAGTCTCCTTGCTTCTACTGCCTTTATCAGGCTTACTTCAAGGACCTTTAATTCAATAGATATCGGCAAATGTTTTATCTACGCAGCAATTATGACTGCCATCCTCTACTTGATTTTCTATGTCAACGACACCAGAGGCAAGAGCCTGGCCTATTTTTATTACACAAGAAAAAAAGAGGCTAAAAATGAGGAGCAACGTGCCTTTTGGGCCAGAAGTGGAATTAATAAAAAAGAATTCTACAACAATTATATTTATGAACTCAGCCACTACTACTACGGAAACGAAAACAATATAATTGATTTTGACATTATTGATTATGACGAATTAAAAGATTATCGAAAGGACAATCGAAATTTTATTGAGATTAAGGCCTATATTCGCCTAGTCAGCCTGATTAATGGCAAAATAAAATCCTCTTATGTCGAGGAAAGCAGCACTTTCATGCATTTACACGAGAGAAGTATAAGACTTGAAAACGGTATTAACATCATGCGCTGTCCTTCCTGTGGTGCCTCAATCGATGCAACTAGCAAGGAGTGTGCTTACTGTGGCAAGCCTATAGGACCTCTTCACTCTTGGAGCCTGGTAAAAACAAGCCATTAAGTAAAAGGCCCTAATTATTTCAAAATATATCAATAATTATTTCAAAATATATCAATTTTTAATTTAAGCGGAGGTAATATGTTTAAATATATAAGAAGAGCCCAGTATCACGAGACAGATCAGATGCATATAATTCATCACTCAAATTATGTGAAGTGGATGGAAGAGGCAAGAACTGCCTATTTAGATCAGATGGGGCTTGGCTACAAGGAAGTAGAAGCTCTTGGAATCATCTCCCCTGTCGTTTCTATCAGCCTTGAGTGAAAATAAGTAAGTTTTCCGCCTTGGCCGAGTTCTCGCGATTTTTTGGCATTTAAGAGCAATATTCAAATTAGGCATTGCCATAATATAAATTTTAGTTTATACTACTAGAGAAATTACAGAAGGGAGCTGGCGTACCGGCTGAGAGGAAGTTATTCACTTCGACCTTAATACCTGATTTGGATAATGCCAACGTAGGAACTTTTATATTTATGAATTCTCACGCACAGTCTAAATCAGGCTGTGTGTTTTTTATTTAGCGAAAGCAAGTCTTTCGCTAAGCTTTGGGTTCTGGGAGCACCACTTAACCCACAAATACTACTAGGAGGATTCAAAATTGGAAAGAAATTACAAAACTCAGATGGAAGCTGCAAGAAAAGGCATCATCACTCCAGAGATGCAGATTGTAGCAAAGAAAGAGAGAATGGACGAGGATAAGCTCAGAGGCCTTATCGCTGATGGTAAGGTTGTCATCCCCGCAAATCCAGGCCACAAGGGACTTGATCCTAACGGTGTAGGTAAGGCTCTCCGCACTAAGATAAACGTTAATCTTGGCATTAGCCGAGATTGCAAGGATTACGACATTGAAATGCAGAAGGTTATGAATGCTGTAAATTTAGGCGCTGAAGCAATCATGGACCTTTCAAGCCATGGTAATACACAGCCTTTCAGACAGAAGCTCTGCAGTGAGTGCCCAGCAATGATCGGAACAGTACCTGTATATGACTCTGTAATCCACTACCAGAGAGACCTTGCAACTCTTACTGCCAAGGACTTTGTCGATGTTGTCAGATTGCACGCTGAGGACGGTGTTGATTTTGTAACCCTCCATTGTGGAATCACAAGAAAGACTATCGAGCAGATTAAGTCTGGCAAGAGAAAGATGAATATTGTCAGCAGAGGCGGCAGCCTTGTTTTCGCATGGATGTCCATGACTGGCGAGGAAAATCCTTTCTACGAATACTACGATGAAATTCTTGAAATATGCCGTGAGCACGATGTTACAGTCAGCCTCGGTGATGCCTGCAGACCTGGTTGTCTTGCTGATGCCACTGATGGAGTTCAGCTCGAAGAGCTCTTAAGACTGGGCGAACTCACAGAGCGTGCTTGGGAGCGTGACGTTCAGGTTATGGTTGAGGGTCCAGGCCATGTTCCTATGGACCAGATTGCGGCCAATATGAAGGTTCAGGAAAGTGTCTGCAAGGGAGCACCATTCTATGTTTTAGGACCTCTCGTGACTGACATAGCTCCAGGATACGACCACATAACAGCAGCTATCGGAGGCGCAATTGCCGCCATGTCCGGTGCTTCATTCCTCTGCTATGTAACACCAGCTGAGCATCTTGCCCTTCCTAATGTTGATGATGTTAGAAACGGTATCATTGCAAGCCGCATCGCAGCTCATGCTGCCGATATTGCTAAGGGTCTTCCAGGTGCTAGAGAACAGGATGATCGCATGGCAGATGCCAGAAGAAAGCTTGATTGGGATGCCCAGTACAAGGAAGCTCTCGACCCAGAAGTTGCCAGAGCAATCCGAGACAGCAGACTTCCAGAGGATGATCACGGTGATACCTGCTCTATGTGCGGCAAGTTCTGTGCTGTAAGAAGCATGAACAAGGCCCTCGCAGGTGAGATGATAGATATTCTCTAATATCAGCTAAATAATTATATGACAAAAAAGAGCTATAAGAGACTTAATCTCTTATAGCTCTTTTTAATTTATATCACCAAAGTCTTCCCCTTCTCATCTTCTGTCTTTGATAGAAAAAGACTGGTATATAGGTCAGGACTGTTAAGGCTATGGCGGCATATTTGACCTAAGCTTTCTTAGAGCAGTTCCTCAATCATCTTTGCATCATAAGTGACGCTTGCAACCTTGTCCACTTCAATCTTGTACAAAGCATTGGCCGCAATATGCTCTGCAGCCTGCTCCAAGTCTCTGATACCAGTTGTCTGTGAGTAAACCTCTACTATCTTGGCCACTCCATCCTTTGTAACCTTGACTTCTTCAGTCTTCATGCCCATTCTCTTAAGAATCTTTGGAAGAACGAAGTTAGAGAAGATTTCCTGCTTCTCCTCTGGGCTGTAGTCTGGTATATCAATAACTGCAAAACGAGACATCAATGGTGCTGAGATATTGCACTTATCGTTGGCAGTTGCGATTGTGTAAACGCCAGTTGTAGGAATCATGCACTCCATATAGTTATCTGTAAATCCAATGTTATCAAGCAAAGTGAGAAGAACATCTGCAGGGTTTCCGTTGCCCTTGCCAGAATTGGCCTTATCAAGCTCATTGATAATAAAGACAAGATTGGACTCTCCTGATATCGAGAATGCCTCCATGACGATACCCGGCTTAGCATTGGCATATACTCTAGAGCTTCCTGTAAGCTGCTCTGGGTCATTAATTGAGCTCATATCAAGATTAGTCCATGGCAGTCTAAGAATTCTTGCAACTGCGTAGGCAATCTGAGACTTACCTATACCTGCAGGACCCGCGAGAAGAAGTCCGTAAGCTGGCAGGGTGTGAGTTCTGTTAATCTGAATAATTGTCTCAATGATTCTCTGCTTTACGCTCTCAAGACCGTAGAGCTCCTCATCAAGTATTTCTCTGGCCCTGACTGGGTCTATTGATTCAAAGAAGTTGCTCTTCCACTGAATATTGAGCATGATGGAAAGGGCTCTCTGAGCGTGTCTGCGCTCTTCCTGAGACACTTCGTTAGATCTTGCAACTGCCAGATTTCTTCTGGCCCAAAGCTGAATATTATCAGGCAGGGTTCTTCCTGCACAGTTGATAAAGTCTGTGATTGACTGTATGCTTGTGAGCTTTAAGATATCGCCATTTTCAAGCTCGTCATCGTCAAATTCGCCCAGATCCTCCGGAGCTTCACTTGCAAGAAGTCTGTCAATCATAAACTGAAGGAAACCATCTTCGCTTGAAAGCTTGGTTCCACCGCCAAAGGCCTGTTCCTTTATCTTACACACATGGTAACCATCATCAAAAAGTTGGCCTGATAAGCGAACCTTGATATGGTTCTCACCTAGCCACTTGCACAGGTTTACAAACCTGGCATCAATCTTTAAGATATCTGCACTCACAACTCCGCTCTCTGTCTCAAATTCGAAAGAAGTCCTCTTTACTGGATTTGTAAAGATTCCCAAGCTGTGGTGAGTCAAAGCCTTAGTGCTTGAAGGCCATGACTTGACGTCAATTATCATAATTGGCTCTTCAGGGCTAGGGTTTGAGACTGCTGATCTGAATATTTCATAGGTTACTATAGATTTTTCCTTATCTTCTTTACTTGCATTAAAATCAAAAACTGGCATTTTTTCTTTCCTATCTTTTTTATTAATCTAAATTTAGAAGCCGTGTCCGCCTCCTGACGAGAAGCCACCGCCTCCTCCTCCGCCACCAGAGAAGCCACTGCCTCCTCCGGAAGAACCCGATCTGTCTGAAGATGACTCGACTGGCAATGTCAAATTTTAAGGCACCACCACAATTTTGGCATTGAATCATACTTTTACTTAATTTTTCTCATCTTAGACAATTTTCAAAATATTGCTTATTTTAAATAATAAACATAATCTTCTTTTCTTGGAGCTGCCTTAGGTAAATCACTTGCTGCATAACCAATTGCACAGTTTCCTATACCAACATAGTTGCCTTCAATGCCAAGGTCTGCGAGAATATTTTTTCCAAAGTCTGCCTCAAACTCTTCTCTTGCTCTGTGAATCCAGATGCTAGCTAAGCCCAAGCTCTCGGCCGCATTCATAAGATTGCCCATAACCAGAGCTCCATCATAGATGTAGGTTGGAATATCAGCATTGGCCAAAACTACGAGTACAACAGGTGCTCCATAAAATGGATCAATACTTGTTCCCATAGCTTGCGCATTGATTTTAGAGAGTTGGTCTCTGACCTCCTTGTTAGATACAGCGATGATGATTGGGCTCTGCTTACCCATGCCACTTGGGGCATAAGTGCCAGCTTTTACAATAGCCTGAATATCTTCTTCAGATACTGCTCTACTTGGGTCAAACTTTCTACAACTTCTGCGGCTCTCTAATACTTTTAATGTCTCGTTCATAATAATAATCTCCTTTAGTCGCCTCCTTGCTGTCTAAGTAAAAGCCTCTGTCTTCTCAATTTTTGCCTCTGTCTTCTCAACTATTGACGATTTCAGTCTTAGTAAAATCACAGTTCTCATCTTCAATTATAAGCTTATCCAAGGCTTTTACCCTTATTCTGCCGTTGCCTGGATTTAAGATTGAATCCAGCTTTGAAACAACTTCTGCGTCTATATCCTTGCTATATTCGAAGGCATAGCCTGTATTTACCAACTTGCAGTTAACCATCTTCAAGCCATCAATATAATCAAGTCCCTGGTCAGACTCTATAGTACAGTTGATAAAGGTGATATTCTTTGTATTCCAAGCCAGATACTCACCGAATATAAATGAATCCTCAACCACGACATTCTCACAGTTCCAGAAACAGTCCTTAGTTATAAGCTTACTGTTCTTTACATGAATATTCTTAGCCCCGTCAAATGCGTAATTTCCGTAAAGTATGAAGTGATCAAGTTCTACGCCATCGCAGTTCATACCAAAGTAATCCCCCTTGGCAGTGACCATATCAAGCTTTATATCCTTACACATCCAAAAAGTTTCCTTTGCATCTGGCATAGATGATCTTGTGATTTTAACATCCTCACAGCGTCTGAAGTTCTTTGGGGCTGCAATTACAGAATCAACTACCTCAATATGCTTTGTGTACCAAACTCCAGATCTTCCCATTTCCTGCCAGGTGCAATCCTTTGCATATATGTTTTGAGAATACCAGAGTGGATACTTGTACTGAAATTCACAGCCATAAAGTTCAATATTCGCGCTCTCCTTAAGTGGAGACTCGCCATCCATAAAGACACTGTCATGAACCTTTAGATTTCTGGCCCTGTATAGTGCCCTCTCACCTGTGAGCTTTTCTTGTGATATTTCCTCATCATGCCTTTGAAGTGGATTATATCTTTGCTTATTCCCATCTATATCTTTTGTAATGTCTATGTTAATCATTTCTTTTTCTCTCATGTTCTTCTCCCAAATAAGTCCATCATATCAATTTCTATTTAAATTCTACTATCAACATTATAGGATTACAATAAAAGAGAAATAATAATAAAAATAAAAAACTAGAAAAATTTAAATTTCCCCTTATCTTTTGTCCCGCTTATTTCCTTATGTTGACAAAAAAGCCTCTCACCACAAATTGGTGAGAGGCTAAATTAACCTAATCAGCTGGATTTACATGTACCATAACATGCTTTACATTCTCAAAATTATTTTCAACTCCTATATGGACTCTCTCTGCTATCTCGTGGGCCTGTCTTAAGTTGAGATCAGCATCTGCAGCAATCTCAGCATCTACATAGATTGCGTTGCCAAAAAGTCTTGTGTGAAGCATATCAAGTCTTACAACACCATCCTGACTTCTTATAAATTCTCTAATTTCATCCTCTGTCTTTTCATCACAGGCAGTATCCATAATCTTTGACACTGCATCCTTGTAGATATCATAGGAAACTTTAATGATACAGACAGCTATTGCAACACTGGCTACAGGATCGAGTATAGGATAGCCAAGCATAGCACCGCCTATACCTATAAAGGAGCCAATTGATGACAAAGCATCTGACCTGTGATGCCAGGCATCGGCCATAAAAGCTGCAGAATTGAGTTTTTTAGCATAGTATCTTGTGTACCAAAACATGCCTTCCTTTACAACAATTGAGACAATAGCTGCAATAAGGGCAATCGTACCTGGTATAGCCAGATCCTGATAATTGCCTGCAAAAATTTTTTTAAGGCCTGTATATCCTATCATTATGCCTGTCACTAAAAGCAGAGCTCCCAGTATAAGTGAAGCCAGGCACTCAAACCTATCATGTCCATAAGGATGTTCCTTGTCTGCCTGTTTTTTTGATAATCTTACTCCCAACCAGGCAATAACTGTTGTTATGACATCTGACAATGAATGAACTGCATCTGAAATCATAGCTCCTGAATGACCGAATACACCCGCAATAAGTTTCAAGGCAGAAAGAAGCACATTTCCTAGTATAGTTGTTGCTGATACCTTGTTAACGGCTTTTTGAAAGTCTAACTCTTTTGTGTTTACTGTCATATAAGACACCTCCAAATATTTACCTGCATGTGAGCTTTTAGCTCCATATACATAGAATCGAAGCAAGGGCAATCCTCAAAAAGTATAAAAAAACACCTGCGGGGCGATTGGGTCCCGCAGGTGTAATCTCTCTCTCTCACTCTGCTGTCGCTTATGCGACCCGGTCTTCTTTTCCAAGAAACCTGTAGACATATTCTAGCACAGGAACCCGCTTTAGTAAATATTTATTTTTACATATTTTGTTTTTATAATATATACTTTACATAATTATTTAGCTTTTATATTGAAATATTGACAACATTAGGTTATTATTAGTTCATCTATATGTTAATGCTTAAATATTTGCTTTTATATACAAATATGATATAGCTATAAGAAGGGAGTCTTAAAAAAATATGGATATTAAACAGCTTACTTATTTTAAAACTGTAGTCGAGGAAGGCAGTATTTCTGCGGCTTCAAAAAAATTATTTATGTCACAGCCACCACTTTCCAGCCAAATATCAAAGCTTGAAGATGAACTCGGCTGTCAGCTTTTTTACAGAGGAGCCAGACACATAGAACTTACAGATGCTGGAAAAACTCTGTATCAGTACTGTGTATCAATCATCGACCTTAAAAATCAGGCTATAGATGAGACCAAGGATGTAGGACTTAACTCTCAGAAAACTATCAAGATAGGCATTGTGTCGTCCCTTGTCTCCTCTCACGCCCTGACTTGGATTGAAAATTTCTATAAGACAAAGCCTGGCATAGCCTTTGATATAACAGAGGGTGACACTTTTTCTCTCTTAAATAAACTTTCATCTAATGAGATTCCGCTTGCCCTTCTCAGAACCCCTTTCAACAACAATGGTCTGACTTGTCACACTCTTTTTTCTGACAAGTTAGTTGCTATAGGAAAAAAGGAGATTTTAGAAGCCAATCCGACTTTAAAGCTGAAAGATCTCATGACTATGCCACTTGTGACATATCACCGATGGAAAGCTCATATTCAGAAGGAATTTGAGAAACAAGACCTTAGAGCAAAGTTTTCTTGTGTCAACGCAGATGCCAGAACAACTATTTACTTTGTAGAATCTGATCTGGGTATAGGTATTGTACCTGAATCAGCCCTTTCTATGATTAAAGATAAGGATGTTGTTAGCAAAAAGGTTGATGACTTGTCAATTGAGAGCCAGGTAATCCTTGCTCGAAGCAGCAATGAGCTTATGAATCCTCTGACATCAGAATTCGAGTCATACTTAATAAACCTTGCCAAAGATCTCTAATCACATTTGATAATAATTATCCTAATTTGCATATATATAATTAAAGCAGAGGCTTAGAGGCCTCTGCTTTTTAAATCACTAACCAGATTCACATAAAATTCTCTCACATCAAATCCCTTTATATTGATCCTGTTTAGATCAATCATGTCACCATGAGAGATTCCTTTTGAATACTTATTCTCTAGAAATGTGAACTTTTCTCCCCATGGAAATGATTCTTTTCCAACCAATCCGTCATTAGGTCCATCAAAATTCTTCACAAAAAGATATGACATATTTAGCGGGAACTTGCCCCCTCTGGCCTTTTTCAGTCTAGATCCCACACTTTGGGTAAAGATAGCTGCTGATTTATAGTCAAAATCATCAGTATCTTCCGATATCTTCTTACAGGTACTTGCGGTCAAATCAGTGACTGCGGCTATAAAATCAGGATGCTTATCACCGACTAATTTAAAAGCACCATTGTATGCTTTTGCAACTCTTCGCTTCAAGTCCTCTCCAGCTTTATTCATAAGGTAATCAGCAAATTCGCATCCCCTGTGAGGTGTGTTGATTGTAGTCACTGATGCAACCATATCCCCAATACCACAGTTCTTTATGGCATACTTGATATCAAGTCCACCCTTTGAGTGAGCGATAACATTGACCTTAGTGCAAGCAGTCTCCTCAACTATGCTTCTTATGCGGCTAGCCAGTTCATTGGCGCTTCCCTCGACATTGGACGCAGATTCATGCTCACCATAGAAAATCCTTGCCCCATTAATCTCTAATTCTTCAGGTATTCTGCCCCAATAATTGAAATGAGTGAAATCTCTGAAGAAAACACCATGTACCATAAGGATTGGGTACTTGGTTTGACAGATTTTTTCATCGTATCTCTTCTTATCAAGTCTTATTTTCTTTCCCTCAAAGATCAGCTCGCTGATTGAAACTTTGAGTATTATAAGCAAGGCAATTATATTAGCCACAGGAATCATGCCACATACAAGGCCCCAAAAGCGATACTTGATCTCTAACTGACCCGATTTTAAATATAGGATTATAATTCCGACCCAAAAAATAATCAGCATTATTAAGCCCAAGACTGCTATCTTTACTATATCACTCTTTATGACCTCAATTATTGGCCTTCTGACAAACTCTCCAATATAGTAAATAAGGCTTGATACAAGCATGACAAGAAAGCTAATCAGAAATATATTTCCGACCAATAAGGTCCTTTGATTCTTTATTCTTTTATTTAGCAAATCCATTTTATCTCCCAACATTTAATAAGCCAAAACCCCCTGCAAGTATTAGCTCGCCAGGGGTCAATAAATCAGCTATTTAAATTTAAATATTACTTTTCTTTTTTTGCCATTTCCTCTACTTTTTCAATTCTTCTTATTCCGAAAAGGGTCTTGATTAGGAGTCCTACAACAGCAATTAAAAGCTGTCCTAATTCTTTCATAATAAAATTTTCCCCAAAAAATATTTGGTTTTTTCAAAAGCCTCGTTCATTATATCATGTATATGGTCCCTAAAACATTAAAAGACCGTGTAAAAACACGGCCTTTTGTTAATAGAATTTTTCACAATATAACCTATTTGAATTGCATACTTGCTTTTAAATAAGTCTTGTAGTCCACTGAGTGCAATCCCAAACGTCATTTGCTACCCTGTTATAGAATTCAGGTTCATGGCAGACCATGATTATGCTTCCCTTGTAGGCATTGAGAGCTCTGACAAGTTCTTCCTTGGCATCCACATCCAAGTGGTTGGTAGGCTCATCGAGAACCAGCAGATTTGACGGTCTGTTGATTAGCTTGCAAAGTCTGACCTTAGCCTGTTCACCACCGGAAAGGACTCTAACCTTGCTCTCTATATGCTGACTTGTAAGTCCACACTTGGCGAGGGCACTTCTGACCTCATACTGGTTAAATGATGGAAACTCCTGCCATATCTCTTCAAGGCAGGTGTTGTCTACGTCCTGTCTCATCTCTTGTTCAAAGTATCCTATTTCCAAGTTTTCTCCTAAACTTGCACTTCCCTTGATTGACTTAATCAAACCTAAAATAGACTTCAAAAGTGTAGTCTTACCGATACCGTTGGCACCTGTAAGTACAATCCTGCTTCCTCTCTCAATCTCAAAATTCAGAACACTTGAGAGGGGCTCATCGTAGCCTATTACCAAATCTTTTGCTGTGACTAAGTATTTGCCGGGAGTTCTAGAATAAAGGAAATTGAATTCAGGCTTAACCTTCTCTGCAACCTTCTCAATTTTCTCCATCTTATCAAGTTTCTTCTGTCTTGACATAGCCATATTTCTTGTCGCAACTCTGGCCTTATTTCTGGCAACAAAGTCCTCAAGCTCAGCAATTTCCTTCTGCTGTCTGGCATAAGCTGCCTCCTGCTGGGCCTTTTTGGCCTCAAAGACCTGCATATATGAATCATAATCACCCACATATCTTGTAAGCTTGTGGTCATACATGTGATATATGATATTGATTACGCTGTTGAGGAAAGGAATATCATGGGAAATCAGGATAAAGGCATTCTCGTACTCATTGAGGTATCTCTTGAGCCACTCAATATGCTCCTCATCCAGGTAGTTAGTAGGCTCGTCCAGCAGAAGAATTTCAGGCTTAGATAAAAGAAGCTTTGCCAAAAGTACCTTTGTTCTCTGACCACCAGAAAGCTCAGTAACATCGCGATTCAGACCCAAATCAAGCAAGCCAAGGGCCCTTGCAACTTCGCTGACCTTGGAGTCTATCATGTAAAAATCATGAGTGTTTAGAAGGTCCTGTATAGTACCAGTCTCTTCCATATAGGCTGCCATCTCCTCATCGCTTGCATCAGCCATCTTGCCATATATCTCATTGGCCCTCTGCTCAAGCTCAAAGAGGTCGTCAAATGCGCTTTTTAAAACAGACTCTATGGTCATACCGCTCTTCAGCTCTGCATGCTGGTCAAGATAGCCAACCTTGATGTGCTTAGCCCACTCAACTTTGCCCTCATCAGGCATAAGCTTGCCTGTGATTATGTTCATAAAGGTTGACTTACCCTCTCCGTTAGCTCCTACAAGTCCTATATGCTCTCCCTTGAGCAGTCTGAATGAAACATCCTCAAAGATAGCCCTGTCGCCAAAGCCATGTGTTAGACCTTCAACATTTAAAATACTCATAATTCCTCCATTTTACGGTCAGTCTTTCTCTGTGCCAGAAAAGACCCTTATTTTTTCTCAAAAAGAAAGTCACCATACTGCAATAGGGTATGATGACTTTTTATTAATTTTCAGTATTAAAGTTTCAATATTAGATTTCAATATTAGATTTCAATATTAGATTTCAAAATTAGACTTCAATATCAAATTCTTGATTTTCTGCCGTTATATACATGTCTGCGGTCAACAAGAGCAGTTGCTACATTTATAGCATTGTCCGAGCAACGCTCAAGGTCTGTAGACATATCTGTGAAGACTATTCCGGCTGTAGGATCGCACTGACCTTTCATAAGTCTCTCAACGTGGTTCTGAGTAAACTTCTCATGGAGTTCATCTACTCTCTCCTCATTGGCCTCAGCAGCCTCAAGGATTGAGAATTTCTCGTTGGAGAAGATATCAATACTCATCTCAACTGTTTTAACTGTGGCATTGGCGAGGTCTATCAAATCCTGTCTGCCAGATCCTGATATGTGCTCATTCTGCTTAATCAGCTTTTCCTTATACTCTATGATATTCTCAGCATGATCTGAGATACGCTCAAAATTGCTGGCAATAATCATAAGCTTTGAAGCTCTGAATGAATCTGACTCACTCAAATCAAGTGATCTCAGCTCTATAAGTCTATCTGTGATCTCGTGACATAGATAATCGATAATTGATTCTGTCGCCTCAACTTCCTCAATTTTCTTCTCAGCACTGTCCTCATCAAAGAAACACTCAATTGACTTCTGTAAGTTCTCAAGGGCCATATTTCCCATTCTTGTACACTCAAGCACTGCCTGTCTGATAAGCACACTTGGAAGCATTGACTTACTTGAATCAACAAGATACATAAGCTTCTTGCCTTCCTTGAGTCTTGCCTCTTCAGGAAGCTCAGGAATAATCCTTTCTGCGAACTTAACAATATATTTCGAGAAAGGTAAAATAATAAATACAGCGCAGATAGCGAAGATTGTATGTGTATTCGCAATCTGACGTCCCACATCGTTTGGCGATAATGACTGAATAAAGTCAAGTATCTGTGGGAATACATTAATCAAAGTCACAAGAAGTGCAGCTCTGATTAAGTTGAAGATAAGATTGAGCAAAGCTGTTCTCTTACCATCGCGGTTTGTTGTGAGTCCTGCAAGAAGGTTAGGTGTAACTGAACCAATCGCAGCACCTATTATCAGGTATACAGCTGTCTTATAATCAAGGATTCCCTGAATAGCAAATGCCTGGAAGATAACTGTCGATGATGATGAACTCTGAAGCAAAGCAGTAAAGCCCACACCAAAAAGGATTGCCAATGCAGGGTTTGATAAAGTCGAAAGAAAAGCCTTGAACCAAGCACTCTCAGAAAGAGGCTTGATTGCGTCTTTGATAAGACCAACACCCACAAAAAGCATACCAAAACCAAGAATAATCATACCTATGTACTTTATTTTTGGCTTCTTAACAAATAAAAACATGATAACACCTGCAAAAAGCAGAACAGGTGCAAATGCTGTTAAATCAAAAGCAGTAATCTGTGCTGTTATTGTTGTACCTATATTAGCGCCCATTATAACTGCAACGGCTTCTGTAAGATGCATAAGTCCTGAGTTAACAAAACCTATAACCATCATATCAGTTGCCGAAGAAGACTGAACCAAGACGGTAACGCCGATACCAAGTGCAACAGCCATAAGCTTGTTAGAAGTAACATGTTCAAGGATAGTTCTAACCTTATCTCCTGCTGCGCTCTGTAGTCCCGATGACATAATAGTCATTCCATAAAGGAATAGGCCTACACCACCTAATAGCAAAAAAAACTGTGTAATAGTCATTTCACAACTCCTTATATGTGCATCCTTCAAGTGCACAAAAATATATTCACTTGTCGCGTACTCGTTCATTCTATCATAATAATATTTAAAGTCAAATGAGATTATAGAAAGATAATATAAATAATATGTGAAATATAAAAGCCCCCGCCTATCTTGGCAGGGGCGAGAAAAAAAATCTCTTCCGATTTTGCAGAGCAAATTTATTGTTCACTTAAATATTTTTCTTAGGAGTTTAGAATCCTTTCCAGCCTCTCTCTCCTCTTCTCAAACCTCTTTCTAGACCTATGACCAGCCTCATCTATATGTTCCTCGATGATTGAACGTCTCTTCTCAATCAGTTCTTCAAGATGGCTGGCATTGATCTGTCCCAGTTCTTCCTCCGGAAGCTGGCTGATATAGTCAGACACTCTGCGCAATATCTCATCCTCATCCATATAGGCCAGTCGTCCCCATGAGCTCTGTTTCTCAATAGATATGAGATTCTTAGTATCCTCAATATGTGGAGCCTTTGAAATACCTTCAACTATGCTCTTAACAATTCTCTCCTTCTCCTCCTCAGCATCCTGGCCAAAAGCCCACTCAATTTCAGCATTTAAACCATCTAAAAGATTAGTCTGGGGTTCTCCAAGTTCGGAGTCGTCTTCAATTTCATATGGTGGTCTTAGTCCACTTGCTCTAAGAGCTGTATCTACAGTGAGTCTTACAGCTCCCTTTTTAATCATCTCACCAGCACCGTATATCTTTAGCAAATCATTGACCTTGCCATCATGCTCAGTCAGGTAAAAGGCTATTTCTTCTTGCTTGAGCTTCTTATAGAGTTTATAAAGCCTCTCTGCTGCTGTGACATCGATATTACTAATTCCGCTGCCATAGACAATCACACGTTTTGTGTCATATCTGATAGCGTCCTCAATATCGTTGACAAAAACATCAATATTGCCAAAAAAGAGGTCCCCACTAAATCTATATATTATGGTGTCATTGATAGGTCTCGAGTTCTTATTTCTCTCAAGGCTGTAAAAGCCCTCTCTTCCAGGGATTATTCCAAGAAAATTTCTTGGAGGAGCTACAGCACGTCTTATGACTGCAATAAAGGAAAGTCCAGTTCCAATCAGCACTCCATAAATAGTTCCAAATAAGAGAACTCCTAGCATAGCCGATAAGAAGATATAAAAGTCCGCCTTAGACTTCTTAAAAAGACTTAGCCCCAAGTCAAACTCGCAGGCCCCAAGCAAGGCAGATACTACTATTGCAGTGAGTACCGGCACAGGCAAATACTGTATAAAGCCAGTTCCAAACAAAAGAATCAAAAGCATAGACAAGGCTGCCGACAGGGACATAAGCTGTGACTTTGCCCCGAATTGCCTCACAATTCCTGATCTTGAAACAGAACCGTTGACTGGGCAGGTTCCGCAAAGGGCTGCAGCCATATTGCTCGCAGCATAGGCAAGTATTTCTTGGTTAGGTTTTAACTTGTAGCCGTCAGCACTCGCATTGCTCTTTGAAGCCAAAAGAGTCTCCGCTGTTATCACTATCGCAATTGTCAAAGCGGCAAATGCTACTTCTGACATATCTTTTGGCAGAAATAAAGGATTTATCACTTTCATAAGTCCCTTATCCACCCTGGCCAAGGTCTTGATTCCATTTTCAGATATAAGGCCTGTATACTTAGTTAAAATTGCACCCAAAAACATGACCACTACTGACATAGGAGCCTTAGGTATGATTTTTTTAGCTAGCAGCAAAATTGCTATCGTTGCAAGTCCCAGTATCAGAGAAGCTGGATTAAAAATCGTTTCGTCCTTAACAGTATCAAGAATGTGGCCTATAAGGCCCCAGGCCTCACCGCTTCCTGCACTGCCACCCATAAGCTTGGGAACTTGCATCATAATAATCTCAAGGCAAATTCCTGTAACAAAACCGCCCATCACTGGGTCTGATATAAACTGTACTACTTTTCCCGCCCCGATCAGGCCAAAGAGCAGGAGCCACATAGCCGTAAAGAGGGTTATAAGTGGTACATAGTTCATGGCATCTTGACTCTGCAGCTGAATCCCCATGGATAAAAGAGCTCCTCCGACTAAAGCCGCCGGTGCTGCATCAACGCCGAATACAAAGTCCCTTGAACTTGTAGTAAGCCCATACAGAAGTATCGGCAAGAGAGAGCCGTATAATCCATACACTGCCGGCAAGCCAGCTATCTCTGCATAGCCCATTGATATCGGGATTGAGACAAAGGCCACTATAATGCCGGCCAGCAAATCCCTTATATTGTCACTTGCCTTAGCCTTATATATTTCCTTAACATTGATCATTATTTTTGCTTATCCCTCCCTGAAACCAAGGTGTAACTCACATCTATCAAAACTTTGATAAGCTCTCCATCCAGCTCATAT
>Ga0326512_10000118_pt1 | contig 63887 bp, 97 predicted proteins | sample 1_2617_0518_D_FD_203652 | JGI IMG/M metagenome (GOLD analysis project Ga0326512, IMG submission 203652) | Bovine rumen microbial communities from UC Davis, California, United States - 1_2617_0518 | ecosystem: Host-associated > Mammals > Digestive system > Stomach > Rumen | place: USA...
CATTATATGGATAGTGACACTATAGGGATAGTGACACTATAGGGCTATAAGCATTATATGGATAGTGACACTATAGGGATAGTGACACTATAGGGCTATAAGCATTATATGGATAATAGCCACTAATATATATTAAATTGGTCAATATTTTTAAAAATATTTGAACAATATTTAAAAAAATTTAAAAAAATTGTTCAATAAATCAACTTTTAAATATGGTGCTATAGCCCTATAGTAAATACTTAAGATAGAGCATAAAATTAAGGTGCTTTTAGTATTTTAAAGGAACGAATAATTAAATTAACACTTAAGCCTAAAAGTGCTTAAATGCTTAATTTTTAGGTGCAACTAAACAAGTAAAAATGAATAAAATTAAATTATATTTGATATTTGAGACCCTAAATGCAATAAAGTATAATTGAATAATTTTAAAATTAAATTTAATTTTTATAACTGTTAACAGTCACCATATGATTAATACTATTAAGGGCTTTAAGCCCTTACATTTATATCATATTAAATCTATAGATAATAACAATAAGTATTTTTTAGGGCTTAAAGCCCTTAAAACTGTTTAAAAATGCTTAATTATTAAATAGGTGATTATATGAACGATATAAATAAAAATACATATTATATGCTCCCTAGGTGGTTTGTACACTCTTGTATATCTATATCTAGGGCTACAAGTGGTAAATATTATTTAACTAATAGAGATAATAAAAAAGGATACTTTATAACCCTAGAACTAAACAATATATCTCTTAAAGTTCCTTTTAGGGCTTTATTTGATACTAACGATAAAATTAAACCTATTGTAAGTTTAAGTTTTAGTAGTGCTATTTATTGCCCTAGTGATTTAAGGGGGTTATGTCAACTAAAAGACTCTAATATGTCTTGTTATGCTAAAAACGGGCAAAAAAGGGCTTGTGGTGACCATACAAGCCTTGGTATACCTTGTATAAACTCTTTAATGAATAGTTTTTTAGTTATGGCTTGTTTAAATATTCTTTATAATAATATCGAACTTTTAGGGCTTTTTAGCATTTATATCACTAAAAACTATCCAATAGTTAGATTTAATCTAAAAGGTGACTTTAAAGACTTTAAAGACTTGTATATATTATCCTTTTTAGTAAAAAAATGCACTAGAACTGTTTTTTATGGCTATAGTGCTAGGGACGATATATTATTTGACTTACAAGGCTATAAAAACTATTTAAGGAACGATAACTGTTATCTTAACGGCTCTAACGAACAATATACTAATTTATTTAAAGCCACTTATGATTTAAAAGAGTGGTTTATAAGTAATTATAAATGTTTGGGGGGTTGTATGGGTTGTATGAACTGTTTTAAATTACGAAATAAGACTATAAACTGTTTAGTTCATAATAAAAATAGTGATATAGTCTTAAACAGTCTTAAAAATAGAGTATTCTTAAAAAAATTATTAAAATGTTATGGCTTAAATATTAAGAATAGTGATTTAAAAATAAAAAGTGGCTTGTTAGAGTCACTTAATTATTATTTAAACGATATAAAACAGTTAGATATCTTTTTTGAGTCTTTTTTAGACTTGTATTATTATTTAACTAATAATTACGAAATATGGGATAATATAGAACAAATAGATTTAAAAGGCTTACAAGCCCTAGGGGTTATTTAAACCCCCTAAAATTAATTTATAGGTGATAATATGAACTTAAAACAAGCATTAATTATTATGAACGAACTTATATTTATGAACGATATTAAAACTATTAAAAGTTTTATCCATATCTTAAAAGAGTTATACAATACTAATATTGATTATTTATACTTTTATGAACTTGTAGATAATAAATACGAATATTGGAGCAATATTGAATACGAACTAGTAGGTTTAAACTCTATAGGCTATCCAATAGGCTATACAACCGATATAATATATCAAATACTTAACAGTAAATACGATAAAAAAGAACTTAATTTATTATGTTACAATAACGATACATTATTGTTAGATTTATTTAAGATAGCCTATAAAGACTTTAAACTAAAAGATTTAAACTATTTGATAGAGTTTTTAAAAGACAATATTAATAACGATATGGCTTTTAATTATTTTATAACTAGTTTAGATAGTGATATAAAAGATATAGACAAGTTTAATTTTATTATAGACTCTTTATAGGTGATATTATGGATAAAAAGGAACTGTTAAAAGAGTTGGAACTAGTAGAGCATCAAATAGATAATAAAAATAAATCATTAATTAAAATGCTTAAAGTTATTAAATGTACTAATATTGACTGGTATAATGTTAATAACGATATACAATACTTAAAAGACCGAAAAAATAATTTATTATTTGAATTAAGCAATAAATAGGGCTAAAATAAAGCCCTTTATTTTTTTAACCCATATTATAACATTGTTATACTATTTAGTGCTAACAGTCAATAACAATAATAAAACAGTATACAAGAACAAAAAAAGTATACTTTAAATTAAATATAGCCTTTATTATTTGATAGGTTGTGATAACAAGTACTATTTTAATTAAGTCTTACATTAAGTATTATTATAGTAGTTAAATAAAACTGTTAATAATACTTATTATATATAGATAGCCTAAAAATAAAATATTGTATTGTACTGTTTTAATAGGGCTTAATGCATACTATACCACCCTATACCATACCATACTATACCATACCATACCATACTATACCATACCATACCATACCATACTATACCATACCATACCATACCATACCATACTATACCATACCATACCATACTATACCATACCATACCATACTATACTATACCATACTATACTATACCATACCATACCATACTATACCATATCATATTATACTATTATCTAAACATTAACATTTTATTGTAAAATGTAAATATGTTAATAAACTGTTATAAAAAAATATTACATATGAGGTCACAACTTTATTAGTCTAGACTTAATTTTTTCAAGTTAACTTTAATTTTTTTCAAGTAGACTTTCCTGGAATTCGATATCTCAAGTTTGGCAAGTCCATACAAATTTTTTCAGATTTTGGGGGAGGTAAAATCCAGTCGCTTTATCAGCTTGGAAACTCCCAGTCACTCCACCCTAGACACACACCCCCACCACCACCTGCTTGTGCTACACTCTATTTTTGATTTGGGCTTTGCCCTGTACTGTTTAAACTGTTCATACTATTCATAACTGTAGGAAACTGTTATGAACTGTTCTAAACTGTTATGAACTGTTATGGACTGTTTGAAATATTATGGAAATTATGGATGGGAAAACAATAGGTAGACAATAGAACAAACATATATATCAAGTATAAAATATATACTTTTCACAACCAAATAAGGTCGGAGAAGGCTTCTTTGGGTAGAGGTGTAGGTGTGTATCTCCCTGGAGAATTTTTCCGAACGAATTTTTCAATAAGGTCGGAGAACTCCCCTTTTTGGCTATAAAGAACTGACAGTCATTTTCGGTTTTTTGGGTTGTGCCAGTTTAGTCCAAAAGTGTGCCACTTTTTCTGATATTGTGCCAAAATTTTCCAATTTGTGCCAAAAATTTCATTTTTCGTACTTTTTGTGTCACGAAATCTCAAAAGTGTGCCAAAATACACCCAAAAGTAATACTCCTACTGGGAAAAAGTATTACTTTGTAACATATTCTTTACATTTTGGGCGATTTTCTGTGTCACTCCATCAAAAACTTGTGTCAGACTTTGCCAAAGTTGTGCCAAACTGTGTCACTAAAATATAAAGTTGTGCCACATTTACTATTTTTGAAAAAATTGTTATGAGTATCGATAATAAGACTATTTTAATTACTGGACTGGTCATTGGTGGAGTGGTCGGACTGTATCTCAATCAGACCGAAATAGCATCCGCCATATTCGGCGGACTGGTAGGTTACTTGTCCAAGGATGTCATCACAGTTCAACACGAAAATATGGAGGATGAATCCGAAGATGGACAATCAGACTCTGAAGAAGCATGATGAAATAATAGATGAGCATAATTCAGAGATTTGTCACATCCGACAAGATTTGATTGACATCAAGACTAGACTGGGTATAAAGGATCTTACGAATGGTCAGGTGGTCGAATATCAAAAACAGTTAGCCGATGCCATCGCTATGGAAAGGGAAGAGCGAAAGGCTATGGATGAAAAACTGGATAATCGCACTTGGTTCATTCTGACTGGGATTATAATCTCTATTCTGATAGAGATTGGATTTATGATGTTTAGAGGATGATATTATGGCGGTAGAGTTTCCAAAGGATGAAGAAGGCTACACATTGGATGAAAATGGTGAGCGTGTATTGCCTGATGAACCACAAATGTCAAAAAAGACTGGTAAAAGGAAAAAGGCTAACACTAAAATATTCACTCAAGCCAAAGTTGACAAGATATGTGAACTAATCATCGAAGGAAATTTCATCAAGGATGCGGTTCAAAGGGTTGGAATCAGACCCAACACTTACTACTCTGAACTGGTCAGAAAGGGTAAAAAAGGAATCAGACCATATAATGAATGGTATGAGCAGATAGAAATTGCTAAAGCTCAAGCAGTAACCGATAAGGTTTCCATCCTATCCAATGAGATGAAGAATGGAAATGTCGGTGTAATCCAATGGTGGTTGGCTAGAATGCATCCTAATCAATGGGAAAGAACTGAAAGAATTAAGGCAGAAGTTGATAACAGTCAGACCATCAACATTGTTAGGTTTTCAGATAAGCATAAGGATAAAGAAGAAGAATAAGTTATGACTGAATTTGTTGCGACAGACAGACAAGCAGAACTCATAGATGACAAGACTAGGTTCTTGTTGATTACTGGGTCTGCAGGTAGTGGTAAAACCATATTCTGTTGTCTTAAGGTGATATTGTATGCAATAGAGCATCCTAGGGCAAGAGTTGGGGTTTTTAGGTCTACTTTACCTGCACTTCGTGAAACTGCTTGGTTGGAGATTCGTACTCTGTTGGACAAATTCAAAATTGACTATGATGAAAATAAAACAAATGCTATTATAACCCTAACAAACAAGTCCACTATCTCTTTTACTCCATTAGATGATGATAAAAAGATAAGAAGTCTAAACCTTGACTATGTATTCGTTGAGCAATGTGAGGAAGTTTCTGAAGAGATTTTTGATGAGTTAGCATTAAGGGTTAGGGGCGAAGTCAGTCTTGCCGATTATGGTCAAATACTGCTTATTGCACAACCCGGTCCTAAAACTCATTGGATATACAAGAGATTCTATCAAGTCAAGGCTAATGACCCTGATTACAAGGTAGAACACTTCAGTTACCTTGAAAATCCCTATCTTAAGGAAGACCAAAGGAAATACTACGAATCATTAAAGGAAACCAATTACGATAGGTGGAGAACTCATGCATTGGGTGAATGGATTTCATCAAGTAAGCAGATATTCACCAATAATTGGAGTGTCGGCTTTGACAGAACCTTTTTTGATTTTTATGTCGGTGGAGTCGATTTTGGGTGGAATAACCCATCGTGCTTTCTTCTCATCGGTTTTTATGATGATGAAGCCTATGTCATCGATGAAGTTTATGGATCAGAGATGACTACAACCGAATTTTTGCAGGAAATTGATGAAATGTTGCATAAGCACAGTCTGAACTTTAGTGAGATAGATTCAGTTTATGCAGATGCAGCCGACCCTGAATCAATCGAAATATTCTGTAGGGAAGGATTGAACACTTATCCATCAGTAAAAAATGTTAAGGCTAAAATAGATACCACAAGGGAAACTAGGATTCATGTTGCAGAAGAATGTGTCAATTTAATCAGAGAGTTACCAGAGTACGAATGGAAGCGAAACAAGGACAATGAGATACTTGATGAGCCAATAAAGAAGAATGACCACGCTATAGACAGTTTGTGCTATGCTTGTTATGGTGTTCGTGGTGAATTGAGTTTAGACAAGCCTTCTGCCACTTTCGATATGAGTCAATTAAAAATATATTAGGAGGATAGAGAAAAATCAAATGAGTTTATTGGACAGATTCAGAGCAGATAAGCAGAATCAAATAGTTCAGAATGCAGAACCGAACAGAATACATATTGTAGGGATAGATGACATCAAAACAGAAGCCCACGATGTTCGTTCTCAAAACTGGGTTGATTATGCTCCTCCAAAAATAAAGCCTACCATCAAGAATCGTAGAAAGGCTTCAATGTTTCCATCAGTCTATGGTATTCTGAACAACCTTATAATGAAAACCATCTCCAGTTATGTGATTGATGGTGAAAACGATGATGCAGTTGAACATATTGTAGATACTGCAAAGATTTGGAATCTTCGTAATGTGATGTATGAATGCCTTTGGAAATGTATGGTTGATGGTGAAGTCTTCTATGAGAAAGGCACAAAGAATGGTCACATACAGTTAAGGATGTTGGCATTCGATGGTGAAAGGGCTTTAATCAAAAAGATATATGACACCGATGGAACAACTGTCAAAGGCTATAAACAGTTGGTTGTTCGTAAAAGTGCCTTGAAACGATGGAAAGGCATAAAATTTTGGGAAACATATCAGGACTCTGAAGTCATTACTGTTGACTTTGAACCATCACAGATTTCCAATCCGCAACTCATATCAATCGATGGAGTTGGTCAGTCATTGGTCAAGAATGTCATTGACATCGCTTACTATTTGGAAAGTCTTGCATCACAGATGCCTATGATTGTTTTCAAGAGTGCGAACATTATGGTTGCTACTCTTGGTAATGAGAATCGTAGGGAAACCAAGATAGATGATAAAACAAGGGATTATGTAGCAGACCAACTATCAAATTACCATAATAAAGGTGTGGTAACTCTCCCATATGGTATTGCCTTGGAGAATGTAGGTAATCCAGTACTTCCGAAGGTGGAAGAATACATCAAATCACTTAAAGGGATGCTTTATGAAGGGCTTGTTACTCCTGAATCATTGTACTCTAGTGAATCATCAAACAGAAGTACTGCACAAGTTCAGTTGACTGATCCGCAGACAGGTCATGTGCTTTTCATCGAATTTTGTCAGGAGTTCCTTAAAGAATGGGTGGAATCCACTTTGATTGACCCTGAACTTAAGAAACATGGATACAAGGAAGGGGATGCTTACATCACTTTCAAAACAACTGAAGCCGATTTGGATACTAATTATCTTGAAACTAGTGAAGAGCATAATACTGCAACAACCACCACCCAAATCAAAAACAAGGATGGTTCTACTGCGATAACTACTGACCCAACACCATATAAAACAGAGAAGAATAAGGAGGAGTAGATGGTCAAGCAGATTCAAGAAATAGAAGATTATTATCATTCTGATGATGAAGATGATGACATCTATGGCTTGTTTTATGCTCCGACATACTTTGAAGTTGATGAGCAACTGGTTATTGTTGCTTGTCTGATGTTGTTGGAGCAAAGGTATAGGGTGATGCAGTCTATGACTCCACAGAGAATTGTGGATGAGATTGAAGAAATGATTGATTCATTGAATAATGAGTTAAAATCAACTGCAATTGATAAGATTGATTCTTGTGTGTGGGATTACTTCGACAAGATAATGTCAGACTACAATATTCCCGATAAATATGTCAGTCAGGACATATCAATGTACCCAATTATCGAAGAGTCAATCAATACTTTGTGTAATCAACTTAAAGGTGAGCTTAAACAGAAGAGTATGTTCTTTGTCGACAATTTAACGAAGGACACCTTTGATATTAAGCCGAACTTCAAGAGAGCCATTAGAAAAATCATCGATGCGGTCGGTGGAAATCTGATATATTCCAAGGAAAAGTCAAAAAGGAATGTTGAAGAATTTGTCTATGGTGAAGATAAACTCTATTACTGGTTGACTGCCAATGACAGTAAAGTATGTGACTGGTGTAGGGTGCAAGAGTCATTACCTCCAAGGACTCTTCGTGAAATGCCATTAGACCATTGGAATGGTCGATGTGAGCATGAACCAGTCGATTACACTTATTCTGATGAATATATGATTATGTTGGCTAGGGGTGAATACAGAGATGAGATTAGTGCATTCACTCAATCAGAAGAAATGAGCCAAGCAATCGGTAAGATTCAAGCAGATAGGAGGAAATAATGATTACAATATTCAATACTGGTGAGTTTGATTATTCAGATATGAATGACTTGGATCTGAAGGACAAGCCAGTCAGATATGACATTAATGATTTAATTGAAGTCGCTTCAAGGACTGCCAAGGTAAATATTACCCAAGAGCATGATGGTGAAGTGATTGGTGAAATGAGAAATTTCATCGTTGAAGATGGATTGCTCAAAGCAGAAGAACCAAACAATCTAGAATTGAGTGGTATGGGTTTCAGTCCAGTCTTTGCATTCGATTTAATCGAACATAAAGACTATTATGAGCCAACCAACATCAAAATGACAGAGATTGGGTATACTAAAACTCCTAGAACAAAGATTGTGTACAATTCAATCAGGACTGTTCAAAATAGTGAGAATAATGTTATGGATGATTCAGAGATTCAAAAACTAGTTAAAAGAAATAATGAGTTGCAAGAAGAAATTGGTGTATTAAAAAACAACAATAAACAACTCAATAAAGCAATCAAAGATAAAGATAAAGAAATCAAAAGTATTAAGGAATCCTATGCAGATGTGGATACTAAAGTCAAAGAGTATGACCACCTTAAGGAAATTGAGTCTGAATACAACAGTTTGATTTCATCTAAAAAGGATGACTTGATTTATCAGATTGTCGGTGATGACAAAGAGAAAGCACAGACATTACAGAACTGGAGTATGGAGCAGTTAGAGTTTCAGAAACAGTTGATGGGTGACAATTCCGATACTAAAGGAATCACTCCACAACAAGCCCAGGAAGAAGGTGGACTGGATGATGGAAATGATCCTACTCCTGATGATGATGGTAAGGATATGTCTGATGATGAAATGATTAAGTTTTATGAAGATAATTTTGGTGAGAAACCAAGTTTTTTAAATGATTAGAGGAATTTAAGGTTATGGCTTTAAAAGATGCAGGTATTCCTGCAAGAGATTATGAAAATGATTGTCCTACTATTGCAGTTAAGGTGTATGAGGGCAATTTAGTCTACAATGCTAATGGTATTGATGAAGAAGGTAGAACTACTGATATGTGGACTGTATCTGCACCAGTAACTAAATCTACTTATGTAGAATTACATGAAGATTCTGATGCAAGACACATTATCGTTAAACCTGCTTCTAAAGACTCTACTGCTATTGTTGGTAAAATAATCATCAATCCTAAAATGAAATGGACTGTTGATTGGACTGACTATGACAAGAATAGATTACCAAGAGAAAATAAGACATGGGGTCACTATTCTCCAAGAACTGTTACAGTAGAGTTCTTCGGACACGATATCAGATATTTAGATTTAGTTGCAGACAATTCTGCTATTGCTCCTAAAGACTCTGTTGTATTTGTTGAAGATGGTGAGTTCAATAAAGCAACTGGAAATACAACTACTAATACCATCGCTTTAGGTAAAAAACAAGCTAATAAAGGTGGAAAACTTCCAGTATTAGCAGGATTCTACGGAATTTAAATTTTCCGAATTACTTTTTTTTGAGGTTATTATTTAGTTATGTTAATTACTGAAAAAATGGATAAACTTTTAGATCCTAAATCTGTTGAGTTTATTCTTTATTCTAAAATGAACCCAACCATGTCTATGTTGGGTATGTTCAAAAAGCAAGACTTACAAGGTTCTAAACACTTTGCATTTGCTACTGACAGAACATCTGCAGAAGATGACATTTTAAATGGTATCTTACACGAACCAGTTGAAATGGAAGAAGCTTCTCAATTACCACAAATTGAAATTAGTGGTATTCAGGAAGAGTCAGGTCATGTTACTAAACTCGGATTTGAAATGCAATTCACCGAAGAAGCAGTTTCTGACAATAAAAACTACTCTAATGTTCAGAGAACTCTTGAAAGAGCAGGATATGTAATGCAAAGGACTTTGAACAGATATGCTTACCAAGTATTGATTTCTAATGCAGAAGCTCCAACTGGTTATGATACCGACCCTGAATCATGGGCTACTGAAGGTAATGAAGAAATCGATAACAATGTCAAAACCATGCAAAGAGCATTTAATAATCAGGAAGGTTATGACTACAACATGACCAATATGTATGTTTCTAAAGAATCACTTTGGGGAGCAGAAGATTATTACGATGCTACAAGAATCAATGGTTTCGACCCTAACAATGTTCGTGGTATGTCCTTACAAGGTATCCAAGAATTAGATTCAGGTTTATTAGGTATCGATGCAAACTTACAACCTGCTATGTGGTACTACAATGTTCACCCTGAAGATAACACTTACAATGACTCCTTTGGTTCATTTATTAATGTTAACAGAGTAGAACAGAACGAAGAAATCCCAAGAGGACTCAAAATCCAAATGTATGTAGAGTTTGGATTCGCAGTTCTCGAACCAAGGGCAGTTTTATTCCAAGAAGGTATTTAAACCTTCTAATTTCTTTTTAGGAGGTAAATTATGAGTATTCGTACTAAAATTTTAGAGAAAGGTAAAATTGTACAAGAGCAACTGATTCGTGTATTAATCAAGTTTGATGATAGGATTACTGCTTTAGAAGAAGGAGAGAGTTCATCTTATGATAATACTGAAATCAAAGCAGATATTTCTGCATTGGAAACTGCTATTGGTGATGAATCCACAGAAGGTTCTATTCTTGCAAGGATAAAAGCATTGGAAGATGCCCAAACACCTGATGAACCTGCAAATCCATAGGAGTGAACTCCTATGGGTTTAAAATACAACATTACCGAATTATTTAGGGGAAAATTCCCCAATCCACAAAACCTTTATGACCAATTAAAGGATTTGGATAATAAGATACAAAATGGTGCAGATGCAGTACCAGTAGTCAAAGAAGATGTTAAATTGACCAAAACTGCATTAAAAAAAGCATTCGGCAAGAAATTCAACAATGTAGGAATTGTTCATAATAAGGAAGGAAGTTATTTAGTTATTGCCGATGCCAAAGACAATTTTAAGATTATTGCATTAGAGGACATTTAGATGCTAAAGGCGAAAGAATACTATAAAATACTCCATTTCCTTGAAGTGGAAACTATGGATAGATTCTATCCAGTTGAAGAGTATTTTTATACTATAGATGAAGAAACTGGTGAGGAAATTCCTATCATCTATGAAAGTGATTCTTTCTTATTCTTGACTAATAGGCATTCATTTACTGGATTTGATTATGTAGAAGTCTTACTGGAAACTTCAGAGCCTTGTGATTACTCTGATTTACATTTGAATCTTTCAGAGTATGTTGAAGGTTATGACCCAGTAGTGGTTCTAGATGCTGAACAAACTGGTGAGATGGAACTGAACACACCTAAAAAAGTTGTGTTCAGAATCAGAAAATCTCAAACTATGAGTGAAGCTTCTAGGAATCTGACTAATATCAGGTCAATTGAACTTGTCACTCCACACAATACTTCTTTTAAAGTGCATGATGTCTGTTTTAGGGATGATAATGCTACATTTTCCTTGGAGCAGTTGGATGCATTTTATGAAGATGGTAAGTATTATGTGTTGTCTAGGCTTCATATGAGTGATGTTCCAGTAGAATTGCAGGATCATGTTTATACTGCATCCGCAGGTTACGCTTGGATGTCTGTGTGGGAATATGAAGCCCGTGTGATGAATGATGAACAGAAGAACGCTAAATCCTATGGAAAGTGGTTATTTGCCGTTGTTGACTCTGCAATCGATTTATACAAGAAAGCGAATGGAATAGCCGATGATGAAGTGATTTTCATCGAAACAGACCTTGTTACTAACAGAAAAGTTAAGTGGTGAAAGTTATGGATTTGGATAGAATAAGTACATTTGAAAATATTCTTGTAGAGTTAAGAGATGTCATACAAGAGTCAGAAGAGTTTGAAGGCATAGAAGTCTACTTTGATGACTCTGAAATGAACCCTAACATCACATTACCTGCAGTTAGTTTTAAAGTCGGTCAAGAAGAAGTTGTAAGGAGTTCTGTTACTTGTACAGAGTATTCTCGCCGAATAGAGATACGATTGCACACAGAAACTTTAGATAAACGTAAACTGCAATCTGAATTGTATAGTTATAAAGAACAATTAGTTTCCATTATTAACGATGCAAAAAGAAGTGGAAGATTGTCTGATTATTATGACATTGAAGAAACTGGTTCATCAACCATCAATGCATTAATGTTTAATGCTAAAAAAGAAGCGAACCAGTTTAATATGATTTTTTTCAGTAACCTACTCCGAATTAGGTTTGTTATTAGGTATGAAATAGTATGAAGTATAAGTACATTGGAAGAGATGACTGCTTTTGTATCGAATTATTGGCTTATAAATTAGTTCCTAAAGGCTCTTACTTGAAGAATGGTCAAGTAATTGAAGTGCCTAATGATTTGGACAGAGTCATTAGTTCATTAGATGCTAGTGGTCAGTTTGTTAAAGTTAATCAAAGTAATAAGAAAGTTAATAAAAAAGAGGATAAAAAATAATGGCAAAAGAAGTTGCTCCAAATTTATCTTATCATTACTGGTATTTAGGTGTCAGAGGGTTACAGTTAGATGAAGAAGCCTCTCCATTAGTTCTTGTTCGTGGTTCTGAATTCAGTCACGAAAGAGAAATTGAAATGGAAGATGATGAAGGTCATATGGGTACTGCGACAACTAAAATGTCCAGTTATCGTACCCAAGCGACTGCTAATCCATCCTTTACTGATAAATGTAGATATACTGAAGGATGGGAAGATATGTGGCTCTTGTTATTAGGTTCTGATGATGGAACTGCGGACCATAATATTCGTAAACAAGCAGTAACTGGTGCGGAAGGTGTATTTGATTATACATTCAAAGTCAACACCGACAAGCCACAAGATCCTTACTTCGCTACATTAATCAATGGATTTGCTAAATCAAGTGATAACCTTGATGCATACAAGTACGAAGATGCATTAATGGGAGAATTTGAATGTTCAGGTTCAAATGAAGAAGCTCCTACATATACTGCTACATTCAGTACAAATTATCCTAAAGTTAATCAACCTAACCCTTCAAGAGTTATCCCTGCTAAAACTGTATTCCCTAAATCTGCAGATGTAAGAATCTACATTGCACCTGCATTAGATGAAGGAGAATATGTTTTAGGTACACCTGCAAGTGCAGGACAAGTCAGTATTGACCAGTATGAATATCCTTGTTATTTGGAATGGTCATTTTCTGTAAATAACAACTTGGAATCTGTTCCTTGTAGTGGTGATGAATTCGGTGAATCCACTAAAGTATTAGGTAATCGTGAAGGTGAAGTCAGTATTACAGTTCCTTGGACTGAAAATACAAAACATCTTGAGAAAACCTTTGAAACTGGTTCAGAAGATGGTACTACTGTAACAACTGAAAATGATGTTAAAACCATTTGGTTTGTTATGAAAAATGGTAAAATCGGAAACACTTCCGAACAGTACACTACTACCATTAAAATCCCATCTGTTGTTGTTACATCTGCTTATTCTGAACAGAGTGGTACAGATGCCAAACAAATCGAACTTGAAGGTAACATTGAAGAGAATGGACAAAATTCATTCATTGAAACTGTCATTCGTACTGATTTAGCCGATTTACATATTGATAATACTGTGGGTGACCCTCAAGGTGCTTACCCTTCCACATCTCCATAGATGTGGTAATTTTTTTTTAATTTTTTTTGAGATTGTAGCAAAATGGTAATGCTTATGGACTTGTTCCATAGTGGTGTCTGTGGTGGGCATCGGTGTAGGTTCGATTCCTACCAATCTCATTTGGTAGTGAAGTGTAATATCCGACAAGGCTTGTGGGTTCAAATCCCACCACTACCTATTAGAATTTTTATATTTGAGGTATATGCGAAAATGGTTTTGAAAATGGATACTAAAGTCGAATTCTGTGGTAAATCAAGAAAATTCCAAAGATGTCCAAATAAGACATTGAAAGATTATCAAAAATCCATAGAAGACATAAGGGATGAAATGATACCATTAGCAGAAATTGAAAGAGATTTTAATTTTCAGGTTGATGAAGTAAACGAAGAAATCAGTTCAATTGACAAGCATATTGAACTGTTGGAAAAACTGGAAGATCCAACCGATGCGGAAATTCGTGAATGTATGGATCTCACAAGGGAAAAAACTGAACTTCAGAAGAAACTTCATAAGATAAGAGTTGAGTACGATGAAAACTCAAAAGAAACACAGAAACTTTATGAAAAGTTAGATGGTAAGTTGAATGAAACTTATTGTAAGTTTGCAAAGGCTATCTTCAAAGATTTCACAGATGAAGAGTTTGAAGAAGAAGCCGACTCTACTGACCTAGTCATTGCTCCTAGACTTGGTGAGTTATATAGACTTGCAACTACTGGTGTAAAACAGAAAGAAATTGACAAGTTATATCAGAAAATAGTTAAAGATTCTTTTCGTTAGAATCTGATGACTCTGAATCATCGGAAGATTCAGATTCATCGGATAATTCAGAGTCCTCCGACATTTCTTTTTCTTGGGTAATAGAAGAAGCGATGTTGGAGGATTATTTTTTATTAGTTCGCCGAATACAAGGCATAGGATTGTCTATTGACCAATACTGGGAAATGGACACTTGGACAACTTCCAAACTCTTACGAATGGAAGAGAAAATCATAGAAGAGGAGCAGAAAGAGTATAATAAGAACAATAATGTATATGAAGAAAGACCTGATGGTAATTCTGAAGAAATGAATGATTTAGTGGATGAGATGACTATAGAATGAGTTTTATAATTGCCGAAGTACATGATGAACTGTTTCAAGGATGGTTGAAGGAAACTAAAAACAACTTTCATCTGATGCTTGAAACAATGATTCGTGTTGCCGATTTAATCAAAGATGATATTCAAACAAATCGCAGTCCAGTCCGAACTGGTAAATTGAGTAGGTCATTCAGAGAATTTGTCATAACTGATAATAGTAAAATGAAGGTTGTGGAAATTCAGATGAGTGCTTTAAATGAAAGGACTGGTTTTGATTATGCAGAAGTCCAACATAGAGGTTACCATTACACAAAAAATGGTTTGATGGCAGATTATAAGTATGGTTCAAAGCAATTAGGTTTTTTCAATTATACTACACGAACTGGTTTGGATGGCGGAGATTATAAAACAAGTAGGAACTATGAAGTTTCTAGTTCTCATCATGGTGGCAGTCATTATATGTATTATGGAATTATATTTAACCGAAATAGTGCATTTGAAATGATTGAAACAGATTACTTATCAATGTTCCAAGGAGGATTTATAGTTTAAAATGGCACAAGCAGGAGCAAGTATAGAAGCTTTCTTAAAATTAAATGCAGTTGATTTCAATGATGGAATCAACAAAGCAGTTACTTCTGTAAATAAATTCAAGGAAGCGATGCTTGAAATCAATAAGAGTGGTTCTCAAGTAGAGAATGGTGCGAATCGTGTAAGTCAAGCAGTTCGTAATTTGGCGAACAGTATGGGTTTGTTGGAGGGCAAAGCCAAAAATGTCGCTACATTTGAAAAGTTCTCCAAAGGACTGTTAAACATTGCAACTGCAGCCCAAAGAGTTTCTATTGATGTAAGAAATGGTTCTGTTGGTATAGAATCATTAAATGCTATCCTTAAAGCATATTCTACTGGGATGGAAAATGCCAGTATCAAAGTAACTGGTTTGACTGGAGCATTAAGGGAATTAAATCTGCAACAGTCACAGTCAAGGTCATCCATCCAGTCTGCAAACAATTCAGTTGTGAACTTGAGAAACAGTTATGCAGAAACATTGAATACTTTGAAAACTTTTGGAGTAAACATCACTCAAAATGTTAATGCTAAACTGAATGAGGCTAGGGAAAAAGTTATTTCAATGTCTAATGCAACTTCTCAAGGCAGACAGAATTTGGCATTGTACCATCAGAACTTGAGAGCGATGGCTTTGGGTGTTGAGCAGTTCAATGCAATTGCTACTGGTACTGGTTCTAGTATAACTAATTTGAGTCAGAAGTTTACCACTATGTCAAATGCTACTGTTGAGGGTAGGAAGAATCTTCAGTTATACCATCAGAACTTGAGAGCATTGGCATTAGGCGTTCAACAGTTCAATGAAATTGAAACCAAAGCAGTCAGTACAACTGGAACATTCGCGGATGGTTTGAGAAGACTGGCTACTGCCACCGAAGAACATGGGATGATTACCAAATATGGTATCGGAACAATTAGGCAATATACTGTGGAATTGGAAAGAAATCGTGTGGCAGTAATGGGATTGATAACTGGTGAGAATCAGGAAACTGTATCCCTTGAAAAGAACAGTATAGCAACTAGACAGAATGGTGCAGAGAAACTTCGTGCTATGGGTTATACTGGTAGATTGTCTGTCGAAGAAGATAAATTGTCTGCATCTACTACAAAAGCTACTGCATCTACTCAAAGACAAGCAGTTGCTAATCGTACTGCTACTGCATCCACTAATCAATTAACTACTGCTACTTCAAGACTTGGCAAAGCTATGTCATCTCTTCGTATGATGGGATCATTGGTTGGTTCTATGTTGGCTTATAATTTCGCCCATAAATTATTAGTCGCTACTGGTGAAACTATTCATGCGAAGTCCGAAATGGAAGGTTACTTTAAGATGTTGAACTTCGGACAAGGTGAAGTTGAGAAGTTCAATAATGCTCTTGACCAAACTGTTCAGAGATTCCAAAGGGTTAACAAGTATTCATTAGGTGAAACCATTTCATCTATTGGGGTCGAATTTAACTTGACTACTGATGAGATGATTAAAGCGATGGATGTTACATCAATGATTACATCCGAATACTTGAGAGCAGGTAGGAATGCAAATGAGGCTTCTCTTGCAGTAAAGGATGTATTACAAGGTCAGTTCCAAAGGTTGAGTAGGGAAACTGGTGTAAAAGGTGAGCAACTCAAAGAAGCAGGTTGGAATGGTGATGTAACTGATGTAAATTCCTTATTAGATGCTTTAAGGAAAGTAGGTGAGGATAGGAACTGGGATATATTCGCAGAGAAAGCCAATTCATTAAATGACATACTTACCATTCTCCAAAACAGATTTGGGGAATGGTCTGCCGATATGGTTAATACAGTACAACCTACAATTGTAGGTGTATTTAATGCATTAATGGATGTTGGTGGAATGTTTGCCCAATCGATGGGTGGAATTTGGGAATGGTTCAATAGTGGCACTTGGAGTGCAAGTGCAACCCAAATAGGATTAGTTACTGGGGCAATATTAGTATTATCTCAAGCATTTGTAATGTATCGTACCCAATTAGGTCTTGTTCAAGCATCCCAATTAGGATTAAAAGGCAGTATTATGTCTGTGATTGTTGGTCTTAAGGGTCAACAAGTTGCAGAAATGGGTGTTCGCAATTCTATAATGGCTAAAATTCTTGGAGTTAGAGCAGAAACAATTGCAGAAGGAGGTCTTGCAAAAGCAATTGCAGAAAGAACCACTATGACCCAGTATGAAACCATTGAAGAGAAATTGAATACTCTCTCAAGTGAAGAAAACACTACTGCTAAAAAATTCAATGCACTTCAAGATAAAATCAGTAATGCCGAGAAAAAAAGACTGATTGCAACTGAAGAAGCCGATACTCTTCGTAAGGAATTAAATACTGTAGCAACAGAAGCTAATTCTATTGCATCATTGAAACAAGTAGGAGTTAATGGAGGATTGACTGCATCATTTATTGCATTAGGTGGTGCAGAAAATATTACTGCAGTTGCTACTGGTGAAGTGAGTGTTGCTATGGGTGTATTGAATGGAGTATTTGCATTATCTCCTATAGGTTGGCTTATAGGTGCAGTTCTCGCTCTTGCAGGAGCATTTTATGTTTTATCAGGTGGATTAGATGCCCATTGGGATAAAATGAAAACATTTAATGAAACACTTGATAATAGTGATGAAATTGTTAGAGCCAACAATGACCACCTCAAAGAATTGGCAGATACTCTTGGTACTGATTCACAAGAGTATAAAAATGCATCAGAATCTGTCGATACTTTCAACAATAAATTAAATTTAAGTAAAAAAGTTGTCAAACAATATAATGATGAATTGTCTATTCTCCCAACCAAATTAAGTGAAATCACTATGGCTAATTCAAAAGGATTAGGTATTAGTGATGATGGTCTGAAAGAACTTTCTGAATATGCTACTGGTTTGGATGAAGGATATAGCACTTATTATAGAGCATTACAAGTTCTCCATAAACAACAGGATGATTTTGCTAAATCTGACAGAACTATGGTTCAGAATATGCATGATAGAGGTGCAGAAGAAGAAGATGTTCTCAATAAAAGAAAACAACACATGGAGCATTATAATAACTTCATGAAACACTCTGCAACCCACAATACTTCTGATGACTGGTGGGAAGGTACTTGGAATGGTATGTTGGCAGGTATCGATTCATTCCAGTTATGGTTAGATTATAAAACAGAAGATTTAGCTAACTGGTGGCATGACTTCAATTCCGAATGGGAGAAACTTCCTCAAGATTTAGGTGAAGCTTGGGATAATATGTTTAAGAGTTTTCCTGACCTTGGTAAAGCATTTGGTGATTGGGTTGATGATGCTAAAAAATCATTAGAGGACTCTTGGAAATCTCTTACAGAGATGTGGGATAACAATATTGTTAAACCAGTAACTGATTTCTTTAAACCATTGACTGATTTATTTAGTGGTGGTTCTGATTTCAATGGTATGAAGAAAATCGATACTACTTGGATTTCCAATCTTGTTTTTAGTATTATCGATGCTATCAAAAACTTTGATTGGGCAGGAGCATTGAGTGGTCTTGCAGATACTTTTGGAATCAGTAATCTTGTATCTGCCATATTTGGTACTACTGAAGGAATGGATATTACTTGGGCTTGGGAATGGTTGAATAATAATATCATTATTCCATTACAGACTCAATTCAATATGTTTCTTGCAGATCCATTGTCATTCATTAGTGGAGTAATGACTACTGGAATGGGTGGATTACTTAATGTTTTATTCCCTGATGATGGTGGAGTGTCTATCCTGAATTATGTTAACACTTCAATTATTCAACCATTTACACAAGGAATACAGACTGGTATCGCTTCTATTCCAATATTAGGTGATATTGCTCAAATGTTAGGTCTTGTACCTCAACAGAATGAAAATGCAAGGCAGACTGGTTATAATCTGCTTGACCATTTAAAACAAGGTGTTGAGCAGAAGATTCGTGAGATACCTATTATTGGTGACATTGCTCAAATGTTAGGTCTGATTCCCCAACAGAATAATAATGCTCATGATAAAGGTCATGGTATTGGTGACAACATTAAACAAGGTGAAAAGCAAGGTCAACAAGGTACTGCACAAAATGTAGCATCTGAAATGAATGATGTTATTACTGCTATTAGTGGAGCTATTAATGATGCTTTTGCTTCTGCTCAAAAAGTTGGTAGTGCAATATGGGATGGTATTAACTCTGTTTTGCAAAGAGCATCACCAGGGTTCATACACGATCAGGTTTTAGCAGAGTTTGGTACTGATATTCCTAATGCGATTGAGTCAAGTGGTGCTACTGCTTATAGTGTATCTCAAGGTTATGCTCAAAACATCAAGCAAGGTATTGCCGATGCAGGTACTACTACTATTGGAATGGATGGGATGGTAGCAGACTATGAAAGTGATGCTCAAACCATAGCAACATCTTCTCAAATGATGGGTATGACTACAACTACTGCATTTAATGACATGAGTATGGCAGTAAATAGCACTACTTCTCAAATGGGTACTAATGTTGCAACTACATATAGCAGTATGCAGACTAAACAGTCAACTGCATTAAATTCAATGAAACAGAAAAACCTGACTGCATACAATGATATGTATACAAAATCTAATCAGTCATTAATTCAGATGAGAGATTCAACATCAAACATTACTCATCAGATGACTAATGCTTGGGATCATATGAAGAATCAGATCGTTGCAAGTGCTAACAGATTGAAACACGATTCAACAGTACACTTTAACTCTTTGTCAACTACTATTGGTGGGTTCTATCGTAAGATACAGAATCCTTCCAGTTGGGGTGGTAGTCCTCATGGTGGTAGTACACATAGGAATGTTACTGCAGGTAGGAGAATAGCATCATCATTTACTGGTGGTAGAAAATATAGTGGTGGTAGAGGTAGCACTTATACTGGTGATAAGACTATGACTATTGCTCAACTTAAGAAGAAGATATGTCCGAATGGTGATTGTGATGGTATCTTTGATGGTTGGGCTTCTACTGATGTGGTTGATGTTAGAGCATTCTTGTCTATGGTTGAAACTGGTGGATTTGGTAGTTGGGGCGATTGGAATGGTACACATTACAATCATATTAAAAACAAGTCTGACCAATGGGGTATGAAGTCACCTACTATTAAGTTGAAAGGTGGTATTCCTACTAATGCTAATTATAAGGTTGGTGATTTTGAGAATGGTTCTCCTAAAATCAGTTTCGCATCATTCCAGTCTATGGCAGAATCTATCTTCTCTGCTATTCCATATCGTTTCTATTACAATTCTGACTGGAAAGGTAGTTGGTTAGGAGCTTTACAAGCAGGTGCTTGTAATTGTTGGGATGGAGCTCATGCTCTGATAGCTTTCGCTCAATCATGTGGTTTTAGTGGTGGAATTACTCATGGTACTTGGGTTGACCCTGATGGAACTACTTATCCTCATGTATGGGCTACTATTAATGGTAAGAAGATGGATACTACTGCATGGCAACAAAGAGGCAGTTGGAGTGCAGGTTCACCTAATGTAGGTGCAAGGAGCAGTTCTAATAATTCTCAACCACCAAAGGTTGAAGTTACTGTTAATTTCAATGAACCAGTTTATGGAGTTGAAGATTTAGATAATAGAATTGAAGAAGGAATTGATAAGGGTCTGCAAAAACACTTTAATGACCCATATACAATAGCGATTTAGTTATGGCAGTTAGTGAGAGTATATTTATAGATTTTACAAGAAGTCCATCGTTCTTTGATAAGTGGAATGAGTTATTTAAACTTCCACTTATTCAAACCGATTATGAGTTTGTATTCGCCGATTATTGTCCTAACAATATCGATGAATGCTTGAATAATTATTTATTGGATGCAGAGATGGTACATATAGTTGGTACTCAATCTGTTAATCTTTTATGGGAATCATCCGATAATGTGCAGACTGTAAGTGTTAATGGACAATGTGTTTGGAATATTGGTAGTGTTCATCATAATTTGAAAGGTATTTTCTTGAGAGCGAAAAATTCAAAATATGTGATGGGATATTCAATATTCCCTAATGGTGTGGATGTGACTAATAAAGTCATATTTGATGATAAGTTGATAATATGGAGTTTTATCTAAAAAGATGGTTAGCAGTTTTAAATTTACAAGAGTAGACAGATTTCTTGATGATATGAATCGTGAGGACTGTTTCGATACTGCCGATATGGATGGTATAACTAAAAATTATCGTTTCATACTTGCATCTGAATGTGACCAAAACATTGAAAACTGTATAGATGAAGATGGTACTCTTCGTGATGATACTGTGACAATATTGAATACTCAAGGTTCTGATGATGGTTTCTGCTCATTGATATGGGGTAAAGGAGTCAATGGCGAAAGGACTATGAGTGTTGGTGACTCTACTGTATCATATGATTTTGGTGAGAATGAAGGAAATGTTAGAGGAATATTTCTCGTAAGTATTGCAGATGGTACTGGTTATGTGATGGCTTACTGCATATTGGATAAAACACTTACTTTCGATGGTTCATTGATTCTTCCAGTCGATGGATTGGTTTGGAGTATGAGATATGGCAACTGAATATGAGAAGAATACTGGTTGGAAATATACTGGTGTCTGTACTGCCGAAGTAAACCCAAATCTTCCTAAACAAGAGAATTGGAATACAGAGCAGTATGCTATCGGTCATACAGATAAATATGCAAGTTCAAGATATTCCCAGTCAAAAGTCGCTACACATTATACAGAAAAAACTGTATATGACAAGCATGGTAAATCATCTAAACAGAAGATAGCAGACAAATGGAAGGAAGTTGCTAATGTTCCATATCCAATAGCATTCCACGATTTCAATTTGGATATTCCTGATAATGCTATTGTTAAATCAATTACTTATCATGTTCGTATAAGGAAATCTAACAATAATGCAGATGTTTTAGCACCAGTTGGTTCTTTTAGGATTTATAATACAAGTGCTAAAAAACTTGATGAAGGTAAAGGATACTTTACTGGATGGGATAATGGATATTATCAGATTGCACCTAAAAGTAGGAAGTTATCTACTTCATGGGATACAATAACTTACAAGATGGATGCAAAAACCATTAAGGAAGGTGGTTATAAGAACTCCCAGTTCAATACTACTAAATTTGGTTTGGATTTGTTATGGCAGGATGCTTTATCTTATAAAGGCAGTTATGATTCCAAAGGTGTTGTTAAATGTGGTATTCATATTGCTTGGGTTCGTGTTAAAGTCGAATATGATATTCCATTATACAAGTTCTCTGTAACTAACAGTTCTGATTCAAGTATTAGGGATATACAGAATAGTGTTGATGCCATAACCCCTGAAGGTGCTAAATATAAGAAATGGTATGGTACTCAATCTGATCCCTATCCCATATTGACTGGGAAAACTATGAAACTTGTGTGGAAGTTTTATAATAAATCTTCTGCAAGTGGTGGTGGTAATAGGGTTGCTCAATTCGATATTCCTTGGGGTACAGAAGTATTGAGTGTTAAAACTTCATCAGGCACTACATATAACTCAACTAATCATACTTGGACTGTTCCACATTGCAGTAAGTGTGAATACACTTGTACAATGACTGTAAGGGTTGATAGGAATGGTTTGAGTTCGATTAAGTTACATCGTGCAGACCAGTCTGCAAGTTATTGGTATTATGGTCATATGACCAATGTCAATGATGGTACAAGTGAGATTTCCATCTTGGCTAATACTGAAGCTCATCAATTGGAATTATTCTGTTCCACCATCAATGTTAAAGGTCAATCTAATAATGGTACAGTATTGTTGACTGCTTATCCGACTGATGAATCTCATGGTTGGATTCCACAATCAGACTCGCCTTTCACTTTGAATGAGGAGTTAAGTGGTGAAGGTGTTGAGATTATCAGTCAAGGTGAGTATAATTGTGCTTTGAAAGTTCCTGAAGCGACTGATTATTTTGTATCTCTTCGATACTGTATGTATCCATCGGATACTGGCAATATGACTGTCAATGTCAGGGAAACTGTATCAAGTGAAATTGGTTCTGCAACATTCAATATTCTTGACTCTCATGAATTTCATATTGGCATACCTGCAACTACTGGTAGCAATCAGGTTAGGATTACAAATCATCGTTTAGTGAGTCAGATTGAAACAGATACATCATTTATTGACTGTATAGTTGATGAGTATGACCAAAATATGATTATGTCTGATTGTGACATCAATCTGCATATTTGGGAGGATTTGGACTACATTGGTTGTATTCCATTGGAACATTTGCATTTTGACCCCAAATCAACATATAAGGATACTCTTCTTAATTCCACATACAAGAATAAAAGGTATATGGGTAAGAAGTTAGCAACTGATGAGGACATTACTTTGAATGTTAGGTTGCATCCACAACAAGTGACTACTCTTCAGGGATTGATTGATATGGATAAGCCTATCCCAATTAATGCTAACCACAAATGCTTTGAAGGGGATGCTTTGAACCATAGGGGGTGGTGTGAAGTCTATTCGGTTAAAACAGAACTTACAAACCCTCATTGGTACAAATGCGACATAGATGTTAAGTATTTAACTCATAACTTAAAAACAAGGTTCAACATTTTAGATGAAGGTAAGTTAGATGACTATGAAATACCTTCTGTTTTATCAGAAACCTATCATAGTGGAACTAATCTGTCAGATACATCCGATGACAAGTTCTTTACAGTAGATACTGATGGAACATTCTATTATGCAGAAGATTACAAAGATGTAGTCATTGATGATGAAGAGAGAAATGTATTCAGTCTTGATAATGGTGAGCATATCTACATAACTACTGTAAATCCACTCTCACATACATCCGAAGTATCATTTAACTGGACTTCTACAATACTTGATGAATTTAAAGAGAATGCTATTGAAAGAATCATAAGGATAATCGATAAGGATGGAAATAATCTATTCTCCTATCAATATGACAACATCGAAATCTCATATGTGTCAGAAAATGGGGAAGATTCAATATCTGAAATAAAAGGTGAAGCCACATTTACATTAGGAGATATTGAAATAGATAGGAAAGACATCACATTCAGAACTGATTTAGCACATGAAGGTGATGATGACCTTGATGCTAATCCAACAGACAGATATGGTTCAACATTACATTTCCAAATCAACAATGGCAAACTGACTGTAATCGATGATGGATTCAATGGCAGAGAAATTGTAGCCGAAAATATCGAACTTCCAGTCGCAGACTACTATTACAAAGTAGAGTTCACCAATAGGAATGATGATGGCGATTCTAATGCAGTAGAGTCCTATCTTGATTTCGTGGTGCAGGATACAATATTAACATCCAATTATGCAGATAAATTCGGTAATCTGCTTGTAAGCCCATTCCCAGTTGCAGGAAGGAAATTAGTATTCACAAGGAAGGGTGGTGAAGGAACACTTTATTATTACAAGTTTGAAGAAGATAAAGAGTTCTCATACATTATAGAACCATACTATCAATATCAGAATGGTACAGACCTTGTAACCGATACTGGAATCTCTATTTTTAATTTAAACTATGGATATGAGATTGTATACATTCAAAATGGATTAGTAAGACTTGGATTTAATAGGGTCGACAATCAAGGACATATGTATCTTGCGAAATATGATCCACAATCAGACTCTTACATCACTACAAATGTTTTCCATTTAGGCAAATATACTGATTTGAACTTGAATACAATATCTGATGATATGATTGAAGTACAAGCATCTGATTGCATATTCACCATTTACAGAGGACATCCTTATATCAAAATCAACCATATGGATGAGGATATTGCAATAGATACAATATTTACAAGGATATGGGCAGAAGGAGTCGGTAGTAACCCACCTGAAGATTTGCCAGTCTATTATGACTTGATGAATAATCATAACTTGTTACCATCAAGTATTGGTGGAGATAACACCATCAAAGCAGATGATATAACAATCGAAGAAATCATCGATGAAGATAACATCGATACTAACTTGCATTGGTATACAGAGAACCCATCATCATCTGTTGAAACAGATACTGACATAACATTCAGAGTAGCCGATAATTCTTATCCATATTCTGATGAAATATTCATCGAAGGTTCAGACTGTTCATTTGGAACATATAGTTGGAGTCAGGAATCAGATGGTGTAGCAAGGACAATCGACATTACACCAACTAAACAGATAATACAGACTGGTGATGAGTGCAAACTGTATTCAAAAGTTACTGATGGTACTAATCCAGTAAATAATCAAGTTGTATACTTCTATGAGGCATACGAACCTACAACATTGAATTTGACTGGTGATAAATCAATTATTCAAACAAGTGAAAAAGTGCAATTAACTGCAAAATTAAAAGATGAAGATGGAAGTGCAATTGAAGGAGAAACTGTATACTTCTATGAGAGGATTGAATAAATTATGGTGAGTTATAGATTAATTGGAACTGGTACAACTAATGCACAAGGAATTGCAAGATGTAGCAACAATTATGTGGGAACTGGAAAAGGTGAAGTGGACTTTGTAGCATCGACTGATAATCCTATTGTTGAAGGTAGCTTACAATCAGAAACATACAGTCTTTGGGATACATTATTCTATGATAAAGCAATAAGTGGAACTGGAAATCACAACGATAATTGGACAAGTTTGAGCAATATGACTCGTGAAGAAACCTACACTTTATTTAAAGGAGCAAATGCTTTCTACAATTCTCGTGTAATCATAAATAATAGTTCAGATATTCCTATGGGCAATTATTGTGTCGAATTTGATGTTTTTGATGTCAATAATGCTAAATTTTTTGTATCTGGTGGAACTGGAAAAAGTGTAAGTTTGTCTGATGGACATTATAGGATAACATTTGGTTCTGATGGAGTAATAAGACCTTATCGTGATGGTACTGCCGAAACTACTGCATCATTTGACTCTACTGTTCAGACAATAATGTGTGGATTTAACAATTCAAACAATGCTTCGTATAGTTTGAAGTTTAAAAATTTCATACTATATCCGATTTAAATCGGATAAATCACGAAATTCTTAAACTTGATTGTTCCAGTTCCATTTATACGAAAACCAACTGCACAATTAGGAGTTAATGTTCTAACTGATGGAGTTTCAATTAATTCCCCATTCAAGTATTTGTATTGTTTTTCTCCATCATAGTAGATTTTATAATGCCCAGTTTGAGATACACTACAAGTAATTGAAGTGTTACTATTTCCAAGAATAGCAAAAATGAAAGTATTATCTGCACTTATTAAATCAAATTCAACACAAATCACACTATCAAACTTAAAACTTGCACTAAAACCATTTGAATCTGCGAACATTGATTGTAAACTACTGGTTGATGCAGAAACAGTTGTTCCACTACTATCAGGTGTTATTGTGAAATTGTTTCCTTGATTATACCAAGTTGCAGTTTTCGGAACATCAGTACCAATGTCTTTAAATGTTCCATCAATAACACCGTAGGTTTCTGATTGGAACATACAGTATTACCATCATCACCGATTTAAAATTATTATGAAAAAAAATAAACTTCCTAAAAAAAATGAAATAATTGATATAGACCCTTGTTTTGAATATGAAGAAGCCCTATTGACTTCTCATCATAATTTAGATAAAATTAAACGAAAAGAAAATAAATGGTAGGTGAAAATGTCTTTTGAAATAAATTCAACGAATATTCATAATATTTTAATCTTATCATTGACTACTAATTCAAGTACGAATATTTCAATCAACTTGCTTGTTGAAGTCAATGATACAAGTTGGAGTAACCCAATCGCTCCATCAGTAAGTGGCAATGTGCTTACTTATCGCATTCCATTATCCAATTACAATGTCGGTGATATACTGACTGGTTTCAAGCTTGAAACATCTTCAAGTGTTAGTCCATGGCAAACCAATGAAGGACTGACAGTATTGATTGATGATGAAGAAGTCGATACTATCCATACTAATGAATACACCACACAATTCTCTGATAGTGGTGTCCATACCATACAAGTGGTCTTTAAGGGTAATAACCAGTTAAATATGAGTTATACAACTAAACACCCATTTAAAGTTGTACAACCTACTGTAGAAGAAGATATACCACTTCCTGATACTGGTGAATATAAATTAAGATTTGTTGATAAGTCAAAGAAAACCTTCACTTATGGTGATAGTGCAACATTCCAACTCCAATTAACTAAAGGAAAAGCACCAGTTCCTAATAGGACTGTTGAAGTTGTTAAACCTACTGGAATACCTGACAGTCATACAACTAATTCTAAAGGAATAATCAATGTGCCTATTACTGGTTGGAATGCAGGTAAATGGAAAATTGGTGGATACTTCAGAGCAGATAATAAAAATGTCTGTTCAACTTATATGTGGATTACAATCAATAAAATGCCTACCACAGTTACTATGTCTACTGGTTCATTCCAAAAAGATGATAATGTCAAGTTTAAGTTCAAAGTCGGTAAAGATGCATTGGCTAATACAAAAGTACAATTGTTTGTTAATGGTAAAGCAAAAGACTACACTACATCATCTACTGGAACTATTGCATTCAAATTATCACAGAAAAAGACTTACAAACTCAAAGCAGTCTATAAAGGCGATAAGAATTATAGTGCAGGAGAATTGGAAACAACTATTACAATTGAATAATTATGCCAAGAGTAAGTATGATTTATGATAAAGTCATTGAAGATGACAGGGAAGTTTCAAAGAAATTCTTTATGGTTCGTGGCGATGAAAGATATGCAAGAACCACCGATACTCTTATAACAGTCACAGAAACTGGTAATAATGAATTTGCAGGATATTATGTCAATATTAATGTTGAAGTATTGAGATGTTTAGGCTCATCAAAATGTCTTGTGTACGATGGTGATGAGATGATAGGATCATTCAATACTACATCAAATGTAAGGACTCATACCTTTTCAAACTTATTAATAGGTTATGGTGAGCATAATTTTCGTGCAGAGTTCCAGAGTAATGAAAGATGCATCGGAAGTGTATCAAAAACTGTTACTTCATCAATGGATATTCCTGCAATTTATCAGACAAGTTTGTCATTTGATAATGTTATTGTATATCCATCTCAAACAACAATTACAAAAACTGTTGAGTTGTCAGGTGGGAAGGTTTCTTCATATTATGCAAGTAAAACCATCAAAGTATATGTTGATGGTGTAGAGAGTACAAGTGCAACTACTGACAATAGAGGTGTTGCCACTATTACATTGACTGGTCTTGATAGAGGAAGTCATTCCATTAGTGCAGAGTTTGAAAGTGATGGTTCATTATATGGTTCAATTACATCACAGACTATTGATGTTGGATATAATGTGAATATAATATCATATCCTATTACTTTCCTTAATGATGGTACTGATGTAGTTGTAGTGCAAGTGGTGGATAATAATAATAATGCAGTAAGTGGTGCTACTGTATCATTTGATAATGCTACTGCTATTACTGATAGTGATGGTATTGCAAATATAACTGTTCAAGGTATTAGTGAAGGCACATATCATGCAAGTTGTGGTGGAGATGTATCAGAGGATATTATAGTAGATGTGCTTGAGTTTGAAAGTATAACATTAACTGCACAAGATGGTGTAGTTGTTGGTGGTAAGAATATGAGAGGTAGTGAATTACTGACTGCTACTATTACTGGTGAGTCAATCAATCATATTCCAATTACTTTTAGTGGTGATGAGAGTATTAATGGTGTTCAGTATACTGATAGTGATGGTGTAGCAAGTGTTGTATATCGTGGTAGTGGTAAAGGTAATGTTAATGTTACTGCTACTTATGGTGAATTAACATCAACTATTGCTATTGAAGATGTTATATTATATGGTAATAAAGGTACTATTACTGGTATGTATGGTAATACTAATGTTATTACTAATAGATACTCTCAATACTGTTCATTTAATTTCGGTAGGAATGGGTATGTTGAACTGTTCCAAACATCGCCAGTTGCACCTGATGATGGGTGGTATCAGTTAGAGATGAATATTGTCAGTTTGAATATTAGCAATATTACTTCATCATTCAAGATTTGTAATGACATTATAGTTGAACCATCAAAGATTACTGCAGGACTATTAAGAATTGTTTCGGATAGTTCATCTATTAGAGTATACATGAATGGGGAAGTAATTGGTCAGATTACACAGACTGGTTCTAAAACTACTACATTGAAGATTCAGAGTGTTGGTGGAACTGCAACACTTAATTTTGACAGTTTAAAGGTTAAGAAGTTATGAGTGTTTATAAATACGATAGAATAGTTACACAAGCAAGGCATATTAAAGCATCAGTTGAGAAGGATTATAAAATATCAGGCACAAGGAAATGGGTCTATTATATCGCAAAGGCAATCGTTAATCCTAAAATGGATGTCAAGAAGATTGATTTTGATTTAGCACAGAAGTCAGATGGTGACTACATCAGTAGAGATGTATACAAATCATCATATACTGATATGGCAAACAGACTCATCAATTATGTTGAGAAGAATAAGCAGTTGCCGACTAATATTTCCTTCAAGACTCAATCAAACAAGACTTATAGAGTTGCTTGTGATTTGTACATTTATATGTTTGCTAAAATCCTTGTATACTATGATGAGCATAAACAGATGCCTAAATACTGTAATATTTCTTCAAAAGTCTTTAAAGAGAAAACTGAAACATCCAATGCAGTATTCAATTATTTCGTACAAGTATTCGGTAACATCTCTTGTATCGATGATGCATTGGATAAAATATCAGGCAGAGGATATGGATATTACTATGATGATGTATACTCTAACCGACAGAGTATTGATAGAATGAAGAACAGACAAGGAGTTAATTGTACTGACAGTTGTCATGTATTCTATAATATCTGTTTAGGCTTTATACAGAGAGGAGTATATAAGAAAGTCGAATGTATTCATGTCAAATGTAGAGGTGGGGATGGTCATGTCCGTTTAAGGATAACCAATAAAGATGGTCAAGTCTTTTATCGTGACCCTGCTTGTACATTAGACAATGGAGGATACTGCAACTGGTGTATGGATGGAACAGTATTAGCAGTCAATCCATCATGGTTTATGGATAATCTTAACAGATAATTATGAGTGAGATTAATTATAGGATAATATTCCCTAAAACTGAAGTGATGTTTGAGAAATCTTCTCTTACATTCACTATCAACCATATCAAAAGCAGATATTTATCAACCTTATATTTTATTTTGCATTGTTTCGACAAGTACGATACTGAAATATTCACCTACACATCACCAAGATGGGTTATAACAACTGGATATACCACTAAAACACGAACATTTGAATTAGGCGATGACTTATTCGATGATATAGCATATACCCAAATAGAATTACGAACTGCCAACATCACCTCTGAAAACCCATTGTATTTCAATCAGATAATGTTTAACGAAGGTGAATATGAAGAATATTCGATACCTTATGCTCAAATCAAGAATGCAGATGTGTATTGCAATAATACAAGGTATGTGAATATGTATGATAATACTGGGAATTATCTGCAAGTTATAAGACCTAAAGGAGAACCTTTGAAGAGTGATTGCTTATCTAAAAGTCCTTGTACTGTTATAGCACCACATCTTGAAGGTGAAACAGATGTTGATGACCCAATAAACATCTTTATGGAGTTCATCAATCAAAAAGACCAAAGAATAGATGTATTAAGATAAATGGATAGTAAACACATAGAAAGAGATTATTCTGCTCATCGTAAATCAGTTATCAGACCATACGATGAATATGTGAAGCTGGAGATATTCTCATATGATCCCAACTTCACTAAAGCATATGTGCAGAAGGATAAGTCTTTAAAAGCATCCAAAAATGCAACTGCTACATCATGGAAGAGTCTGAACTGTTATAAGGCAACAGACAGACAGAATCCTATGATATTCGATTTTCAGTATAAAGCAACTGAAGTCGGTGACTATGGTATCGATATTATATATGAGCAGAATAATAATATTCACGAAAAAGTCAATAAGAAGAATACTAATACAAGTCAAGACCTTGTAGGTTCTATTAAAATTGATGGAACTAAATCAGATGTTAAATTTGATGGTGAGAACAATGTATTGAAGAGAATTAAACTGTATGAGCATTTAACAGAAGGTACACATAAATTCCAGTTAGAAGTGCCACATAATTGCTATATGGTTGGTGTAATCGTACATAAAATCATCAGATTTGTGGGTGATAACAGTTATGGTGGTCATTCAAGTGGAGAATATAGCAATATGGTTCTGACTACTTGTACAGTCACTAATAGTGATATGGTTAAACCTACAGAGTTATCTGCCGAAATATTCTATGACCCTGATTTTGAATGTGCAATTTCACCTTCAGGATTCTATATGGATTATCGTGATGAAGTCAATTTCTATGTGAAGAATAATGAAGGTAAACTGGTTCAAATCTTCGGTGGATATATATCTTCGATACTTCCTGATTCTGATAGGACTAAACTGACTATTGCTTGTGCAGACAGACTGGTTGATGGTCAGAATAAATATGTATTAGACCAAATCAGATTGAATGGTGGAACATCTGACTTGAAGGAAACTGACTATGAAAAAACAATGAATCATGATTTCAATTCATATCCACAAGTATTGAAATATTTATGTGATATGCATGAAGTGACATTGAACTCCAATATCAGTTCTAAATATACTGTTGATGGTGAGAAGTTTAAAAAAGGATTAGTTTTAACATTCGGTAAATCTAAAAAGATTAAGAAGGTTGGAACATCCAATTGTAAGTCTACACCACAAAAGAACTACATATTATTGAGAAATAATCCAACATCAACCAAGCAACAAGTATGGGATTTATATAAAGCGAAAGGAACTGCAAAGAAACCACCAGAGATTACCAATTATCCATATATGCACATTACTTATGGTTTAGGTAAAGCAAAGACTTCTTATGACTCTGAAACTACAGAGAAAGTTGATACATCAGATACTACTGCAGGTAGTCAAAAATTTACCAAATGTGGAGTCAGTCAAGATGGTAAATACTTGATGGCGATTGGATTGCCTTCTGCTTGTGGTGAAGTGTCTAAATATGGCTACAAATACTATAAGAGAATCTATGAGAGAAAATGTACTTGTGGTTCGACTAATCTTGTATGGGATTGGCATTGGAATGGTACAACAAATTATGGATACTCTCAATGCAGAGGAAATTCTGAAGGTGGAAGTGCAGAAGGACATATCTTCTGTAAATCTTGTGATAGGGATTTCTCAATCATTACTGGTAAAGACCACCATCATTGTGGTGCTAAAGGTAAATTAAAAGCAGTAACTAAACCAATTCCATCATCTAAAAGTGAAGCTCAAAAACTGAAAGATGGAAATATGATGGCAGTTCCAACATCTGCAGTAGAAGTCACTCCTGATGACATTATTGACTCAATCACTAAAATTGCATTCAAATACAAGTATAAACTGGGTGCAGGTTCATCAAGTTACTCATCAATGAAGAAATGTGGATATGGGGATTGTTGGGCATTCTCTGACTTGATATTCACAGAAATGAAGAAGTATGGAGTTTCTTGTAAGATTAAACAGTATAGAAGTACACCAAGTGTATCTAACCATCGTACAGTCATTTATAAAGATGCTAATGGTAAATGGGTTGATTTCCCTTATCGTGAGAAAGGTTGGAGCGATAGATACAATACAATGCTCAATAACTATCCAATCGGAGCATCATTTAAAGGTACAACTATCAAAGAAAACAAAGGTACTTCAATCGGTAAAGTTAAGGCAAAAACATCAACTACTAAATCCCAAACTACAAAAGTTACACATACCAAAGGGTATGATAAAGATAAACCATTTCAAGCTTATTTAAAACTGACTTACAGTTTGAGTCAGTCATTTAATGCGAAGAAATATGCAGTATACATTAAGTTCACACAGACTCCATCAAGCGATTATGTCACTACATCAGGGTTTAACTTGTACTGGGTGAATAATTCCATCAAACAAACCACTTTAAGGATTGGTAAAGACTCAACAAACCAACACGATGGCTTAATCTACTTCTTGAGAAGTGCAGTTCATCATGATGAGAATGCAAAGTTCTATCTGCATAATATACAGATGATTGCACCTAAAATCAAGCCGAAAGACAATAAGGATGATACATCATGGTATAAATTGGATAATGCTAATGATGACCAGTCATCTTGTAAATTGGACTTGTATCAGATTACATTTGATGATAATCGTGGAGTAGAGTCTGAAACAGTTGCAAGTTGTGGAAAGTCTGTAAACTCTTTAATGCAGGACTTTGTCAAGGAAAGTGGATATTATGTCACTATGGAGTATGGAACACATCGTAAAGATGATAAAATACATTTCAGAGTAGCAAATAATTCCGAAGAGTCATATACTGCCACAGAAGGAGATAATAATAATATTTTATCGTGGAACAGTATTACTTATCAACCAATCAATTCGATGTTCAATACCAGTTTATGTGTATTCAAATCATCAAACAATAAGTATAATTATATTGAAACAAGGGATATGGACTCTGTACTGGAATATGGTGAGATGACAACCATACAAACTGTATCGGAAGAAACCAGTAATGCACAAGCATACTTCAATGCTATCCAATCGGACAAGTATAATCCTGAACAGAACTATACATATACCATTACTGTTCCGAATTATCCTAATGTGCAGTTAGGTGACCTTGTAAAGACAGTAGCCAATGCTAAAAAGTTGAATAGTGTAAAAGAAGTCAATTCAATCAAATTATCATTTGAACATGACAAGATCCCAAGATTGCAGACAACCATCGGTTTAGGAGAATTAGCACCTGATATTCAATTGCAGAAAAACATTAGGAAATTAAGGGAAAGTGCAAAAGAAGAAACCACATACTTCAAAGACTCTGCTACACCAGTAACAGAAGAAATCTACTATGAATGGGATGGTTAGATGAGTTATCAAGATAGAATAGATATTGACAGACTGTATGACTTGATATATGATACACAGTCACAACAGTTGAAAGTAATTACAAGAGATGAGTTTGAGCAGATTATAGGTTCTACAAGAGATTTAAAGGATAAAATGGATTTGTACCCTGATAAATCTGAAGTGGAACTTGAAATATTAAGAATACTCAAAGAAGCAGGAGTAATTACTGATGACCAGTACAACGAATTGGTCGGTAGAATTGAAGCAGTTCGTTCAGTTGCAAATAGAGCAGATGGTAATGCGACAAATGCATTGGGAACTGCTTCAACTGCTCAAAGGACTGCAGATGGGGCAGACACTAAAGCTACAAATGCACAGACAGTCGCTTCAAATGCTAACTCTACTGCATCAAGGGCAGAAAATACTGCAAGTGATGCTTATGATTTGGCAAATGGGGCAGACTCTAAAGCCGATAGAGCAATATCCGATTCTTCAGATGCCTATGATTTAGCCAATACTGCTAATGGAAAAGCAGACAATTTGAGAAATGATGTGGGAACTGTTACTGGTGGTAACCTACAAAGTCAGATTAATACTGTTGATGGTAAAGCAGATGATTTGAGAGATGATGTAGGTACTGTTACTGGCGATGATTTGCAAACACAAGTCACAACTGCTAATGGTACTGCATCAAATGCTTATACTTTGGCAGATGGGGCAGATACCAAAGCAGATGACTTGAGAACTGATGTAGGTACTGTAAATCAACCTACAGATGGTTCATTACAACAACAGATTACTTATCTTCCTGCTTATATTTCTGATTTGATGGTTACACAATCATCAAGTACATCTGAAATGGGGCTTCCGATATTTTGTAGTGAATTTTCATCTTCTGTATGGTATATTGGATTTCGACTCACAGAATTGGCAAAAAAAACTATAAGGGATTATGGGTCAATAACATTCACAATAAAACTTAATAAACCTAATAATACTACTGAAACAATAAATCATACAATAAATAATCCATCACAAGGGTCAATACCCAGTATAGTGAAAATCGCTTATCCTAACTTTTTAGATTTATGGGGAGTAACTTTAATTACTTGTGAAAATTTAAAATATATCATAATTATTGGTGGAGTGGCTACAAAAAGTCATGTTCATACCATATCTAATATTACCAATCTTCAAGCAACATTAAATAATAAGTCAAACAATGGTCATACTCACTCTATATCTGATGTTACTAACCTTCAGACTTCATTGGATGGTAAAGCCAATTCTACACACTCTCATTCTATATCAGAAGTTACTAATCTTCAATCATCACTGGATAGCAAGGCTAATTCTACACATTCCCATTCAATATCAGAAGTTACTAATCTTCAATCATCATTGGATGCTAAACAAGATTCGATTTCATGGGAAACTAAATCTGTTGGTGTTGGCACTCTTGAAGTTTGTAGTGCTTTGAGATTGGCTCATTGGAGTGGAGGAGGTTTTTATAATGTTACTCAAAATTATAAAACAATGACTGGGGTTGATTTGTCTGATTATGCACCTAACAAACCAATAACAAACTTTGCAGATAGTATTAATCCATTACTTATTATATATATTCAAACTGATGGTGTTGTAAAGTATGCATCCCAGTCATCAACTGGAAATTTTTATTTATCATGGGATATACTTTGGAAATATTAGACCACTTACAATTGTAGGTGGTCTTTTTTTTTTCGACAATTTTATATACTTCTTCGGACATAGAATTACTCAAGAAAATGTTAATATTTTTCTTTTTATTTGTCAATCAAATACACAGAAAATTATTGACATTTTCTCCAATTTAGTAATACAATTTAGAGCATAAAGTATTACATATTACTTATCAAATGCTCTTACAAAAATTGTATATTCATTAATGGGGAGAATAATAATATGTCTAAAAAAAGTGTAAGATGTATTGAAAGGACTGCTAAAAACACCAAGAAGTCCTACCAAAATGCTATCAAAAACTATGAAAGGTGTCATGGCATTGACATTGACACTTTAATCGGTGAAGCTCTTGCAGAACAGTCTGCAGGAGTTCCTATCCATCAACTCAAGTTGTATGATAGGATCGTACAGTTCCAAGAATGGATGATTAGCAACGATTTTGTATATGGTACAATCAATGAATACCAAGGCAAAATCAAGTCTTTGTATAGGAAGAATCGTGTAGATATTCCTTACATCCCATCAGTTGATGCAAGGCAATGTAAACACAATTCATACATCGAATATTCAGATATTCTTACAAAGGAAGAAATCAGACTTGCATTATCCAATATGACATTAAGATGTCAGGCAAGAGCTATGGCAATGGCAACTGGTGGGTTGTCAAATGAAGAATGTGAGCATCTCACATTATCTAATTTTATAAAAGAAACTCATCGCTACCACCAATGTGATGATGTTACAGATGCTTTGGAATGGTTAGCATCAGAAGGGAATACAATAATATGGGTTACTAAACTTATCAGGGTCAAAACTGGTAAGCCTTACTATGCGATGATGAATCCTGAAACAGTACAAATTATTGCAAGAGCGAAATTAAGTGAAAATCAGTATTCTGATAAATTATTGAATATTCATAAAAACTATTTCGCTCAACAATGCACAAAAATCAATAGGAAATTAGGTTTTGGAACCGCAGGTGGCAAAGGCAGATTCAGAAGCCATATGTTAAGGAAATTCAATGCCACCTATTTAGGTGGAAGTGTCTTGTCATATGAAGAGCAGAGCATCATCACCAATGCAGAAATTGATGAGATGCAAGGAAGAGGTAAGACTGCAGTCCAAGATACCTACATCAAAACCAATCCTATCAGGCAGAAAGTCTTGTATGCAAAGGTTATGAATAATGTTAGCATCTATCATCAGTATGATTATGAGATTATCGATGATGATGTCATTGTAAAAGTTCATGACCCAACTTCTGAAAACAAGAAATTGAAGGAAGAAGTTGAGAATTTGAAGAAAAATCTCGAAAAAAAGAGAAAAGCATCAGAAAAAGTCGATGCTTTAAGGAAGGAGTTAGGAGATGACACCTTTAAGGAGTTAATAGGCGAAATATTGAATGCCTCTTAAATCTCCTTAAAACCCCTTCAAGATTGGTGTAAATGGTATGGTTACATATAGATGTAACTACTCATTTACGGTCATTTTGATAAACTATTTTTTTTATTTTATCGAACAATTCAATATAATTTCTAATTTCCTCAACTTCACCACCATAATCAATTGCATTTGCAAGTAAATCCAACAAAGTCATCCATTCTGACTGTAGAAATACAACCAAATCAGTATTAACTTTAACCACGATTGTATCTCTATCCCATGACAAATCCTCAATCATTTCTGAAGGAATTTTGCGACCAGTTGTATCCAAAATTTTTATATCATATTTCACCATACTTTCTGCTCCATTACTCTTTTCGACTATATATTTTATCTAATTTGTCATACATTTCAACAAATTCCTTTGCTCTTTCAATTGAAATCCCACTCATACACTTTTCATGAATTAACAACATTAATTCTAATATTTCTTCTTTTGAAAAATCATGAAATGTTCCATGAATTAGTATCTTAAGTATTTCCTCATTAGGATGATTGCATGGAACTGACATAGCACTTATTTTTTCATAAGGAATCATTTTTCCATTACTGCCATATACTTCAATAATCACCATACTTTCTGCTCCATCAACATATGATCCAGTTTCGCTACACTATCAATCTCATACTTCTTCATCAGTAACTGGAATGGATACAATAGTTCTGCCAGTTCATCATTCTTATCATTTAAGCTATTCAACAAGTCAGTAATCTTACGATTACCATAATAAGTGTAGCCAGTTAAGTCATCAGTAATCATCTGACATGTCCGATTATATTTGAATCTTTTATCAGTCATAATCCACACTTTCCATTATCCAATCCCATTTATATTTTATTTCTCTTAAATTCTGTTTGATGAGTCTTAATTTTGATAATTCTTCATAGATTGATTGTATCATCTTCTCATCTTCTATGATGGCTCTATGGAGTTGTTTATTTTCATCTGCAAGACTATTCAAACATTCACATAATCTATCGGCTTCATATTTGTGCATTATACTTCCAAATACAATTTTATCATTGGTAGTATCTTCAATGCTCCATTCGTGGAAACTGCCAATTACTTTATACACTTTAAATCGTTTATTTTCAGTCATAAATCCCATACCTCTTTTCATAACTTTTACAATCCCTTTTACTCCCATATCCACAATAATAACAATAATCATCACTTGCTCTGTAATACTTACAACTATCACATCGTTTTTCAGTCATTCCAACAACTCCTTTTTTAGATTATTTAAACAAAAACAATATAAATTAAAAACACTTGCTTCTCTATCTTTGCCTTTGTGTTTGTAAAGTTTTTCTTTATAAATGTATTCGTTGATTTTATCATTAATTAAATCCAATACCTTCTTTTGATGTTCTGCCACTACCTTTGCAGTTTCATTGACCAGTCGATTGTTGTCTGATTTTAACTGTTCATTTTCATCATTAAGTTCATTCAACATTTCACATAAATCTTGGAATCCATCTTTATTACATAAAGTATATTTATATTCTTCATCAGGTTCTAATGTATCTTCAATTCCTTCAAAAGTATATTTAAATCGTTTTCCAGTCATTCTAAATTCTCCTTATTATTTTTTAACTGATTTAGTTGCTCACATAATGATATACAAGTATCTTTTTTTGGTATTTCCCATTCTATACCATTTTTTATGTTTCTTATACGATAATGACTATAAGCAGGTTTATAATAAATAAATTGATTATCTCCTTGCTCAATTACTTCATTTGCATAAAAATACAAATCCCTACTTCTTATTCCCAAACAATATTTTTCCCCATTAATTTCCAATACATATTTCTCTGGATGCCATGCTTCGTGAAATATATAGTTCCTTTCTTTATTTGGTTTAAAATACTCATTAATATACTTTTCAAGAGTCATTTAAATCACCTTTCCAAACATCTTTGAACTCACTACATATCTCATTGGGTTCTTCAATGCTTAATTTATGTCCTTTTTCACAAGTTAGAACTGGTGGAGCAATATATCTGCCCCAATCATCAGTATCTTGCTCATAATCAAAAAAACAACATCTACTACAATCAATATTATCTTTTTCAGTCATTCAATCACCAATTTGATTATGATTTTTTCTCGGTAAACTTCTCCCCATTTGACTTTTTTACATTTGATTTTAATATCCTTTAAATCAAAATCCTCTTTTAACTTTTCCAATTGGCTTAATTTAAATGAATCAGTGATAATTTCCCAATCGCAATTTTTATCACATTTAATCTCTGAATTACTACTAACATAACCTTTTATTTTATTTTTCAGATGCTCTATTGCATCACTTTTATTTGTTTTAACTTTATTCATTTTTTGAAATAATTCCCATTCTTCTTCTGTTATCTCTTTTAAATCATTAAAAGAGTAATTTTTTACTTTTTCATAACCAGTATTAGTTGTTTTAGTATAAGGTACACCGAATGGGTCGTAATCATCATTCATATAACTCATTTTAAAATCTCCTCTACTTCTTCTGAAAGCATATAATCCAATCCACTATCGTTGAAAATCTTAATCATTTCCTCGATTGTCTGTTTTAACTGCTCATTCTCCTCTACAATCATAACCCCTTCATTTAACATTGCAACAACTTCACCCACCTATAATTCATCACCTATTCTTTGATTGTTTTGTTTTTGATTATCCCAAATTCCACTATGAGTACCTTTTTTAATTCCATCAATAATAGTAAATCGTTTTTTAGTCAATTACTCCACTTCCTTGCCAGTTCTTTATCAGAGAACTCTGAATATTCTCTGCAAGTCTTGTATCTCTCTGATACATTCTCTTCAAACCATTTAAGGCACATATCCTTTTTACTATTATAGTTTTCACAATTCTGATGAATATTCCCCATAGTCATCACCTTATATCTGCCAGTATGCTTTTAGCAAAGTCATCACATCTTGACTTCTGACTTTTAGTTTCCCTTGTATGTCTACACCAACTCTCATTAGTTTCAAACCATTTACAATACTTACAAATCTTTTCCATCCAATTCACCCCTCAAATATTTCTCCTTAAACAGATTAATTATTATTAATCCCTGCTCATTGTTACCATAAACTACACTCTCTTTGACTCCTAATGCTTGAGCGATTCTGCCAGTATTTGCATAGCATCCAATTAAAAAGGCAATATTCATATCCCAATATATGTCTGCCAGTATACAATCAATACCTTTCGCTTTCAACCTATACTGGATGAGTTTATGGATCTCATCTTCAAAGTCCTGCTCCAGTATATCCCAGTCATCATCAGTATATCTTTGACAGTATTCAAAATGGCAGAATTTACATGAGCCAACTTGACTCATGTAGTTACTGCATATTTCACACTTCATCTTCAAATTCACCAGTATTCAATGCATCCAAACATATCTCCAACATCCTTGCAGTATGCTCTTCATCATCCATCAGTATTTTGATGATTACTTCTTCATTCTCTTCATTCCTTATCCAACCAGTAAGCTTATCTTCACTTACTATACTAACATACTTATCAATCTTCACAGTCATACTTTCACCTATTTTCCTATACTTGCTACTGCACCCAGTAACCCATTAATTATGAGAAATGTAACTATTGCTATACACCACCATACAAACCCACTTGCACCAAGTAAGGTTGCAAGGTATGATGCAACAGTCCATACTACTATTATTTCTATACATATTACTATAAATACTATTGTTATAAGTGTTGCCACTCCAAGTAAATCAGTATCCATAAATCCACCCTTTATCATTCATTATTTCTTTTATAATTGTTGCAAGTTTCTCACTATGAAATATGACTTCAGAGTCCACATATTTATATGGGAATGGAACTCTTCGCATTTTTGAATCGCCCCAACAAGCAAACCCTTCATCAAATGGTCTTTTACTTTTAATTTCGACACCACCATCATCTATAAAGTCATTCAGGACTAATTTAATAATCTCTTTTGTAACATTATTTAAATTCTTTTCAGACTCTTTGTAAGCTTCACGAATGTACTTGCTCCAATAACACTTATCCAAATGCTTTATTTCTTCATGTTGCTTGTAGAAAAACTTGTATTTCCTACATAAGTCATATAACTCACGATTTTCATTAATCTGCATAAATTACTCCTCCAATTCCACATACTCCATATTAATTACCATCATGTTATGGGAATGTGACCAGTATTCGCCATCATCCTTTACCTTCAAATCCTTTAACACACCAGTCGGTGATGCCCATTCTTTAATATAAATCAGGCATAAATCAGACACATTATCACAAAAAACTGCTACTATCTTATCTGACTGCTCTTTGATTTTATCCTCATCCCTCTTATGAAATGCATCAATAAAGTTAAATGGCTCTTCAAAGACTAAATCACCATTTTTAAGGTATTTATCATGCAATCTGTCCTCATCAATCAAATAAATGTGTTTCTTTGTTTCAGACACATATTCAACCAATCCAGTTGGAATATCTCCAAATAGGTCTTGAATAGCAAATAGTTCTACATCACCAATTATTTTCACATTGTAGTAACATTTATTACCTACACTACTTCTACTGACACGAACATTGGATATATCCAATTTAGCTTGAATATATTCTTTTAATTGTCTACTTCTTCTTTGATATGGGGTTTCAGAAATATCCAAAGCACATCTTATTAATTCATCCCAATTATACATTAATATTTCTCCCTCAAATGTTAATATTCAACTTCACCATCTAATTCTTTCAACAACATCCTTAATCCAGTAACTGCACCACTATGTGACCAAACCATCTCAATCTCACCTTCCATCGCATAGTCCATCATGCACTTACGATTAAATGCAATATGCTTTTCAATCAACTCTCTAATGTTTTTATCGCAATCGCAACTCATATTATCTCCTTTGTTTCTTATAATAATAGTCTTCCCAAGACCTAGTCTTGAAAATCATCTTGTTGTTCACCCATCGTGCAAAATAGGAGTGCTTATCTGCTTTTCCTTTTTTATATTGCATCACAAATGGGTGAATGCCATAATCATCCCATAGATGCATTACACGATGATAATCTTCTTCAAATGTACTCCAGTAATTGGTTAGGACATAACACATCAAGTATCTAGGCTTGATGTACTCCAAGAGATGCTCTATCTTGTTATCCAAGTTATCTTTCGGATTATCCCAAGCGAACTTGATACTATGATAATGCTTAAGTCTTTTCAAAGCTTCACCCTGCTCATCATCAAAGATCCTAATATCAAAGCCTAATATGTCAACTGGTTGATTCCATTTCAACAATTGTCTGACTGCAGATTTCCACTTCGGATTCGCAAAGAAGTTATTATCCATCACCTTAATGAACTTCCCATTAGGATTCAAGTTCTTTGGCTTAACTGGATGGATATTTCCTTCCTTCTGACGTACAATGCAGAATGGACAGTTTCTGAAACATCCCCTACTGAACCATATCATAGAATAGTTGCAGTCAGGAAATATGCTATAGTCCAAATCACATTCTTCAATTTCTTTAGGTAATCTAGTAGTCAAATCAAAGCCAGTACCACCACAAATCATATCCTTGGTTACCAATGATTTGTCAGTAAAATCAAACAAGGAGAATGCATAGACTTTGTCATAATTCCATAAAGGATTCCAGTCATATACTTCATGCCCCCCCCGTTTATAGTACTCTGATACTTGCATCATTGCCGAATTAGGAATATTTGGTTCAAGGTTCATTAATCCTATTCGCAATGGTCTATACCATCAATGAATACGATTGGTGTATTCTTTTCTGTGTATTCGCCCCCATCATCAAGATAACCTATTTCAACATCAGTTTCATTATATTGACCTTGAATGCAGACATCTGCATCCATATTCAAATCCAATAATGTTTTAATCAGTTCTCTGTTCTTCATTTTTTCTTTTATCAATAACAATCCAGTAATCTGCAATAAAAGATGTAAGAGCTGGAGATAAGCCATCAGAATCATAGACTCTGTCTTGGATGTACCATTGAGTACCACGATTCGACTTCTTTTCTCCAAAGCCACCCCACACTTTCACTTCTCTACCAGTCATAGTTCACAAACATATGATCCGCAATGAATGTCACAACAGAAGTTGTAACTGCATTCCCAAGGCATTTATACCTTTGAGTGTCGGATATCTTCTCTCCATCCTTACCATACAAAGTCCAGTCATCAGGGAATGCTTGTAATCTCTCACACTCCCTAGGAGTGAGTTTTCTGATACGATAATCCCTATCGACTGTACCCCAGTCGGCAGATGTGGATATTGCACCAGTTTGGTCTTTTTGACTCCTACCCCTAGCCAGTTTGCTTGATGGATGACATAAACGAACACCATCACCTTCCTTGACTTCATCATAGCCTTTAGTAGTATTGGTTTTCAGTTTAATCATCGGAACATTTCCACCACCAGTACCCATTGACTGTGTCAAGCAGGTACTGTGTTTGCCATCAGTAGTGTTTCCATTGAACTTCCTAGTGGTATTGAAGACTTTTTCAACTTCAACATCATCATCCAGTTTGACTCTGATGCCATTCTTATGCAAGGAATCGGCACACATAGTTGGAGCGATTCCATCCTTGTCATATACTCTTTTACCCCAATGGTTGGTTGGACTTGTTGAGCCTAGAACTATTGGTTTTCTCTCATCTTCTTCCTTTATCCGAATAGGATGTTTATAGTTGGTGTGTGTAAGTGTAGATGAGATTCCATCGACACTTACAACATTCTCCCCACGATGACCAGTCTTTGACAAGTTGCCGACCACATTAATCTTCACAAGTGACTCATCTTTGGTAGTTAATGTAGATGACAAGCCACTTTCATCGTAGGCTCTCTTGTCCATTTCAAATACTCCATCAACCCATTCAAATTCTGTAAGATAGGCATCATACTTGTCAGTTTCTATGCCCAACATTTCCTTTAAATCAAACCAAATGTCATCAGTTGGTGGAGCAAAATACTTGTCAGTTCTGAACCAATGCTCAACTTCAGACTGTGGTTTGCCAAGTTTTTCAGAAATATCCTTCACAGTTGCACTAGCAGCCTTTTTGGATTCACGAAGAAATTCAGACAACTCCTTATGGTCACAAGTATGTACTCTTTTTTTTACTTGTCTGTCAAACTTGACTGGTTTCAATCGTACATCAGTCTTTTTGCAATTTCTTTCTTGAGATAGTATTTCTCCTCCACATTTGGCTCTAAAATATCCCTTAATATACAATCGCTCTCTGTTTTGTGGCACTCCATATGATTTACTGTTATAAACCTGCCATTCAACATCATACCCCAGTTCGGCGAGAACCCCAAGCATTTTCTTGTAAGTTCTTCCCCCATCGTGAGATAACAAGCCTTTAACATTTTCGAGCAGTAGATATCGTGGTTTTTTTTCTTTACAAATCCTTGCGATTTCAAAAAAGAGAGTTCCCCTTGTGTCATCGAATCCTTGTCTTTTTCCTGACAGAGAAAATGCTTGACACGGGAATCCTCCAACCAACAGTTCAAAGTCTTCAAGCTCTTCGGCTTTGATTTCTCTTGCATCTCCAAGGTCACGATGTCTTGGGAAATGTTTAAGGTAGATTGTTTTCGCATATTTGTCAATTTCACTAAATCCTATACACTCAAACTCCCATTTTGAGTTTTGTAGTCCATATTCAAATCCCCCAATGCCACTAAACAATGATAAGTATTTTATTTTAGTAGACATCTTCTTCCAGTTTGAAATTCTTGAAATCGGGTGTTTCCAAGAGTTTCTTCTCCAACAAGGACTCCAGTTCCTTGATTTGTTTTTTATAATAATCCTTTTTTGATTGTGACTGTTCTAGTGGAACTGCCTTTCGCAATTGCACTATAGTCATCTGTATAGCTCTAATTTCTTCATTGTGTAAATTAGTCATTCGCCCCACCCAAGTTCTTTAACTTTCGCTTCGGCTTCTTCCCTAGTCTTGTAGTTGCCGAATGTTTTGATTTTACCATCAATTTCTCTTCTAACTCTCCATACTTCATTTCTGTGACTTATTCTGCCATTATATATCATCCGAACCTTTTCGGCTTCTTCCCTAGTATGATAGCATCCATAATATTTGGGATTCGCACCCTTACCCACTACTGTCCAGTATTCCTTGATGTGGGTTATATAGGATGCTTTATGTTCAAATGGTGGCAGAGTGATGTGCAAGTAGCCATTTATGGTATCGGGCATTTCAACATAAAGATCCCAATCCCAGTCGGCACTTATAAGTCTATCTCTTTCATATAAGGCTTCTGCAAGTGTTTTGCAGTTAGCGTAGACTTCACCATTCTTTCGGACAATATAATCATCTTTTATCTTTGTAATGTTCCTATAGAATCCTTCATAAGCCAATAACTCACCCCATATCCATACTTATGGACAATAATGCATTGCCATTGAGTCTTTCAAAGTATATAGTTGACTCCTTCATTTCCTTTAATGATTCATCATCTATAGCCATAGTAGGATAGATGAAAAGATTATATTTTATCCATTCTTCAAAGGAAATCTTCTCATAATCCCAGTTTTCCAAGTATGGCTCTACTTTTTCGGCTATCTCTAGCCATAGACTATTTGGAATAGCCATAGGGTTGATGTCGGAGTATGTGGCATAAAGTCCTGCAATCAGGACACCTAATGTGTCTGTATTCAAGAAAACAAAACTCATAATCCTTTATACCTACTCAAGACAGTACCTTCACTATTCTGATAGTGATTATCCCTTGTACCATAAGGCTTCATTACTGGACTGGTCAATGTTTCAAACACTATCTGACATATTGACATTCCATGATACAGTTCAAATTCCTTGTCAGAACAGTTGAATATTTCCAATGTTACATTTCCAGTAAAACCACTATCAATAAATCCACTTGACACATGAACGAACACTCCAAGTCTGCCAATACTGGATTTCCCATCAATATGACCACATAAATCATGTGGGATATGAACCTTTTCCATTGTTGATCCCAACAGAAATTCCATTGGTTTAATCTTGTATGATGACTGGCGAAGGTCGATAGATTTGCCACCGACAGTCTTTAATTCATCACCCAATGTCAGGTCTACACTATTTGGTTGAAGCATCTCTTCATTATATGGATTAACAAGAAAAGCTTTACCACTTTTGATAATGTGGTCTATATCAACATCTGCTAAAATCATCTAACCACCTTCAACAATTTAACAATAATCTCTGCAAATATCCTTGCAGTTTCAATGTCTTTAAATGGACTATCTGAAAACCCTTCATCAGTCCATATATCAATAAAACTCTTCATATATTCATCAAAAGAATTATCACAACTATTCAATGCGATAGATACTGAATTACCATTGCAAGATATTGAATATTCAGTCATTTTTCTTCTCCACATAAGTACAATACTTATGGTCATAACCGACCAGTTCCACAACACTTGCATCGAATAACCTATCCTTGATAACAGAATCGAATTTCATATTACCAAAGACATCTGCAAGATAACAGAACTCAACTGGATTATCCTTGCGATATAAACCAATGACAACTTCTGTATCATTGTCAATACCCTTCAATGCTTTCTTTAAGTCACCTACTGTAAGTTTAGTCACTCTTTTATTCCTTAATTGTTTCATTATCAATAAACTCCTTTATCCATTCAAAAGTCTTGTCACCATCTATATGTATCAGTTTCTCCCAAATACTTTCAGAGAACTTAAATGGGAAATCATCATGGTTGTAATCATCCCATATTCTACCATCAGAGTTCTGCCATTCAACACAGACACATATCATATCCAGTCGAACTGGTGATAATGTTCGCATACATACGAATTGTCCTTTATCCAAGTCACCATTATATCCAGTACAATTCTGACAACAACAAGTTCCATAAGTCTGCATAAACTTGTTATAATCACTCCATTCTTTGAAATCTACCATAACTTATCATCATCCTTTTTATAATCTTTCTCATAATCTTCCTTGATTTCTTCAAGCAACAATTCAAAGGAATTTCCTGCTTTCCTACAAGTGTCATAGGCTTCAATGAGTTCTAAAAACCTACTGAATTTCCATACACTTAATCCATCAACAGTCACTTCAAATATAGCAGTACCATCATCAAGTTCTTCAAATGAAGTTTTCCTAATCAATCCAACCACCTATTGTTTTCCCTGATACTGTCAGTATCTGTTTCTCTCACAATATGTGAAATCATCCTATACCTTGACTTTCTCTGACATTGTGGGCAAGTATACACATAATCTTCAAATAAAAACATCAGTAATAACTGGAATTTATTGAATCTCCACCTATGACCACATTTACAGAACCAAGTGTAAGGATCAATTTCTTCCTTTTTTTGAGAAGGGAATAATGAACACCACCATTCCCAACTAAACATCTTCATCCTCCATAATCGGCAGTATAACCACTTCATTTTCGATGACATCGATATAATGGTTCTCTGCCAAATCATAAAGCCAATCTTTTACTTTCATTGTTTTTCCACCTTAACATACTCTATACCATCATAAGGCACATAATAAATACCCCTATCATCTTCAATCCTTATCCCTTCCTGCAAAAACAAGAAATCACAATGATTCTCAAAGACAAAAGGCAAATCTCTCATATTAGTCCACACATTCAAAGTGAACATCGGAAGCTTCGCCAATGACTCAATCAAATCTGCAATCACTATTGAATATTCGCAGTCATCACAGACATCAATCATGCCATCGCCTTCCTTAAAGTAACTCTTGTGCCATCACCATACTTCTTACGAATCATTCTAATCAAATAAGCATACACAGTTGAACTGATATGGTATTTTTTCAAGATTTCACTAATTTTCAAATCAGAATGGAAATACAACTCTTCAAACTTATCAAACATACTCTCTGCCTTACGATAAGCAAGATTGGATGGTTTAACACCATACTTCAAAATCATCTCATCCCTAACATTCAAATCCCATTTAGACTCCACAAGAGCATCCCTAACCATCCTTGCAGTTTCAATATCAGGATATCGACCAAAGTAATGAGTTTTATAGTCCCACACTTTGGTAATGAAGAAACCACCGACTGGTGAACTTCTAATGTATATATCTTCAGTAGATACATGAGTTTCATAATGTTTAAGGATGCTATGACTCCTTGAAGGTTTTCTGCATATGCCTTCTTCTTCATAGACTCTATGGGATAATTTCCTATATTTTTTTGGTGAAAGCTCATACTTCTTGCGAAGGTCACCTGCAAGAATATCAGGATTCATAAAATCCTTCTTGAAAGTTTCATAATCAATAGTAGAGTAATCACCTTCAACTATCTTGAAATTCGGTTTAGTCATACTATCCTTGCTCCTAATTCATCAAAATCATCTGTTTTATAATCAAAGACTTCATCGAACTCATGGTCATATAAATACACATCAATACGATTAGATTTCAAGTTTTCAGGAGTAACAACCTTAACAGTATATAATTCACCATCCCAGTTACCACGAAGGTCAACAAGACTGTAATCATCGGTTATTAGTATGTTATATGCACTTTCCAGTTGAGATTTGAAGTATACCCATCGATGACCATTTACCAATGTCTGACAGAGTACTTCTTCAGTTTGGATCATCAAATCCAGTTCATCTTTTGATACCTTATTGTATCCTTGAATCAGTTCGGCACTACTTAATTTCTCCTTGTCGGTGTATGGTTTCAAATAGGAAACATCACTATTTTCTGCCAGTTTTTCGGCAGTAAAGGTCACACCAGTTCCAACCCCAGTCAATGCTACGATTTTCATTTATATCACCCTTAATTTAGTTTGGCATATCTGTATATGCCAGTCAAGTCATCATCTTCATACAACACTTCAAAGTTTTTGATATCTTTATAGTACATATTGATTTTAGTAAAACCATAATCAGATTCGATTACGATTTCTTTTGCACACAGATGAATGCTAGTGCATCCACGAATGTATCCCCAATCGGTTCGTATGGCATAAATCCTTTTGTCCTTGTTTTTATTTTCGACAAATTCGACATGATAATTCTTCTTTTTACCATTGACTTCCTTCCAATGAACCATCGGATACATTCCTACTTGTTTGAGATACTCATACATAGTGTTTCTGTTCATAGATTCAACTCCCCTGCATCAATCTCAAGCCTATTCGGAGTCACAATGCTTAATCCATCTATTTTACAGATATCCTTTGCCTTGAAGTGGTTCACCCCCCTTAACTCAACAATTACAGTCTGAAGAACTTTAGTATCTGTTGCAATGTTTTTCAGAGTTATCTGTTTGATGTTGTTCTCTGAAATGTGCAGTTTACTGATAAGGTCCTTCCTTAATTCGTTTTCTGCAGAAGTCCAGTTAAGGGTGGCTTCCACGAAATTTTCAATAGTATTCAATTATTCCTCCTCTTCAGATATTCTAGGTGCAATCATTCCAGTTATAGTCACACCCATCAGAATGTCTTCAAACACATAGAACAATGGCATATCAGTTCCTATTTTAAGTTTGACTTTAGTGTTTATCTTTTTGAATTTCAACATCTGTACAATATAGTCCAATGAAATGGCACATGATACAGTTTCTGATAAAGGATTTTCCAGTTCCACATCCAAAGTGTTGGCATATTTGGTGGAAATTTCATCTGATGGCATCAATGTCAGTTTATCATTATTGACAATGAATTTATATAGGTCAGACCCTATCAAATCCATATCCTTTGCAGACTGTTCCAAGTCACCCACTTCACACTCCATTATTGCAGGTAAGTCAATATGGGGTGGAGCAGGTGAATCTACAAAATCTGAAGGCAAGACAAACTCAAATATCCTTGAATTGCCATTTTCTGATTCAATTTTTCCAATCAGATATGGGTCATTGACTTCAAGGTATAAGGTGTCTTTTTTATTGACAGATTTCAGTAACTTGTTGAAGTCATCAACGAACACTACGATTGATGTCACATCATCGATGACATAGACATCAAAGAAGTCATCATCAAAGTTCACATGATAGAATCTTGTCTTTGCTCTATCAAGTATGGAGCAAGTCATCCGATCAGGGAAAAGTTGCAGTTCCACCAGTTCGGATGATACATCTGACACAACATCAAAGAATGTTTTGAATTGCTCAATATTGTTAATAACTATCTGCATTATATCACTTCATCCTTGTAAAACTTTTTAGCATCGATATGGAGATTCTTGTCCACAGTCAAGCGAAGAAAACTTGGTTGGCTCAATGGCAGTCCTTTATCCCTAGCATAACCATCATACTTGAGAAAATGTCCAGTAAAAGCGAAGTATCTTCGGTCACCATCATCATAGCCCCTACGATAAGTTGAAGCGAATTCCAGTTGATGATTATGCCCCATCATACACAGATTCGCATCAATATCCGCCATATCACGAATGAAATTATTCATTCCCAGTTGACTGTTTTTACTGGTCTTTGTGCCATGTTTACCATAAATCACCAGTTCTTTACCCCTTACAATGATTTTATCAAAGAAATCGTTCTTGGAATACCTTGCTCCGAGCCTAGATGCTATGCTATTGGTCACATCAAAATTATGTTCTCTCATAGTTCTGATTTCGTGATTACCACTTACACACCATCTGATATATTCCTTGTAAGGCTCAAGCAGTTCAATGACTCTTTCCAATGCATCATGAGTGGACATTACTGTTTGATAAGCATCCAATGATGCTCTTGGAAATTCAAGAAGATCCCCTAACAGATAAATTGCTTTATTGTCAGGTGCTTTCTCAAATGTCCTTCTCCAGTAATCAAAGAACCCCAAATCACATTGAGCAGACCCTAAATGAAGGTCACTCAATGGAAACAAGTACAGTTTACTCATCCTTCAAATACTCCAGTTCAATCTTGTCATTCAAGATAATTATCTGATTGTAATATAAACTGATGTCGGCTTCAAGTTCTGCGATTTCTCTGTCATATCCTGCAACTTGCGCTTTAACATAATCTTCCTTTTCTTTAGCAGTACCAGTAGCATCCGCCCAACTACCACTTTTTCTGATTGCTTTAAGTTCCTTTTTCTGTGCTATTTCATATTCACATTCGTGAATGCTTTTCATTAATGCTTCTTTCAAAGTAATTAAATTAGTTATTTCTTCAACCATGATTTCACCTTATCTATAATACCAGGACCCTTGCTATTGAGGCCACTATCCACTTTCTCTTCCAATCTCTGAACTCTGACTTCCAAATCCAAATCTTTGATAACTGGAGTCGGAGCAGGAAATTCTCCTTCAGTAGACAGTTCTCCATTCTCCAAATTCCTAATGAATGTTCGCAGATTAGTTATTGAAACGTCATTTGCAAAATCAATCTTATCATAGATTCTCTGCACACTAAAGCCCAAATCCCTTAAGGACTTTATTCTTTTGGCTTCAGTAATATTGAAAGGCAATGGTCTGCCCCTACCATCAATCCTTCTGAATGATTCAGACTGAACATCATATTCATATCTCATTTTCTATCATATCCATAATAATTTTCGGACTTACTGGGTCGACAAATCCACCCAATTCCTTTAATATTTTGCCATCTTTCGATATCCAAAATCTCTCATTTTCATAAACAATTTCCATTACTTTAATTCACCTATAGCATCAAAAACTGCTTGTGCAGTCTTCTTCCCAATGCCATCTATACTCATCAAATCATCAATTCCCAAATCAAGCAACTTCATCTGACTCTCTTCAAGATAATCACAGATTTTAAGAGCTGCCTTTGCAGACAACCTAGTTGAGTCATTGATGTAAATGCAAGACAGATATGATGCTACTGGATTAAACAAACCACTCTGTGGTCTGTCAACCATTTTTACATCAACATTGTCCTTGAATATCTTTGACACCAATGCATCCATCAACTGAAATGCTTGTTGTTGATTATCCACAACAAGTACATCAGAATATGTTTCCAGTCTTGCAATCGCCCCAATGTATGCTTTTACAGTAAAATGACTTTGTGGATTGTTCCCTTTGTACCAGTAGGCTTTTTTATTATCCTTGTTTATCTGTTTAGGTACACTACCCACCACAATTATATAACTGTAATCATATTGTAACATATTCTTTGCTTGTCTGAATATCCTACCATCTTTGATTGAACCAATCATATCAGATGCAGTTTTGAACTCAAAACAGATTCTATCGTGGAATACATAATCACCGACTGATAACTGCTCCACAACTGTTCTGTAACCCATTTTATTGAAGTATTTCTCTGCAGACTTGATTCTTGATTGTGATTCTCTGTTATCTATTTTTACAATCATAACTTTGCTAATCCATTGTTATCAAACTCTACAAGCCCCATTTTCCTTAAAGTGAAGATGTTGCCTTTGCAGTTGCAACTTGCACAATTAAACCAAGATTTAGTGACTAACATTGATGGATGAGTGTCATTATGATTAAAGCACTTCATATAACCATAACCCCTCGAATACAACTTGATAGGTTCGCCAGTTATCCTAGGCAAGAGTTCTCTCAAATCATTTACTTCAATAGGGTCATTTCCACCAATCGCTTTAGTTTTCTTGAGTTTTCTTTGATAATCTTTCTGAACAATGTCTGCCTTATGCCAAGCCCTAACCAATGATTTTGACTGCAATTGAGTTGGTTCTTGTTTTCCAGTATATTCACCATCAATAACAGTCACAACTTTACCAGTTGATGGATGTACAGACCCAATGAGCCTTATATTCCCATTCATCCCTGCATTCAGATTTACAGAGTCAAGACATTTATGATCCTTGGCTTCATCATGTATCAGATAATACACAAAGTCCTTGAAGAACTGACTCCAGTCATCAACTTCCATCTTACCACCGACTGCATCTTTGAACAGAACTGGTGCAATTTCACAGTATAGATGTACACCCTTATTGGTCGAATCAACAAGGAATACATTATGACCTTGTTTAGTGAGATACCCTTTCAATTTCCTAGCTTCTTTCCAAGCAAGTGATGGTTTCTCACTATCATAATCCAATATTATAGTATCAATCAGTCTATCCCTTGGACTCTTTGTAATGAATACATCTTCACATTCTTTCTGATTATCAAGTACATTTTTGATTACTGCAGAACTCCATACCTGATGTTGTTTAGCCCATCCAGTTTCACGATTTCTGACAGTAATAATGTGTTGTTTTGGTCTAATCCAATCATAATTCACAGAATACCTCCTCAAGGAAAGGTAAGTTGTCAATTAATGGTTTAACTGACTCAAACAAGTCAGTTGTATCCAAATCATCATCACTTTCTAGAAACTTCATATACTCATCATACTGTTGTGGATAAACCATCTGAAATACTTTAGAAGCCCTATCAACCAGTTCCTTGTTGAAATTCGGTAATGCAGAATCTACACTTGATTCCATTCCCTGATTCAAACAATAGACAAGATATTTACTGCCTTTCTCTTTACCGATATTGACAATGACTTCCTCATCCACTAACTTGTTCAGTCTTTCCTGAACATAATTCCTTGATTTTCTGTACCATCGCTTGTTTCTATGTGCAGATTTCAAGGATTTGATTGTAAATAACTTTTTTTTATTCCAAGATTCAATAGTGATGTATCCATCATCATTAACTTCACCATCGGAGTTAAGTTTTTGATAGACTGCATCCTCATACAGTTCATCATCATCAACAACAATTTCCTTGAATGGTGAATATTCCTTGATGATTCCATTGGCAAATCTTGATTCATCAGGCAATAAATTGGCAGAGTCAAAGATGTTGAGTGCATTTAAATTATCCCTTTTTGATGCAAAATACACCTTTGTTGTTTTCGGTTGATATTCATCATCCATATATAGGGTATGCTCTGCATAATTTGGACTGTTCAACAAAGTGACCAGTTTCAGAATAGCATTGAATTCCAAAATTTTTCTGTTGAAATCATCGTGGTCCTTCAGATGCTCTTCGATGCAAAACATATATGGATTAAAGAAATCATACTCATCAGGATTGAACTTGTACACCAGTCCTTTAATACTGTCACGAACACTTAACATCTTCTCAATGTCATCGTGGTAGATTCCATGATTCTCCATTAGGAAATTGAAGACCATGAGTTTCGCAGTATCGATTGGGTTAGGTGTCAAGATTACGGATCTTGTCTTTTCCTGCTCATTGACATTCTCTTCCAATGCAGTTGTGTAAGATAATGATGGATGACCAGTAACGATTTGGTCAAGTTGCAACATTGTTTCCTTGTCTGTAATTCCCCTTTCAACATGACCATCGGTGGATAACTGTTTTATTTTATTTCTGAACAAATCGGTTTCGGCATCATCAGACATCGAACCGATATCACCAAGATAAAATATATAGCCAGTCATATCCTCACCACTATACTTGTTGAAGAAATAGGACACAGACTTTGCCCCATGAATGATTCTTTCAGATGGTATCATATCCAATGCAGTTTCAAGAATAAAAGACTTTCCACTTGCAGGAGTACCAATGGCAATTACATTAGTTCCTTTATAGCCTACAACAGTTTGGAAATATCCTAAAAATGCTCTTACGATTTCCCTAGGCTTTCCAACCCCAAGACAATGGGTAGTTGCCACAATCAACTCAAGTGGAGTTAAATTAAATTCTTCAAGATAACATTGGAAATCAGTATACAGATCCACATACTTCTCTTCAATGGCTTTTTCCTGCTCCTTGGAGTCATCAACTATAGCCAACTTAACTATATTTGATTCCAATTCATTTTTGATTGAAATGATTTTGGCATCCAGTTCGACTGGAGCAGTCTGTGAAGCCAATGCAGATTTCAAGAATCTATGAAGTTGGGATTGAGTAGAAGTTTGAGTAGGTGAATTATTATCATGTCCAATGACTTGGATAACTTCTCCAGTATCATTGACAAGCTTTGATTCATATTTGTACTTCTTGCCATCCTTATTTTCAGAGCATCGAAGATACAAATTTTCAAGAATTTTCACCCACATTTCTCATCGATTATTCAATCTCCCCTTCATCAACTCTTTCACATAAAAGGTATGGGAACTGTCTGTTCTTGCCTTTTATAGTATCATATTTTCCACGAAATGTCCAACCAGTAAGACATTCCTTCAGTTCACCAAAATTAGTAGCAATAGACTGGTTACCTACATTACTTGGAAGTTCTCCACCATCAATCAGACATTCTCTGAAGAATGAGTAACTGGAAGTTCCCGGTGTTATGATTAAAGTGGTGTTTTCATCCAAACCATCTTCTCCATCCTTGATATTAGCATAGAATGGGAAAAAGACAGTTGCCAGTTGACCATCATCCACTTTAAGTTTCCTTCTAGTTTCCCCAGTCATTTCATCTTCATAGTTCTGATACTGACCATCTTCATCCAAATCATAGAGTATACATTTAGGCATTGACCCTACGATGGTGAGAACAACATTCAAGGATACTTTTCCAAAGTTGTTTTTTTTAGGTTCTATTACTTTCTCAACCCCTAGGATTACTCCTTCAGGTTGGTGTTTCTTTATAGAAGACAATAAAAGGTTCTTATCGCAAGGTTCTTTAGGAAAGACCTTTTTGTCTTCTGATTCTATAATCATAGCCATTTATAAGACCTCCTCAATATTTACAATATATCTTTTTGGAATATTGAGAGTCTTAAGTTCTTGAATCGCCTTTCGTTCGGCAGACTGCAAGTCATTGGCTTCAACAATCACAAAGTCCAGTTCTTCAGACCTTGGTATTTGATAATCAATTACAAACAATCTCATTATGCTCTCTCCTTTCCAAAAACTACTATAGGCTCTCCTATAGTAATTCAAGGAGCAATCTGTAAGCCACCATAACCATTCAGAAGAATTAAAAAAAGCCACCACACCATTTTTAAAACTTGACTGACTGCTCCTTGAATCACTACAGAAGAGATATGGGGGAGTGAATCCCCCTAAACTCTATGGGTGATAATACTACAGTTCAACACATCCTTCAGGAACACCGAATGGATAAACTTCCACCACAACAATGTTGAATGCCATATCATCATGACCAGTAGAAATAATCCATTCCATCCCAAGATCCTTGATGTTCTCTTTTATGACTGGACTGACCTCTTTACTCCATTTCAGAGTAATCTTGTTGAAGTCCTTATCAAATTCGATTGAGTCATATTTGAAGAACTGTTGAAGATGAGCCTCAAGAACCTTTTTCAGTTCGATTCTGTCATTGACTATCCTATCTCTTTCCTGACAATGCATTAGAACTGCATCCTGCCATTGTTTGAACTCTTCAGTATTCATTTGTCACACTTCCATAATTCATATACGAAATCGCATAAGTCTTCGGCATCAGAAGATTCCCAAGTTTTCTGAAATGACTCATCGAAATTTTTAGGATTATAACCTATGACTTCAAAGGCTATCATACAATCCCTTTTAACTTCAACAATGTCAACTTCAGACACCTTCTCAATTGGACATATTTCTTTCAACCTTTCACGAACAATGTAGGAGAAGGACATTAAGGAATCCCCCCAAAGCCCATCTCTTTTCTTCGTTCAGGATTATTTTCAAGCGGAGCAGGTTTCCTCTTGATACCATAATTATTGCTCATCTGCCACTCTTCAACCATCTTTTCCAATGGTCCATCCTTGAGATTTCTCAAGATATATTTCAAAGTGTACCTATCCAATCCCAAATCTTCACACAGTCTAGTCTTCTGACCCCTTGGAACATTTTCATAGTTACGATTCAGTTTAGTCTGAATGGCAACAACCTGATTCAGATTCCATTTTGACTTTCTGTATCTACCTTTAGTATAATGCAGATAGCCTAAAGAATCAACATGACTGACATTATCTCTTTTCAAGATTTTGGACTGGTCAATCTTTGATTTTTCAGAGTTTTTGACTTCGATTTCAGTATTCAAAAGACCTTGGAATGTGGCAATGATGTCATCAACCACAAAGTCTGTAAGATACTTGTTTGATTCCAATACTTCCTGTATTGTTTCAATCGCAAGAGCATCGGATTCAGGGATGTACTTGTTCCCTTTTTCATCCACTAGATATTTCATAATTTCACTTCCATAAATTTTGAGTGAAATCGGTTTGGACTTCCCAAGAAAATCAGTTTGGACTTCCCAAGATTTTCAGGGAAATAGATTTCCGATTTTCAAGGTTTTAGGACTTGTACATCCCACCTTTTGACTCCTTGTTTCATAGCAGATTCAATCGCTTCATCAGGAGTCATTCCATTCGCTATACTTTTTGACCCATAACATTCTACTGTTTTCATAATCTTTTTATCAAGTTTACGATAAACTTTCCAAATGTCTTCGGATGGATCATACATTACTACATGATTGAACACATACTTTGGTGGCATTTATATCATAGCCTCCAAAATACAGAAAACCATAAAAACAATCACAATAGGAACTGCAACATAAATTCCTAAAATCAATGATGACTGGTTTGGTTCGTGTTCTCTGAACCAAGAATTCCTTCTGTTTAACCTTGGTTGCTCTTCAACAGTCCAGTACTGTAACAAAGCTCCCCAAAATCCCTGATTCATTCAGACCCACTCTCTTTAGAAGAGTGAGAAATCATATATTCTAATGCTAAATCAATTATAGCTTTTTCACCCTCTGTGGCAAGATAACAAAGTTCACCACTAACTGGATGAAACATTTTTTCCATATGTATTCACCTTTCGTTCTTAATTTGGCAAAGTTGCCTTGACAACATCAGAGAAGTACCAGTTCTCAAACATTGTACAATTACATTTTTGAATGCCTTTATATATAAAGCTTTCGGTGTGAGTAATCTATATATATTATAAGGACTATAGATTTACTTGCACTTATGCTTTTTTTAGACAAAAGCCTTTCGTTCGAGTGCCTTGAAATTCGTGTCACCTATGCAGAGTACCAGTCTGCGACACGATTTCTTGTTCAATCGCCACCGAACTTTTACCAAATTTTTACCAAGTTTTTACGAAACTTTTACGAAATTTTTTTACGAAGTTTTTTTACCGAATTTTTTCCTATGGGGTTTTCCAAGCACTTTGATTTTTTACGATATGAAATCATTTAGCACATCGAAAATTTCAGATGGGGTTTTGTAAGCACTATATTTTTTGACGTAGACTGCAGACAGAACTGCGAAAGGTCCACAAGTCCTGGAATTGCGAAAAACTCCATAATCGCTGCTATTGCAAGAAACTGAATACTGGAGCAGATGATCCTAAAAAATTTTCTGAAATATTCCTGATCTTGAAATTATAACGAACGTTATATGCAGACAGTAAAAAAATGACTGCCACTACAAATGGCAGTCGGAAATTCTACTTAAATTTAAAACTAAAAGTGAAAAAAGTGAATCAGCTACTGAACTAGGTCTGATTTCAAATGATATTTTGTACAAAAGTGTGACTGTGAAAAGTCACAATCCCTTTGCCAGTAGCGATTCACTACATCATATATTATACAGTACTATTATATTATTGTTTCGCAGAGTAACTGACTGATGATTATCAGAGTAACCGAAACATTTATATACTATTACATTCAACATAATAACTGTGAGAGTCAAACTGACTCCGAATCAAACTAGGTGATTTCAAATGACAGAAGAATATGTAAATTTTGCAGTAACTCACTCACTTACTGAAGTGGGTGTGAGTGGTATTATGTACATCGAAGAAACCGATGATGAAACTCCATTAAGGTTCTACGATGAAATGAATCAGGAACAATGGAATGTTCCTTCTAACCCTTATGACATGGATTCTAACTATGACTACTGGTTAGATTACGAACTTGTAACAACCGCTCTTCAAACCTGTGACATTGTCCAGTACTTACTGGACTATGCAGGAAATGAAAGCAAAGAAATTGTGCTTGATGAATGTACTGATGGCGGAGAAATTATTCTCACCATCGACTAAATTTTTAGGTGGAAAATAGGAGCGAATAGTTATGAAAGTACCATTCAGAACTCTTGTCAACCCTTTAATCCTTAACGATACTCATTATATTGGGTTTCAAGGGAATTCAGAGTACATAGATGAAGATGAAAATCTTCAGATGGGTTACTGGTCGTTTTTGGGTGCATCAGTAACATCTGAAGATGAACTGACACTTGATGATACTGTTGATGACAGTATCCTAAATGACCACACATTCCTTGTCAAAAATGACAATGGACTGTTATGCTTTATTAGATTCAATTATTAGGAGTGATTAAAATGGATGAGAGAAAAATTAATGTACAATTGAAAAAGTCCACTCACGAAATGTTGAGTGCAATTGGATCAAAAGGTGACACTTTTGATGAAATCATCAGAACTGTTCTCCATCAAAGGAACATTCTGATGATTCACCACCTTTGTGGTGATGAAATTTATTCTGATGACAACCAACTTGAGTCCAAGGCTAGAGAAATTTTCAGAGTTATCAACTTTGAAGTTTGTCCACCATTTGTAGACAATGGCCTCAATGGCAATGGAGATTTAGTCTACCCTAAATTTGATGGGTTACTGGAATGGGCTTTTGAGATGGCACTTGATGAAGACTTCGTAGGGTCCGCAGTTCCAAGTGATGACAGAGAGTTGCCACTTGCAGAAGCGATAACTAACGTTTACTGCTTAATGTGTAATATCCCTGCTCCAACTTGGAGTATGGGTGGAATGCTTAATCCTTTTGTGAGATTCAAAAAATAATCTCACTCTTTTTTTTGACTGATTTTTGCAATGTACATTTTTGTACATTGAAGTACTGAATTTTTCAATGATTTAAGATCAGGAATTTCCACCGAAACCTTTATATACTATTACATTCATAGTTATTATTACAAGTACCACACTTGGTGTGGTCAGTTAACTAGGTGATTTCAAATGATGAGTATGATAAAATCTACAATCGAAGGTATCCCAGTCGAAATGACTGTGGAAGAAACAATCGGAAGTACTATGGGTGGATACCCAACCTTACACATCGGACTGCAAGATGTAATGGTCAAAGAAGTAGATACTCTTGAAGTATACAAAGCAGTTGCTACTAGTGGAACAGTAGAAGAGTTCTGCGAAAGGGTTCAAGGTGCTTGGGAAGCTTGGAAATACCAATGTGCAATTAAGGCCTGTGCATTAGAATCTATGGGTGGTGGAATCATTGCAGATTGTGTCTTCAATGACAAAATCCTTAAGGAAATAGACAGAATCTGTGAGTATCTTGATGACCCATCAGTTCCTAGAAGTCTTGAACTTCAATGTTTAGGGAAATTGTATGATTTGCACAAACAACTGAAGGTGATTGAATGAACAATCTAGTCAAGGCTTTAAGTCTTGAGTGTCTTGGACCACAGAGAGTCCTTGACACTCCTAGAAACTCTGAAATCTTCGGAGAGATTGAGAAACTTGATGTTGACTTCAAGGATGCAAGTCCAGCTCAAAAGGTGGACATACTTGCTAGGATTTTTGATTTATGTGTTATTATGGATGTGTTATAAATGAGCGATTGGATTGACTTTGAAATTTGGATGGATGATGTGTCTGTCCTTGGATATATGGATGATGAAGAACAAGAACTCAACTGGATGAGTTGGGATGGTCTTGAGTGTTATGATGACTTCTCAAGAACCAATGCAGTTGGTGACATTGCCAATACTGAAGATGAAGCTAGATACCTGCTCAAATGGTGTATGATTCAAGATTTCTTGAGCAAAGTGGACATCAGAGAGCAACTGCTCAATCATAAGTATGAATCAATCACAGTCACTTATGGTGATGGACTGTATAATCTGTTCAAGATTGAACTGTACATCAACAGTTCCAAATTGGACAAGTATGATGAGATTATTGGCGAAGTTATTCATATTCTAGAATAACTTCATTTATTTTTTTCCAAGAATTTATAACTATAGTTATATGATTTTTCAAGGTTTCTGATCCTAGGATTTGTCACGATTTGTCATATACCGAAAGGTTTATATACTATTACATTCAACATAATAACTGTAAGAACCACACTTGTGGTAACAAATTATATAGGTGATTTCAAATGATTGACAAAGAAACTGGTAAAGAAATGGACAAAGTATATGTCCTTGAAAATGTTGTCGAATGCAAAGAATGTGACTTCTGCGACAAGTGGGATTACTGCAAGTATGATGCTAGATGCAATGTAACTTTCCACGAAAGGTTCACAGATGACAACCAACACTTCTTACACCTTGAATTCCACTTCAATTCCATTTGGGGTGATGAAATCAACTTCAAAGAACTCCAAAGAATTGTTAGCAATGCAAGTCTGTGGGAAAGAAATCTCAATGTGATTCGTAAAACACTCAATGGAAACTGGGAAGTCAAATTGGATGATGACACTTCTTTCAGTTGCCATCACGAAATTGAAGACAAAGACAATTATTATTGGTGTAGTGACCACAGTAATACTGTAAATTTAGGCAAAATTGCGGAATGCTACAAGGACTGTTCACTCTGTAACAATTGCGAAGAGTGTGTCAAAATCAATGGCAGGGATGACCTACTCAAAGCATTAAGGAGAGATGGTCAAAATGATTAAACCATCCTTTTTTGAACTCTTCAGAAACCTTATCTGCTATGAATTCAGTTTTTGGGAATGGTAAAATTCCCTTCTTTTTTTTCCGACAATTTATAACGATGTTATATTTCCCTAGGTTTTCAAAAACGATTTCCCAAGATTTTCAGAGAAATCGACTGCGAATTTTGAGAGTTTTCGGCTAGGACTTCCCAAGAAAATCGATTCGGACTTCCCGAGATTTTCAGGGAAATCGATTTAGGATTTTGAAGCTTTTCGATTCTGTTTGATCAGGGCTAATCTCTTTGATGTTCACATCAAGAATGAATGTGTGGACTGTGAATGAGTGCCGAAAAATTTTGGGATTGTGTGGACTGACGTTAGTTGCAATCGCAGCTCAACTGGTGGAACTGATGATGACTGTTCCAGTTTTCGCAATTCCAGGACTTGTATGCTCTTTTTTTGATTCCTAAATATGATGGTTTCGGTAAACTGGAGCAGTTCCAACATATCAAATAATTGAATGGATGGATGATTAAAACAGTAGTTGATGGTGCAACTAACGTTTAAATTGAGTGACTATTCAAGGAAATGAATGCACCTATATAAAAAAAGTGTAAATGTTCCAGTAAATGTAGATGGAACTGCAAAAATAATTGATGGTTTGATGATGGTTGGTGTGGTATGGGAATCAGTCATCGGACTGGTGACTGTCCTTGTACTCTTTGAGAAGTCTTGCGATTGTATCACTATGTGATTCTGATGGACTTATTTTGCATTGCTTTAATTTATCCAACAGTTCATCATCCATATTGATGTTTATTGTCCTAACTGGTTCTTCTTCTTGTTGTTCATGTGTTTCTGCATTCTCTAACAGTTTTCTCATAGTTTTATTGACTGATAAACCATTACCAAATGCATCAAGTTCTTTTTTGACATTTAGTCTGATTTTTATGTTTTTCATAATGATATATTGTACTGCAAAGATATATAAATGCTTTGGCACTAGCCCCAAAAATTTTATCATAGTTTTACCAACATTTTACGAACTTTTTACCAAAAAATCGCTCCAGTTCGGTCGCGAAGTTTTACCGAACTTTTACGAACTTTTTACCGAACTTTTACGAACTTTTTACCAAGTTTTTACGAACTTTTTACGAGCTTTTTACACAGAATATGATCCTAGAACTTCTACTGCTACACAGTTTATGATCCTACACCCCCACCAAGAAGATCCTAATACCAGGGAGTATAGGATCTTGAGCTGCTTATACTACTAGATGTATAATGCTAGTTTATGGCTATAAGCATTATATGGATATTGACACTATAGGGATATTGACACTATAGGGCTATAAGCATTATATGGATATTGACACTATAGGGCTATAAGCATTATATGGATAGTGACACTATAGGGATAGTGACACTATAGGGCTATAAGCATTATATGGATAGTGACACTATAGGGATAGTGACACTATAGGGCTATAAGCATTATATGGATAGTGACACTATAGGGATAGTGACACTATAGGGCTATAAGCATTATATGGATAGTGACACTATAGGGATAGTGACACTATAGGGCTATAAGCATTA
>Ga0326512_10000120_pt1 | contig 63416 bp, 66 predicted proteins | sample 1_2617_0518_D_FD_203652 | JGI IMG/M metagenome (GOLD analysis project Ga0326512, IMG submission 203652) | Bovine rumen microbial communities from UC Davis, California, United States - 1_2617_0518 | ecosystem: Host-associated > Mammals > Digestive system > Stomach > Rumen | place: USA...
GATAAGCCGTATCAGCCTTTCCCAATGATGTCTGAACAGTGGAGGCAAGGTCGCTCTTTGGCACGCCGCCACTCGGCTTCTGATAAGCCGTATCAGCCTTTCCCAATGATGTCTGAACAGTGGAGGCTAATTGGGTCTTGGGAATGGCATCTACTGCATAGGTGCTGACCGTGTAATTGTCTGAACTGTCAGCCGTGACGTACACCAAGCTCTTTGCATAGACAAAGGAAAGGTTAAATTCCCCGCCAGTCGTAGCCCCGACGCCAAGGAAGGCACCGCCTCCAGATGGTATGAATACATATTTACTATGTTGTTGGGACAATTGTTCCCGAACGTGTTGTATAGCAAACTTGACAGCATCCGACTGCGGCCCAAGGATTGCATTGGCATCTACATCGCAAGTAATGAAGCTTTCCAAATCACTCACGGGCACGCCGCCACTCGGCTTCTGATACTTGGAATCGACATCAATCCGCAGCTGAGCGTCTGCAGCGAACACATAGGTATCAAAGATGTAACGCAACTTCCGGCCGTCAAGGTCGAAGACCCTGTTGTTGAGATCGAAAGCGGAAGCCACCTGGGTAAGCCACGCATTTATCTCATCAGTAGTAGCAATAGAGTAAATGGGGGCTGCACCTGTAGCTGTCCACACATAGACTCCATTTACGAGCTTGGAAAGATAGACCACCAAAGAAGAGGGGGTCGTGCTGGTATTCACGACAGCTGCATACCAACCCTTGTCAGGATGGGGATAGGCGGCATTCAGCTCCGCAACACTCTCAAAGATTCCCTTGTCTAAGCTCTTGATGGAACCTGCAACGACAACACCACCAACATGAAGGTCGTTATGTACGTGCAGGTCTGAGAAGGTCGTGGTCTCGCGCGCCGATTCATCAATGACAACATCGGCAATCTCCCACACCTGGGCGTACTTGTTCCACCTGTGTTTTGTATTCTCAGGCGTTGCAGGATAAGGACTACTTGTCAGGTAAAAGTAATCGCCCTCATTACCACCATTCGGATAGTCGGCCCATACCTCACTGATGGTTGCGTAATTCTTAGGAAGTCTATGAATATCCATTGCTTATATATTGTTTCTGTTTATGCCTGTCCTGTGGGTTGCGCCTGTGCAGCAACAGATGCCACACCTGCCAACTCTGCTGCCACAGCCTCCAGCTTCTTAGCCTGCTCCAAATCTCCGATAGAGACAGCGACAAGCCTACCAGCCTCATAGACCACGGCGCGATGCAACAGAGGCGGTAAGTCGATAACCTCCACCTGTGCCGCGCTCCCTGGTACTTCAACACGTTCGATGGTCGGAACCGGGATATACCGAGCCATCTTGATATATACGCCCTCCCCCTGAGTGCAGGAGTAAAACTCCAGCACCGTGCCGATGGGCTGCTTCACAATGGCCACCACGGGCTTCTGTGGGCATCCTCGGACACCAGGGAAACGGCTCTTTTGCATCGCATAGCGAGGGTCGCTGTCCGTGATAGGTTGTGTGACAGCCATCGACCAATCGCTCATCTGGAATACCAGCAGCCTCAGAAAATCATCAGGAAGAAGGATGTGACCGCTGCCATAACCCCTATGCATATCCCAGCCTACGGAGTCGCCAAAGGCCCTACCCTGCCCAAGCATCTCCAATGGGGATGATTCCAGAACAATACGTGCCGCATCAGTTAACTTGCTGCGGATAATCTCGTCCAACGTCAACGTATCAACGTCGCCAAGACCACTCAGCGCTGTGCTGCTCGTGTTCTGATCCAGCGCCACCTTAACCTCGGTGATGAGTTCTGAGACCGTGTATTCCATAATAGTTCTATTCTTTCCAGGTAACCTTCACGTTAAGGCTGTTGGCCACTTCTTCAATGGCAGAGCGTGTGCGCAGTCTTGTGCGGCTCACCCCATAGTGCTCTGCAAAATAATCCTTAGCGTCCTCGTTATTGTCGAACTCCACCTCCTGAGGGAGGTGTTCGCCACCTGCTTCTGCAGTAGTTGATGCAGAGGCGTCCTCAGCAGGTTCTTCTACTACAGGCGGAACAACTTCGGGGGGCGTTGAAACAGGAGTAACAACAGGAGTTGCAGGAGCTGGCTTTTGCACAGCCATGCGAGGGTGTTCTCCTGCTATAGTCTGCTGCATCTCCAAACGAATAAAACCGTTCTTGAACTCCTTGCTGTTCTCGAGGACGAACTGCGTCACGGGGTCTTTGGTTACGAAATATGCTGGCAGAGCGCCGCTTGGCGAAGCCGTACCACCGGTGAACGACACTCGTACCGACACGGTGCCCGCTTTCACATCGCCATGCCATTCTGACAGGCCGTGTATTGCATAGGTCTTAATTGTCATAATAAATATGTTTTTGGCGTTTAATTGAACAGGGGACGGACGGCTTAGGCTGCTGTCCGTCCCCTCTGAATCATCTCGTGGATGGCCGTTGGTTTACTGAGCCGAGATAGGCCCGTAGTACTTCGTCCACTTCGAACCGCTGGCGGCCGAGGAGTTGTAGGTGTAGGCATCGCCTGCCTCAACAGCTATCGTGGTGCTGCCGTCTGTGATGGTCAGCGCCTTGGCGAACACGTAGGTCACATTTTCAAGGTCGCCGCCTGTGGGAGCCGAGGAGCTGCCCCAAAGACGGAACTCCTGAGCGTTGGGTGCGGTGGTGTCGTCATCGTCGTCGCCGCCGTCGATCCAAATGTGGCAACCGCCCTTCAGACCGAGGGCATCGCTCACAAGGATGCCGTCGCGTGTAGCCTCTTCGCCCTCGACGTCCTCGGTGTAGCTCGACTCGCCCTTGCGAACATAGTGGACGAGGCGGTTCTCGCCAATGAGAATACCGCTGTTCTCGTAGCCGCACTCATTCAGGCCGGGCTCGATGGCAATCTGGATGTCACCAAACAGGCAGTGGAACTTGGTGACCTCCCAGCCAAGGGTGTCGTTCTTATAGGGTGACAGGATGACCTCGGGGTGACCCGTCCAGTCGATGAGCTGTAGATTCAGGCCCAGGTTGTCGCCACACAGAAACAGACCACTCTTGGGCTTGTCGGCACCACCGTAGTACAGCTTAACGAGGGCAATGAGGTCTTCGGCCGTCCACTTGCCTTTGTGTTTGAGCTCGCGCTTCACCTGCCAGCGCACACCGTTGGTGGCATAGTCCCACTGGTCGTCGCCCATGCTGGAACGGACAAGCATCTTGTGCTGCTGGGAGTCGATGAGGGTACGGTTGCCCTGAGCCTTGAACTCACGGAGCTGGACCTCGGCCTTGATGGCTTCCTCGTAGGGAATCTCCATGTTCTGGTCTGCGAGATACTTCGACACGATGTTGGTCATGCCGCGCTTCTGCAGATACAGATCATCGGGGACGGGGATGACGGTGTTGGGATCCACCCACTTCTGAGTCTCGTAGAGACGGTTGGCCATGCGAACCATCTTGGTGCCAGCAGCAATGACATTGGTGTTGTTGTAGTCCCATGCCGAACTGTCGGTGCTCTGTGTGGTGGGGAGAGAGCCGTACTGGTCTGTGGCAGCTTGCTTGATACCGTTCTGGGCAACGCAGGTGATAACGCCCGCGGCACTCACACTGAGAACGAAGAGCTGCAGGGGACGGCGGTTCTTCACGTTGCCTGTGCCGGTCACGTAGTCATAGCCCTTCACACCTTTCACCTTCAGGGTGTCGTAGGCGCGAACCTTGCCCTTGTCGGCATTGACGAGCGTGATTTCACCTGTGGCGTTGTTGACAGACGCAACAGTGACCATCGGTGTACTCTGGTCGATAGCGTAGTGCTTCACTTCCATGCTCTTCACGTTGACGCGCTTGGCTTTCAGCATGAGCTGCATGAAAGCGTTTCTATCGCTCTCAAACAGGAATATTCTCTTGTCCACTTCGGGTAGGACAAGTTCACCCATGCCGCCGGTGGCGTTCTGTACGCCGCTGACAGTGGTGGGAGCACCGCCCATTTGGGTTTGCAGTCCGGCAGAGCCTGCTGCGGTGGTGGGAACCGTGCTTGTGGGGGTGCTTGCGCTCCCAGAGTTCTGTGTCTGGGTAGGAGTTACTTGCTCACTCATTTCTTCTTGATTTAACAGGTTAATACTTGATTTCTATCCTATAGCTTTTTGGACAAAGCTTGTATTGCCAACAGCTTTGCTCGCCTCCATCAGTCCGCTCACTGTGGTAGGAGCGCAACCTATTTGAGTCTGCAAGCCTGCTGTTCCTTTGGCAGGTGTGTAATCTCGGGGCTCAGGCAATGTCACTTTTATACTCATGGAATACTTAGCCTGCGGCCGCTGCGTAGTCAAAAATGTTAAGTCGCTTCTTCGGCGGAGCGGCGCTGCCGTTGGAACCAGCAAGAGAAGGCGCACCGTCACCGGATTTCGCCTTTCTAAGCTTCTCTTCTACTTTGGTGTTTTTACCTTGAACAAGGCCCTCGTGATTAGCAGTAGCAACGTCTTCATCATGATTGATGGCTTTCAGGGCCATTTCAAGACTTTCGCGGGTGAACTTGCCTACAATGCCGTCATTGGCAATTCCAATTAACAAGGCAAGGGCTGCGTCAAGCTGCTCCTCGCTGACATTACCCTCTGCCTTGATGGCATCCATGAGAGCATTACTCTCCTGAAGGTTCTGCTCATAGAGCTCGTCCAACTCCTTTGCCTTGGCCGTACGCTCAAGAAATTCCTTGTTGGCTTCCGTGATAGCATCCAGCTTCTCAGGATCCTCGAGAGCCTCACGCCCCCATCGGCGCACAAACTCTACAACAGGATCTCCACCTTCAAGCCATTTCGAGAGAAATGCGGCACTACGCGGGTCGGCTGAGAACATGTCAGAAAGCGATTTCTCGCGATCCTGGTACTCCTTCATTTTGGCGTCACTGGCATCATAATCTTCACCAATTTGCGAGAATAGCGCCTCATCGTCAGCAAATTCCTTGTCAGGGTAACGCTCCTGAAGACGCGACAAAAGCATTTCGCGCCCAGTCTTAACAGGCTTATTGTCAGTAGCTTCCATTATTTGTTTCACTTTGAATGTTGATTAACGCTACAAAAATAGGCTTCTTTTCATCTCTCTGAATTTTATCTTTATCGCGACATTTGATAATTTTGCACAAACTTACCCAACAAAAGATGAAGCACACCGGCTGCCGTTTTGAATACGAAGAAGAGCGTGGCAAGGAGTTGCTGCGAACCTTCAAAACGTTAATAGGCCAATCGTCAGAGATTGACCTTGGAAATATTTACAAGCAACTTGTACTGCAACCGTCGTCGCGATTCTGGGTCTCGGGAGAGCGCGCTGCGATTGTCATATCTGATATTGTCAGAGGAAAAGATACGCTGCGGAGCATGAAACGAAAAAAGAGGGAGATGTATGAGGAAATTTTCAGGAGGTTTGAGGCCCTGCGTAAGAGGATGCCCGAGAAAACAATCCAAGAACTTGCTTTTATAATTGTATATCAGGGAGCGCCACAATTCTTTATGGAGCCGGAAACGGCGCGAATGTATGTACAAAACGCTAAAAGGAAACGCCTGGAAGAAACAAAACAAAGACTCAACCACTGTTTCTGGATGCCACGAAAATGATGACAAAGGAAGTCGATAACATCATCAAGGAGAACGATCGACGCAACGTCGCCATCAGAGCCAAATTCAACCCCATCACTGGGGAGGGCTCTATCGGCGAGCGCGTCAAGCTGGAAATCCCAGATTCCCCTATTCACGTGCAGTACATCCCCAAGAGGATGATGCGCGTGCCGCTGGTAAAACAGCTGATTGCTGCTGGATCCATTGAACAGTTCCTAAAGGATATTGGCGCTGAGCTAACAGACGAGAACAAGCAGAAGGTCATTGAGCAGTTTGTACGACTGCGAACAAAGTATGATTTTGCTTTCTGGGCAGCATTATTCATATATGTTCTTTCAAAGATTCCAGGAGAAGGAGAAATCCTTTTTCGACTGAATCGTGCACAAAGAAAACTGGTCTCAAAGCTTGAAGAAATGAGGTTGGCTGGGAAGCCAATCAGAATCATTCTGCTGAAAACTCGTCAGTGGGGCGGCTCCACATGCATACAACTGTACATGGCATGGCTACAGCTTGTTCATAAGACTGGATTAAACTCTGTTATTGTATCACAGCGAAAAAAGACATCGTTTGCCATCAAGGCAATGTATGATAGAGCCTTAGAGCACTATCCTCTTGATATGTTATACAAACTTGGAGAGGAATATAATAAGAATGAGAAGACAATGGTGAATGTCGGACTCTCAGGCGACTATAAGAAAATACCACAGCGTGATTGCACTATCACTATTGCATCCTATGAGGCACCTGACGCTATACGAGGCGACGCTTATTCATTAGCCCACTTCTCCGAAGTCGGTTTGTGGGATGCCACCGAAAAGAAAACGCCAGAAAAGATTGTACGCTCAGCGTGCCAAGGCATTCTATACAAGCCCTACACAATGATTGTATACGAATCAACCGCCAATGGCACAGGAAACTTCTTTCATAAAGAATATCTTGCGGCGAAGGATGGTAATTCGCAATTTGAGGCTTTGTTCATTCCGTGGATGGATGTTGAATGGGACTCAATGGAGTTTGAAAGCGAAGAGGAAAAAATTGAGTTTGCAAAAAAGCTATACAACAACAGAAATAACCAGGTAGTAAAATCTAATCGCGAAGAGCCGGGCTCCTATCTCTGGTATCTATGGGAACATGGTGCAACTCTTGAAGGTATTAACTGGTATATTCTTGAAAGATCTAAATGTGAGAGTCATGCTGACATGGCATCCGAAATTCCATCAAATGATGTCGAAGCGTTTGCATTCTCTGGAAGACATGTATTCTCTAATGAAGACGTTAAGAAGTTCCGTCACGACTGCAAACCGCCAAAGTGGATAGGCGAAATATATGGGCGCGCTGATGATGGTGAGGATGCCTTAAAGAACGTGCGCTTCCGAAAGGAGGAGAACGGACGCTTCTACATGTGGCAGGACGTGGAAAAAGACGACGAAGAAACTGTGTTGAACAGATACCTCGTCATCGTTGATGTCTGCAAGGGACACACCAAGAACGCCGACTTCGCAGACATCCTCGTTATAGACCGTCTCTACATGATAGACGGAGAGCCGCCTACGGTAGTAGCAGAATGGCATGGCCATATCGACATGGATAAACTGGCATGGAAAGCGGCACAGGTGGCCACATACTACAACAACGCGCTCCTCGTCATCGAGTCCAACACCCTTGAAACAAATAATACCAAGGGCGAAGCTGAATACATCCTGACACTCATCCACGATGCCTACGGCGACAACCTCTACGCACGCAAGCAGAGCGCAGAGGACATCAAGGAAGGTGTGCCGCGCAAGTTCGGCTTCCATACGAATAAAGTCACCAAACCAGCTATTATACTCAACCTTAAAACAATCGTTCGAGAACATCTCTATATAGAACGAGAAGAGAAATGCTTGGATGAATACCTCACATACATTGAAACAGAGAAAAACGGCTATGAAGCAATGGAGGGCTATCATGACGACCGCCTCATGACACGAGCCATCGGTATGCAGGTATGCTATCATGAAATGGAGATGCCGCGAATAGTCAAGCGTCACGCCATAGTAGCACCCAAGAAGAAAGCCATATCTGCCGCCACGATATAACCAACAGAGGGGCGGCCGACTTTGGCACGCCCCTCTGTCGTGTGGCACACAGTACGATTCCGTCATGCGGCTCCCCTTATGGCACCATATAGCTGGTTCGCAGCCTCCATATTCGTACCCTGCTGTACCTGCTGCTGCAGCTCAGGCGACAGGCCCTGCGGAACCTCGCCGTTCTGCAGCTGCTCCTTCTGGCTCCTGATGCTTTGGAGGAGTTTGTCTCCAAATGGGAATTTGCCATTTTCAAGCAGCTGCTCCAAAGAGATTTGGCCCGCCTCCCATATCCTAAGAAGGAACTCATTAGCATACTCTCGGTAGGTATTGGTGGAGGTGCTCTCAGTAATACTGATGTCACACTCCATATCAAGGACACGCTTCGCGTCTGCGTCCTTCGATTTTCCATCCTTGCCAACAATATTAACGACACGCTTCGCATCGTAGTACTGCTGGATATTCTTGACATCCTTGTAAGCACTATCGACAACAAAGTCTGAGAAGCTTTCAAAAATGTCAAGCAGCGAGGTGGCTGCATTCTGCGCCATAATCTGGGCGTGGCTGCCGCTCTCGCCTGAATAGCTGGACTTACCTTGCAATGCAGGATTGACACCGCTGATGTCCTCAAAGAACTTCAGTTGCACCTGCAGCAGCTCATTGATGCCGATATTTGTAGAGTTGTTGGCAACCTGCTGTGGAATGGGGATATTGGGCTTAGCCTTGTACACGATGACACCGTTGAAGCGAGACCACTCCTCGGCAATCTCTTCAATGCTCATACTACTGCCCTCCAGCACCTGCTCAGGAATCATAAGAAGACCCTTCGCGCTGGCTCGCATAATCCAGTCGTAAAGCGTGATAAGGCGGTTGGTGTAACGCTGCTGGTCGATGACATCAGCCACAAAGCTGTGTATCTCACCGTCGATATAGGGATATGCCTTGAACACATACGGATGGCCCTTGTGGGCATAAGGTGTCTCACCCTCATCCAGAATATCACCAAAGGGTGTCAGATAGTAGTAGTACCAATACTCATCCATGAACCATTCGGCCTTGATCATAGGTATGTCATCCGCTTCCATTCCTGCTTCAAGACCGCGTTTCAGACGCGAGGCATTAACATCTGCCACCATAGCATCGTAGTCTTCTGTATCTATCTTGAACACATCACCACTATTGTAGTCATGGCAGCGGTAGCGCGGCTTACTCTCCTTGCGCCATATCTCAACGACACGGCATCGTGTTGGGTCTGACGTAAGCAAGAAATCGAGGTCGCTTTGGCGGCTGTTATATCCGAAACGCTCATATTGGTAGCTCAAAGCATGGCGATTATGTGAAGCAGCGTAGATGTCACGCAAACGGGCATAGTCGTTAGGATTATGGGCGAACATCTCACAAACCTTATCGAAGCTGACATCGTGAATCTCACCGACAAATGAGCAATCCCAGCCACGGAAGTCACGCATATTGGAATCTATGATGAAGTTGTTAGGCTGAACATAGTCCGTCCAGCAGTCGAGCCGGTCATTACGCCAGCCATACCACTTACGGTTCACTACAAAGCCGCCGATTAAAAACTCTTCCATAGAACGGGCGTACACCTCTGCCATGCGATTGAGCTGCATATTGTATTGCAACAGCGTGCTCAGCGATTCGCCAAGCGCCTGCTCGTCGCGGTCGCGCGCGGTACATACAGGCTCCTTATTCTGTCCGCGGTATTCACCAAGAACCTTTTTCACCAACCTACGAATAAGGTTATTCTTCAAAGGAACATTGCCCTGGCTCTTGATATACTCCTCCTCGGTTGTGCTTCTTCCGTCAACTTGGATGATGTCACCCCATTGGTCGCCGTAGGTGTAACGTTTGTTACGTTCTCTGTCCTTGCGGAACTGCGACATATTATTCCAGTATAGCTGGCCCTCCATCAGGACATCAAAGGCCCTGCTGTTACCAAACTTTTTCGCCTCCTTTACCGTGTCCATCTCGCCTATCGGATGGACCTTCTTCATGGATAATAATCTCTCTGCCATAATCAGGAAATTTTTGGTGGCAAATATACAGCCACCTCCCCATTTCCCGTTTTTATCTTTATCATATCATTATACCCTACAGAAATAAGGTCAAGACCTTAAGGCGATAAGGGCAAGTCCTTAAGGCGATAAGGTCAAGACCTTCAAATAGCACCACACTTTTATGTTCTTCGGCATAAAAGGTACATTTTTCCGCGAAATTACTTGCGCACAATAAATATTACCCATACCTTTGCAGCGTTCAAATCTAATAGCGGTACGAACTACCGCCGCCACAAGCGGCTATTTTTGTGCCTACTACTTAACGAATAGTCAACCCAATTTGACTGCACAAGTGTCGGGTAGCGGTAACGCCCCGGAGGATTCGCTATTAGTTCCTGAACAGCACTTGCGCAGTTTTTTATTGTTCAAAACTAATAGACAAATGAGAACAAGTCAAAGCACAGCCGTCCAAGAGGGCGCAGTCGGGGCAAACGTCAACCTCGCCATCGGTCAGGATCTCCAGCATGGAGCCCTAACCACTATCGACATCGAAGGCAAACGCCGCTACGCACTCATCTTCGATGAATGCTGCAACGCCGAATACATGGAATGGTACCGCGACGCACTCATCGATGTACTCCAGAACCTCAGCACCTCAGACGATGTGCTGCACGATGTGAGCTCCACCAGCGTTTACTATGCCCTTGACCTCGTAAAATTCTTTAATACCATCCCGTCATGAATACCGACATTCAGATCTTCAACCATCCCGAGTTTGGGACGGTACGAACAGCCGGGACACCTGAGCAGCCACTGTTCTGCCTCGTCGATGCGTGCAAGGCTTTAGACCTAAGAGCAAATCATGTTCGGTCACGACTTGACGATGGGGTCGTTTCAACCGACCCCATCCCAGATAACCTCGGTCGCATACAGCGGGTTAACTTCATCACCGAAGACGGTCTTTACGATGTCATCCTTGACAGCCGCAAGCCCTCGGCCAAGAAGTTCCGCAAGTGGGTCACCTCAGAAGTCCTCCCTTCCATCCGCAAGAGTGGCGGCTACATGGTGGACGCGCCCCAGCTGTCAGATGCAGAGATCATGGCTCGCGCCCTCGCCATCGCACAGGACACACTATCTCGCCGAGAGCAGCGCATCAACCAGCTCGAAGCAGAGACCGCAGCGCAGGCGCAGCTCATAGAGCAGAAGGATGAGACCCTCGCCCATCAGCAGCAGGAGCTCACAGCAGCAGCCCCCAAGGTCAGCTACTACGACCAGACCCTACAATCCGTCAACAGCCTCACCACTACGCAGGTCGCCAAGAGCCTCGGCATGAACGTGGGAGAACTCACCGAGAAGCTGAAGGCAGCAGGCATCATCTACCGCCAGTCAGGACAATGGCTACTGCACGCCCCCTACTCCGGCTGGCTCCTGCACACCACGCGAACCTCCACCTACACCCGGTCGGACGGCACCGTGTCCACCAACATCTACACCGTTTGGACGGAGAAAGGCCGACGCTTCATCACAGAGCTCAAAGCCACCAACTTCAACGTCAAGCAAGCCATACAGAATTTGAAAACTCAAAAAGACCAGGCTGTAGCCTGAGAAAGGAAATCTGCATTCGTTAAATAGTATCTCACCACAAAAATTAAGTAGTACCACCCACATTCATCTCACCTACATTTTATGAGAGACGTGCCCCGTACACGTGGAGAGGGGCGGCAGGAATACGCCTGCCGCCCCATTATTTTCACGCACCATGCTCCATCGCCGTTTCTCACAGGTGAGAAAACCGAAAAGAGCAAGGTCTTAATCGCTCGCCCCCGGTAGGGAAATGCCCAACTGCTCAAAGGCCTTGCGCCTCTCGCCGCGGACCACATCCATAGCCTCGTCGGTAGTCATACTGGAACCGAGCACGTTCTTCTTTGTCGCCGTGATATGGCGCTGCCATCTGTCGATGTCCTTGTACGCCTGCTTGTCGCCAGCAGCCTTAGCCTTGCGCTTGGCAATGTTAAGGTATGTGTCTTCAAGAATATCGTCATCCGTGCGCTGCCGTTCGTAGATCTCCTTATAGTCCATGGTGCCGTCAAAGTCTTTGGAAGCGCGCTGGCCGCTATCCTCTGCAGCATGAATCTCATCAACCATTGTACGGATGACACCCGTACGCATATCCTTCAACAGCTTCTTCGTATCTTCATCGCTAACGGACTTGATGGCCTTGTCGTACTCCTCAATCTCGTCGGCATACTTCTGGAAGATTTGGTACTGCAGGTATTCAGGCGAATGGTAGAGGAAGTCGATACGCTCTGCATAGCCGAAGATATCATCCTTGGCGGCTTTCTCATATTCCTTTGCCAGCTTGCCTATTTCCTCGGCTTCGGCCTTATACTTATAGTAGTCATTAAGCAGCTTGCGTGCCTCTGTGCGATCATCGCCTGTCTTGATGACACGGCTTGCAATAAGCATATTGCGCCAGTCGAAGTCACGATCACCCAAAGCAGTCTCGCCCATCTTCTTCAACTTGTCCACCGTATTGAAGTAGCCGCCGAAGTAGCCATTCAGCAGATACTCCACCTGTGCCGGGTTGATGTCAACTGCACCACTCTTGAAGTCATCGCCGCCTGTAGCCTCGTTCAGCCACTTGGTGATACCCACAAGTGTCTTGTCGGTATTGGAGTAGGCCTTTGTCCATTCGGGGTCTGTCTCGTTCCAGGGCGTTTCCTTATAGAGGGGAAGGCCCGTCCATGTCTCGTTTTGAGAGGCCTCCACCACGGGTTTTGCCAAGCTCGGTATAAACGCATTCATACCGCCACCACCTTCCATGAAGTCAATAGGCAGAATCTGGCTGAGCTGCCCCAGCGTCTGCGCAGCAAGCTCGCCGTCGCTGTAGCGCTCCTTGCCGCTGATAACACCCGTTGCCAACTCGCCCAAGCCATAGATGGCACGGAACTCAATAGGCAGCGGAATGGTGATCCAATTATTATTGAACGGATTCCAGATGCAGATATTGCTCCGGCGCAGATACTCGGGCAGATTGTAGTAGGCATTCTTGTCATCGTCATCGTCGTCGCCAAAAGCAGACTGAATGAGACTGTTGAGAATGGGAATAAACGCACCCATTGCAAACTGAGTGGCAAAGAAGCCTGCAAACTTACCCTTATTGCGCTTGGCAGCACGGGCAATATTCGTCAGACCCTGCACGCCAGCGTTCCAGAAGACATACAGCGCACGACCGAGGCCGCTCACATAGGAACCGAACTTACCGAGGCCCGTCTGCCCTGTTGCATTCACCATCTTGCCGCCACTACCCTTCTTGTTGAAGTTCACGCTGACCTCCTTAGCGTCATGGATGCTGCGCTCCGTGCTGCGCCCCATCTCCTTCGATGTGAGGAAGGCTGCGAAGCGGGCGCTGTTCTCAACGCCCTTGTTCACCAAGTCAAAGGCCGCTGCAATGGCCATCAGCTTCTTGCGTGCTGGGCTGTTCTGCTTCTTGATTTCATCGGCGACTTCGTTCTTGTAGGATTCTATATCGCGGATATTCGTGAAGCCTGTTTCGCCGCCATTATGCATGAACTCGCTAAAGGCCGCCTCCAGCGGCTTGGAGGTGTCAAGGGTGCCATCGCGCCACTTCTTCATGAGGCTCGTCATTACAACGGGATTCACCTTGGCGACGTTCTTGTGGAAAGCCAGTGCGTAACGCGGATTCTCCTTCACCCATGACATCGTTGTAGAGTAGATAAGGTCGCGCAGATAGTTGGACACCACAAACTCGGGATTCGCCGTCGTATAGACGTTGCTGATGAAACGGTTGACCTTGTTGGCTCCTTCGAGGATGTTGCCTACAGCGCCCTCAGCTTGCACATCGGGATTGGTGATACCGTTCAACGCCTGAGCTACACGCGGATTGCCGTTGACCGTGATAACGTACAAGTTGCCGTTGCGCTTCACAATCACTTGGTGCTCGCTGAGGTTATTCATGACCACCTTGTAGGGAATCGTAGTAGCATCCTTTCCATGCTTGTATTTATCAGGATTCTCGGCCGCGAGCTGCTTCATGTGTTCCTCGAACTCCTCAACCTTGCGGGAAATAGTGGCAGGGCTATCGTTCTTGTCGAATACTGGGAAGACAGGCTCCCACTCATCCGTGACATCATTATGCTGGAACCACATACTATTGACGCTGAAAAGGTCGCTCGGGTGGACCATTACGAAGTTGAGGAAACGTTGCTTCATGTCGTTCCTATTGGCCTGCCGGATGCCGTCATCAGCCATCATCGCAATGGTTGCAATCGGGTCATCAGCCTTGCTGCTTCGACCCTCTGCATGTTTCATGATGCTGCCGAAACGAGTATTGCTGTTACCAAAATAACCATAGACCTCATCGCTGGTCGTTTCATCCCAGCCTCGAAGTGGGATATAGTACTCAAACATATTCAACAGCTGATCATAGGAGCTACGACTGATGATATCGCCTTGAAGCTGCTTGCGAAGCGTCTCATTAGTCGCACGGCGTACAGCCTTCCACAGATCTGAGGTATCATGTACGCCCTCATAGGCGGCTACCATCTCGCGTGCCTTGGCCTCGGCATCTGCGACCGCGCTCTCACCCGTCAGGGCTGTCAAGCCTGCGTAGTCCTTCTGTTGCGCATCAGCAAGGCGCTTGGCATATCCTTTCGTTGCCTCGTAGTTGCGCTTACCCGTCAGCTCTTTGCGCTCCTCGTCTGTAAGCACTTTGCGCTGGAGCTGGCGGTCTAACTTGGCGACAATCTCATCCGTTTCCCTCTTGGCATCGCGCTCAGCAAAGACCCTGTTGCGCTCCAGACCATGTTTAGCCATCATGTAGTCCGTGAGCTGCTGGCGATCCTCATCTGTCTTGGCGAGTTTACCAACCTCCTCCAACAGAGGATCCATAAATTTCACCTTGAACTCATGCTGCTGCGCAAGGTTGCGGCTACTCATACTATTCTCTGCGATATAGGCATTCTGGCTGGCGGGCACATCTTCAATCTTCGCACCTTTTCCGAGAATAGCCTCATAAGCCTTGCGCAGCCCCAACATGGAATCCTGCACGGCCTCCTTGAACTGATAGCTGCCACTGGCAACCATTCGCTCATATTCATCTCGTGCAACCTTCTTGTCACGCGTAGTAAATGGCACGTAAGATTCCGATGCCGACCCACCATCTCCATACGTCACAATCTGCTCATCGCGTCGGCGGTCTTCCGTCTCTTCTGCAAGGCTTGCACGGCGCTCCTCGGCACTCATGCCAGCACGGCGTTGCGCGTTCCTGGCCTCCACCTCGCCTGCAATACGCTGGTAGTATTCAAAAGCCTTCTCATGAGACATATTCTCATTCTCCAGCATCTCAAACAAGTGCTCGAAGTTGAGCTTCTTCAACTTCAGGCGGGCCTCTTCTGCATTAAGGTACGCGCGGGCATCCTCTTCGCTCTTACCAAGCAGTCCGGCAATGATAGCAACCTCCTCATCATGTTGTTTATTATACTGCACCTTGGCCAATAGTTCCTCGACATTGGCAAGATCTGAACGCACCTCGCGGATGAATGTGTCACGCACTTCTATATCATCAAGGATGCTTCGGATGTTACCACCACGGGCAAAGCCCTCCTTTCCCTGAATGACGTGCTGCAGTTCATGTATGAGAACCGACGCGAGGTCGCTGGAACCATCATTGTTGAGATATATGTCGATGCTCGTTATCTCGTTAGGATGTGAAGCAACATAAGCCCAATTATCGTATTTCTCCTTGGAACGTGCGATAGCATCATCCATCCAATTCCTTGTATCTTCGAGCAATTCTGCATCGCCTTGCTCCTCAATCTTCTTAAGATACTTTTCCTTCTTCGCTTCAAGATGAGCTCTGTAGTCTTCGTAGGTCGGGTAATTCTCAATATTACCTTTCGCACGCTCGTAGATGCCACCATCCTTAATCCTCTTGATGCCGGTGCTACCTTTGACGCGGGAAAGAGGATTCTCACCAACCTCTACATTTATATCCTTCAAATCAGGATATGCCGCAAACAACTCTGGTGCATCCACGATGTCACCCAGCTTCGTCTCGCCCGTATAGTAAGGACTCAATGTGAGCTTCAAGTCGGGTATCTCATACCGCCACTTGCCATCCTTGCCGCGCTCCCAGCCGGTAGCCAGCTTGATAGCCTTGGCATCTTTGCCGCCACTCTCCATCTGCTTCGCAGTGGCAAGACCCTTGGTGCGCGTCACCACACCTTCTGCCCTGTCAGCCTCAGCAGCACCGCGCTCGCCGACAAACTGGAAGCGAATATCATTGGCTCCTGCATCAAAGCGCTCAGACAACGGGATCAGCTTGCCGTCATCATCGTAGGTCTCTGTATCGGCGCTCTTGATCTGTTCGGGATAAAATGCAATGTATTCCTCATTGTCATTGTTAACGCCGTCATAGCCACGCTGGATAAGGTACTCCCGTGCCTTTACGCCTGCATTATCCTGTCCCTGGAACTTCCGCAATGCGCCAAGGGCAACGCCGAAGGGGGCGGGATTCTTGATGTTCAGGTAGAATGGACGCACATTGTCCCCATATCCACGGGCATCATCGCGCCTCGGCGAGAAGAACATTCCCTGAATATCCATGTTCGCGCGTCCCTTTGTGCGGTCAAATACGGTGAAATCCTCTGTGGTGCCATGCCACACGACCAACGGAGCTCCGTTCTCATCAACCACTTTCGTCTGTGGCATAGCTTTCTTTACTGCCTCATCCACCATGCGGCGAGCCGCCACCTTGTCACCCTTCTCAATGGCTTCCCTGTATGCTTTGTCGCTCTTCTTCTCACCGCCAGGCTTGAACCCTCTCAGCAGGTCGTTCAGCGCCATATCGGCGAAGTCGTCAAGTGACAGCTTCTCCAAACCCTTCACCTTACCGGCAAACAGGTCACGCGCCATGCGCCAGAAGCGGTTCAGCAGCTCGCGTATCGTGGCGAACACGCGACCCACCATAGCCTTCTCGAAGATGCCGTCGGCCTTCTTCATCTCCTCGCGCATCTCCTTATTCAGGCGCTCACGGCCACGCTTACCGCTGTAGTGGTTGAAGACCTCCTCCATCAGCTCGTCCTCATCCGTTATGTCGGGATAGAGGCTCTTCACATAGTTCAGCGTAGCCTCCTCATCATGCAGCAGGTCTTTCAGCCGTTGCCATGCCTGCGGGTTCGCGTTCCGCAGTGCAGGCACCCACAGATGGCCATACTCATGTATCGGCGTATCAGCCTTGGCAATACGCGGGTCAATATATATCGTGCCGTTCAGCACAAAGCCGTAGGCCTGCCCATTAGGTGTGCGGAAGAACTTGGCCTTATCCCCATTCGCCATATCAAGCACCTGCTGACCAGCTTCCGTGTCCGTACTCACTTTAATACCGACGCCACGCAGCACATCGGCAAGACCATCCACCATCGCCTTCTCAGCCTTGGTAGGTCTGCCAACACGCGCGCCAGCCCTTGTAAACATCGGCTGACCCTGCAGCACGCTCTCCTTCATCTCAGGAGTCACGTCAACAGCCCACATCTTGCGGCCAGCTTCCTCCACATTAGGCAGCTCCACTTCGCCGACCTTCACGCCCCACTTCTTCCCATACTTGTTCATGAAGCGAGGCAGCATCTCATCGTAGAAGCCCTTCATGCCTTCGCCACCGATGCGAAGGTTCTCACCTTCTACCAGATCACCATTCTCCAAACCCATCAGCCTTACAGCCATATCCTTACCTACAAGTTCAGACAGGTTCTTTCCTTTGGCATCATTGATAGTAGAGTCAATGACCCTTCCTTCTTCGTCAACAACAAAGTTCTCAATATTATTGCCGCTAAAGACAAAACGTCTTCCTTTGATATTTGGGTTATCTTCCCTCTCTACTGAGTTAAATGCTTTTGAAAGACTATATCTCTCCGCCTGCTGCTCACCCTTCGTCCACGCCACCTTGTCGTAGCCGTTCTCGGCTGCGTATCTCAGCATACGCTTCATCGCCAGCTCATGCCAGTTCTTCTCAAAGGGGGCATCGGGAATCTTATCGTAAGAATATCCATTGGCCTCTTCGTATTCGCTTAATGCTGCGTTAGCCGTGTCTATATCAGACTGCAAAGAATTAAATTTGTCGGTTTCTTCTTTACTCCATTCTTTCTGGATGTAGTCATCACCATACTTTTCCCTCAACGTCTTTGCAAAAGCGGCTTTCGCTTCAAGTGCCTTTGTCCTATCGGCATTAAGCTTTTCAACTTCTTTGCCTTTATACCCTTTCTCTCTACCCTCTTGGTGTCTCTTGCTCTGTATCTCGTCGATAACCAGCACGCGCTCATTGGGACGGCTCTCATTGTCAGCAATCATCTTGCGGAAGATGTCATACACGCGCTTCGCACGCTCCTCGCCAAGGTCTGTAGCCATGCCCTCCTCATAGAAGTCAAGCTCGCTCTTATCGCTCCCATGGTATAACCAGTTGGCAAAGTGGTAGCGTGCCACATCCTCATCCGTCATGCGGTCAAAGGCACGTGTGTTCTGATACTTCTTCTCCAAAGCATCAAGAATATGGCGGCTTGCCATCTCGCTATCTTCCTTTGTCCTCGTCTCGCCGAAGCGAACCCACGCCACGGCCCTACCCTCTCCAGCATCGCCGAAGTGAACACTATCGTCTTCATTCCATGGCTCTACACTCGGCACCACCAAGGCAATCTCGCGCTTGTTGTCAAGACCTTCGGTGGTATAGTTTAGGCGGGTGCTGTCAATAACCTTTTCAGCGCCGCCATCATACTCCACATCAAAGGCTCTTGCAATTTCCTCTGGCGATACATATTCATCGGGACGGATGAAGCCCATAGAGTCGATTGTTAGATACTCAACCCAAGTATCGCCATATCGCTCATTAAGCAATGCTTCTGATGCTTCTTTGAGTCCGATATTTTGTGCCTTAGACAACGCTATAGCTTCATTAGTCATACTGTTCGTGAAATTGAACACTGCTTTCTCGGCAGTGCCTTCGCTATCCGACCCCTCCGAGTAGTTCACCTCCTCCACCTGTATCTCATTCTCTCTGATGAACTCCAGCACCTCTTGCTTTGTCAGCGTGCGGCGCGGCTTCCCCGCGTCGTCCTTACCGCCATCTCTCAGCCACTCGCTCAGGCCAAGCCACTTGTCTTCACCAGCCTTCAAGCCGCCACCCTTCTCAATCATGGCAAGCCACTGCTCAGGCGTAGCCTTCTCCTGCTTGATGCCCTCAACCGCCCTCTCGGCATTGCTGTAATAGACAGGTGCAGGCTCGGCAAGGCTGTAGCGCGGGCTATCTTCCTCAGGTTCACCAACCCATGCGCTTTCCACGGATGCAGGCTCCATGACACCATCCTCGCGTGCGCTCCTGTAGCCACCTTCATCCATGATGTGCAGCACATCCATAAGAGGAGTATTGAGGCTCTTCATATCGCCTTGCAATAGGTCGAGAATGTCTCTATCGTAACCATAGTTACCATACAAGATACCACGGACACCACCCATCTGATTGATATAGCCAGACATCATACGGCTGGCTTCACGGAGTCGCTCTAATTCATTAACAGCTTTCTTCCCCTTTGCACCCTTGTCTAACATTTCCTTCATGTCCGTCCAAGGCAGGAAGATATTACCGACAATCCTGTTTTGTGTATTCAGAACAAGCAGGCTCATCTTCTTATGCTTACCAAGGCGGTGACTTGATATAAACTCTGCAATGCCGGCGGAACTAACGGCTTGAAAGGCCTCCATTGGATTCCAACCCTCAGCAAACACCTGCTGGCTGAAATTGTAAACCTTCACAGGCACTGCATCATCCTGCGTTGCCGGACGCTCACCTTCCCATTGGTCTTCCATTGTGAACTCACCGTACTTGCCGCTGGTCGTATCAATGATGATACCAGGGGCAACCTTTTCTGTGCCAAATGCCATTTCTACATGATGCAGTAGCGCCATATCTTCGCGAGAAGCCTTCACAACGCCGCTCGGATGATTATGCACAAGCACCACCTTGTCGGGCTGCAGCTCTCTGAAAGCTACTAATGCCTGCTCAATAGGTGCAGGAGCTGTGTTGTAGTTACCCATGCCAAGGTGGATGATCGTGGGCCTGCCATCCTTGATAAGCACCATAAAGGTATTCTCCACAGATGCCGTCTCCAACTGCTTGAATATATAGGCCACATCATCCGCGCTCTTCACCTTCTCCTTACCCGTGAAGCTGAACATTTTATTCTCCTCATAGCGACGCTCCACATAGCAAGTCTCACCCTTTTTCAATGGGCGCAAACGGATGCCGGAAGGATTGAAGCCTACCTTATGAGCCTCTTCGGCCTGCTGCTCATGCTCATTGGAAGCTGCCTGCAGCTCCTGCTCGCGTTCCTCATCAAGAATAATGTCTTGCTTCTCGTTCTCAATATGCTCGATGAAGGCCTCCAAAGCATCCATCTGAGCACGCAGTGCAGTACGCTCAGGCGTAGCGTAGCCGCCATCGCGCCAACGACGTGACACATCGCCATACATACCGTAGGCGTTTTCAAGAATCTCATCGTAGTCCTTGCCATCGTTGACATCCTTCTCCAGCATCTGAGCATACGACAGCACCGCATCATCCCACTCCTGCTGATGACGCTTGTCGTACTCATCGATATGGAAACCCCTGTCACGTTCCTCATTGTCGGCGATGGCCTGCAACAGTTCTTCGTCAGACATCGCCTCTACGGACTTCTGCGCCTCCACCTTCTCCGTATCTTCGGGGAACAGCTTCACGCCTGCATCCTCATCACCGAACAGCAGGCTCTGATAGCCTACCACTCGCCCATCCTTCGTGCGATACACCTCAACGGATTCAGAGGCGCTACCTATATTAGGACGGCGCACCATACTCTCCCTTGTCTCGAAGTCGGTGTTGCGCCCCTTGTTGTCCTTGAAGCCGAAACGCTTATAGAAATCTTTGAGCCTCTTAACAGATGTGCCGCCAAAGGAGGTGTCAGGTGTCAGTGACAATATCCAGCCGTTAGCATCGGCCAACGCCGTAAGGTCATTCATGAAACGGGTTCCATTGCCCTTGCCTTGCTCCGAAGCAACAATCTTCGACAGCGTTACATGGTCGCCGCTCTTTGTCAGTGTCAGCGACTTCAAACCATAAGAATCCAAGGCACCACCATCGTCAATGGAAATACCCTTGCTTCCTAAATCGTTAAGTACTGATGCTAATTGTTCGCTGCCTTCGCCTCGGCGAACTTGGACCTGAACCATGCCGCCATTATTTACATCTGCGCTTGCATTATATTCCGCAGACTTCTCAAATGCCAAAGGTATATTGTCATCAGCAGGAGCAAAAGGCATATCATTGTCAACATTCCCAACCTGCCCGACAGCGCCCTGCGATTCCGTCGCTGGGGCACTTGCTACCGTTCCCGAGGGTTCTCCCGAGGGCTGTTCCATCGTAAACGTCCCCGCCTTCTTACCAGCAGCGATGATAGCACGCAGTGCGTCAGAAGCCTCCTCTTTGCCTACACTCAGCTCACCGCCAGCGACCTCGCGCCCGAGAAGCTCACCAACCATCTTAGCATCATCGCCGAAGAATGTCAGACCGCCATCAGGACGCTCCCAAGCCATCACCCTATCAGGGTACTTTTCCTTGAACTGCTCCAGGCGTTGACGAGCCTCGGAATAATTTTCGCTGGCATTCTGTCCTTCCAGTGCTTTCACACTCTTGTAATCTGCAAAAGGCTTTGTCTTGCGATGGCTGCTGTTTACCCACTCGCGGAACTCTTCCTTGCTTACGCCCGTGATCACGCCAAGGCCTTGCCAACCTTCTTCATAGTTGGAGAGATAGGCGGCACTGGCTTCTTCTGCGCTGCTGAAACCATACATCACCTTATGCTCATCAAACTGGCCTGTCTTCGGATTTACTTGATCAACCACATACACATTACCGCTCTCTGGATTATCACTCAGGAAGATGTCTATGTGGTCACCATCCACACCTTCAGTACCACGGATATAGCCGTAGGTGTTATTCATCACCTGCCCCCATGCCTTGCCATTCTCATCAACGCCACGGCGCACGGAGCCTTTGGGATTCTCTATGGTCACATCATAGCCATCAACCTTCACATGGCCCATCTTGTAGTTCCCAGCTTTCTTCTGTCCCTCAGTAGGTTCGGTATTCACCTTTGCTTCTTCTTCCTGAATCTTTTCAGACGTACCCTTTTTATACCCAGCGTTACGCTGCATGAACTCATCGATGGTCCCACTCTTACCCTCGGTAATAGGATTGATGTCAACAGGGATTCCTTCAATGTACAAACGTGAATCCTCATCGTTGAGCGCATTGAACAGATCATCCTCACGCGCGCCACCCTTATACTCTACGAGCACATCAAGGTCACTGTCCTCTCCCGCATCACCATTAACGCGGCTACCAATAACCTTTATGTCAACCACCTCCGCGTCAGCGCCAATCTCATCGACGATTGCCTGCACATGGTCACGCACCATTGCCTTAACATCATCCTCAGTATAACCTTCAAGACCTTGTATCGTCTGCTGTGACTCTGTCGCAGCCTGCTCCTTCTCACGCTCCTCAGCCTCAAACTCCTCACGCTGGCGTTCCATTTCTCTATGATAGGCGCGAGCATCTGCGATACGATGGTTCTGGATATAGTCGTTCAGGTCGCGCTGGCGGCTTACCTCGCCCATCACATTTAGCAGGGCATTTACACCGGCCATCGCGTCGTTCTCGTCGTAGCGGATATTCATGTCACGTGCAGCCTGCAACACTGCCTCACCAAAGGCATCAACACTTAGACCGCCATTTGCAGCAGAAGCAAAGATAAACGGCATACGCTTGACATCAGCACGGGCATAGCCTGTGTGGCTCAGCAAACCCTTCATCAGCGTACCGCCGACCTCTTCATCTTTGCTCATTACCTTGGTTCCACCCGCCAGCATACTTGCAGCAATCTCCTCCAAGGTGTGTGGCTCACGGTCTGCAAGGATAGCCATCGCCTCCCTGTCACCGGCCAGCTCATTCATCGCATTCTTCATCTCGTCAGAGTTGCGCTCGTTCTCGTCAAACTGATCCATACCGCTACGATGTGCCTGCGCATCCTTTACAGCACGCCAGTAGTCCACAAGCGCCTGGGCAGCATCCACCTCGGCCTGCCATGCCTCGCGAGCTTTCTTCAGCTTGGCCATGTTGGAGCCAATACGGGGGTCACCGAACTCAGGTCTCTTCTTGCCATTGGCCATTTTCTTCTTGGCCTCATCGAGTTTCACATCTACAAACTTGTCAGCATCATCCTGCTCCAGCCCTGCCTCATCATAGATGTAGAGATGAGCGCGTTCAGGTGTAACGCTCGCAAAATCAGGCTCTGCATCCTCGCCATCACCCAACATTGGCATCGCATCTGCATTTTCTTGCGAATTTATTTGGTCATTCAAAACAGAACCATTACCTTTGCCCTCAGAAATATCAAGAACATTCGCAAGAATGTCTCGATATAGGGCAATACCTCCGTGAAGCTTAGACGCTGCGGTTTGAAGGGTATTGCCCTTCTTGATGTTATCGCCTAAGAACACCTCATGAACGTACAATCGGTTTGTGTTACTATCTTGCAATGCACGACAGAAAACATAATGCCGCTGGCCATTGTAGTTAATTGGATAAGCAAAATAGTGATTTTGCGTTTCGCGCCTGTTTGTATCTGGCATCGTTCCGAGATATACAGCATTCTCAAAACCCTCAACAAGCGAAGTGATGGCATCAAGTTTTGCCTGCCCATAACGATGTGCAAGCGAACTTTCCACAGAGTTTTTGTTAATCACTACCTCACCGACTTCTGTATTGTATATCTGTGGTTCAGGAACATTCTCACTCCACCATGCCTCAGCGGCCTTGCGCGCTGACATCTTAGGCGTTGCCACAATCTGATTCGTAGCCACATCTACGGCAGGAGCTTTCTGCAACCTTTCACCCCTCTCCTGCTTCTCCACATCCGACATCTCACGCGGATCCTTCTGAACGCCAGCTCCACCAATCGGCGGCTCACCAGCGTCGTCAATTTTCTTCAATGCAAAGGCGCCTTCCTGCCTCTCCCCATCTGCATCGAGATATATAATATAAGCTACAGCGTCTTGATCTCTATATTGTTGTACGTCATTTATTCTTCCGTCCGGAACTCTCATTCTCGGATGTTCAACAAGCTTATGGACTCCTAATACCTTTACATTTGGATTCTCTTCAAAAAATTCTACATCCGTACCTGTAAATTCATATCCGTTAAGCAATTCCTTTGAGTACGCGGTGCCCATTGGAACTTCTCGTCCGTTTTTGATACCTACAACCTCCGTTACCTTATAACCATCTTTATTTATGTATGTCTTTGTTGCATTAGCAATAATATCGCCGGTTTTCGAGTGCCGATGTACATTATAAGGTTCTCCATAAACAACACCTTCTGGTGGTGTAGGCATCTCTACATGGAGATTCTCTCCTTCCACCTCTCCTTCCACAGCGCCCTGCGATTCGGTTTCCGAACTCTCTTCCTGCTGCCCATCCTTTGCCTCTGCCTGCTGCTGCAGTCGCGCCATGTTTGATGCATCCACAAGCTTCTGGATAAGTTCCTTGCTCACCACCTGAGGCTTGCCGCCATCCTTTGACACAAGCACCTCACCTTCTCCGATTGCAGGCTGTCCCGTCTGCTCATTCACGGGTGCAGGCATAACAGTATATGTGTGCTGCTGTCCCTGCTCATCAGTAATGGTATAGGTGTCACCATTAGCGAATGGAAGAACGCCGTCTATCTTATTGGCTGCTTCCTGTGCATAAGACTGACGAATCTGCTCACTCACTAAAGCAAGCTCTTCTTCTGGATTGATTGCGGTTTCCAATGTAAGGATATCACGCGGGTCAATGTAGTCAAGCTTCCCGGTCTCTTTATCGCATACGATAAGACTTTCGTCACTACCTTCTCGGTTTACAACGCCATCTACAGCTACTACCTTACCGCCTACGACAAACACCTTGCGCTCATCCTTAAGCGTAGCAGGATGGATCATACCATCCGACTGATTGATATGCGCATTTGTCTTTCTCTCTGCATCGGCTATGCGACCGTCAATATCATCGCGCACCCCTTGTATCATACCCTCATAGGCAGAACGTGCATTGACATAATCCAATGCGGCCTGATAGGCATCAGAAGCACGCTCGGCATTAGAGATGCCACTCTGTCTGCACCACATAAGGGTTGCAACAGGATCCTCATTGAGGCCAGTAAGGACATCTTCTGTCCAATACCCAAGCACAGCTTCACGCTTAGAGTCCATCATGAGCTTGGCATCGTTCATCTCCTGCGGAGTGGATGCGTTATACCCATTCTCCCAAGAAGCCATTCGGCCAACTTCTATCTCGTCTTGCGGAGTCGTTGGCTGTTGTTCCTCTGTGCCTGTTTCCTCCGAATCTTCTTTTGACCTCATTGACGCAAGGTTGTAGCCCCTCATCATTTCAAGGCTTGTCATGTACTGAGCCACGGCAAGTTTTTGGTCATTGCTAAGACTCTCATCCTGCTTAAGAGATGCGAACACATCTGAGAACTGCTCATTAGAGCTGTTGTCAATACGCTCCTTCCATGGGCTCCATGCTGCACTACCAAGCACGGCTTCGGCATTACGGCCTGCCTTGTCATTGGCGTGCTTGATATTGTAGTAGAATGCCATGTCAATAGCACTTCCACCCGCATGTACAGCAATAGCAGGAGCGCGCATAGCACCAATACTGAGGCACATACCTCCTATAATATCTCCCTGCACCTTCGGGTCAACAAAGTCTGCGAGCGTATTGTCACCTGTCAATGCAGAGTTAAGGAGGATGCCAAGTTCTTCCTCACCTATCTCAGAGCCAATATCCTGGATGCCACCCTTGCGCAAGAATTTAGAGGTCGCACGCCATGCAGCACTTCCTTCAAGGCCACTGAGGATTCTTGATATTTTCCTTGCGCCGCCAAGACGCATGACGCGCCTGGTCATATCGCCAAGTCCCCAAAGGTTATGTTCGCCTGCATTTTCAGTGGCAAATTCTATGGCGTTAGCAGAAACGCCCTTAAAGGCGCTTTCGACCCAGCCCTGCCCGTTCTCGAAGACATAGTTGCCCTCTTCATCCTTGGTAAGCTCACCTATCTTGCGTTCAAGGACATCTGCTGTGGTGTTGGCAGCGCCTACGGTTAATGCGCTCAATGTGCCTGCAGCGAGATCTCCAACGGCAGCGCCGGTGTTCTTGATGATCTGTGCTGCAATGCGCTTCGCTGCTGTGTCGCGCCCATACTGCTTGATGAAAGCCAATGCACCTGCACGCCCTGCACCAACGCCTATATTAGACACAGCGCCGAAGCCGCCAGTCGCATATATCTGCGCCCAAAAGAAGGACATCTGACCAAGCTGCTGTCCTGCTCTGTACATGAACGAACTTCCATCATCAAGGCGTGCAGCTATCTCGTTGTTAGCGTAGGCTGCATCAAGCGTCTTGCGCTCATCCTCTGTCAGCTCTTCGCCATTCTTTACCTTCTCACTGATCTCATATAAATTGTACAGCTTGGCAAGGCTCCTGATGCCGAATGTGTAGGTGTCAGGATTCGTCATTGCATCGAGCGCACCATTCAGGAAGCCCTCCTGACCGCCACGCTTTTCAACCTCCAAGCCACGCACCTTATCCTCTATCTGCCGACGGAGCGCGTTGAGCTCAGAGATATTGTGTGAATCCATGAAGGCCTTCTCCTCGTCGGTAAGAACACCGCCACCTACGCGCTTGTCAATGATGCGTTGCAACTCTTTCTTGTCTGCATCAACCTGCTCCAACTCTTTCTGCGCATTGCCCAACTCAGCCTCTCTCTCTGCTTGTAGCTGGCGTGCACGCTCTGCGTCAGCATCGATCTTGCGTTGAGCAGTAACGCGCACAGGGTCATTTGTACTCCCTACGATGGGCTTGCCATTCTCGCCAAGGACAATATTACCGTTCTCATCACGCATATATGTTGGAGCAATGCCGATTTGCGTCTGGTCGAAGCCCATGGGAGACTGCAGCGGCTTGCCTGTCTTCTGATAACTGGCGAGGTTGTCGCGCATCTGTTGTGCAGCCCTATCCATGCCTGTTCGCTTGGCGGCTTCTGCGTTACCACGCACCGCCTTGCCGACATTCTTTATATGTTCAGTCATGACAGGGTCTTTAGCAGCTGCTCCATTACTTAGGTCGCGCCCATTGGTGAGGTCAAGCTCACCGAATCCCTCTGGAATTGTCATCTTTGATTTCGGCATCTTAACACCCATCCCCTCCGGCATCACACTCATCCGCCGTGCCTGCATCCTATCCATCATGCTATCGCCAATACCTCGGACACCCTGCACAGAGCCGTATGGACGAGCTGTACGCTGAGACTGCTGAGAGGCAGAGCTTGCTGGCACAAGCTCCCCATTACTATCCTCCGTGAAGGTGTAGTCCTCATCGGAGCCTGCAGATTCAGCAGGTTCATTCAGCGTTGCATCGGGGAATTGCTTTAAGAACCCTTCACGTTCAGAAACAGGTATGTCATATATGTCATTACCAACATAATATGTTACTGTGGCATCAGGGTTATCGCTTTCGAAACTATTTACAACATTTTCGGGAATGTCGTATTTCTCTCCTTTAAGCGTATAGATAGGCATGATGAATGAAATTACTTGTTATTTCGTTTGTATTTACTAAAGTCCTTTTGTTTATACTGGCTGTAGTCTTTTCCACTACCTCCAGAAGAAAGAGATGAACCACTATCTTCACTCCCACCGCCAGCCGGAACCTTAACAACTGTCTTTTCTGTCTTGTTCCCGTACTTATCAGTTGACGTGATAGTCGTTTCTTCACCAAGTTCTTTCAGGCGTTGATTATTCCTGGCAACTTCTGCACGAATGCGCTTAGTCTCATTGTCAAACTCCTGATTACTTATCCGCTTATTGTTGTAATCCTCTCTAATATTCAACTCTCTTTCTCTTAAATCAAGCTGGCGTTTTTTCAGGCGGTTTACCTCTTCCTGATTTGCCTTGCGATCGGCATCAGCTGCAGCTTTACGCTCATTCTCTGCGGCTCGAATCGCGGCATTTTCCTCTCTCAAACGAGAAAGATTATCATCCCTCAGTTCGCTCCGACGATTCGCCTCATTTCGCATATAGGCATTGACATAACGATCCCTATTTGCCTCGCGATACGCGCGCTCCTCCTGGAGTCGCTTGTTAAGAGTCTGACCCAGCTGAGGCTTCACCAATGGAATGCCGCCATTATTGGCAAAGTACATATTAGCAATAGATGTAATACCATCACCAACGGCACTGATGATTCTGCGCGCTCTGTCACGGCGCTCACGCTTTCTCGCCTGCTCTGGCGACTCAACATTGTGCATACGGTCAAGCCAGTCGCGAAAACTGTCATGCCTCTGGTTTATCTCAGCGCTGTTGTCTGATGGCACTTCTGAGGCTTGTGAAGAAGAACCATTCATTTCCCTCTTCTGCTGCGCACGAGGTACTGCAGCCACACTAAGCTTTACCCCTTCTTCATAACTACGCTGCTCGGCCTCGCGAGCCTGATTAGCCTCATGCTCGGCTTGAAGCTGCTGCGGGTTGCCTAACCCTTTAAGAATATCTTCCCTTGTAGCCATAACCTATTCCATCAATTCGTTCTTATCCTTCGTGGACAAACCACTTGCCATGACTTGGTCGCCACCGCCGCTATTACCACCACCACCTTGATTGAGGGATGAATAGGTATTGGCCATGGAATTGCCAAGGCCAAACACACCGCCTGCAATGGCGTTCTGCACAGCAAGGTTTCTGCGCTGTCTTGCCTCGGCCTCTTGATCCTCCAGCTTATCCTTTTGGTTGAGGTAACGATTCTCGATGGCATCCTTGCGCTGCTCATTGTTGGCCACTACCTGACTCGTAGCATCGGCCAAGGCCTGAGCATTGGCAATCTTGGACGCCGCCACACTCTCCTCGGTGCCACCCATCACAGCTTGCGTGCGGGCTGCATTCTGATTACGTTCCTTGAAAAACTCCTCAGCACGCTGCAGGGCACGCTTGGCGTCCGCACGCTGGGTAGCATCCTCATTGTAACGGCGATTGTACCAATTCTCGTTTTCTGCTTTGCGCTGTTGAATCTTTGCCAATTCCTTTTCAACAGCATTCTTGGTGGCGATACCACCCAATATAGCTCCAGCGTTGGCTACACCGGCTTGAATAATTGCATCCCACATAGTTGCTTTATTTGATAAACATAAAATTTGTGGGCAAAAATAACCTGTTATCTTTGTCTCGGATTTTTATCTTTATCACTACGAAAGCAAAACTACTAAAAACTACTATAGTATATGGCAGCTCACAAAGGACATGCAAAAGCAGGCGGCAGAAAAGCAGGCACGCCCAACAAGACAACAGCCTTCACAAAAAGTATTATCAACGACCTGTTGACATCCTACACAGAAAGCGGCCTTATGGCCAAGGACTTCAAAGACCTCGAACCAAAAGACCGCCTCGCCATTGCCGAGAAGCTGATGCAATACTCAATCCCCAAGATGCAGTCAACAGCCGTCGATTTGACTAACAATGAAAAAACAATAACCATTGAAGCCAAACTGGCTAAGTTGGCAGAAGAAAACGACTAATCAACTGTACACGTATTGCATACTGCCCCATCCAGCCACAGACAATCCTGTATTTGCATCCTCAACAAAGACCTCCTCACTCTCTGGTGAGGGTGTTTTCCCTGTCACCGCGTCTAAGACCATCCTATTTGCCTCATCCAGTTTCTTCAAGTTCGGACGAATATAGATATTGGTCACAGCGCTGCCATATTCATGACCAAGGCCCATAGAAATGGTCTCAATAGGGACACCGAGCTCAGATGCTATTGTTGCCCACGTGTGCCGAGCCCAATACGTCGTCAAATTAGGGAATAGTGGTTCTCGCTCTGTAATCCTGCCTCCTAAGCCTTCACGCTTAAGCACTGGCCCCATAATCTTTAGCCCGCGATTACACCGACTGAGGAAGTCACGATGGCTATACCTATACTTATCTGCGATGTTCACCAAATGACCGTTCTTCCCCTTCCACCTCTCAATGATAGCCAAAGCCTCATCCTCCAGTTTCAGGGATATATGAACTGCCGTCTTCGACCTATTCCGCTCAATGCGGCCATTCACCACATCGCTATCCTGTAGCTCATACATATCCTTCACATTCATCCCACACAGACAGAAAGACAGCTTGAACATATCCGCATACCAGCGTTCCGTCTCCGTTCGTCCCACGTAGTTCCATAGCCGCTGCATCTCATCTAACGTCAAAGAGCGCTTCACCGATGCCTCGCGCCGTATCTTGAACTTTTTGAATGCATACTGCGTTGTAAGACCTTCGCCAATGGCAAAGTTCACGACAGCTCTCAGGTTCTCCAAATGGATGGCACAAGTATTACGCTTCACAGGCTTGCGCCCTGAGGAGGCTGGTGGCTCCAATAGCCACTTCTCAAATCCATGCAGCCACTCCACAGAGACATCGTCCAGGCAAAACTTACTCGCGTCACGTACATATTGATTGATAAGCGACAATGTGTACTTGAAACTTTCAATAGTGCTTTCTTTGTCTTTCAAAGGGATGAAACGCTCAAACGCCTCCTCCACAGATGCAGCCAAAGACTGTTGTGCATCGATGCCCGTCAACTTACGAATACGGTCACGGATAGCCTGTGCGGTAAGGCCGCTGTCAAAAGAGCAAGTCTCACGTATCGCGTCAGCCAGCTCACCAGCCATGATCTTAACACGAAGATTCAGAGCTTTTGCCTCTGGATGATGTACCACGCGACCATCCTTCCATTGAATCGGTTTCAGTTTGATACCAGTTGGAATGGATGCTGACGTTTTCCCGCTGCGAATGACAAATGATAACGGCAGGTACTCGCTCTCTTTCGCCCTGCGCGTATCAAAGAATAGTGTTAATGTTGCCATAATGTTATAGTTTAATCATTTTGAATTTGCACGATTTTTGCACGATTTTTGCGACCATTTTGCACTTTTCGCAACACAATGCAACCAAATTGCACCAAAATTACAAAACAAAAAAGTCGCCGACAACCAATGCTGTTAATTGGTTATCAACGACTTAGCTATTTTGTCGGGGCGACCCGACTCGAACGGGCGACCGCCTGGTCCCAAAGAGCTCCTAAATGATTGATTTTCAATATTACTTTTTTTCGTTTGCATGAATTATGGGTTATTTGCACGATATTTGCACGATTCAAAGACCTTCTCAATCACTTGGTACAGCTCCATGGCGACCTCTTTGACATGATCATCACTTTCTCGCATGGCCCGAAGAGTTGAGACTTCTTTCTTCAATGCTGCAATCTCTTCTGTAGATTGATATTCCCGGTCTCTTTTGAGGATTTCTCCTTCTCCTGTTAGAAGGTAGTCTCCTGACACACCTTCGCATTTTGCATATATCAGGTCGATGTCAAAGTTGTTGCGAGAAATCCACCCGCTTACAGTTTGCGCACTCACGCCTATCATCTTGGCGAAGCGCGCCTTGTTGCCATCTGTATAGAAGTTGATAATGGTTTCCAATATGTCTCTCTTACTCATAGTTGTAATAATATATATACCTTATTTATTTTGCGCACCACCCGCAAGCAGTATAGCTAAAAATTTAGCATTCCATTCTGCATTTCTACATAACCTACATGTTGTCAATAAGCATTATCAATGGAGACGCAAAGCTAATAATTAAAAATACAAACACCCACAAATAAGGTGCGATTCCATATATAGCTTGTCTTATTAAAGAACGATTTGTAGTAGTTTCACTTTTTATCCATTTTACATCTCCATATTTATTGTATATTGCAACAATGCTATAGCCATCAGAGCATAGCATAGTATTCATATCATATATACAATAATTGTAATCATAGCAATGATGGGATTTACCAGAGTATAGTACCCCATCATCTGAAAGGGTCAATAATCTCCACGAAATGTTATATACATCATTCATATCAATATCCTTTGTCAAGTAGTGAACAGTTCTATCATACTTCATGTAAACAACTTCACTGCCAAAAGAAGAATCTGCATCATGAAGTAACATAATATAGTCTCCAGAATCTATTGAAGCGTGATTGTAATCATATCGGCCCTTAATAAAGCAATCACTCTTAAAAAAGTCTTTCCAAGCCTTCAACCTTTTATCCCCCTCTTTAACCAAAACACCATCTTTTTGATTACAAAGCCACCACTGTAAAACAATAAATATAGTAAAAATCAAAAATAAATAAGGACGCCCTACCCACCATCGGCAATCCATTCCGATGGAAAGTAGAGTGATCGAATTTAACAAGCACACCTCTATCAAGTACAAGATCTGTCTAAAGTTCCCAGACTCTCTCTCTGTACGGCAACAAAATATTTCTCTACTATTATCCATAAGCTTCTCTAAATATCACCGTTCCTCGACCCATGATATTAGTTTACTCATTACTTCGTCTCTTTGTTGATAGTTTTCCACCAACAATTTGCATAGTTCTATCAACTTTTTGTCTGAGCGAACCGAATCAACATTGTGTTGTTCTTTCAGCATCTCACCTTCTCCACTAAGAAGCCAGTCTGCAGAAACTCCCTCACATTTTTCATATATGAGTTCTGCATTGAAGGTGTTGCGCTTTAACCAAGCATTGATATTCTGAGCTGGGACACCAAGTATCGCAGCAAATTTCGCCTGATTGCCATCTGAATAATGGTTGATTAGGCACTCTAACATTACACTCTTATCCATATTACCAAATGTTAAATATCTACAAATAGTAGATTTTATTGCATCAACAATTTGTTGTTTATCTACAAAGTGTATATCTTTGCCCCCGAAAGTTAGAAAGAATGTATGAAACCACCAAATAAAATGAAGAAAAAATGATTGCAAGTACTGAAAAATCAATGCTTTCCCAGCTAAAAGAAATGGAAATCGGAGATATTCTCTCGTTTCCAATCTCTAAGATGAGCTACATTAAGGGCAGTTGTTCAAACTTCGGTTTGGAGTGGGGTGTGAGGTTCTCAACCTCCATCAACCGCGAACAGAAAACCATCGACGTAACAAGAGAAGAATAACAATGGAAAAGAAATATATACTAATCCCATCCGACCAGAAAGGACTTTTCCGCGTTAAGGCGCTCCGCGACTTCAGCTTTGTCAAGAAGGGCGACGTTGGAGGATATGTAGAAAACGATCATAATCTATCGCACGAGGGCAATGCATGGGTCTATGAAAATGCAGAGGTCTATGAAAATGCAGAGGTCTCTGGCAATGCATGTATCTCTGGCAATGCATGTATCTCTGGCAATGCATGGGTCTATGAAAATGCATGGGTCTTTGGCAATGCATGTATCTCTGGCAATGCACGAGTCTATGGCAATGCATGGGTCTATGACAATGCAGATATCCTTGGCAATGCTTTGATCTGTGGCGATGCGATAGTCCAAAGCAATAGAGACTACATCGTCTTCAAGAACTGGTGGTCTTCAGGCCGATACTTCACCTGGACGCGCTCTAATAATATGTGGAAAGTAGGCTGCTTCTACGGAACTGGACAAGAGCTTATCAAAAAGGCGTACTCAGACGGCGAGCTATCAGGCCAAGAGTATGAGCGCATCGTTAAGTATGTTGAAGAGATTAGACAAGAGAAGAATAACAATGGAAAGGAACAACCAAACTTAACATAAATTATCCACCCTGTAAAAAACGAACAAGATCTATGAGTACATTAGAAGTAATCCCCGAGGGACGGTACACCGTACTGCAAGCCGCCGCTTACCTTGGAATATCGCGAGGCACCATCACACGATGGACGAAACGCACAGGGGCCAGCAGGCTACCATTTGAAGACAACGTTATGAATGGTCGCAAGGTTATCAGAGGCGTACACCTGATTCGCATCAAGAATAACCTCAACCCCAACCTTGGCACATCAGACATGACACCTGGAGCGTGGCTGAGGATGAGAAAAGAAGAAAGAAAAGCCCAAAGCGTTGGGCGCATGTGAACCACATAAAACAAGGTTATCAACACTTAGCTAAAAGCAACCCCCTCGCCCGCCGCGAGGTTCGCGAGGTTTTCAAAAACATTCTTACATCTATATATATATTATGAAACTGAAAATCTTCTTCATCATCCTCTGCTGCCTCCTGTTGGTGGCATCCATCTATGAAACGCTTCATGGCGGCATCTTTTCCGTCATTTTAGCTACTGCATCTATCTATGGCATCTGTGTTACGTCAGACAAGATTAGCAAACAGCGTCAATGGAAGAAATTTATGAAATAACTTAACCAATTCTTTAACTAATTAAACATTACTATTATGAGTCAAATCCAATTTACCGTCGAGCAGCTGAATCAGTTGAAGCCCCTTGACATCGTAACAAACGAGACCGTGCGACAGCGGTTCATTCAGATTCACGACACCCTTTGGGGTGCTGGTACTGGCGAATCAGCCTACGAGCGTGAATCAATTTACTTCAACAGCATCCTGCGTGATAAAGAGCAACTGCAGAAGGCTACGCGCTTTTCCATCTTCACCTCCTTCATAGACCTTGCCATCTGTGGCCTCTCACTGGAACCTGGCACACGCGCGCTCTGCTACCTTCAAGGCCGAAACTATTGCATCGGTCAAGACGCAAACGGAAAGAAGCAATACGAAGGTCGCCTTGTTCTCACCATCAGCGGCTACGGAGAGCTTGTGTTGCGTGCTCGTGCCGGCCAGATCCGTCACGCCGACAACCCTGTTCTCGTGTATGAGGAGGATGGCTTCTCCTTCACAGACACAGACGGACAGAAGCGGATAAGCTACACCTGCAACCTTCCGCACAAGTCCAACCACATCGTTGCGGCCTATCTGCGCATCACCCGTGCAGACAACAGCATCGACTATGCTGTCATGCTGGAAGAGGACTGGTTACGCCTGAAAGACTATTCCGGCAAGAACAACAGACGCTACGACCAGCAGACGAACCAGTACTACGAGACACCCAACGAGCTCTACACCTCAAACGAGGGCGGCATCGACACCGGCTTTCTCTGCGCCAAGCTCATCAAGCACGCTTTCAAGACATATCCCAAGGTGCCCATCGGCAAGGCTGAATTAGAGACGCAGCAGGATAATGAGGCACAAGCTGACATCGACGCTTTCTACAACCTCGGAGGACAGGCGAGCCAGCAGCCTCAACCTGCACAGCAGAAAGACACAGCCCCCGCCTTTGGCAACCAGCCCGACACCTCTGCCGGTGTAACTGTTAACCCTAACACTGACGAAGATGATGGTGCGTTCTAACAGAAACTATGTGCGCTACGAGGAAAGGCTTCTTGAAATCCGTCGCGAGCGCAGACGAGAGCAACAGCGTGAGTACAACAAACGCTACAGGGAGTCGCACCGCGAAGAGGCATTGGCATACAACGCCGAGTGGCGCAAGAATTACAGCAACTACTTCCACGAATACTACATTACGAAATTGAAAGCAAAACGTCAACAACAGAAAAAACAATCTATATGAACGACCTCGCTATCATTCGAAAAGAGAATATTGATCTCATCGTCTCTTCTGCTCCTTCTGCATATCAGGAGAACATGGTAAGTCATGACCGCTGCATAGAGGCAGGCAAGGCACTGCTGCAGCGCATAACAGATGAGGGGATGACTGACGAGCTGGATCAACAGGTAGCATTGTTCTTGGGGAGGGCCCGCAAGACCGTCCGCAAGATGAACGACAAGCGCGCACCCCTCACCAAGCTCTTCGATGAAATCCGCACCACGTTCACCGGCATGGAAAACGATATTGATGCTACCAAAAGCAACACGATACCCGCTCTTCTACAGGCTGAACGTAACAAGTTCGCTGCCAAGAAGCACGAGGAGGAACTGGCGCGCCAACGTGAAGCCATGCGTCTGCTGCAAGAGAAGCAGTACCGCGATGACTTCTTTAAGAAATGCCAGGACAGCTACCGCGATGCCTTCAACAGCAAGCTTAACACAGACCTCAACTATATTCACGCCCTCTTCCAAACTACCACACTCGAGAACTACGCACAGAGGCTGTCAGACATAAAGGCTGCCGTTGTGGAGCTCCACGGGAGTTTCATTTCTGATGCCATCGCAGCAGTAACCCTGCATCCGAACATACCTGCCGACGAGAGCCGACGCATCCGCTTAGATGCTATGCAGCCTCTCATGGAAGAGTACAAGAGACAGTACCACGATCAGATGTCCTCATGCCGAGACAACTGCCTATCGCTCATGCCGTCCAAGCAGCAAGAGTTGAAGCGTGCCGAACAAGCCAGCGCCGAAGAGGCTGAACGAATCCGCAAGGAAATGGCTGAGAAGGATGCTGCCGAGGCCGCCAAGATGAACGAGGAGCGGCTACAGCACGAACAGCAGCAGCGCATGGAAGCCGACATGAAATCCAAGCAGTCCGAGGTGGGTAACCTCTTCGACCAGGCACAGGTGGCAGCCCCCATATATCAGCCTAAGACATCCGTCAAGAAGACACTCGTGCCCATCGACGTTAATGCTTTCCCCGAGATCATCTCAATGTGGTGGACAAAGGAGGGTTGCAAGCTATCCATCGACGAGCTGTCCAAGATGTTCAAGAAGCAGATCACCTTCTGCGAGAAGTGCGCCAAGGACGGCGAGTTCATCCAGTCAGAGCATATCGAATACAAAGACGAAGTAAAGGCTAAGTGACATGACCGTATCATCCATAGACTATTACAGCCGAAGTGAGGTTAGCAACAGCGACCTCACTACACTAAAGAACCTCCTGCATCCCCGGCTTATGTTCGGGGACAGGGAGGCCATCTTCCGCTTTGGTTCTCTCGTGGACTGTCTTATCACGGAGCCACATCTGGCCAACCACTACGCACGCACCATCGCCAGTGACCCCACCCCCTACACCGAGGAAGAATGGAAGCACGCCAAGGAGATGCAGCTGGCCCTCTACGCCGAAGCGCGTCATGACTCATTTCTTGCCAAGGTGCTCAACACCGCCGACACACAGACAGCAATGGTCAATCCTGCGCACCAATTTGAGTACAGCAGATTCCCGTTCACGCTGCCTACACGCTGCAAGTGGGATTGGTGGCTGTCATACTGCGGCTTCGGTGGTGACCTGAAGACCACCTTCGCAAGCTCGCAGAAGGAGTTCGACGAAGCCATTGACTTCTTCGACTGGGACAGAAGCCGGGCGTGGTACATGGACATTGCAGGTTCTAACCGAGACTTCATCTACGCCATCAGCAAGAAGAATTGCAAGGTTTTCAAGCATTACATCCGTCGTGGCGATGCCACCTATGAGCGTGGACGCGCCAAATACGAAGAGCTGGCATTTCAGTACTGGTGTCTTAATCTCGAACAAGTATGAAAACACTGTTTATCGACATCATGACAGGGGGGGGGGGTGACAAATACATCTTCACACTCCGCTACCGTTACTGCCCTGCGTTCAAGCTCGACATTGCAGACATCTACAACAAAGTTTTGGAAGCTCGGCCGTCATTGAAGAACAAGAAAATAGAACTGTATTTCTGACAATGGACATCCTCTGCCGCGTAACAGCCACCGGCCTTGTGCCAATGTATGACACCGACTACGACGAGAAGAAACGTCTTCGGGAAGGTGAGACAGTGCTTTGCACTATCCGCAGGCCTCGCAACTATGAGTTTCACAAGAAATTCTTTGCTCTTGTGCGCCTCACCTTTGACAATCTGCCTGAACGTCTCGTCAGGATGCTCAACATTCACAGCGAGGAATCCATGTTAGACAATCTGAAGCTCGACCTCGGACTCTACACCACCGTGTGGCACGCTCGCAGACCTATCCTAAAGCTTGGGAGCATCAGCTTCGCAAAGATGGACGAAACGGAGTTCCAGCAATTCTACAACCGTTGCATCGACATCATCCTGACAAACTATCTGCGCGGCACCACACGTCAAGAAATCATTGAAGAAGTAGAAAGATTCAAATAATATGAATGCAAGAGAATTTTATGAAGCAGTGAAAAAGATGCGCCACCTGCAGCAAGAATTATTCCGTCACCGTGGCACAGATCTGCTTATTAAATGCAGAAATAGCGAGAAGATTGTAGATGGCGAAATATCGCGCGTTGAAGGGATTCTTCTTCGACAAGGACAAAAGGAACTCAACTTAGGAATATGACAGACAACATCAACCATAACCTGCGCGTAAAGCCCTACCCTTACCAGTTGGAGGGCATACGCTTTGGCTTGCAGAAGCAACGTCTTATCATCGGCGATGAACCTGGACTTGGCAAGACTTTACAATCCATCGGCATCGTCAATGCAGCAGACGCTTACCCATGCCTCGTCATCTGTCCGAGCTCCCTAAAGATCAACTGGCAGCGCGAGTTTGAGAAGTTCACAGATAAGAAAGCCCTTGTTCTCGACAACGGCACACGGACAACATGGCCGTACCTGTTGCAAATGCGTATGCACCACGTCGCCATCGTCAATTACGAATCGCTGCGCAAGTACTTCGTGTGGGACATCAAGGCTGGCCGCAACGGTTTTCGTCTGAAAGATGTGGTGTTCTGTCCGCAGATCCAAATGTTCAAGTCTGTCATCATTGATGAATCCCACCGCGTCAAAGACCCATCGGCACAGCAGACCATCTTCACCAAGGGCATTGCCACAGGAAAGAAGTGGATTATACTACTCTCCGGCACCCCCGTTGTCAACCGTCCTGAAGACCTCGTTTCTCAGCTCTCAATCATGAACCGCCTCAACGACTTCGGAGGCCGTCAGGTTTTCATTTCCAAGTACGGCTCAGAAGTCACCTTGCCCGACGGCACGCCGACTTGTGGCGACCTCGACGAGCTCTCCCGAAGCCTCTATGATTCGTGCCTTATACGCCGCGAGAAAGCCAAAGTCCTAACAGACCTCCCCGACAAAACACGCTGTGACCTCTACGTGGACATTAACAACCGCGAGCAATACAACCTCGCGCAAGCCGATCTCGAAGCATACCTTCACGAATATACTGAGGCCACCGATCCCGAGATACGCCGTAAGATGCGCATGGAAGCACTTGTGAAGTTTATGACGCTGCGTTCGCTCGCAGCCGTCGGCAAGGTGGCACAGGCCACGGATTTCATCCAGTCCTTCCTCGCCAGCGGAAAGCAGCTCATCGTATTCTGCTCACTACACGACATCGTGGATGCTCTCTGTGTTGCATTCCCCAAGGCTGTACGTGTGACAGGTCGTGACAGCGCCGCCGCGAAGCAAGCTGCCGTTGACAGCTTCCAGAGCGGCAACAGTCAGCTCATCATCTGCTCCATCAAGGCCGCTGGTGTCGGCCTCACCCTCACAGCCTCATCCAATGTAGCTTTCGTGGAGTTCCCATGGACGTATGCAGACTGCTGCCAGTGTGAAGATCGCGCACACCGTATCGGGCAAAAAGACAATGTCGCCTGCTACTACCTCATCGGACGCGGCACTATCGATAACGCACTCTACAACATCATTCAGAATAAAAAGTCTATCGCCAATCAGATTACGGCCACAGACGATGATATACCCACATATGAGGCCTACTTCGACGAACTGACACAATCCCTATTTAATCATCAATAAAACTATCAGCAATGGAACAACAACAACAATGGAAGCGCCCTCAGGACTTCAAGACCTTCCGAACCAACGACCCCAAAAAGATGCTCGGCATGTATCTCGTAAAGCCAGCGTATAAAACATGGACAGAAGATTTTATCGACGAGAGCACTGGCGAATTAGTGTCTATCGAGCGTAAACAACTCATCCATGAAACATGCGAGATTGACCAAGATGTCTTACAGGAACTCATGTTTGCCATCCAAGCCGGAGATATTGAGGATGTCGAGGTCTGCGAATCAGATGTAGAAGAAATGCATCTCTTCATATCAAAACGGCTACTCCCGTATAAGGTGGAGCTTAGTTGCGGATTCAAAAAGAAGTATTCCTATGGCGTATATGCACAGGATATTCAACAGGCTATCCTAATAGCAGCAGAGTTCGGGCAGGCATATTGCAAGCTTTCCGACTATGTGCAAGTCACAAAAGTAAACCCCATCTCAGCAGACATAGTTCCTGGTGACCACAAGTGCATACCTTTGGAGAGCCAAAAGCCTGCATACGAGAAGATAGACTACTTCAAGGTCACAAAACGATCCGAGTTGTGGGATGGAGATAGATTTAAAAAATTCGACCACAACTACATCATCGCCGCTTCTGATGTAGGAATGGCAAAAGAACGCATCGCACGACTGATCGACATCATGAGAGCTGAAGCAGAGGCGAATGGTAACGAGAGAGATGCTTCTTACACGGAGAAAATCCTCAAAGCCGTTCCTTTCGCAGTGGACTACTGCGTACCACGTGAATATAGCGAAATGTACCACACAGATTCCACAATGTCATGAACAACTTTCGTCAGACTTTTGACCAGATGCTTGCGAGGGCGAAAACTATAAAGCCTCGCAAGCATCCCTCCGACGATGAACACCGCATACAGTGTGCGTGCGTTCAGTGGTTCCGCTACCAGCATCCTGAATGCCGTCACAACCTCTTTGCCGTTCCCAACGGTGGGCGACGCGACAAGACGACAGCTGCAAAGATGAAAGCAGAAGGTGTCCTGGCCGGTGTCGCAGACCTCATCCTCCTAAAGCCTAACAGCAAGTATTGCGCCCTCCTCATCGAAATGAAGACGCGCACAGGCCGTCAGGCTGACACACAGCACGAATGGCAGCGACTCATCGAGCGCGACGGCTACAAGTACGTCGTCTGCCGCTCCCTCGAAGACTTTATCCGCGAAGTAGATATGTATTTATCAGATTCACCTCAATAAACGCCGTACCACTATGGCAAGAATAAAAAAAATAGGCCTTGAATATTTCCCCGTTGACATTGATATGTTCCAGGACATCCGCATCCGCAAACTTATCAAGCGCAAAGGAGGAGGGGCAGTCGCCCTATACACTTCCCTGCTGTGCATGATTTACAAAGAGGGGTATTACATCACATGGGATGAAGACCTGCCATTCATCCTATCCGAGCAGACCGGATTCGACGAGAGTTACATACAGGATGTTTTCAACTACTGTTTAGAGCTCGGGTTGTTTGACGCGGAGCTCTTCAAAAGTGATAAAATCATCACGTCGCGAGGCATACAAAAGCGGTATAAACTCATTTGTGAGACGTGTCGCCGCGCTTACAATATCGACAAGTATAATCTCATTTCTGTACAAGAAACACCCATTTCTGCGCAAGAAACCCCCATTTCTGCGCAAGAAACCCCCATTTCTGTACAAGAAACCCCCAATAACTGTACAATTGGTACACAAAGTAAAGTAAAGGAAAGTAAAGGAAAAGAAAAGGAAAGTATTACTCCTCCTCTTACTCCCCCTCACGGTGGAGTATCGGAGTCGGGAGGAGGAGCTTTATCTTTAATCTTTTCTCAGGAGGGATTCGTCATCAGGGATGTGCTCGGCAAGGCTGGCGTTCCAGATAATGAGGCGTGGAGCTTTCTACGCATCACCATGACATCGCCAGAACTGAAAGCGGACTACGCAAGAAAATGTGTTAACGGCTGGGCGAAAGAGAAGGCCATACCATTCTATCAGTTGTTGCAGCGGTACGAGAGACTGGAAGAGAGCGGCCGCATCCATCCTTTGCCGCACGACGACTTCATTGTGCACAGGTTTGTTCACTGCAACCTGATGGGCTCCGACAAGGACTCCATACTGCGAATGATTGAGTCGCCACAATTCTTCAACGAGTGCAAGCGCCTTGTCGCGGAGATCATGCGGCCAGGCTCAAACATCAACCAACCCGGCAAGTTCATCATCGCCGGACTCCGTAAACTACAATCCACCATCAACCACAAAACCATCAAGTAACGATTATGCTAACAACTATCACCATCCAGTTTGACCTCGACAAAGAAAATATCTTCGATGTCCTGTACCAAGAGGGTAACAAGCCAGCCCACCCTTGGACGGAATGTACGCCAAAGGAGTGCGTCGTCATCTATGGCATATCACAAGTGCTCGCCAAGGCAACGACGTTCACCGCCGCAGCTGAGAGATCTGGCTTCCTCAAATCGCTCGAAGAATTTAAAGACTTCCTCAACTACTAAATCATGAAAGTGGCACTTGTTGACGTGGACGGCCACGCAAAGAAGAAGAAATGGGGAGCCAACATCTACCCCAACCTCGCGCTGTGCAAGATTGCACGATACCACAAGCAGCAGGGCGACACGGTGAAGTGGGCTTTCCCCTTCGAGCACTACGACGTGGTGTACATATCGAAGGTGTTCAACTTCTCGCCCGACGACCTCACTTGCTACGATGCCGACCGCATCGTGCGCGGCGGCACAGGCTACGACATCGCAAGCCAACTGCCCGACGAGATAGACCGCCTGCAGCCCGACTACTCCATCTACCCGAACATCCCAAAAGATACGGCCTACGGTTTCCTCACACGCGGATGCCCTAACAAATGCAGGTGGTGTGTAGTACCTCGCAAGGAGGGTAAGATACGCCCGTATATGGACTGCGACGAGATAGCCATCGAGGGGCGCACGAAACTTATCCTCATGGACAACAACTTCCTTGCTGCAGGAGACTACGCCCACGAGCAACTTGACAAGATCATCGAACGAGGCTACCGCGTCGATTTCAACCAGGCGCTCGACGCTCGTCTGGTAACCGACGCCTTTGCACAAAAGTTGGCGAAAGTCAAATGGCTGGACAAGAATCGAATCCGATTTGGCTGCGACACCCCTGCGCAGATACAAGAATGCGAGCGGGCAATGAATATGATTGTCGCCAATGGCTTCAAAGGAGAGTTCTTTCTGTACACGATGCTTAATGACAACTTCATAGAATGCTACAGCCGAATACATTACTGGTGGGAAAAGCTACAGGAACAGAGAGAGCAGCACCTCTGCAATTGGGTTTACGCCTATGCCCAGCCATATAGAGACCCGAACAACCCAAACAGGCCGATACCACAGTGGCAAAAGGACATGGCTAATTGGGTCAACAATAAAGCCCACTTTGTCGCACACTCGTTCCACGATTTCCAACCACGCAAAGGTTTCTATTGCAACGAATACTTCAGTTCATCCTTCACCAACAGTTTCGCAGATTAACTTATGACCACACTACTCGCCAACACACGCAAGGCTGACATCACCATCGGAGGCAAGTACCGCATCCTGATTACGGCACCGCTTGTAAGGTCTCTTGACCTCCATGAGGGAGACATCGTCAATATTGCTTTTGACAAAGGAGAGAGTTATCTCTATGTCATGCAGAAAGCCGAGGAAGTCTTTGGCAGGCATAGTGGCCGCCTATACCCACCATACCGCAACGCCAGCGTTCTCTGCGTCAACAGCAAGCACATCGCCACAACGATACTGAACAAGATAGGGCGCAAGCATACGGCGGCACTTGCCGTTGGCGACATTGTCACACTACCCTATCTCGGCAAGGCTGCGACCATCATCATGCACCACCTGTCACCTTCAACCCCTACGTCAATAAGGACTTGACCTTATCACCTTAAGGACTTGACCTTATTTCAGGAGGGTGTAATGGCGTGATAAAGATAAAAACATCCGGATGGTTTTACGATGTATTTTTGCCATCACAATAAACCATCCCACAATGAAGGTACAGGAAATCAAATATGCGGGCATCACCTCGGCAACGTCGGACTACGACTGCGCCGATGGTGAGCTCAGCATCGCACACAACGTCGTCAACGAGAATGGGGCTATCAGGACTGTGAGAGACCCAAAAGTAGTTCTTTCACTTGATAAGAAGTATCTGATCACGACTGTGCACCAAACAGCTGAATATCGGCACTACATCATTGTCAAGACAGACCCGAATAGTGAGTCTATTTATTCTCTGCATTGGTTTAACGGGAACTTAACGTCAGCTTTTGATATTGAAACAGAGAAATACCAGCTTCAAGAAAATAATAGAAGACTACCATCCTCAGACGGCATAAATGCCAAAAGCATCAAAGCTGTTGGAAACTCTTTGGTTGTCTTCACAGATGGCGAGACACACTATTATCTGTGGAAGCAAGGTGCTTACATGTATCTTGGCACTGCCATACCTCAACTTCCTATTCAGTTTGGATTATACATTGAGACACCAACGGAAGCAGATGATATAAGTGATTGCACAAATTGGATAAGCTTAGACAATTCAGGTGGTAGCATTCAGGAAAGTGAATTAAGTGATTGGCTTGAGTCGGACGATGAAGAACTGAGCCTCCCTCAGAAATATCAAAAAAACATCACAGACGGCACCCTCGCGCTTGTTAATAGAAAAATCCAAGATGAAACCAACCACAATAGGTTTGCATTGCCGTTCATGGTTAGATATGCGATCAAGCTATATGACGGGTCCTACATAATGCAGTCTTCACCCGTCTTGATGATACCTGAAACATATCCTTTTGTGTATCTTTACGAATACGGAGAAGGCGGCGGTAATTTAGACAGAATCAATGTAAGATTTGCCATGTTTAGTGGTACATTGCGGTACAAGGTATATCAAAGCCAGTATATTGAACATTTTAGCAATTGGAGCAACATTGTTGTTAGCGTCGATGTATTTGTGTCGCCGCTAATTTACCTTTTCGATATTAACGGTTCTGTAGAGAAATTGATTCATCCCAAACATAATAGTCCCGGAAATTATCCAGTAGTAAACGACTCACATTATCACGTTCCGTTTATTGGTGTAGGTGACTGGGAGTACATACGCAATGTGGGTCAGCCCTGGACTCACAATCCCAATAATCAATACAACCAGTATCGAATGACATCAGATATTAAAGCCTGGGCAAGAGATTGTTTTCCTGACGCAACAACAACATATGCTTACAAAGCAACCATTCCTTTGAAGGCAATAGAAGTGGATAAAATACGGGATAGTATCGTTAATGAAACCAGATTCTACAAAATCTCATCAATAGCCATTTCAGACCTCGCAAGCAGTTCATTTGTAAATGTGCCATTGAAGAATGATGTTCTCAAATCTCTAACCTCTAACGAACAGTTGCCTGATGGTTATATGACAAATGAGAAGCTGTCATTTAAAGATGCTTTTGAGTATAATAGCAGAATGGTGTACTATGGCGTAACGCGCAATACTTTGACTGGATTTGCCTCAACACTAATCGCATATACTAACATTTCGCACGTATCAGGAGAAGAAGATCTGTCCTACTATCTTAATGTTTACACAAAGGTTAATAATGATGATAAGTACCGTCAATACATGTCATCACCACTGGCTGCATATGGCAATGTAGCACTACCTTACATATTCATTCCTGATACAAGAGTAGAAAAAATTCATCTGCAAATCCCTCAACAAGGCTCGCTTATAAACAATATACAAAAAACATTTGACACGATAAAGCACCCGCTACTTAACGGTGTCTATGTATATCTTGAATTTGACGATATATGCGAGTCCTTAACAGGAAGTCCCCTCAATCCAAGCGAAACAGCAGGACCAACTACAAGCTACTCTGTCAGAGAGTTAAACAAGATTTACATCTCAGAAGCCAACAACCCATTCCTCATCAAGCCCACCGGCATCGTCACCATCGATGTGCCTGAAATCCTCGGGATTTCCACGACTACCAAGGCCCTCTCGCAAGGACAGTTCGGACAATTCCCGATGTATGCTTTCACAGGTCAGGGTATCTGGGCAATGGAAGTGAGCAGTGCCGGTGCCATCATAGCGAAGCAGCCCATATCGCGCGACATGGTGCTCGGCGATGGGCGCTCCATCACGCAGACCGACAACGCTGTCCTCTTCGCATCCATCAACGGCATCCAGATGATTCAGGGAGCTGACATAGCAAACATCTCCAAAGACATCGACCCCACCGACACCTATTCCTACGAGAGCATGCCCGGACTCGCCAATATATTGTCCGACCAGACGCTGCCGACGGTTCCGTTCGCCACCTTCATCAATGACTGCCGCATGGTCTATGACTACAGACATCGCCGCGTCGTGGTGTACAATCCGTCGTACAACTATGCCTACCTCTTCTCCTTCGACACGATGAGGTGGAGCACCACTGCGAGTGATTTCATTTCCGATGTCAACGCCTACCCGAAGGCCCTGGCGACAAGGAATGTTGGCACTTTTCACATACTTGTGGACCTGACAGGCGAAACGCAAGACGGAGAACATTTTCAAACAGTGTACGAGGACGCGGAAATCGACTACGAGGAAGAAGGCGAAACCTACACCGAGGAGTACAATCGTACTGTCAAGAAAATCGAGGACTTCGAGCCACAAGGATTTCTCGTCACACGACCCATCAAGCTACAGACACACAACCTGAAAACAATTCGCGTGACGCTGCAACGCGGAGACTTCCGCAACAATACATTCACCACAGAGGAGGAGGTAAGGGATAGTAGCCCGCACTATCCGGATTCCATCATCCACTCCGTCCCCGTCACGCGAACGCCGCACGTCCTCAGCATCCTCTATGGCTCCCGCGACCTCGAGCATTGGTTCGTGGTAGCATCGTCCACCAACGGCAACCTGCGAGGCTTCTCTGGAACACCCTACAAATACTTCCGCATTGCGCTGCTCATGGACTTGCGCTACAGCGAAAGCGTCTCGGGGTGCACCATACAATACGAAGAAAAACACACAAATCAAATCCGATAACTTGTCTTGTTGATAGTAATTCGTTTTTTTAGTTAAGGTTGAGGCCACCCGTCTGTGAAGATAGGTGGCCTCGTTGGTTGAAAAGATATATATGGACTCAAAAAGGTGTTTGTGTCCTGCGCACACGACCGCAGCGGAACATGATTGTCTTGGAGATCTGAGAAGCAGCATCCTCCATCTTCCGCTCCCACTTCTCCTGGCTGGCAGGCTTCGTGATGCTCAGCCAGTCGGCAAGCACACTCGCAACCATGAACTCATGCACATACTTGGCCAACAGATTCAGCGTCGTCAGACTCATCTCCTCCGGCACCATAAGCTTCATGATGTAGTTCGCCGTCTCATTGAAGATGTCATCCTCCTCCACGGCAATGCCATCCCGCGTGTCGCTCGTTTCAACATTCGTGCCATACGTCACGCGCTCTCCTACCGGACGAGCTACGCCCGCCTCCGTCACGGGAACCTTGCTGTAGGGAAAGCACATCTCCACACAGCGCGAGAAGGCCATATCCATCACACGGGTAGCACGATCCACATTGCCATCCTGGGCAACATCCAACACCTGATGGCGTGCGTGCTCATCCTCAGCCTTCATGATGTCACCTTCGACATAGCAGAGGTTCTCTACGTCGTACAATACACGCTGGCGCGATATAGTGAGAAATACCACCTTATTCATGTTTCTTTTGTTTTAGGATGTACGTGTTGGTCGCACGCGACGATTGATGGCATCAACGACCTCGCCCATGGCGGCACGCGCAAGCGGAGCATACACCTCGGCATCGCCAGGGCTGGTGAGCACAAACCAGTCGAAGATGGCGCTGTTGACAATATACTTATGCAGGCCCGTGGCCACCACGTCATTGCCCGCGGCATTGTAGTTGCTGGGCATGGACAGCGTAATGACGATGTTAGAATTGGCGTGCAGGCCATTATTGGCCGTTGTACCGCTCTCAATGATGTATTCACTCAGCGCGGACTTCAATGAGCCATAAGCATTGCCCACAGAGCGCAGCACCTGATTCAGGTTCTCATCATCGTCGTTGGCCTGCATGTTGGCCTTGATGTCCGCAGGGGCATCCTGCTTACTGCGGCCACGGAGGTAGGTCTTGTTCTGCACGTCGTAGATGATTTCGGACATGTGCAGCGTAATGGTGATTGTCTTTTTCATATCAAACGGGAGTTCTTATAGGTTTCTTTCTGTAGTATATCTTCTGCGTCAGGTCGTTGAGCAAGGCCGCAGCCTCGGCGGCGTACGTCGCTGCCTCATCCTTCTCTGCCACATTCAGCCAACGACCGCAGATGCCCTTAACGAAGAAGTTGAACAGCACGGAGTTGATGCTGCCCGTCAGCTCCTCGTCAAAGGAACTGGGCATGGACAGCCCTACGCTGTACTCGGCAGACAAATCAACATAGTTGTTGTAGCTGACACCACTTACCGCGAACAGGAACTGCTTGAAACATGATGTGGCCTCGTCGCAGCACTCATTCCAAAAGCGCTCCAGCATCAGCCGGTCATCGTCGCTCGTGAAGACACGCTTATAAGCACCCTGCCCGGACTCCTTCTTACTGCCGATATATGAGGTAGTCTTGGCCACCTCGTTATAGACATTAGCTTTGTTGACTGTCAGTATGATCTCCATTGTTATTCAGTATTGCTTCAACTTCATCTTCTGTCACATGCAGCTTGGAGGCTATCTCACCTGTCAGCGCTTTCTTCATGATTCTCAGAAAGAGAAAGTTCGGGAACAGGATGAGCATACTCGCACAACTGCTCCAGAACTCCACAAGGACAATGGCACCACCTACGCATGAGGCCGTAAGCACCGAGTCCAGCATCTTATCCAAACCGACAAAAACAAACAGCGCACACCCGTACACCGCCAACTTCGCAATCGTAAGCCTTAGAAGCTCGGACAGCGTGAAACGCCCTTGATGTATACTCACGGCAACGCCCCACACGGCATCCATCAACGTGACGGCGATAGCCAGGAACACGATAAGCTGGTGGCCCGAGAAAAAGTCGATAAGGAAGATGATGGCTGCCACAATCCAACCCCATGCCGTCTGGAGGATGCTGAGCAGCTTGTGAAACAGGTGCGACAATATATTTGACACGGTGCTCATTATTTTCTTGATGAATATGCCGCAAAAGTACCACATAACACGCATTTTCATTTTTATCTTTATCACAACAAAAAGGGGCGGGCCACAAAACCCGCCCCGACCAACACGGCAATGATGGTCATACGCTGAAATAGCTTCGGATGTTATACACGCCGTCGGCATCCTTCAGGTGGTCGAGCGCCAAAGCATGTACCGCCTTGACAAGTTCCTCCTGCGAGACTTCGCTCAGGGGAACACCCTTGATCATGGCGATGCTCTTGGCGCTATCAGAATAGACCTTGTTCATCTCCACCCACAGCGCGCAGGAGTTGTAGTAAGGGCTTTCCTCCGTGGCAATGCCCAGGGAGTCCAGCGTATTCTTCCACACCTCGCGCGACCAAGGAGCTTTCGGCTCCATGCCCGCCACAATCTTCTCGGCCTCGCGGCGCGTCAGGTAGTTATCCCACTTGATGGCGCTCAGCTTCTCGATGTAAGCCTCAGCCTCCTCGGGCTTGTTGGCGATCATCCAGTTCATCATTTCGACCATCGTATTACCGAAGACCTTCATGTAAGCCGGATTGTTGCTGGATGCCATGTAGTCATACAGCGCACGAAACTCTTTTCTCATTTCTTCTGTACTCATATTGATGAATGTTTAATGTTACTATTTTCTCACACGTCTGCCAGCTGTCTTTGCAGTCTTGTCACACGTCGGACACGGTGCCGTCGGAATCACCACCTTCGGCATCTGAGGCAACCGCGTCGGTTGAGGTTGTGTAAATCTTCCCATACAGCTTCATGTATAAAGTGTCAATGAATCCCTCGGCCAGCTCCAGCCATATAGCAGCATAGCTGGCGAGGAAGGATATGGCGAGCGTCAATGGAATGTCGGAAAAACCGACTGACCACAATTCGTATGCAAGAACAGACCAGAAAGTAAAGCACTTTACACAACTGACAATCGGCAACCTGTTACATCTTGTAACGGTTTGAATAGCCCCTATCAGCCCAAGGTGGTTCATCGTCACGCAGACGAACACGATGCTCGCAATATCCAGTATCATATCTCTCATGCTCTACCGTGCATTTATAGCGCATTCTTGCGCTATCTTACGCCCCCGTAGTTACATTCAGCGTCGTGGTGATGGCCACGCAGTTCGTGATGTTGCAGCAGGGCTTAGCTCCCGTAGGACTGGCCACCACATTACCAACGGCCAGCGTAGGTGTCACATTCGATGAGCAAGGCACACAGATGGTGCAGTACACATTCTCAGTCCTCGGGCATACATTACACTGGCAGCCGTATTGATACGGCATATAGGTGCAAGAGCCAGAGATAAGCACCTCCTGACAGAATGTGCCATTGCCCACATCAACGGGGCTCCCCAAGGCTGTAGCCTTCAAGTCGGCCGTCACAGGGAACATCTCCTGAGCGCAGAGCTTCTTGTTACCACAGGTGTAGTGGTCAAGTTGCAGCAAATAATTAGCGTTAGCTGCTGTTCCGCCTGGCACAGTGGTCAAGCTGACCACAAGCGTCTTTCCATTGTTGTTACAATCCATAATGTTTTTGTGTTTTGTGTTGTGAATTTATCTTGGGCTCCTATTCTCTGCGCCGAGACCCTTACTGCGCTATTCTGCTACCTCCACTGGAGACGCCACAGCTGACACTCCCGAAGGTTCCGCCATAGGCTTGAAGACCAAAGCCTCGTTTCCCTGTATGGCATCCAGCTTCGTCTTCAAGTTGTCAACGGTGTTCTGCAGCGCGGCGATAGCCGCACTTTGATCCTCCAGCATCCTCACACTGTTATACGTGAACTGCGCCGCGCAGTACTGCCGCTGAAGAACGCTGCATCGCAGGCAGTCGCCCGTACACTGGAAACCTTGTTTCTTCTCTTCCATAGTCGTTATTGTTTGAAAAACTTGATAATCTGGCTCGCGATAAAGGGGCTGCTGCTGAGTTTGCCTACAGCCTCAGCTATCTTGTCGCCCGAGACGCGGCCTCCGTGCTGACCCATGATGTTGATAAACTGGATGATGGCCCTGCGGCCCCGCTCTGCTTCTTCGTCACTACTTGCGTAGATGTTGAAGGTGATAGGTCTTATTTCCTGTGCCATTTTTTGCCGTGTTTTTTATAGTACATTTATTCATTGATGGGCGGCAGAGCCTCCGTCGCCGCTCCTGCGGCTTCTCCCACAGGCAAAGCTCCCCGATTTACAATGGCAGAGCGTATGAGCTCATAGCCCTGTGCCAAATCATCCTTGTTGTCCCTGATGAACGCAAACAGCTCTGAAGCCTCGCGTTTCACCTGCTGCATAAACGAGGGGGCTATAGGGTCGAAGTCCGGGAGATCGAGATTCTTGGCGTAGAAGTCAAACATCTCCTGGGCCTTGTGCAAGTCGCCTTTGTTATACATCATGGCCACCTGTATCAGCTGGGCCTTACTCGTGGGTACATAGTTCTGAATAAACTCCATCTTCTTTTTCTTTTCCGTGTTGAACCATAACATTGTTGCCGTGTTGTAATTAACTGAAAATCAGTCAGGGTCTGAAAAAGTCCGAAATCCAGACCCTTTCAGACCCTAACCTTTTTAACCGTTGCAACCGCAACCACAGCCACCGGCTGGGCAGGGGCACGGACGAGCATCCTGGTACAGCGCCACACGCTGAGGATTCTCGCTATAGCGACCTGTCATCAGCCCTGTCATCACCTGCTGAGTTGCTACCTGAGAGGCAGCGAGCTCGGCCTGCTGGTTAGCCGTAAGTTGTGAACTCTGCTGACCGCTGATGGTGTCAGTGATGGTCTGAGTGATGTTCAAGTCGCCCTGCAGACGCTCCTGACGTTCGGCGGCGAAGAGAGCGGTGAGCTGGTCAAGCTGACGCTGAGAAGCAGCAATCTGAGCGTTGGCGAGCTCCTTGGCGGCCATAGCAGCCTCGCGAGCTTGGTTGCCCTTGGCGTTGGCATACAGAGGTGCGAAGATCCAGGCGGTAACACCGGCAACGGTGCCGACAATGCCAGTCACAAGACCTGTCACGGCAATACCGCTTGTGTGGCTCTTTGCCTGGATGTGCTGCGTCTTGAACTGCTCATAGGGACTCATGCCGTTACCTTCCAGAGCCTTCAGCTCCATTAAGTCTTTCAGTTCCATGTTTTACTTTGTGTTTGTGTTGTGAATGTTTGTTCCGTTTGTTGCTTTGTTATAGCAACTCCGTGTCTCATGTCATAGCGCTTTGACACCGCAAAATTACACGCTGTCACCATGCCGTGCAAACATTTCAGCACATTCCCACTCTCAGCTTTTGATAGCTGGAACTGCGCTCACAACTCCTTCTTGAAACGCCGCACCACACGCCACACACCCGCCTCGCTGATGCCATAGCGCTTTGCAAGGTCTGCCACCACACCACTTATCTTTGCACCATCAGACACCGCACGGACGTATTCACGCCACATATCCAAATACTGCCAATCGCCCATCCGAATATCAACCTTTGACAGCATTTCTATCATTTTTTTGCCGATTTCTACAATTTCTGCCGCTTTCATTGTCGCACATTTAAAATTATTCACTACCTTTGCACCCGTCTCACCAATACTACGAATACAATAATCCGCCATGTGGAAAGAAGGGCATACATCCCCCGGCTTCCGCGTGACGGATATTTCGTAAAATGTGGTGAGATACTTTTATGAAAAAGTCGGGGGATTTTTTATGCCCCAAACTTAAAAAAAAGATGCTTCACTATCTTCACAGACCGTGAAGCAGAAATCATTTACCTTATAAACTAAACGAATGTTACTCCACTATCTTCACAGACAATTAACTGAAGTTTACGAACAAATCAAAAATCAAATGCAGAAAAATGGACCCTCGCGGGCTATGCACCTGAATAGAGGTGTAGAACAAACCTTAACATTCTTTTCCCGTAAAGAAAAACCAATAAACCTATGAGCGCATATAGTGCATAGAATCGCGTCTTGTCCCACCAAGTATAATCCCGAGGGACTTCCACAATCTTTGTATCGTTCTGTTTCTCCTCGGTGGCGTGGTATTCCTCGCGCTCAGTGTGCTGCGTCACCACCTCCACCTCCTTCTCTATCACCTGTGGCTTATTCTTCAAGCTGTGATGAAGCACACCATTACTGTCCACGCGAGCCACGCTGATGGCGTAGTCCGTCTCCAGCGTGCTTGTGCTGTCTTTGGTGCTACGCGAAGTCTCCTGCGAGGGGATGGTGACACACACCGGCACGAGGATGGTGTCGAGCACAACCTTCTCCACGATGCTGTCCCTGTACTCCACCTCTCGATCGTGCACCACCTGGGGAGTCTTACATCCCGTGAGCAACAAGGCGGCAATCGCCACCATGCCGGCCCTAACTGGAATCTTCAAACGATGGAACCATGCATAATGCTTTCGCTTTTCAAGGTAGCCCTTCTTACCTTCATTCACATAGGCCTCCCATTCCAAGCTGATTTCGTAGTAGCCTACCTTCCAGCTTCTGTATTGAATAGAGCGGACAATCCACTCTATCAGGTACCACAGGAAGAAGAACACCCACAGCATCTCCAGTTGCTGACGGCCATGAATCTCCTCATGACGACGATCCTTATCTGTGAAGGATGAATCCTTCCTCAAAAAGATGAAGGGCCATACAGCCATCGCCTTGAAACCCTTGAAGGGAAACAACTTGTTTCTTACTACTATCATCGTTCCAATCTTTAAAGTTCGTCAGGACAGCCACAGCGCCGCTTCATCAGCCCTTCGCTTCGACAGACCCGGCAACACGGTCTTCTTACCATTCACAGTAGCCTTGTTCCACTTATGGAACTCTTCTGCGATGACGGCATCTGCTGAGCCGGAGACAATCTTCTTCTTCAGCGTAGAGCCGTTGAAGCCGCCCTCGCCGACATTGAAGATGAACGACACCAACGCATCAAACTGGCTCTGGCGGAAGTTAACCTTCATGCCATTCAGAAGCTTCTCGATGGGCTTCACGTCCTCAACAAGCAGCTTATCGGCTATCTCCTGAGTGATCGTCATACCTTGCGCGACGCCCTTGGTGTGGCCGTAGCCAATCGTCCACACACCAGCGGGACACTTGTAAGCTTTCAGCTGGCAACCTTCGTGATTCTTAATCAGCGCCAGCCCCTTTTCACTTGTAGTCATGAGTCTCATATTACATAAAATCTAACAACACAACCTTTGTCGTCTGCCCATCTGATTCAACCAGGTGTACCTCGCGGTTTGTCACCCACCACCAAAACCTTGGGATGGGTATCAGGCAACGCCATGAGAACCACTCCAGACTGGCGAAGCCCTGCACAACAGTAATGGGCTGACCACCCCACAGGAGCATCGTCCACACAGGTTTCTTGATATATACTCCTTCAAGCACGAGGCCCGCGTCTTTCACCATACGCTTCGCGCCCTCTGCGAAGTTGAACCGCTCCAATGTGGGCAGCTTGCCCTCATATGTGACCATCACATACACCGGCGCACCGCTCTCTTGCGACTTCTTGCTGAGAATCGCAAGAGCATCCTTCAGCGTCATGGAACTTTCCCAAAGCCCATGAGCAAGAATGTAACCGCCGCCTTGTTTCCTCACTCGCAGATCAAACAGCCGTGCGCCGGCATCAAACTGCTCGCTGAGTGACTTGTCTTGCGTCCTGGCAAATGGACGAAGAAGCTCATGCCACCATCGGCGGCTGGCTTCTCCCGTTCCTGAGTCGTGTGTTCCAATCATAACTTATTCATTAGATCCTTTTTCCGCCACAAAACTACGCATTTTATTCATATGCACATAATTTTTAAGCAATTATTTCACGCAAGCATCCCATTTTTGTATAGCGTTTATCTCATGAAAAAACCAACAAGTTGTCAAAGGAGAGCAGGATAATTTCACTTCAACGTAAATTATTCTCCTTTTGTTTGTACATTGTATGCAAACCGAATACTTTTGCGCCATCAAACCTAACAAATGAAGAAATGATATTCAGAATCAAAGAAATCTTAACCCAACAAGGCCACTCGCAGAGGTGGTTAGCGCAACAATTACAAATGAGCGAAGCCGAGGTGTCGCGGATGATAACACGTGATGCCCTAAACAATGAGAATCAAAGCCGCATCGCGGAGGCGTTGGGTGTGCGTAGGTGCGAACTATTTAGCGATTTTGTCATATCCACAACGACCATCGCCTGCCCTAAGTGCGGTGAATGTATAACAATAAAAACGGAATGACTTATCTGTGAGAACAATCAAGTTTCGCGGCTACGATGCCGTAGGTAAGAAAGGCTGGGTCTATGGAGATCTCGTCCATAATATGAAGGTGACAGCAACAGGTGTTGCACCTCGTACAATGGTGGGCGGCTATGAAGTCCACGAAGATTCCATCGGTCAGTTTACAGGACTGCTCGACAAGAACGGCAAGGAAATAGATATATTGGACAATGGAACCAAGATAAGGTTTGTAAACAAGGAATAATAACGTTAAATAACTACAACTATGATAACTAACATTATAGCCAATATATTTATGGCAATAGTAGGATTAGTCTATCTTGCTACATTCATACTTATATGTGTCCTCATATACAACATGATAAAAGATAAATAACTATGGCAACACTTAAATTAGACCAAGAACACATCTTTGATTTCAATGGTGATTACAAATTAGCAAAATACCAACCTAAAAAGAATGGATATTATATAACCGTTAAATGTGGTCTTGGAGGTATCTATACCTGTATAAACGAGTGGAAAAACGGTAAATGGATGGTATTAACAACTGATGACTCTGACGTTATTGCATATTCTAAAGAACAAGTATCTAAAGAAGATGTTAAAAACTGGGCTAATGCAAAATTAGAAAAATATAGAAATAAGTAACTATGGCAACAATTAAATCATTTACTGACGAAATATGGAAAGACGTTGTAGGATGGGAGGGACTTTATCAAGTATCTTCTTTCGGAAGGGTTAAGTCTTTTCGTAAAAAAGAACCACATCTTCTATCCACTTGTGTTGGTACACATGGGTATTGTGTTGTTTTGTTGCATGATGGTAATGGTCAAAGAAAAAATGAAAGAGTTCATAGACTTGTTGCGCAGGCGTTTATACCTAATCCTAACGGCTATCCATATATAAACCATAAAGATGAGGACAAAACAAATAACCACGTTGAAAATTTAGAGTGGTGTACCGCTGAATATAATTCCAACTATGGTACTTGTAAAGAGCGTATTGCAAATAGTAATAGCAAACCAATTCTAAAATATGATTTAGACGGAAACTTTATTTGTGAATATAAAAGTCTTGCAGAAGCAGAAAGAATTGAAGGTATAGACCACGCAACTATAAGTTTATCTTGTAGTGGAAGAGTTTCTTACCAATGTGGTTATATATGGATATACAAATGTGACGAAGATACTATACAAGAAAGGGTTCAAAGAGTAAAAAGAGTATATAAGCCAAGAAAAGTTGCAATGTATGACAGAAATGGCAATTACGTCAGAACGTATGGTTCTGTTTTACAAGCATCAAAGGCACCAGGCGACTCTTATATGGTAATCAATAGACAATTAAAAACAGGTATAATAACAAAAAACGCAATACATATATGGAAACAAGTGTAAATAACAAATGTAGGGCTTTTACCTCGCTGGAACAGTCAAAGGTTCTTGCAAAAATACTTCCGCTTGAAAGTGCGGATATGTATTATGAACGTACAAAAGAAGAATCAGAATATAAAGTTTATGTTGGAAAAAATCTTGCTATAACTTATAATCTGTTCTCTTATAGAAATGGCTACACGATACCTTGTTGGTCGTTGGCTGCATTGCTTAGTGTTTTACCTCGAATTGATATTGAAAAGGAAATTTGCTCTGATGATACTTTTGATTATAGGGTAAAAGCATATATTGGTGATGGATATATAGGGGATTGGTTTGACAATCCTATTGATGCTTGCTACGAAATGGTTATACGTTTACACGAACTTAAAATGTTGTGATTATGGATAAAGAAAAAGCAAAAGCATTTCTCTTTGATGCTTCACACGATAAAAACAATTGCATGAATCTATATAAATCCAAAGACCTACAAAGGTTGATGGATATGAATGATGGTGAATTATTCTTTATATATGCAATCATTGATACCGAAAGTGGAGAAACACTTATGAATATGGATTGGTCTTACAGCGAAGAACCAATAATTATGGGTAGGTTTATTCACTTGGAGTATTTCTTAAAATATCATTGCAATAAAAAAGTTATTGACTTAGATAAATAAATAAACAATTATGAGAGAACTATCAATAGAAGAAAAAGCCCGTAGATATGACGAGGTTATTGAAAGAGTAAAAAAGATGTTACTTGGTTGTACACCAGAAAAAAACGGTTTTGTGACAATTTATCCTGATGAAATCTTTCCCGAACTCAAAGAGAGCGAGGGTGAAAAATGGATTCCTAAAGAAATAGCCAAATACCTTAAAGAAAAAGGTGGCTTTCGTTCTTGTTGGATTGCGTGGCTTGAAAAGCAAGGCAAGCAGAAGCCTGCTGATAAGGTTGAACCGAAGTTTCATGAAGGTGATATAATGTTACCCAAGAACTTGCTGGAGAAGATTATCTCCGGCGAGAAGGAGTTCGAGATGAGGAAGTGTCTGCCAAAGCACATGAGGATTGGCGAGGATGGCTTCTTCGTGGTAGAGAAAGGCACAGACGATATTCGGTGTTGGTGCAGGGTTGATGAGGTTAGGGAAACCCACATCGACCACTATAGCGCAGGATGGTTCGCTTCTCGTCTTTGTGTTTCAGAAGAATACATAGAAAAGTATGCTAACAGCGGAAAGGTATATCTGTGGAAAATCGGAAAGATCATCGCGCTTAAAGGTCTTAAACGCGATTCGCTGATTGTTGATAGGAACCCGCAGCAGTTCGCCTATTGCCCGTTGTCTTATGGAGAATCATATTAAGGAGAATAACAATTAAAGCAGTAAAGGAACTATGAAAGCAACAGAACTGATGATTGGCGACTGGGTGGGAATATCCCGTCGCAACAAGATTGGAAAGGTGTATAGAGTTGACGTGGGCAATGGCGGCAGCAACGGGTGGGCGGCGGTCATTGATGGCGACTGGCACGAGTGCGACTTGCAGCCGATACCGCTGTCCGCTGAGATACTCGAGAAGAATGGATTCAAAAAGTTTAACTTCCACGACATCGAGGGGCAACACCAATGGTTATGGTGGGTTGACACGATGACATCTGTCTCTTTATGGTGCCGTGAATTGAACGACGATCCGAAAGATGGGTGGATGGTTCGCGTCGAGTCCCCGCTTGTGACGTGCTGCCACAAGGTCGAATACGTTCACGAACTGCAACAGACATTACGGATGTGTAAAATTGACAAAGAAATGATAATCAAGGAGGATTGACCGATGAAGCACGTCAGAATGACCCACAGCGGGCGAGGGCCGTTGCACACTTACTACTACCTCGAATGGATGTACGACCAGATGCGGCACGGCGATTACGGTACGTCATACGGTATGTGGTACAACATCGCCAACGCTTACGTCCAGTGCTGGGCACGGGAGCGCAGCAGCGGAAGGAAGCGCAAGGAATATATCAAGAAGATTATCTACGCATGGATTGAGGGGAATATCCGCTGGGGCATTGAGTACAATAGTACGCATGAGTGGTATCGCGGTTGCAAGCCGTGCGACTTTTTTCATCTGCCTGGTTATTGCACAAAGGTGTATCACATCCGCGAAATCATCAAGCAGTGGAACAAGTTTGCGAAGCCGAACCGTCAGATTCATGCGGACTTCGATGATAAGTACGTCGGGGTCACTTACGACAAGTGCCTAAAGATTCTTGATAAACTTGGAGCGAAGAGATAATCAAAAAAGAGGAGCCTCGATGACTCCTCTTTCTCTTTCTTGGCCTTATTCCGAATATTGGAAAAAATAGGGCCGTTTTTCGGGGTTTTTCGCTTAATATGTAAATAAGCGACCAAATAAGCAGGTTTCAATCGGCTTATTTCCCGTTTTACTCGATGCCGCCGCGTTGACCTTCGGTCGAGCCTTGTCCCGCTCGGCATTGATCTGTCGGCCTTCCTCCTTCATTCCTCGGCCTCCGGCGTGGGCGTTTCATCCTCGGGCTTCAGCGCATTCAGCCGCTTGATTTCATCCTCAATAGCATTGATGCGGTCGCGCCATGCCTGGTGCTTGGCGTGCAGTTCTGTGGGATCATAAGGATATGGCAACCCCGCCTCCTTATACTCCGAATTTTTCTGTGTCTTGTAGTCGTCGCTGTTAAGCTGCGACTGTAGCGTCAGCTTCTCGCTGTCCAGAGCATTCTTGCGCTCGATGATTTCTGATTGTGTCATAATGTTTTAATTTCAAGTTTGTCTGCCGCTTCTTCGTAGCAATATTCTAAATACTCTCCGTAGTCGCGGAAATTACTGTAATCCATATTTTAATTTATGGCTCTGTGCGGTCTTACGACACGCACAGAGACTTTTTAAGTTTAATTTTTATAAAAGCGCGATGGCCCCAACCTGAAACGCGGTGAACACGAAGCTGTAGTAGAGGGTACGGGTGTAGCCGCTGAAATTCCAACAGGCAGAGACGTCGTACCTCTCAGCATACCACCGGTACGAGCTATTAGATAACGTCACCTTACCTGCCTTGGTCTGCGTGCGGTTGATGGCGTCAAGATTTGCATCCTCCATCATCAGCACGCCTTCGTTCGCATCCCACAGATGTCCGCCTTGGTTGTACGCCCAGTTGTGATTCGGATACATGGCTTTCGTGCCGCCACTCTTAGTGGGGGCCATCATCGGGCCATACTTAGCCGTCAGCGCCTCGCCATCAGGTAGCGCGAAAACGCCAACCTTCATCAGGTTCTGAATGCCGAACTCGCCACGAAGATATGCTTCATAGGTTTTGTAATAGACGCGGATGTCGGCCGCATACGGAGAAGTGTTGAACTCGGAGGGTTTCATCGGATCTGTATTGCCCGCCTCACTATGCACAGCGACATTAGCGCTCAATGTACGTCCGCTGGTTCCCCAGTACGATGCAGCACCCTTGAAGTTCATAATACCGCGATAATTCGTACTCTTGCCGTTCACCTTGCGATAGTTGTCGCTGGCAGGCATATCTCCCCATGAAATATGGGTGAGGCCAGAGCAGTTATAGAATCGGTAGTCGTTACAGTCGTCGCGCTGTACGATTACGCGGTTATTGGCTTCGTCGGCATAGCAGTGCCACAAGGCTATTTCCGCAGCCGTGGCGCTCAACTCTGTCAAGCGTGCTTCGATGGCGCTCTGCATGGCGGCGGCGGCCTCTGCGAGCGTGGTGGCAGTATAGACGCACGTCACACTCGTATTGTTAGCCCAATCCAAGGCGCAGCGGATGCCGATGGTCTTAGTGGTTTCCACACCCGTCAACACTGCGTCAGTCCATGCGTACTGGCAGATGCCAAGTGCTTTGGTTGATGGCAGGCTCGCGTAGTTGCCAAGGAATGTTGCCCAGCGACCATCCTTATGGTAGTACAGGAACACGCCTTTGTACGTCCATGATGCAGGCACAAGGCTACGGTTATACACGTCTTGACGAATAGCGACCTTGTTGCCGCTTTCGTCAAGATACACGGCATCGCCAAACATAGGCGTGTCGGTTGTCGGCACGTTCACGCCGTCGAACTGACTGATATTGCCAGCCTTGATGTTAGCCACTCGGCTCTCCGAGTTGGGCTTGCCAGATGCGTTATAACTTGCAGCGTCGTTATATTGTTCTATCTGTTTCATAACTTTTTAAACTTCTTAAACCGTTAAACTTCTTAAACCTTAATTCAGAGGCGCCCAGTCGCTTGTGCTGCCTGTCACCTTAATAGCATAATAGACCTTACCGCTCGCCTTGTCAACATACTGCTGGCCAATCTTGCGAGGGCAGCCGTTCCACACGGTCATTGTCGCTTCATCCCAATTGTCGGGAATGTTGGCGGCGCTCGGGGCTCCTGCGTTTTTGCTCTCCAGAATATCGGGGACGCCCATCGTCATCTTGTCAACGCACTCAATGGTCTGCACCTTAATGTATGGCAGTACGGCATTGTCCTTGCCCGTGAGCAATTCGCGCAGGGCTTTGTTCTCGTTGTAGAGATAAAGCATGGCTTCGGCAACGACAGGGATGGTCTTGTTGTCGATGTTGCTCAACATCTGACGCACGCTATCGGGGATACCCTGAGCATAGGCAATGTTGATGTATGCACTACCCGTAGCGCCTTGGATGATAATCAGGCCCCAGTCTTCGACGCTGAATGAACTACTGACCGCTGCCGTGCCTGTGGCCTCGGTAGCGAGCTCATACTTCACGTAGTCGTTCTCAACGGTGGCGTTCTGATCGGTGAAGCTGATGGTTGTGCCGTCAACAAGCAGGGTGACACCCAGCGTCTCAAAGGCCGCAGCGCCACCGGCCTTCATGCCGCTAATGGTGGCGGTATGGATGTAGTCGCCCGTCGGCTCACCTTCAGACTCTACAGGTGTGTTCGTCCATGTAGGCTGCACGCGGTCAACAAGTCGGTGCCAGGTGATCTGATTGTCGCCACTCTTCTCGATGCGGTCAGCAGAGTTACCTACGGTCAGCATCTTGTCGTAGGTGTGGAGAGCGTGGATGCCTGCGGCAATATCCACCTCGGAACCTGCATCGCTGGCATCGTTGACGGCAACATAGTCATCGTAGCGCTTTGACCAGCCGATGTGCGCACAGGTAGTAGTGCGGTCGATACCACTCACGATGAGATAGCCTGCCTGCGAGGTAGTAAAGAAGCGGTAATCCTTGCCGCCCGTGCTGGCGTCGGTGTACGCGCAAGCCGTGCCGTCTGTAACGCTCGTAGGAACGCCACTTGAGAGCGGTTTGAAGTACACCGTGGGGCGTAGGTTCTCGTGATTCTCATTGGTAAAGAGCACGCCGTTGGGCTGCGATGCCGTATTGATAGTGCCGAAGGGCAGTGCGGGGACCATGAAATACCAGCCATTACCCACGGCCGTAGCACGGCGCAGAAGGTTGAAGCCTGTTGCGATGAGCTTCGAGGCCGCGAAGTCGGTCTTGGCAGCAATCGACATCAGGGTAGCAGGCACGCTGCTGTCAATACTCAGGTCGCCACCGGTAGTTTCCACAACATTCTCTTGCGTGTAGTTCGCATTCTGGGTACTGCCCGCCCACGATGCGAGGTTGCCAGCGAGAGCGGGAACCACCTTGCCACTCACTAACCAGTCTGCAAGAGCGGTAAGAGGAGCTATTACATAAGTTTCATGAAAACGCTTTAATGAGTCCAGATCCCATGCGAACTCTCTATTTGTGTATGCCATAATATTGATATTTAATTATTTTGATTAACCTAACACAGCATCCATTTCCTCATCGGTGATGACGGCTGCATATTTCCCAGCACCTATATTTTCACGGGCTTGGGCCTTTTGCTCATTAGTCAGAGTCTGCTGAATATAACTGACACTTCCCAAATAATTTTTTATCGCTAAGGGCGTAGTACTATTGTCCTCAGCCTTGCCGACACGCCCAACGGGTATTTGATCACCATCTTGAAGGGCTCCAATGTCTGTCAACTGTAAAATAGTCTTGTCTGCCATATCTTCTATGTTTATTCTTGAATTATTATTAAGTAGAATTTCACGTGCCTGGCCTAAGCTTAATTCTGCTACCTCCTGCAGTACAAATCACATTGCCTGCAGCAGTCAGCAGGTAATTCGCTTCACCAGGCGGTGCAGGCTCTTTGCGTATCAGCCTCCGACCGATAATATTCTTTAATCCTATTGTAAGCATACCTTATAGCGTAAATTGATAAATAGGTGCTACATACGCATCCACCTTTGAGAGATTGATCGCACCGGCCTTGACTGCACGGAATACAATGGGACTCCAGTCCCCGACAACGACAGGTACCTCAACATACTCATTATTGGTATCTGGGAGCATCGCATCAAAAGCCAACACATCACCATTTTCGACCCCGCTGTTAGATTTTGCAACAAGCATCAAAGAAAACAGTTCGTCAGGGAAATAGTTCTCGCTCAGGCTTGCAAGCTTGCTAATTTTTGTAATCCGGCTTGCTCGGATAATGGACTCTGTGCTATACATATCTTCACTATTTATAGGTTTATGAGGTCAAACATGCGTCCATCTCCTCTGCCGTAATTACAGCAGGTAGGTCGCCAGGCTGCACGGCCGTATCAGCCTTTCCCAATGATGTCTGAACAGCGGAGGCTAATTGGGTCTTGGCGATTTGGTCTATGACATAAGTGCTAACTGTGTAGTTGTTGTAAGGGTCAGCCGTGACGCACACCAGGCTCTTCCCTCGGATGAACGATAGTTCAAAATACGATCCGTTTAGAGATACAACGCCAAGACTAGGTCCTGTTAAATCTGCGTCTGGTATATACACATATTTATGAATACCCACCAACTGATTTCGCATGGTTACAATTGCAGACTTAACCGTTGTTGACTGCGGGCCAAGAATGTCACTGACGCTTACAGGGCAGACATAGAAGCTTTCCAAATCACTCACGGGCACGCCGCCACTCGGCTTCTGATAAGCCGTATCAGCCTTTCCCAATGATGTCTGAACAGTGGAGGCAAGGTCGCTCTTTGGCACGCCGCCACTCGGCTTCTGATAAGCCGTATCAGCCTTTCCCAATGATGTCTGAACAGTGGAGGCAAGGTCGCTCTTTGGCACGCCGCCACTCGGCTTCTGATAAGCCGTATCAGCCTTTCCCA
>Ga0326512_10000121_pt1 | contig 63306 bp, 50 predicted proteins | sample 1_2617_0518_D_FD_203652 | JGI IMG/M metagenome (GOLD analysis project Ga0326512, IMG submission 203652) | Bovine rumen microbial communities from UC Davis, California, United States - 1_2617_0518 | ecosystem: Host-associated > Mammals > Digestive system > Stomach > Rumen | place: USA...
CTTCTACATAGGGAACGCCCGACATATAAGTCTGCATCTCGCGCATCGCCAAATCGACATCGCCCCGCTTCAAGGCCTTCCAAAACCTGGCCGCGAAGCCCATCTGAACATCTGCATCATCCAAGCCTGTATATGCAGGGAGCGGGGCCGACTTTCCGGATTAACCGATAAAGGTCATGTAACTGCCGGGGCATTCCCTTCTCCACAGTCATTGAGAAAAACAAAGACTTCTGCTGTTCCAGATAATGTGTATATTTGTCAATTGCGTCCTGTGTTCCCAAGCCATGGATGATACGTCTGTCTGAGTGCTTGCGCACAAGCAGGTTTATTGCTCATATCGTTATGCACTCTGACAAGAGGGCCTATCTCGTCAAGGTGTTTTTATAGTTTATTTCAAATCTCAAACACAGGTTTATGCGGGTGTCCCATAAATTCTTTCATATTATTACGAAATTTTTCGTAATGGATGCTTTGCTTTTAAAATTTGAATTTACAGTTTCTTACCGGATTGTTCTCTCCATTTGACGTATTGTTCCGGCGTGGGCGGATCCCATTTCTCCCAAGTGATGGGATAATCGGCCACCTTGTCGCACTGGTCGGCAGCTCCGAAGAGCAGCCAGACAAACACACACTGAACTGCACCTGCCGTCATCGCATAGCCCTCAAAAGCCATATTGATGGCCACAGGCACTAACATGGAGAATATCAACTGGGCATAGGGCGTTCGCTCGCGCGTAGCATATCTCCATGACTTGAAAATCAACGGAACAGCACAGAGCAGGAAACAGATGAACCCAAGATAGCCAATCTGGGACATCATCCCCAGATAGGAACTTCCCAGCTCAATGGCTCCGGTTTTAGCATTATAAAAGGTACCTGCTGCAGGAAGGTTAATATCACATGAGTATGCACCAATGCCGATGATAGGACTCTCGTCAATTTCCATACTCCGCAGTTCCCAGATGTATCCTCGTGTAGCAGCCACTGCTGCGCCCGCATTGTCGTTGGTTTTCTTCGACATGGCTTCTGTATAGGGAGCTAATGCCGGCCAGGCGGCAATAGCTCCAGCTACCAACACCATCATGGTTGTCATCATACCACCCGTATTCTTCTGGAGTCGGAAATAGACAACCAACATCGTACCTATCAGACCGCAGGCTGTGGCTGAACGGGAGGCGGAAAGCAGGATCGTAATGATACAGGCCACCCAAAATCCTGCACAGAGAATCCGCTCCTTCATATTCTCCGACCTGAAGAACATCTGGGCTGCCCACACCATACTAATCATAATAAAGAACGAAAGGAAATTGGGATGACCGGTCACACCCATGTAACCATTGACGAAACCCCAGATATACTGCCCCTGACCGGTGAAATAACCGATAAAACTCCAGGCAACAATAATGACCAACGCCCAAAGAGAACCCATGAAAATCTGCCGCCTGGCACGGTTCACACCCGGACCGGATATCATCGGGGAACAGGCAATAATCACCAGTATCAACAGGGTGAATCTATCCCATGGCTTGAAAAATGCCGGGATGGTATTCCCGACAATGCTCAAGGTTGTCGCTATCAGGAAGGCAACGTATTGAAACTTAATTTCTATACCCTCGCCTGCCTTCGAAAGAATAAATAACACGCAGGCGAAATCATAGACATAAAGCATCGGACCCGGCATGGGATAAATAATCTGGATGAACGATGCCATTAGGATGCAGGCCACCAGGAAATAGGTGCGATGAGCTTTTGGTCCGGCCATGATATTACTTCAAATTCTTGATAAACCTGGCGGGACAACCTCCCACAAGTGTATAGGGGGGCACATCTTTCGTGATAACAGCGCCTGCTGCTACCAATGACATCTCGCCCACCATTACGCCTGGCAAGACAGTACAATTCGTTGATACAGAGCATCCCTTGCCTATATGGACTGTACTCGTCGTTCCCTTTCGGCTCAAAATACGCTGGCCGTCCGGTTCTACGGGGTGAAACCCGGTAATCACAATAGACCTGGACCCGACAATGGCCTCGGGGTCTATTATAATCTTACTCCCTTCATTCAACATGAATAATACCTCATGCCCGATGAATGCCCGGTCGCCGATTTCCAGTTCTCCGATGCCCTGCACCTTGATTCCTTGAAAGAACTCGACTCCCTGACCCACTTTGACACCAGCCCAGCGATAGAGCTTCGCTTTCAAGCGCTGCGCACCACTGTTCGGCAGGATGTCCATCAGCAGATTTACAATGTATATTCTCTTTGATTTAATCATAGATTATCTTTGCAAAATATTATGTACCAGAAATACTATATTTCTACTACATATTTTTTACATCCTTCTCAGTTTCCTTCAGGGTATGATTAATAGCGGATAATTTCTGTTGAGAATAGAGCTTCGCTGAAGCCTGTCCCATGCAGGAACGAGCTTCTACCACCGAAGATGCGGCCGACTGCTATGGATGTGCGGGACGCCTTGTCCATACGTCAAAATATGTGCGAAAGTTCATTTGGGAAGTCTGAAGATGGATTGAGAAATGACGGTCCAGATTGTTGGTGTTGTTTTCTTCGCCATTCAGCTTATAATCATCTCATCTTGTTGTCATGCACTTTCTACGGGCAAAGATACAAATTTAAATCCAAATAAAAAAACATTTTCAGAAAAAAATGCCAAAAATACGTGTTTTTCGTAACTTTTTGGCTTTCTTTTCCTGAAAATGCTTCTAAAAAGGCCCAATTCTCAATCAAATTTGCACGAACAGACTATTCTCCTTCTGATAGTTCATAATACCCAATCTGTTTGAAAAGAAAAAACACTGCGGTCAGAAGACATAGACCAGGCCATACTTGTCATGCAGTCTGCGCAGCGAACCGTCTGCCTTCATTTTGCGGATTATACTGTTCACCAGCAGTATCAGATCGTCCTGACCTTTCTGCATCAGAACGCCTATTTCGCCATGGGTGAATGGAGTATTCAGCAGGGGAGCTGCCAGAAGCGTGTCGGTATTCACATAATAGGGAGCCTCCGTAATTTCGGTAATCATCACATCGGCATCGCCCCGGGCTATCAAGGAGGGAATCTCTTCGTTTCGGGGATGGACTATTATACGGGCATGCTTGAGATTCTGATTGGCGAACTTCTCATTGAGACCGCCAGGGTTCACCATGACACGCACTTCGGGTTTATCAACATCGTCCAGCGAACGGAAGCGGCCGGCATCTGTCGCCCGGCACAAAATGGTCTTGCCGTTGCCCAAATAACCGTCGCTCATCATCATCGTCTCCTTGCGGGCATCGGTAATGGTGATACCGCCTATGGCCATGTCGAAGAGTTGTGGTTCGGACAAGACATCTTCCGTCAAAGTGGGCCACGAGGTTTTGACAAACTTCACATTAACACCCAGACGCGCTGCAATCTCCCGAGCCATCTCGATGCCGAAGCCCCAACATTCTCCAGTCTCCGGCTCACAAAATGAGAGCGGACGGTAATCTCCGGTCGTTCCGACATAAAGTGTATCGCGCGACACCACCTGAGCAACCTTGCCGGAGAGGTCCAGATTAACATTGATAGTCAGTATATAGATGTCCTGCTGGCCGTTCTCCAGTCCGAAACGCACAGCCTCGCCGAGCAAAGAGTCGGGGTAAAGTCGGGAACTGTCAAAATAATACCGTCCAGAAATACTGTCATACCACCCTCCGACATATCCGTCATGATGCAAGGCATGGGTGACAACATCTTCCAACTGTTCGCGTGTATGACTGTTCTGCGTAGCAGCATAGCTCACCGCGATGCCTTCTGTCTGAAGTTGCATAGTACGGACATCCACTGTAAAACCGTCAGAACAGGTCTGGCTGAGACACCATACCTGATCTGCTATCGCTGTAACGTTATCACTGCCAACGGCATGGTCCTCGGTCACTGAGCAGGTAACCAGAACCGCCATCAAGCAGCAAAGCAAAGCAGTTAAGATAATTCTATATTTTAATTTAAACATAATGCGGAATCAGAATGAATGGCTTTGGAAACCAGTTACAGAATCAGGGGAGATTTTACCCGCTTACGGTTTTGAAAAGAAAGAATCCATGATACCTTGGCAACCTTCCAGCACGTCACGCCACGTTGTCTCGAAGTCATCGGAATACCAAGGGTCGGCCACATCGCCGGGCCGTCGGGTGAAATCCATGAGTTTCACGATTTTCCCATCAGGATCTCCGCCGCAAATACGCTGCATGTTGCGGATATTCCAAGTATCCATACCCACCAGCAGATCGAAACGGTCATAGTCGCTGTCACGCATCTGCCGAGCGCTCTTACCCTGACACGAGATGCCGTGTTCGGCCAACTTCCTTCGGGCCGGGGGATAGACGGGATTGCCGATTTCCTCGGTCGAAGTCGCAGCCGATTCTATATAGAAACTATCTTCCAATCCGGCCTTGCTGACCAGGTCTTTCATCACGAACTCAGCCATGGGACTACGGCAGATATTGCCGTGGCATACAAAAAGTATTCTCTTCTTCATTTTGATGTTTAATCTCTCCTTAAGACATAGCCTTAAAGCCTGACTAACCTGCAGATTTCCTCCAGCCATCGCCTGTCGGTCTCATCAAACGCAGCCAAGTCACAGCTGTCAATGTCGAGCACAGCCGCGATTTCGCCTCTGTCAGAAAAAACGGGGACGACAATTTCAGACCGCGAACGGCTGCTGCATGCTATATGGCCGGGAAATTGTTCAACATCAGGAACAATAACTGTGCGTCCCTCCTTCCAAGCTGTACCACAGACGCCCCGCCCGAAAGCTATACGCATACAAGCCAAAGGACCCTGGAAGGGACCAACTACCAACATGCCATCAACAACCCGATAGAAACCCGTCCACCAGAAACCCATAGTTTCGTGAATGGCGGCGCAGGTATTGGCCATGACGGCCACCGGGTCGGTTTCATTCTCGATGAGGGCCTGAATCTGGGCTTTAAGCAACTGGTACTGCTCTGCTTTGGGCAAAGTTTTATCGATATCTATCTGCTCGGCCATACTTGGAAATAATTTCGACAAACGCCCCTCTAAAAAAATATGGAGGGGCGTTTGTTAGTTAATATTCTGTTTTTACTGTACTCTGTTCCCAAATATTGAAAGCGCGGATAGCATCCGGGTCGTCAATATGGATTTCGGGAATCGAACGATGCCCAATCTTCTTAGCTATTTCCCTGTAGATGTCGGCATCGGAGAATCCGATTTTATCAGCATTGTCGTGGGTATTGGCATAGAAGAGTTTTTCAATACGGGCCCAATAGATAGCTCCGAGACACATCGGACACGGCTCGCAAGACGTATAGACCGTGCACCCTGAGAGGTCGAAGGTCCCGAGGGCCTTGCACGCCTCACGAATTGTCATTACCTCTGCATGTGCCGTAGGATCGTTGAGGATGGTGACACTATTATGGGATCCGGCCACAATTTTTCCATCCTTAACAATGACTGCGCCAAAGGGACCCCCACCCTTACGGATGCTTTCTTCTGAAAGACGTACGGCTTCAGCCATGAAACGGCGGTCATCGTCAGTGACAAGCTGAGAACTTTTCTTAAGCATCGCAAAAGATTACTGAAGGAACGAAATCAACACGCCTGCAGCAACTGCCGAGCCAATCACACCGGAGATGTTGGATGACATGCAGAAGTTGAGGATATTGTTCTTGGGGTCACGCTGAAGCGCCAGTTCATTAGCTACTCGGGATGCCATGGGAACGGCCGAAAGGCCGCAGGCTCCAACAAGCGGATTGATTTTCTTCTTGGAGAAGAGGTTGAAGAGCTTCACCAGAAGAATACCGCCGGCGATGGAGATGGCAAACGCCAGGAAGCCGCCGACAACGATACCGATGGTCTGCCAGTTGAGGAACGACTCTACCGTCATCGTGGCACCCACACAGAGACCGAGGAAGATGGTAGCCGTGTTCATGATAGCATTGGATGCGGCATCGGCAATACGTCCGGTATCGGAACCGATTTCCTTGATGAGGTTACCGAACATCAGCATGCCAATCAGCGAAACGGCCGAAGGAACGATGATGGCAACGAGCACAGTCACGAAGATGGGGAAGATAATCTTGGCAGCACGGAGATTCTTGATCTCCTGCTTGTTGGGATAAAGTTTCTCCTGCTGTTTCATGTTGATGAGGAACTCGTCCTTGGTCATCAGCAACCGGGCCACCAAGGGGATAATCACGGGCACAAGAGCCATGTAGCTGTAGGCTGCGATGGCGATGGGGCCGAGAAGATGGGGAGCCAGATGGATGGTGGTATAGATGGCCGTAGGACCGTCGGCGCCACCGATGATGCCGAGAGAAGCAGCCTCCTGGGGTGTGAAAGCGCCCGAACCGATAGCCACAAGAATGACAGTGAAAATGCCCACCTGGGCAGCAGCGCCGAAGATGGCAAGCTTCAGGTTGCGGAGCATGGGACCGAAGTCGGTCAGGGCACCCACACCCATGAAGATGATGGGAGGTAGCAGACCGGACTTGATGAGACCATAGTAGAGCATGTTCATGAGACCCATGTCGTGGGCAATCTCAGGCAGGCCCATGTGATAGACATCAAACTCCTTGCCGTCCATGTGAACAATGCCCATACCGTCGGCCGCATTGACACCCATGCCGCCGCCGGGGAAGTTGGCCAGCAGGATACCGAAGGCAATAGGAATGAGCAGAAGGGGCTCATAGTGCTTCACGATGCCCAGGTAGAGCAGCACGAAGCCCAAAGCGTACATTACGAGAAAGAGAGGGTCGGCAGCAATGTTGCTGAACGCCGTCATCTCGTAGAGCTTTTCTAATATATATTGAAAATCCATTTCTATTATCCGATTTTAAAGATAGGATCGTCCTCGAACACTTTGTCGCCGGGGTTGGCAAGGATGGCCGTAATTGTGCCGTCCTGGTCAGCCGTAACAGCGTTGTAGGTCTTCATCGCCTCGATGTAGCCGATGGTCTGACCCTTGGCAACCTTGTCGCCGACTTTGACAGCCGTCTCGGAGCTGTTCTTCACGAGGAAGAACTTGCCCTCGAGGGGTGCCAGGACATCCACGCCGGCGCCTGCGGGTGCTGCGGCAACTGCAGCGGGTGCTGCGGCGGGAGCCGAACCGTCGTTGGGGGCAATAGAGACGGTGTACTGCTGGCCGTTGACTGTAACAACGACATCCTGAGCCTTGATTTCGCCTGTGCCGGACGCATTGGCCGCAGCCTTGCGCTTGGCGAGATCGGCCTCAAAGTCAGCCTTGGCCTTGCCGCTCTTGTAAGCCTCGTACTGAGAGGGGTGCATCGAGTACTCGAAGAGTTCCTCGTCATCCTGCCCGAGTTCCCAGCCGTTGGCTTTCATCTTCTCGCGATAAACGTCGAGATCATCGGGATAGTTCTCCTGAGGATCGTTGTCCAGGAACTTGAGGCCCTTCTCCTCGGCCATCTTCTTGAGTTCGGGATCAACGGGGCCGGGCAGACGGCCTGCCTTTCCGAGAATCATGTCCCAGATGGTGTCGGCAATCATCGACCAGCGCTCCTTGCCCTTCTCCATCTGCATGACATTCATAAGAGCGAGGTTCTTCACATATTGGGAGAAGGGAGTAACCAGGCAGGGATAACCTACCTTGGGCCAAACATAAGCCACCTCATCGAAGAGTTTGATAAGGAGTTCGTCGGTGGAGAGTTCTGGCTGGTTGTTCTTTTTCTTCCAGCGGTTGAGGCTCTCGAGATTCTCCTCAAGGTCGGTCATGAGCGAACCCATCATACCACCGGGAAGACCGGGCTTGATGAGCAGCGAGTTGTTGATGCGGTTGAGCTCGGGACAGTAGAAGCCGAGGAAGTCGTCCATCATCTGCTGAATCTGGGTACGCACCTCCATATAGGCTGCCATATTGATATCCTTCACCTTGAAACCGGCATCCTTCAGCATCTCAATCACAGCGATGATGTCGGCGTGACCGGTACCCCACGAAAGGGGCGAGATAGCTGTATCGATGTAGTCGCAACCGTTCTTGCAGACCTCAAGAATCGATGCCATGCAGAATCCGGGGCCTGCGTGGGTGTGATACTGGATAACAATATTCTTCTTGTAAGCCTTGATACCGGCCACTATCTTGCCGAGACTTTCGGGACGGCCGATACCGGCCATATCCTTCAAACAGATTTCATCAGCACCCTCGTCGATGAGTTCCTTGGCAAGGTTGACATAATATTCAACGGTATGGATGGGTGAGAAAGTGATGCAGAGAGCAGCCTGAGCAATCATACCCGCCTCCTTGGCATAGTGGATGGATGGGATGATATTGCGGCTGTCGTTCAGACCGCAGAAGATACGTGTGATATCTGTACCTTGGGCTTTCTTCACCTTATAGAAGAGTTTGCGGAGATCTTTGGGACAGGGGCTCATGCGCAAGCCGTTCAAGGCGCGGTCGAGCATGTGGGTCTGAATACCAGCCTCATGGAAAGGCTTGGTCCACTGGCGGACGGAAACGTTGGGGTTCTCGCCATAGAGCAGATTGACCTGCTCAAAACCTCCGCCGTTGGTTTCTACACGATCGAAGCAGCCGCAGCGGATGATTGCGGGTGCCACTTTGACGAGCTGGTCAACGCGAGGCTGATATTTGCCGGCACTCTGCCACATGTCGCGGAAGGCCAAACTGAATTTTACTTCTTTTGCCATAATGTTTGTATGTATAGTTTATTTTTTTACAATCTTGGTTACTGTCGCACCGGGTGCTACCTGAGCGATGGCCTGTCGGATGGCGGCTTCGACACCGGGCTCGACAGCGGCGGCTGCAGACGCAGCCAACTTAACGGGTTTGGCCTCTGCCTCGGGAGCCACCTTATTGACGATGGTAATCATAAACTGGCTGAGGTAGATGACGAGAATCAGAACAACAAACACCGTACCCATACCTACCAGCATGAGAGTGAGTGCCTGCGTCATCGGACTGAGTTGTGCAAATTCGTTCATAAAGTTTGTATATTGTAAGTTTATAATTTCCAAACCGAAATTTTGGTGCAAATTTAGTGATAATTTTTGATATTTCCAAAAATATGAATTATTTTTTAAATAGTTTATACAATTTTGAAAATAAATGAAATATTTTTACAAGAAATATGCAGTTTTACCGGTTTCCTTTCACAAATGTCTCATAGAGGCTCTGCATCACACGTGTCCTTACATTACCTCTCAGCAATTCCCTATTCTTGCGTGTCGGATTGACACGGTTGGACAAGAAAATATAGATTGTTTTAGCTTCCGGATCCACCCAGAAACAGGTTCCTGTAAAACCGGTATGCCCCCATGTCTTGTCGGAAGCATCCTTTGCCACATTACTGCTCTCATTGTGCTCCCCGTCGGAAAGAGAGAATCCCAAAGCCCGTTTCCGTTTGATGCCCTTGGAACGGGAGGTCACAAATCTGCGGACGGTCTCAGCCTTGATGAGCTGTTCTCCGCTCTCTGTCTTACCGTCGTTGGCCAGCATCTGAATCACTTTATAAAGGTCGCTCACACTGCCGAAGAGTCCTGCATTACCCTCCACGCCGCCAGCCACAGCCGCAGTTTCATCGTGAACCCAACCCTGGCAGAGCTGATTGCGAAAATAGTCATCGTATTCGGTCGGTGCGATATTGGCACGGTCAAACCCGTGTTCAAGAGGCAGATATCCCAATCGTTTACAACCGAGGGGCTTATAGAGTTTCTCTTCGACAAACTGATCAATGCGCATATCGGTCACCTTTTCGATAATGGCTCGCAAGAGCACGAAATTGAGATCGGAATACAGCGGCTCACGGGTCCTTTGCATCTTGAGGCTAGAAATGGTAGTGAGCATCGTCGAACGGAAGGCCGGCGAAATCCACATGCCGTCACAGATTTGCATCGTATGGTTCTGATCCTGTGACGGAGTCAGTATGCCGGTCGTCTGCTTGTAGAAGGGATAAAAACCTGGCAGCCCCGTCTCATGAAAGAGCAGTTGCCGGACGGTGATATTATTCAGATGGGTGCCCCTCAGCGCAGGAACGTATTTGGACACCTTATCCTCCAGTTTCACGCCATAGTTATCAATCAGGAGCATCATTGCGGGTGTTGTAGCTAATGCTTTGGTCATAGATGCCAGGTCATAGAGTGTCTCATCATTCACTTTGGGTTGTTTATTGCCATAGGACAAACGCCCGTAGTTTTGACGAAACACCACTTTCCCTTCTTTAGCGAAAAGAATCTCGCAACCCGGCACACCGTGGTCTGCCATGGTTTTCTGAATAAGCTGGTCCACTTCCGGCACATCGGATGCTACTGGCTGATCGGTGGGATCATACTCCTCCACCATCACAGGAACCTTGCCGTTGCTGAGGTCTGTGAGCGTCTGTATGAGCGCTTTTGCCTCATCGCTATTTACCCGTTTTGCCAATCCAGCAATATCTATCTCGTGCGGAGGATTGAACTGCATCAGTATATATTTGTAGCGCAGAACTTTACGGCATTTCTCGTCAATCAGAGTCTGCGGGAGACGGCCGCTCTTACGTGCGGTTACCAGCGACTTCCACTGGGCAGGTAGCGGCACCGGATCCAAAAGGATGTCATTGCCTGCCAATAATGCTTTCACGGCGGCATCCTTCACAGCTGCTCCGGCCATGGCCATGCCATCCGTGAATACGATGCCTTCGAAACCGAGACTGTCCTGCAAGAGATCTTTAACGATTCTTTTAGATACCGATGAGGGTTCGCCGGCCTTGCTGCCCAGTGCCGGCACTTCCAAATGGGCCATCATTACCCCTGAAAAACCTGCACGGATGTAATCCCTAAAAGGACGGAGCTCCAAGGTATCCAACCGTGCGCGGTCATGAGACACAACAGGCAAAGTCTTGTGGGAATCGGTATCGGTGTCGCCATGACCCGGAAAATGTTTGGCCACTGCCATCACTCCGCCGTCCTCAAGGCCGGCCGCATAGCTCAAGCCGCAGGAAACCACGTCAACGATATTGTAACCCCAGGCGCGATTGCCAATTACCGGATTCTTAGGATTGGAATTGACGTCCATGACTGGTGCAAAGTTGATATCGATGCTCATCTCGCGACACTCGCGGGCCACCTCCAACCCATAGGCATACATCAGCGAGTCGCGAAGCGGTTCACCTGAAGGCGTCAGATACTCTCTGGAGATTTTGCCCAAAATGCCGTTACGCGGAAACTTGGGAGCATCCTTGAGACGCATTGCCAATCCCCATTCGCCATCTAGGGCAATCCAGAAAGGACGATTCGCGATGCGGCGTGCATAATTGGTCATCACAGCCTGGTCAGCCAGCGTACCTTTCTGCCACAGAATGCCACCGATGGGATAATTGTCAAGTTTGGTCTTCAAAGCATGTCTGGCCTCTGCTGTATTGATGGGTTGAACGATACTGATGATGAGCTGTCCCAGACGTTCGTCGGGAGTCAGTTTCTGCATCACACTGTCCACCCACTGTTCCATCGCTGTCGCATCCACCCTGCCTGCGAAATTCACTGGGCTGTTTGCATGCAGTGTCGCGGTAGCCTTCATTGCCACCACGACACTAATCAAGAATATTATATGCTTGTATTTCATTCCTTAGTTGTCCATCACTACACGACCGTCCTCCCTGGCTTTGATATGTTTACCGGCAGCAGCCTGAGCCTTCACATAATCGATTACTACGTCACGAATCAGAAGACCGGAGTGCTGTACCGACTTGGAGTCCATAAAGGCCGTCATACCATCGTTGCCCTCAGCCACATAGTCGAGTGTGGTTACCCAATAGATTGAATCAGGCTGAATGGGTTTGCCGTGACAGAGAATCTTCGTGGCTTCGGTTTTGTCCTTGTGCGTCTCCAAATGGATTTCAATGGGACCGCCGAAACATTCCAGTCTCTTGCCGGCCGTTTGTTTGATGAGACGTTCCATCGTGGCTCCCGTCATTGAGCAGACAGTAACATAGTTCTCGAAGGGGTGAATTCTGAAGATATCGCCCATCGTGATGGGCCCCTTTGACAAAGGGGCACGAATACCTCCGTAATTCATCACACTCAAATCCATCTGTTGGGGATGTAGCTGCAGGCCGCATTGATAGATAATATCTGCGATAAGATTTCCTTGAGCACTTTGAGGACGTCCTTTCTTCAGAGTCTCATCGGAATAACCGATTTCTTGATTCATCTGATCCTCTATCGAGTTACGATAGGGCATAATGAAATCCTCAATATTCTGCGCATAAGATGACAGGTCATACATCTCGGGATGCAGTTTCGAGCACCGGATTTCCTTCACCATCCATTTGTTGGGAGTATCCCTGGTATTCTTCTGCATCTGGATCTCGATGCGGCCTATGGGTTCGGCCTTGGCTCCGGTCTGGGTAATCATCACCGGCCGGCCATTCTTGTTAAGAACCTCCACGCCGTTCTCGATGTTGGTGTGGCTATGACCGCCGATGATGAGATCTATCTCCGTACTGTTTCTTGCGATGCGACGATCCCGGACATTATCTTCGGTATGACTATAGCCTACGTGGGAAATCAGAATAATAAGGTCACACCCCTTGGCTCGCAAGTTGGCAGCCACGCGGTTGGCTCTATCGGACGGGTCGTAGTAAGTGATACCCTGCCAGTTTTTTTTGAAGATGAGATTATCGGGATCGGTACTTACACCCGTTATGCCAATCTTAACTCCCTTGCGCTCAATAATCATCGACTCTTCGACATCCCGTTCCAGCGGGGTGCCCTTGCAGTCATAATTGCAGCATAGCACCTTGAATTTACGAGCCTGCAGCACAGAGTCGAGACTTTCCATACCGTTATCGAACTCATGATTGCCTAGCGTTGTTGCAATCAGGCCCTGCATATTCATCAGCTCGACCTCAACTTTTCCCTTGTATATATTATAATATGGTGTACCCTGCATCATGTCTCCGGCATCGAAATACATCGTCTCGGGATCTTCCTTACATGCCATTTCGATGAAAGCGGCACGTTCGCGCGCACCACCGGAAGGCTTCATATCCACTTCGAGCGGATCAATTTGGGAATGGGTATCGTTGGTATGTATAATATGAAGGACAGGGGCTGCCTCATCAGACTTACTGCAACTGCTCATAACACCAAGCAGTCCAACCAACAGCATCGCTGCAGCCGCTTGTACCCACGTCAGATTGTTATTTCGGCTCATCATTACTATTTTCTTGTTATTTTGATAAACAATGACTAATTTCGTTCACAAAAGAACATATTCGCCGCAAAGATAATAAATATTTCCCAAACAGAGGGCAAACCGGAACAAAAACTTTAAATATTTAACATTTCTGCCTTATTAGGTAAACACCTCTTTCAAAACCTCCACACTCCTCAATTCTCCTATCTCAGGGATGTGCAGGCGCAGATAGACAAGCATCATTTCCAGCAGGACGTTCCGCTGTTCGCGGCTGATATTCAGCATTGAGAGTCCGCTAAAATCCGTCTTTAACAACCGCCAAAGCCAGACTGCGCTTTCGGGCGCCAGATAATAAGCATGCAAAATAGGGCCTGGTGTAAACACTCCCTCCTCGACATCGAAATAACTGCCCTCCTTCCAGCTTTCCATGTCGACACGGAATCCCAAAAGATAGGACAGCCTGGCTGTAAAAACCAGATGGAAATTGGCCTGGCCGACCTGAGTCAAAGACAACAGCCGGACACTTTGTTCCAGGAAATCCCAAAGTCTCGGATTGTTTTCAACCTCTCTGACAGTACGGTCGACAAGTTCTGCAATATAGAAACACTGAGAGGCTTTGGAAACATCTGAAAGAGTAATGTCGTAGGTAGAAAGCACTACCTCTGCCTCAACGATTTTCTGGACTTCCGACTTTTCATTCTGGTCCGCCACGAGGCTGAGTTCTGTCAACGGTGCCAACATCGGGCGTGAAACGGCACTTCGCTTTCCCTTCGAAAGCGAAACCTTATAAGTCTGCTTACCCCACCGTTCCGTATAGATGTGAACGAATGACATTTTGTCGTTATAGGGAACGGTAGTCAGGACGATACCTTTCGTTTTTTCTATCATTTTTGTTCTTTAAACGCTGCAAAATTAGGGATTTTTTCTTTAAAATGGATTTTTTTTCAAAAAAACTTCACTTTTTCTTTGTCATTTAAAGAAAATATGCTATCTTTGCACCCGCGTTTATCTCAAAAAACGAAGGTCCAGTCCGTAAGAAGGCGGTCAAAGTGGCTGGCGAGTATCGTTAGAGATACGCCTCCAAAAAATAAAAAAAATAAAAAATATTTCATAAAAATGGCAAATCACAAAAGCTCTAAAAAGAGAATCCGTCAGACGTTGACCCACAATGCGGCCAATCGTTATTATGGCAAAACTATGCGCAACGCAGTGCGTCGTCTTCGCGCTACTTCCGACAAGGCAGAGGCTGCCGACCAGCTTCCCAAAGTATCGTCTATGCTTGACCGTTTGGCTAAGAAGAATGTTATCCACGCCAACAAGGCTGCCAACCTCAAGTCGAAGCTTCAGAAAAAGGTTAACGCTCTCGGTTAATCATCTGAATACGCAAAGAAATGCCCTATTTCCCCCATTTGGGAGCGAAATAGGGCTTTTTCTTTTAAATTTTACAAAAAAATAGGCCCAAGTCTTTGCCATGTCAAAAAAAATCATTATCTTTGCACGATTTTAGGGACGGCGCAACTCTGAGTCTTTTGACTCAGGAAGTCCCGGTTCGAACAATGTCTTTGATAATAAACAACATATAAATGTCAGAACAAAACAGCAATTACTCTGCCAATAGTATCCAAGTCCTCGAAGGCTTGGAAGCTGTTCGCAAACGCCCCGCCATGTATATTGGCGACATCAGTGTCAAAGGTCTTCACCACCTCGTCTCTGAGGTCGTGGATAACTGTATAGACGAGTGCATGGCCGGTTATGCTACTCACATAGAAGTTACCATCACCGAAGACAACTACGTCAAGGTTGTCGACAACGGCCGCGGTATCCCGGTTGACATGCACGAGAAGGAGCACCGCTCTGCCCTCGAGGTCGTCATGACCGTGCTGCATGCCGGCGGCAAGTTCGACAAGAACTCCTACAAGGTTTCCGGCGGTCTACATGGTGTGGGAGTGAGTTGCGTAAATGCTCTCTCCGACCACTTTGTCGCTGAAATCCGCCGTCAGGGTCACATCTGGCGTCAGGAATATGCCTTTGGCAAACCCACCACTGAGGTGCAGATAATAGGAGACACCAAGGAGACCGGAACCACCATCCTCTTCCACCCGGACGGCTCCATTATGACCGAGACCGTTTTCCAATGGGATCTCATATCGTCACGCCTGCGAGACTTGGCCTACCTCAATGCCGGCATCCACATCACACTCACCGACTTGCGCGACAAGAACGAGAAGGGCGAACCCCGCCGTCAGGTGTACTACTCCAAGAACGGCCTCAACGAGTTCGTGCAGTGGCTGGATGAAAGCCGCGAACACCTCATCCCGGACATCATCCACCTGAACACCGAATCAGACGGCGTTCCCGTAGAAGTAGCCATGACCTATAATACGTCCTATTCAGAGACGATCTTTACATTCGTCAACAATATCAATACTCACGAAGGAGGCACACATCTTGACGGTTTCCGCATCGCCCTGACCAATACACTCAAGGACTACGCCACCAAGGAGAAGATGCTTGAGAAGGCTAAGGTTGAGGTCAAAGCAGACGACTTCCGCGAAGGTCTCACCGCCGTTATCTCGGTCAAGGTAGCAGAGCCCCAATTCGAAGGCCAGACCAAGACACGTCTCGGCAACGTAGAGGTTCGTCCCGCTGTGAACAAAGCCGTACGTGCCGCACTCGAGAACTATCTTGAGGAACATCCTACCGAGGCCCATCTGATTGTTGACAAGGTCATCCTTGCCGCCCAGGCGCGCATTGCAGCCCGCAAAGCTCGCGAGTCGGTGCAAAAGGGTTCCAAACTGATTGGTGGCGGTCTGCCCGGCAAACTGGCCGACTGTTCTTCGAAAGATCCCGCCGAATGTGAGATTTTCCTCGTCGAGGGTGATTCGGCCGGGGGCACCGCTAAACAGGGCCGTGACCGAAACTATCAGGCCATCCTCCCCTTGCGCGGTAAGATTCTCAACGTTGAGAAAGTACTCATCCACAAGATGCTCGACTCAGCCGAGATACAGAACATGTTCCGCGCATTCCGCGTCAACCTGCGCGAGGATAAGACGCTCGACATCACAAACCTGCGCTACCACAAGGTTATCATCATGACCGATGCCGATGTCGACGGTGCCCACATCGCGACCCTTCTCATGACGCTCTTCTTCCGATATATGCGTCCCCTTATCGAAGACGGTTATATCTACATTGCCATGGCACCCCTCTACCGCTGCACCATCGGCAAAATTGATGAATACTGCTGGACCGATGCCGACCGCGACCGTTTCCTGATGAACTATGGTCAGGGCAAGGAGGACAAAGTCAAGATTCAGCGTTACAAAGGTCTTGGTGAGATGAATGCGGAGCAGCTTTGGGACACCACTATGGATCCAGAACGCCGTCATCTCAAGAAGGTCACCATCGAAGATGCCATTTCGGCTGATCAGACATTCTCAATGCTGATGGGCGAAGACGTAACACCCCGCCGCGAATTCATTGAGAGCAACGCAACATACGCAAACATCGACGCATAATAACATCCGCAGTAGGACGGTCTGTCGCTCATGCTCCGTGCATGGGAGGAAAGTCCGGGCAACACAGGGCACCATGCTTCCTAACGGAAAGTGGCTCGCGAGGGTCAGGTTAAGGTAACAGAAAAGAACCGCCGCAAGGTAAGGGTGAAAAGGCGAGGTAAGAGCTCACCGCAGCGATGGCAACATCGTCTGGCCGTACTACCCATGGGTTGTAAGATCATGTACACTGACGCTATGTTAGGGCGGCCCGCCCGATGTCAGGGGGTAGATTGCTAGAGGCGGATGGCGACATCCGTTCGAGATTAATGACAGACACCTTAATTCATTTAAGGCACAGAACCCGGCTCACAGGCCTACTGCTTTTCCAAATGTGCATCTCCGATTTCAGTGGGGATGCATTTTTGCATTCGGCTCTCGCCAAAAACAGGCGAAAATTAAGCAAAATCATGCTATTTTGTTTTAAAAAAAGATATTTCATGCATTTTTTGTCCTTCAAAAGCAGAAATATCAAATAAAATATGTACCTTTGCAACATAAAACATTATATTCCATTATTAAATATTAAAAACTCCAGACTATGGCTTTAGTAGAAACAAAAGCAAGAGTGGGTGTGTTCTCCATTGCATTGCAGGCATACCTCCCCCAGTTCCCCAGCTTGGTACCTGAATTCCAGAAACAGTATGCAGACTTCAAGGACAGTCTTCCCAAGACAGTTGAACTCATCGACGGCGGTATTGTGACCACCAAGGAAGAGAGTCAGGCTGCCGGCGACAAGTTCCGTGCTGCCGACGTTGACCTGGTGATACTCCAGCTGCTGACCTACTGCACTTCTTACAACATGCTTCCCGCCGTGAAGGATTTGGATGTACCTGTTGTCCTGGTAAATGTGCAGAAACTGAAATGTCTCGATTTCGAGCATGCAGATATTGCCTCCTGGCTCGGTGAAGGATATGCTGCAGGCGCTGTAGGCGAAATGGTAGCCGACTTGAACCGCTACGGCAAGCGTCACGCTGTCGTTACCGGCGTTGTTGAAGGCGGCGATCCCGCTGTTGCCAAAGAACTCGAGGAATGGTGTCGCGCCGCCCAGGTACGTCGCCGTTTCCGCGATACCAACCTCGCACAGATCGGACGTCCTTATCCCGGCATGATGGACCTCTATATTGATGAGTCCAACCTTTATCACCGCATGGATGTATATACCAAACAGTTCGACTGGGAGAAGATGTGGGCCATTGCCGACAATATCACTGACGAGGCTGCAATCCGCGCCAAGGCCGAAGATATCATCAACACCTTCGATATCGAGGGTGGCGCTACCGTCGAAAAGGTTTGGGATATGGCCAAATACGTTGTTGCCTTCGAACAGTGGGTGAAAGACGAGAAAATCGGTCTCATTGCTTCTCACTACGACGGCTTCGCCAAGGGCCAGGCCGGCATCCTCGACTCCATGCTCATTCCTGCATTCTCAATGCTCATCAAGCAGGGTATTGCCTGTGCAGTAGAAGGCGACATCAAGGTAGCTATGGCTATGTCCATCATGAAGACGTTGACGGGTGCTACACAACTCTCAGAGTTTTACACCTTCGACTTCAACAACGACATCGTTGTCATCGGTCACTCCGGTTCCGGCGACGCTTGCATCTCCACAGAACGCAAGCCCACTATGAAGATAGTGCCCGTGTTCCACGGCAAGACCGGCGGCGGATACCTCACTCAGTTCTATCCTCCCATGGGCCCCGTCACCTATCTCGCCATCACACAGGATATGGACGGACACTTCAAGTTCATCGTATCGGAAGGCATCAACGAACCCGGCGAAATACTCCACACCGGCGACACCAACATGCGAACACGCTTCAATATCGGCGCACGTGAATGGAATAATCGCTGGTGCGAATGCGGTCCTACGCATCACTTCGCTGCAGGCCCCGGCAACCAGACGGATGTCATTCTCAAGGTCGCCAAGATTCTCAACGTACCCTGCGAAGTTGTTTGCCGCAACTAAACGTCACGGAGAACAATATAAAATACAAGAGGTCGTGTCCTGATGACACGACCTCTGTTTTTATATCACGGAAATTTTATTCCGGATTATAACCGAACCTGTTCAAATCGCGAACGTTGTTGCGCCAGTCTTTTTCGACCTTCACAAAGAATCGCAGCATCACCTGTTTGCCGAAGAATGCCTCGATATCTTTGCGGGCCAGCGTACCGACACGTTTGAGGGCTGCACCTCCTTTACCGATAATAATGCCTTTCTGACTGTCGCGCTCCACATAAATGACGGCTTGGATATTGATAAGTTTCCCGTCTTCCTTGAAGAGCTCGACTTCGACTTCGGTGGAGTAGGGAATCTCCTTGTCGTAGGTCTGGAAGATTTTCTCACGAATAATTTCCGTCACGAAGAACCTAGCGGGGCGATCAGTCAGCGCATCTTTATCGAAATAGGGCGGGCTGTCAGGCAAGAGATCCTGGATGCGCTTGATGAGCAGGTCGGTATTAATCTTCTGAAGCGCACAGATAGGAACTATCTCAGCCTTTGGCAGTCGTTCATGCCACTGATCAACCAGCGTCTCAAGTTCCTGTTGCGACGCTAGCAAATCCATCTTATTGATGACGACTATCACAGGCGTCTGCATACGTGAAACACTTTCGACAAAGTCTTTGTTTTTGTCCCAGGTCTCAACCGTATCCGTCACATAGAGCAGGATATCGGCATCGGTGAGGGCGCTCTGTGAAAAAGCCAGCATCGACTCCTGAAGTTTGTAGTTCGGTTTCAGGACACCCGGCGTATCGGAATACACAATCTGCATGTCGGGTGTATTGACGATTCCCATGATTCGATGACGGGTTGTTTGCGCCTTCGACGTGATGATTGAAATGCGCTCGCCCACCAGTGAATTCATGAGCGTCGACTTACCCACATTAGGATTACCGACGATATTTACAAAACCTGCCTTATGCATCAGATCTTACAGTCAGCCCATTTGAGAATCATTGCTCCATAGGTAAAGCCTGATCCGAACGCAGCCAGGAGCAGGGTATCGCCCTTCTTGAGTTTGCCTTCCTGAGCGGCCATGTGAAGTGCAATCGGAATAGATGCCGATGATGTATTACCGACCTTCTCAATGTTGCAGATAACCTTCTCTTCTGAAACACCCACATACTGACGTACGGCATCTATGATGCGCTTGTTGGCCTGATGGGTGCAAACCCAATCGATATCTTCTAGGGTCAGGTTGTTTTTCTTCATGATTTCGCCGGATGTCTGGGTCATCATGGTTACGGCATTCTTGAATACGTAACGGCCATCCTGATAGATATAGCTCCATTTGTCGTCGACCGTTTGATGGGAAGGCACATTTACCGAACCGCCGGCCTTGAGAATCAAGTGGTCGTTGCCTTCTCCGTTCGTATAGAGCACAGCGTCCTGAATACCGATCGAATCGTCGTCAGTAGGTTCAACCAAAGCGGCAGCTCCTCCATCTCCGAAAAGCGGGCAGGTGGAGCGGTCGGTATAATCAACGAATGAAGAACATTTCTCAGCTTGGCAGACAATAATCTTTTTATAGAGTCCGGATTCTATGAAAGCACGAGCCTGGTTTAGGTTGAAAAGGAAACCGGAGCAGGCTGCCTGGATATCATAGGCCATCGCATGACGGATGTCGCAGGCATCGCAGATAATGGCTGCTGTTGAGGGCCATCGGTAGTCAGGTGCAGACGAGGCACAGATGAAACAATCAACCTCTTCGGGGCAGGTGCCGGTTTTCTCAAGAAGTTCTTTGACTGCAGGAATGGCCAATGCTGAACTACCTGCATGGGGATCTTTCAGGATGTGGCGCTCCTTGATGCCTACGCGAGTAGTAATCCATTCATCGTTCGTATCCACCATCTGTGAGAGTTCTTCGTTGGTGAGTACGTAATCGGGCAGATAATGTGTCAAGCCTGTAATTGCAGCTTTCATATTTTAGAAAATTTTAATGTTTGATTCGTAATTAAGTTCACAAAGATATGTAAAAAAACGCAAACCAACAGCGACCGGACGATTTATTAACATTCGTTAGGTTTTCCTGTTTGGTTTTATAGTGTGTTTCGGGCTAGTATTAACAGATTTTAGGGCTGCAGCGGTTAACAGATATAAAAAAAACGGCTTCCATTTGGAAACCGTTTTTTCTTTTTTAGAGGGCTGAGTCCTTCTCGATAGCCAGCTTTCCACGATAGTAGCCGCATTCGGGGCATACTGTGTGAGAAAGATGCCAACTGCCACAGTTGGGACATACTACGATAGCAGGAACTACTGCCTTGTCATGCGTACGACGCTTTGCGGTACGCGTGTTTGATTGTCTTCTTTTAGGATGTGCCATTTTGAAATATTTTTAATTAATTCTTTCTATATTTAAATAATGTACGCGCGCGGGGAACTGTTTCCTCCCGATACATCAATCCATCGAATCTTCGTTACGAAGATTCTTCAACGCATTCCATCGCGGGTCGGACATTCCGTCCTCCTGATAGGAAGCATCATCCTCTGGAGCATCCTCAACGAGGTGTTCCGAGAGTTTCGACGACATTTCCTTGTTGCAAAGTCCATATGGATGAACGTGCTTCACAGGAATAGCCAATACGGTGAATTCGTAGAGGAACCACGACACATTGATCGAACCGGGATCCTCAGGAACAACCACTACATCGTCGCCATCGTCCTTGAATTCCTTTCCGAACCGGACGATGAGACTGCTTGAGGAGGAAATGGGCTGATCCATTTCCTCAAGACAGCGGTTGCATGTCACAACGACCTTGCCTGTTATTGTGAAATGGAGACGGGATTCTTTCTCGTTCTTTTCCACCGTGACAATGGCCTTGAGGTCACCTTTCTGAATTTCTTCCTCGCCTATCAGCGCAAAAAATGCGTTGTCGAGGTGAAATTCATATTCGCTCTTACCTAATTCAAGGGTTTTGAGCGGAATGTTATATGCGTCAAATTTTCCCATATTTGGCTAAAAATGCGCTAAATCGGCTGCAAAGATAGCGATTTTTTTTCATTCCACCAAAATTTTAGGCAACAAAATTGCTTTAAATCCTTTAAAAGGTGCGATTTTGCTATGTTGACCCCGTAAAATTCACATCTCGATTCTGAAAGTTGTTCCCATTCCCACCTGAGATGACTTGACGAAAATTTTCCCGTGATGGTATTCTTCGACGATTCGTTTTACCAGTGTAAGGCCCAAGCCCCAGCCACGGCTCTTGGTTGTATAACCGGCGCGGAACACATCTTTCTGGTTCTTTTTGGCAATACCCTTGCCGTTGTCCTCCACTTCGATGAATGCCTTGCCGTCAGGCTGCCGGTCGAGAGTGATGCGTATATAGCCGCGACCGTCTCGCATTGCATCAATAGCATTGCGACACAGATTCTCGATTACCCACGAGAAAAGAGGGCCGGAGAGAGGACGTATCACCTGACCTTCGGGCAAAACTGCATCAATGGTAATGTGTTTGGGCGCACGTTTCTGCATATAGACGGCTGCATTCCGCACAATCGGCACCAGATCCGTATCTTCCATTTTGGGTTCTGAACCGATTTTAGAAAATCGCTCGGCCACCGTATGGAGACGCTGTACATCTTTGTCCATTTCGTCCACTATGGCAGCATCCGTATCCACCGAACGCAAGTAGTCCATCCATGCCATCAGCGACGAGATAGGTGTTCCCAGTTGATGGGCCGTTTCCTTACTCAGACCCACCCAGACGCGGTTTTGTTCAAAACGTTTCTGAGATGCAAACACATAGAAGAAAAGAAGCACGAAAATAACAATCACCACAATCTGCACCCAGGGGAACCAGCGCACGCGCTGCACGATGCTCGCCTCCCGAGCATAGAGTTCCCGCAGCAGGTTGGACTCATCATAATAGAGATACTGGACGTCCTCGGGCGTGATATTGATTTCAATAAAGTTTCCTTTTTCTTTCAGTTCCGGTATTTTATCTGCCAGAAACATGGCCGTATCTTCGGGGATTTCTATATTGTTGCTTCCCAACAGCGTACCGTCCACATCGGTATAGAATACAGGTATCGTTGTGTTGGCCTGTATTATCTTCAATTCAAGAGAAATGTCGGCATCCACCTCGCTGCGGTTCAGCTGACGATAGGCTTCTGCCCATATCTGCATCTTGGCGCGCTCCTCCTGTTCGAGGCGTTCGGCTGTTTGGGACGAGAACTGATCCAACTGCTGCACCGTACCGTTGGCGAAATAGAGGAAAGCCCCAATCATCAGACCTGCTGCGATCAGGAACAACCACGTAAGGGCGGGTTTAACTTTATACCATTGAATCCACACTTCTGTCGGAAATTTGCAAGAATAACGCAGCAGAGCTGTTTTTATTGTTTACTTCGGACCCTTGTCGGGCATTTTACGCGCATGACTGCCCCGCTGTTTGGAACGCGTATCAGGTTTCCGGCTGTCTTTGGGCAGTCGTCCGTGAGAATGTCCGCTCCTTCCCCGGCGTTCGCTTCCGCCAGCCTTACTGAATGCTTGTGCGATTTCCTGTTCGGTGACAGCCCCTAACGATTCTGGAACCGGGATTCGTTCGAGATGCTTCTCCAGAAACCGTTCCAATGCTTTGAATTTCTGGACCTCACGCCGTTCGCCCAATGTCACAAACGTTACGCTCTCGCCATCGTTGTCAGCTCGGGCGGTACGTCCCACACGATGTACATAATCTTCGTTGTCGTGGGGCATGTCGAAATTGACAACCAGCTGTATGCCCGATATATCGATGCCTCGCGAAACGATGTCCGTGGCCACGAGCACATTGGTACGGCCTGATTTAAAGGCATTCATTACCTCTTCGCGGTCTTTCTGTTCGAGGTCCGAATGCATTTCGTCAACATGGAAGCCCTTGCGTTTGAGGTCGCGTGTCACGCCATGGACATTCATCTTTTTCGACACAAAGATGACGGCTCGTTTCTCGGGATTGGACAACAGTTCTTCCGACACGAATTTATCGGGGTTGCCTCCGAAGAATTCCCGCAGTACCCGGATGACCATATTCGTTTTCTGCGGTTCGTAACACAGACAGACCTTTTGCCTGATTTTGTCAGCCGGCTTCGAAACGGCAATCTTCACAATGGCCGGTTGGTACATGATAGCTTCAGCCAGGCGCTGCGTCTTTTGGGGCATAGTTGCCGAAAAGAGCACTTTCTGGCAGTCGTCGGGCAACTGCTTGGCAATGGTCATGATGTCATCATAAAAGCCCATATCCAACATACGGTCGGCCTCATCCAACACAAAATAGCTCACTTGAGAAAGATCCACATACCCAAGATTCAAATGCGATAACAGACGTCCGGGGGTACAGATTACTACATCGGCGCCCTCGACAAGCCCCTTTTTCTGAATGTCGAAATCATTACCCTCGCCGCCGCCATAAACCACCAGCGACGATGCATCGACAAAATAAGAGAATCCCTGCATCTGCTCGTCAATCTGCTGGGCCAATTCTCTGGTCGGCGCTACTATGACGCAGTTGATGGCATGTTCGGGATACCGGTAGCGATTCAGATTGCTGAGAATAGGCAACAGGTAAGCGGCTGTCTTTCCGGTGCCCGTTTGGGCTACCGCTATTACATCCTCACCATCTAAAATGGGCGGGATGGATTTTTCCTGTACGGGTGTACACTCACCATAGTGCATATACTCCAGCGCCTTGAGCACATTCTCATCAAGGTCTAATTCATTGAAATACATCTGTCTTGTATAGCTTTAATTTCTTCAATAGTCAGGTTCGAGTCATCAGTCTCCATGAATCGTATCTGGGCAGGAACTTCCCGCAGGGACTCCGCACAGAAATGTTCTCCGAAAGAGATCCAATACCCCTTCCTTACCAACTGACGGACCAATTCGGGACCTTTGCGGAATCCGTGGATGATTATCGGGCTCCCGTTATCCCATGCCTTGGCGGCTTGTCGGGTTCCCCACACCCTTGCGACACTCTCCATCATGGCGCCCCACAATTTGACACAATGCACGATCACAGGACGGTTGGCACTTCGGGCCACATCCAAAATGTCCTCAAAAACAGTCTGCTGGTCTCCCGTGCTTAACATGCATTTCGGATCCAGACCGCATTCGCCTATTGCAATCAGTTGAAAATCGTGCCGGCAGGAGGTAACTGCATTCACAAACTCTTGCACATGCGTAAGTCTTCCGTTTTCCAGACGCAAATCCCACGGGTGCAACGACAGGGAATAGGGTTGCGGATTATGTTTCATGTGACAGAGCTCCAATGCCTCTTTGGGGGAGGCATTATAAATTGCGTCCGAGTTTCCCAGACGATGGGTATGCACGTCCGTCGGAAGATCGAATACAGCTCTTTGCATCCTGCATTTCTCGTTTTAACGGGTGCAAATATACATAAAATCTGCGACATAGATGGTATTTTATGCAAAAAAGTTGCGAGTTTGATGAAAAAGCACTATCTTTGTCCCCGAAAATACATACTTTTACAGATTAAAACATCCTACAACTTTGATACATATCAACGATACATTGGTTAGTGAAGACCTGCTCGACGAAGCCTTTTGTTGCGACCTCGAACAGTGCAAGGGTGCTTGCTGTTTCTCGGAAGGGGAGAGCGGAGCACCATTGGAAACAGAAGAACTGGCTCTTCTCGACAAAGCCGTTCCCATTGTCTGGGACGAACTCACACCCCGCGCCCAAGAAGTGATACATAGCCAGGGTGCCTATTTCAAGGACAAAGCCGGTGACTGGGTTACCTCCGTAGTCGAGGACCGCGACTGCGTGTTTTGCACATGGGCTCCGAGCGGCATGTGCTACTGCGCCATTGAGAAAGCTTGGCGCGAGGGACGATTCGATTGGATGAAGCCTGTTTCGTGCCATCTCTACCCCATACGCCTCAAACGTATTGGTGACTACACAACCGTCAATTATGACCGCCAGGACAAAATGTGCGGCTGCGCCCACAAATTGGGAAGAAAACTCAACATAAAACTTTATCAGTGTCTGCGTTCGTCTCTGATACGCAAGTTTGGTGAAGACTGGTATTCGCAACTTGAAAATGCTGCCGAAGCATGGAAAGAAATGCATTTTTAAAGGGCAAAAAATGCGCATTTTCATGCTTAAATACTTAAAAATGCGTCTAAAAATAAAAAAAATATCACAAAAGTACCGGATTCTGAAAAATTTGTGTTATCTTTGTTCAGATTTTTTGATGAGTTAATGCATTTGCAATGAGTGTAGATTTCAAAAACAAACTCAAAGATTTGCGCATTTTGATTGCAAAGCTTCAGCAACGCTGCCTGCAGGCTGAAACCCACGCCAATGAACTTGACCGACAGCTCGGTCAGGCAAAAGAAAAGGTCAGCGAACTTGAGGCCGAAAACAAAGAACTCCTCGAAAAATACAAGAGTCTGCAGGCGAGTGCGACTTTGATGAACGGCAGCAATGCCGACATTGACGCTCTCAGGAGGCAGTATCTTGAAATGGTGAATTTGATTGATGATTGCATCGCTAAGCTGGAACAACGTAGCTGAGCCTCTGTAATCTATTAAAGCAATAACAACTCGACAATGGCCGACGATACTGTTCGCATCCGTGTCTCCGTGGGTGGCCCCGATATGCCCCTCTATGTCCATCCGGACGAGGAGCATGTCACCCGTGAAGCGGCCCGTATGCTTCGCGAACGCTTTGAGACCTACTCCCGCAAGTATCGCGGTTCCAATCTGAAGAGCGATTTCTTCCTGTCAATGGCAGCCATTGATGTAGCCAAACGCTACGTCGAGCTCAACGAGAACAGTAATGCTGAAGCTGCCGGCAGCGAACTTGACAGCATCATTGGCGAACTTGATGCTTTCCTCCATTGATTCCACCATTCACACAGATACCTTCTTCCAGCCTGAATCTTCTTCCGCAACCCCTATTTTTTTACATAAACCTTTACAATTTTTCAACACTACATGATTAATATAACATGGATAGTGATAGCAGGCATCGCAGGAATCCTCGTAGGAGGAGCTGTGGTGTTTGCCATCTGGAACTGGGTATTGGGCAAAACCTACAACAATACCCTCGATGAAGCAAAGAAATCTGCCAACGTACTCAAAGAACAGCGACTCCTGGAAGCGAAGGAACACATCTCCAAGATGCAGGCCGATTTCGACCGTCAGGCGTCACAGCGCAATCAGAAGATTCAGCAGAACGAACAGCGCATCCGTCAGCAACAGCAGATGATGCAGCAAAAACAGACCGAACTCGATCGCCGCATTGCCGACAACGACCGTCAGCGCGAAAACTTGGGCAAACAGCTCGAAATCGTAGAGCAGAGCCGTCAGGAAGCCGAAAAACTGCAGCAGGAAGGCCGACAGGTACTCGAACAGATTGCCGGCTTAAGTGCCGAGGACGCTAAAGCAAAACTAATCGAAGGTCTGAAGGACGAAGCCAAGACCGAGGCCGCCAGCTACATCAACGAAATTATGGACGAGGCTCGTCTCACTGCCAACAAAGAAGCCAAGGCCATCGTCATCAAGACCATCCAGCGCGTCGCTTCGGAAACCGCTGTCGAGAATGCTGTCACAGTATTTCACATCGACAACGATGAAGTGAAGGGCCGCATCATTGGCCGCGAAGGCCGCAACATCCGAGCTCTTGAGGCCGCTACCGGCGTGGAAATCATCGTCGACGATACGCCTGAAGCCATCGTTCTTTCCTGTTTCGATCCCGTACGTCGCGAAGTAGCCCGCCTGGCGCTCCACCAGCTGGTGCTCGACGGCCGCATTCACCCTGCCCGTATCGAGGAAGTCGTAGCCAAGGTACGCAAACAGCTCGAAGAGGAAATCATCGAGACCGGCAAACGTACAGCCATCGACATGGGCGTGCACGGCCTGCATCCCGAGCTCATTCGCATGATCGGCAAAATGAAATACCGCTCGTCCTATGGTCAGAATCTTCTGCAGCACGCCCGCGAAACAGCCAACCTCTGCGCCATCATGGCTGCCGAGCTGGGGCTCAACGTCAAAAAAGCCAGACGTGCCGGGTTGCTCCACGACATCGGCAAGGTGCCGGATGACGAACCCGAATTGCCACACGCTCTGTTGGGTGCCAAACTCGCCGAAGAGTACAAGGAGAAGCCGGACATTTGCAACGCTATTGCCGCCCACCACGACGAGTGCGAGATGAACACGCTCATCGCTCCTATCGTTCAGATCTGCGATGCGATTTCTGGTGCACGTCCCGGTGCACGCCGCGAAATTGTTGAGGCCTATATCAAGCGTCTCAACGATCTCGAAAAACTCGGACAGAGCTATCCCGGTGTGGTCAAGACCTACGCCATCCAGGCCGGCCGTGAACTCCGCGTCATCGTCGGTGCCGACAAGGTGGACGATGCCGCTGCCGAGAAACTTTCCACCGAGATAGCTACCAAGATCCAGAAGGAAATGACCTATCCCGGACAGGTCAAGATTACCGTTATTCGCGAAACTCGCGCTGTCAGCTACGCTAAATAATGGAAGAACTCAAAGCCGATATTGAACCCGTTGTAGTCGATGCTGTGAACGGGTCACCTGTGCAGTCTGCTCCCCTCCCGGAAGCGGATTTGCCGGTGATTCCCGACGGAGACGATCCGCACAGTCTGTGCCATGCCTGCCGTCAGGACAAGCCGCTCATGGTTTACGATTGGATGCATGATGCTCCCGAAACCGTAGCCGAATGCGACTACGTAGAGGTTCAATTCAAAAATACGCGCAAGGGATATTACCTCAACGACCAGCATCTGGAGCTTCACAAAGGCGACATCGTGGCTGTTGAGGGTACCCCCGGCCATGACATCGGCGAGGTTACTCTGACGGGGTATCTGGTTCATCTTCAGATGAGGAAATCCAATTACCATTTCGATGATCCCAATGCCACCAAGCATGTGTTCCGTCTGGCTAAACCAGGAGATATGGAACATTATCGCGAAGCCAAGGCCAAGGAACACGATACGATGCTGCGTTCGCGACAGATCGCCGAGGACCTCCATCTCGAAATGAAGATTGGCGACGTTGAATATCAGGGAGACGGCAACAAAGCCATCTTCTACTATATTGCCGACGGACGTGTGGATTTCCGACAGCTCATCAAGGTGCTTGCCGATGTCTTCAAGGTCAAAATCGAGATGAAACAGATTGGAGCACGTCAGGAAGCCGGACGCATCGGAGGCATCGGTCCCTGCGGCCGCGAACTTTGCTGCGCCAAGTGGACCACGAGGTTCCAGAGCGTAGGAACGGCTGCCGCCCGTTTCCAGGATCTCAGCCTTAACCCCCAGAAACTCGCAGGACAGTGTGCCAAACTCAAGTGCTGCCTCAACTATGAGGTAGACTGTTACATGGAGTCGTCCAAAGAACTGCCCGGCAAAGATATCCAGCTCCAGACTATGGATCAGGAATACTTCCTCTTCAAGAGCGATATCCTCGCCAAGACACTGACCTATTCCACTTCCAAAGACGGACCGTTCAATACCGTCACCATTTCAGCCAGCCGTGCATGGGAGGTTTACAACATGAACAAACGGGGACAGAAACCCGACAAATTGTCATTGGAAGACGGAGAACATGAGGAGATTCCCCAGTTCACCGATGGGGTGGGTGACGAGGCCCTGACGCGTTTCGACCGCCATAAAAAGAAGAAGAAATCACACGGCCACGACCGCCACGACCATCATGACCGCAAGGGCGGACATCAGGTCAGACCCCAGGGCGCACCTGCCGGTCAGACTGACGGTTCGAACTCCCAACCTTCACCTCATCCCGACAAAGAATGAAGTCTCTGCGCTATACCCTTCATGCTGCAGGAGTATGTTTCGGCATACTCCTGTGGCTTGCGTCCTGTTCATTCCATACGAGATACAGCGAATCTGCCCAGGTTCCCACTTCAGGCTGGCTGCTTCAGGACACCCTCTTCTTCCCTGTCCAAGTTGTCGACAGCGCCACTGTTGTCGATCCGATTGCCATCCACATGCCTTACTCTTTAAACCTCGGGGTCCGGCACACCAACGAATTCCCCTATCAGACACTCCGCCTCCAGCTCAGCGTGGAGTACCTTGATGAGAACGACAGACCTATTGCCACACTTATCACTCAGGACATCCTGGCGCCGCTCACCGACGACGAAGGTAAATGGAACGGACGCACCTGGGGTTCTTTCTATGAGAAGGAACTGACCATCTCTCCCCTCTCTCTCTCGTTCCCTAACCCGGGGACCTACCGCATCCTGCTCCTTCCCAAGCCCCAGCAGGCTCCCCTTCCCGGTTTGGAATCCCTTACGCTCACCATCCCCGATTGACGGTTGGTTCGTTGAGAAATAATCCCTTTTCGTTGAAACTACCTTAAAAAAACATTAAACCGCCATCGTGGTGGTTAAACTTTCAAACCTGAACTCGTCTTAATTTCGTAATTTCAATAATATATTTATATATGAATAAGATTTTAACTGTTCTCGTGGCATCGTTCACGGCAATCTCTGCTTCCGCACAGGAAAAGACATGGAGTCTGAGCGACTGCATAGCCTATGCCAGGGAGAACAACATTTCCGTACAGCAGGCCAAACTCACCGCCGAGAGCTCCAAGGTCGATATCAAACAGAGCAAGGCGGCTCTTTTCCCTACGCTCACATTCTCTACGACCCAGCAACTCGGCTTCCAGAAGATTGAAAGTCAGGACCTTGCCACCAATGTCACCGGCGCTAAGAATCCCACCTATACTGGTTCATACGGCATCAATGCTAACGTAACGCTCTTCGATGGCGGTGCCAACTGGCGCACCATCAAGAGCAATAAACTCTCCCACGAAGCCGATGAACTTAACGCCGAGAAGACCGCCAACAGCATCGAACTGAGAATCATCCAGGCTTATTATCAGATTCTCTATGCCCATGAGGCTGTAACCACCAACGAGGAAATTGTCAAGGTGGCCGAAAAGGAACTCACCCGGACGCAGGAACTGCTCAAGGTCGGCAAAGGTTCCAAAGTGGATGTGGCCCAGATGGAGAGCCAGTATCAGCAGAATCAATACACCCTGGTCAATGCCCGCAACACCGAGGCTGCCAATATCCTCGCGCTCAAGCAGTTACTCCAACTGGGCACTGAAGAAGATTTCTCCATCGATTATGTCAATTATGGCACCCAGGATGTCATGGGGCTCATCCCCACGGTTGAGGACGCACAGGCTCAGGCCCTCGCCAACCTGCCCGATGTGAAAGCAGCCGAGGCAGATGTCCAGGTAGCCGAACTCAACGAGAAAATTGCGGCCGGCGGTTATTACCCCACTCTGTCATTGGGCGCCAACATCACCACCAGCAACGGCAACACTTATTCAGGAGACTTCTCCCAACAGGTCAAAGACCACCTCCGCGAGACCATTGCCCTCACCCTCAGCGTACCCATCTGGGACGGCTACAAGACACGGGGCTCTGTATCCAAAGCCCGCATTAACACCGCCAATGCAGAACTGGCTCTCGCCGATACCCGGCTCGAACTCAACAATACGATTGCCGACCTGCATCTCGACATCCAGTCGGCCCAAGCCCGCTATCAGAGCGCCGTCACGTCGGAGGCTGCCGCCAAGGAGAGTTTCGAACTCATGGAAGGCCGCTACAATGTAGGTCTCGAGAGCATCATCGACCTCCTCACCGAGAAAAACAAATATCTCCAGGCCCGTCAGGAAACACTGCAGTCCAAATACACTGCCCTGCTCAACCTCCGGCTTATGGACTTTTATACTGGAAATCAATAATTAACAGATCCGATATTTCGATATAACGACATACCGATATTCCGATATCCCGAAAAAAAAAAAAAACAATGAAATCTCACGCTTTATTCATCGCTGCTGCCGCCCTTCTGCTTGCATCCTGCGGCAACCGCAACTATCAGGTGACCTATAAAACTGAAAACGTTCAGAAAGGTGAAATCACCACCTCCGTCACCGCAACAGGCACCGTCGAGCCGGTCACCTCAGTAACCGTCGGCACCCAGGTATCCGGACTTATTTCCCACATCTACGTCGATTATAACGACGAGGTCAGGAAAGGGCAGGTCATTGCCGAACTCGACCGTACGACCCTCTCCAATTCGCTCACCACGGCCCAGCGCAATCTCGCCTCGGCCAAAAGCGACTATGATTATCAGAAAAAGAATTTCGAACGCATGACCGAACTCCATGACAAACAGTGGATTTCGGACGATGAATACGAAAGCGCGCGTCTCGCCTATGAGAAGGCTCTCAATTCTTATGAGAGTTCCAAACTCCAGGTATCGACTGCCCAGACCAATCTCGGCTACGCCACCATCACCTCCCCCATCGACGGTGTCGTCCTCTCGCGTGCTGTCGAGGAAGGACAGACCGTGGCTTCTGCCATGACCACTCCTACCCTCTTCACCATCGCCCAGGATCTCACCGACATGCGTGTCATTGCCGACGTCGATGAAGCCGACATCGGAGGCGTGGTCAAGGGACAGCGCGCCACCTTCACCGTTGATGCTTTCCCGAATGATTCGTTCGAGGGAACGGTGACTCAGGTGCGCCAGGAAGCCACCACATCCAGCAACGTTGTCACCTACGAAGTCGTTATCTCGGCTCCCAACCCCGACCTCAAGCTCAAACCCGGACTCACCGCATCGGTCACCATCTATACGCTCGAACGCAACGATGTGCTCTCCGTTTCGGCCAAAGCCCTGCGCTGGGAACCCAAACAGACCACCATCGGCGAGAACGACATTATCGAGGATGCCCCCGGTGCCAACCACAAACTTTGGACCCGCGAAGGCAACACCTTCAAGGCCTATCCCGTCGAGACAGGGGCCTCTAACGGCGTGACCACAGAGATTCTATCCGGTGTGCCCGAGGGATTCGAGGCCATCAACGAGGCAGTCATCAACCAGGGTGAAACCGAGGCTCAGGAAGAAGCTGCCTCCAATCCCTTCATGCCCGGCCCCCGCAACAACAAGAAAAGCGGTTCAAAATAAAATTCCCGATTATGAAAACTAATCATGTAGTTATCGAACTCCAGGACGTGCGCCGCGACTTCAAGGTAGGCGACGAAATCGTCCACGCCCTCCGCGGGGTGTCCTTCAAGATTTATGAAGGAGAGTTCGTCACCATCCAGGGCACCTCGGGGTCCGGCAAATCCACCCTGCTCAACCAGCTCGGATGTCTCGACACCCCCACTTCGGGCGAATACCTCCTCGACGGTGTGCCTGTCCGCAAGATGGGCAAGAACCAGCGTGCCAAACTCCGCAACCGCAAGATAGGCTTTATCTTCCAGAACTACAATCTCCTGGCCAAAACCACAGCTGTCGAGAACGTCGAACTGCCCCTTATGTACAACGCCAAGGTCAAGGCGTCCGAACGCCGCGAACGTGCCATACGGGCCCTTCAGGCCGTAGGTCTCGGCGAACGTCTCTACCACAAGTCCAACCAGATGTCGGGCGGTCAGATGCAGCGTGTAGCCATTGCCCGCGCCCTCGTCAACGACCCCACCATCATCCTGGCCGACGAGGCCACGGGAAACCTCGACACCCGCACGTCGTTTGAGATGCTCGTTCTCTTCCAGAAACTCTATAACGAGGGACATACCATCATCTTCGTGACCCACAATCCCGAAATCGCCCAATACAGCTCCCGCAACATCTTCCTCCGCGACGGTCAGATCAAGGAGGACCGCGAGAACGAGCACATCCTCGATGCTGCCGAAGCCCTGGCTAAAATCCCCGTCCCCAAAGACTGAATATTGGACGATTGGACTTTTTTACCATTGTACAACTAGCCAAGTAAATGGTCAAATCGTAAAATGATCAAATTAAAACATGAATTTTATCAATCTTCTCAAGGTTGCCGTCAAGGCCCTTGCCAACAATAAATTCCGCTCGTTCCTTTCCATGCTGGGCATCATCATCGGCGTGGCTGCCGTCATCGTCATGATGGCCATCGGACAGGGTTCCAAGGAGAGCGTACGCAAAAACATCTCCCAAATGGGCACCAACATCATCATGATACGACCCGGTGCCGATATGCGAGGCGGCGTACGTCAGGATCCCTCTGCCATGCAGACCCTCAAGATGGAGGACTACGAAGCCATCAAAAACGAGACGCAGTACATCACCTACGTCTCGCCCGAAGTGTCTTCATCAGGACAGGTCATTTACGGATCCAACAACACCAATACATCGGTCTATGGCGTTGACCCCGAATATCTCGACATCAAACAGTGGGAACTCTCCGACGGTGTGTCGTTCACCGAGGCCGACATCAACTCTGCCGCCAAGGTGGCCCTCGTCGGAAAGACCGTCGTCGACGAACTCTTCCCTGAGGGTGGCGACGTGATTGGCAAAACCATCCGTTTCAAGAGCTACCCCATCCGCATCATCGGCATCCTCAAGTCCAAAGGCTACAACTCCTTCGGTATGGATCAGGACAACCTCATCCTCATGCCCTACACCTCGGTGATGAAACGTATTCTGGCACAGACCTACCTCTCAACAATCAACTGTTCCGCCATTACCGAGGAGATGACCGACCAGGCCATCGAGGAACTTACTGCGATCCTGCGTCGCAACCACAAGCTCAAGGACGGTGACGACGACAACTTCACCATCCGCTCGCAGCAGGAGATGATGGAGACGATGTCCAGCACCATGGACTCCATTACCATCATCCTCGTCGTGGCTGCCGCCTTCTCGCTCCTCGTTGCCGGCATCGGTATCATGAACATCATGCTCGTGTCCGTAACCGAACGTACCAAGGAAATCGGTCTCCGCATGTCGGTCGGCGCACGCGGTCTCGACATCTCGGCCCAGTTCCTCATCGAGTCCATCTTCATTTCCATTACCGGAGGACTCCTCGGCATAGGACTCGGCTTCCTCCTCTCGTGGGGTGCCAACGCCTTCTTCTCGCTGCCTACATCCGTACCCGCCTGGAGCATTGTTGTCAGCTTCGTGATATGCACCGTCATCGGTGTCCTCTTCGGCTACTTCCCCGCTCGCAAGGCTGCATCCCTCGACCCCATCGAGGCAATCCGCTACGAGTAACGGACAGTAAGTCCCCCTCCAGGAGGATTTAGAGGGTCTGCAAATCCCCGCGCTGTCCTCATGGATGGCACGGGGTTAATCGTAACGAAATCGCATCACCCGATGCAGCGGAGGCTTCCGAAACTGCCAATTCTTTGCCGCAATTTGCAGGAAGCTTTTGACGCTCATCCGGTTCAGGACGGACGGTGCTGCCGCCTGTATTCCTTGGGCGAAATGCCCATGCTCTCTGAGAAGAGACGGGAGAAATAATACTGGTCGTCGATGCCGAGGCGGTGGGAGATCTGGGTGACTGTCATGTCGGAGGAAACGAGCAGGTCGCAGGCCTTGCGGATGCGAAGCTGGTTGAAATAAGTGACGGGTGAAAGCCCGGTGCGCTGTTTGAAAACGGCAGAGAAATGGGACACGGAATAGCCGGTGTAGTCAGCCATCTCCTGAAGCGTCATCTTGCGCGACAGGTTCTCCTGCATATAGTGTACGGTAGTCTCGATGACATCGGTGCCGTCCACCTTCTCGGACGAGAACTGGCGGTACTGGTTGACGTAGCGGATAGATGACAGGAAGAAGACGAGGAGTCCGGACATGTAGCGCAAGTTCTCAATGCTGTAACCATTGTCGAGGGTATTCATTATCTCGTCGAAGAGATTGAGGCGGTCGCTGATGCGGGTGAAGAGATTAGGCTGCAGGTTCATGGGCTCGGAAGGCACATCTCCGTACCAGACTGCATTGTCGCCGCTGATGTGCATCCAGAAGATGGACCAGGGGCGTCCCTTGGCGGCTCCGTAGGCATGGGGTTTGCCGGGCGGCAAGAGGAAACAGGAGCCGGCAGCCACCTGTCGGCGCGCTTCTCCTCTGACCTGATACCACCCCTCCCCTTCTTGTACGATGATGAGTACATATTGGGAGATGGGTTCCCGCCGCTCGCGGTAGTGGTAGGCGGCCGAGGGATAGAACCCGATGTCGGTGACATAGAGATGACGCACAATGGGGTCATTCTGCATCATCTCAACGACAGCCTTGGGGAGGACAATGGACCTTTCGCCGGAAAACCCGGACTTCAGTTTCAGTTCAAATTCGTGCATATTCGCCGCAAAGATAAGAAAATATTTAAAAAATGGAGAATTTCAAGTCCGGAATATCACCTCTATACCAACAATTTTGACCCAAACCGGGGATTTTGCCATTCGGAGCATCATAAAATAATCCATTTTTAAATCAGAAAATTCTATCCTCTGTTTCATAAAAACCCGCTATCTTTGCACCCGAAAATCCGATAAAACCCAATAAACTTTGACAACAATGGCCAATCAGAAATCCGTTTGGTTTATCTATTTTATCTGCCTGGTGTCGGCGATGGGCGGTCTGCTCTTCGGCTATGACTGGGTGGTGATAGGCGGCGCGAAACCCTTCTATGAACTGTTTTTCGGCATTGCGGACGCTCCGCTGATGCAGGGTCTTGCGATGACGACAGCTCTGATGGGCTGTCTGATCGGCGCAGTCACAGCCGGCGCGCTGGCCGACCATTACGGCCGCAAACCGCTGTTGATTTTTGCCTCGGTGCTTTTCACCCTGAGCGCATGGGCCACAGGCTGGTTCGATAACTTCACCATGTTTAATATCGCACGTTTCTTAGGCGGTATCGGCATCGGTATCGCCTCGGCTGTCTCGCCGATGTATATTGCCGAGGTATCGCCTGCCAAGGTACGAGGCCGACTGGTGAGCGTAAACCAGATGACCATCGTGCTGGGTATTCTGGCAGCCCAGGTGACCAACATGTTGATAGCCGAACCGGTGGATGCTACTGCCGACCTCATGACGACGTGGAACGTGCAGACGGGCTGGCGCTGGATGTTTTGGGCCGAGGGCGTACCTGCCGTTCTGTTCTTCGTACTGGCGTGGTTTATCCCGGAGAGTCCCGTATTTAAACTGATAAAGGGGGGCCTCTCGCAAGGCGAAGGGGCTGAAGTGAAAGCCGGATTGGAGGAGCTCTTCCAGCCCCGCTACAGGGGCGTGCTGCTGTTGGGCATCGTGATAGCCGTGTTCCAGCAATGGTGCGGCACGAATGTCATCTTCAACTATGCCCAGGAAATCTTCTTGGGAGCAGGCTTCGATGTGGACGGTATGTTCATCCAGATTGTGATAACGGGCATCGCCAACGTGATATTCACCATCGTGGCCCTCTATACGGTGGAGAAATGGGGCCGCCGGACGCTGATGCTGATCGGCAGTTGCGGACTGGGCATCATCTACCTGATTCTGGGCACCTGTTACTTCTTCCACGTGGAAGGTGTAATGATGGCCGTGCTGGTGGTAGCCGCCATCTCGACCTACGCCATGACCCTGGGCCCCGTTACCTGGGTTCTGCTGTCGGAAATCTTCCCCCACCGCATCCGCGGCATTGCCATGGCCACATGTACCTTTGCCCTGTGGGTGGGCTGCTGTACGCTGACCTACTCTTTTCCCCCGATGAACGCCGCGCTAGGCAGTAGCGGTTCGTTCTGGATTTATTCGGCCATCTGCCTCAGCGCCTACGTCTTCCTGCTGCGCCGCTGTCCCGAGACCAAGAGCAAGACCCTTGAAGAACTGGAAGAGAGTCTTGCGGGTTCTCGGAATGTTGAGAGTTGAGGGATTTGAGTTGAGTATCAGTTCAAAAAGTTGAGTGTTTAGAGAGCAGTAATTTTAATATAAAATATAAAATACCTAAATATAAAAAAGGATCATGGTTAAAGCGTGGAGAGAAACGGTGACAATACCCACCTACGAGTGCGGTGCACCGGAGAAGAATCCGATTTTTCTGGATAATCGTGTCTATCAGGGCTCATGCGGCAAGGTATATCCCTACGCAGTCATCGAGAAAGTGGCGGACGTGAAGACAGACAAAGAGTGGAAGGCCGTCTGGCTCGAAAACGAATACCTCAAAGTGATGATTCTGCCCGAACTGGGCGGTCGCATCCAGCGGGCCTATGACAAAGTCAAACAGCGGGATTTCGTGTATTACAACCATGTCATCAAACCCGCGCTTGTGGGTCTTGCCGGTCCGTGGATTTCGGGCGGCATCGAGTTCAACTGGCCGCAGCACCACCGTCCCTCGACCTACATGGAGGTGGACTGCGACATCGAGGAGAATACCGACGGCAGTGTGACGGTATGGGTCAACGAGATGGAGCGTATGTTCCACCAAAAGGGCATGGCGGGCTTCACGCTGAGACCGGGCTGCGCCTACCTGGAAATAAAAGGCCGCGCCATCAACCGCACACCTATACCACAGACCTTCCTCTGGTGGGCCAATCCTGCGGTGGAGGTGAACGACTTCTACCAGAGTGTGTTCCCCCAGGACGTCAATGCAGTCTTCGATCACGGCAAGCGCGCCGTCTCGAGTTTTCCGATAGCCACCGGCACCTACTACAAGATGGATTATTCGGGCGGTGTAGATATCTCGAACTACAAAAACATCAAGGTGCCGACCTCCTATATGGCTGTGAACTCGAAATACAACTTCGTGGGCGGTTATGAGAACGACACCCAAGGCGGCATGCTGCATGTAGCCAGCCACCATGTGTCGCCCGGCAAGAAACAGTGGACATGGGGCAACGGCGACTTCGGACGCACGTGGGACCGCGCCCTGACCGACGACAACTATGCGGAGAAACCCGGTGTGTTCCGTCCCTACATTGAACTGATGGCGGGTGTGTTCACCGAGAACCAGCCCGACTTCTCATGGCTGATGCCGTATGAGGAGAAACGGTTCACACAGTACTTCATGCCCTACCGGGATCTCGGCATCGTGAAGAATGCCTCGAAGGACATCATCTTCAACCTCCGGGACGGCAAGGTGCAACTGCTTGCCACCTCGAGGATGGAAGTGAATATCCGTGTGCGGACCGATGAGGGCAATGTACTGCTGGACGAGACGCAGACGCTGAGCCCCGAGGCCGTGTGGGAGAAAGCCGTCGATGCACCCGCCGACCGGCTCACGGTAGAGGTGTTCCTGACCGACAGGTTCCACACTTTGCTGCTCGACTGGCACGCCGAAAGCAACGACATCCGTCCTATTCCCGACAGCGCGGAGGCAGCGCTTCGTCCCGAGGAAATCAAGACGTGCGAACAGCTGTATCTCACAGGTCTGCATTTGGAACAGTATCGTCACGCCACGTTCCGTCCCACCGACTATTATAAGGAAGCCCTGCGGCGCGACCCTGACGACGTGCAGAACCTCAATGCCCTGGGGCTTTGGAATCTGCGCAACGGGGATTTCATAGGGGCGGAACCCCTGCTACGGAAGGCTGTCAAGGTGCTCATGAAACGCAATCCCAACCCCTACAACGGAGAGCCCCTCTACAACCTGGCCCTCACACTGAAACTGCGGGGCAAGGTGCACGAAGCCTACGAACTCTTCCACAAAGCCACGTGGAACGCAGGATGGGCGGCAGCTGCCTTCTTCAAAGCCGCTGAAATCTCAACCCTCGAAGGACGCTACTATGACGCGCTGGAGGAAGTGGAGAACGCACTCATCCACAACAGCCACAACCACAAGGCACGCGCCCTGAAGGCCACGCTGCTCAGAATTCTGGACCGCAAGGAGGAGATGCAGGCCTGGATAGCCGAAAGCCTGAAAATCGACCGCTTCAACTACGGCTGTCTCTACGAGTCAGGCGAGCGTGAGCGATGGACCGCGCTAATGCACGGCTCGGCCGCCAACTATGAAGAGCTGATGCTGGACTATGCCGATGCAGGCCTGTGGCAGGACGCTGTCAACATCGTGCACATCGCAGAGGAAGAGAACTCCGCCTCGCCCATGATTTATTACTATCAGGCATGGGTTGAGCATCAGGCCGGAATCGACAACCGAGAGACCCTGCGCAAGGCCCAAACCGCCGACAGCTATTGCTGCTTCCCCAACCGGTTGGAGAGCATCCTTGCACTGGAATATGCTTCTTTAGCCGATATGGACGATGCCAAATCGCTCTACTATCTGGGCTGCCTCCTCTATGACAAACGGGACTATTCCGGCGGCACGAATTACTGGAAAATCAGCAGCGAACGCGACCCTTCTTTCCCAACCGTGTGGAGGAACCTGGCGCTGGGCACTTTCAACTACATCGGCCAAAAGGAGAAGGCGGTGGAATATATGGAAAAGGCGTTCAGCCTGGACGAAAGCGATGCCCGCGTCTTCATGGAACTGGACCAGCTCTACAAACGCATGCAGTACCCTGCCGCCGACCGCCTTGCCAGGCTCACCGCCCACATGGATCTGGTGGAGCAGCGCGATGACCTGGTGCTGGAATATGCGACGTTGCTGAACGATACGAAACAGTACGAGAAAGCTATTGAAGTGATTGCCGGCCACCAGTTCCACGTGTGGGAAGGCGGCGAAGGCAAGGTGAGCGGCCAGTACCAGCGTGCCCGCATGGAACTCGCCAAACTGTGTATCGCCCGGGGTGAAAACGAACGTGCCGTCAGCCTCCTAACGGAATGTCTCTCCTTCCCCGCCAATCTGGGCGAAGGCAAACTCTACGGAGCCCAGGACAACGACTTCTGGTACTGGATGGGCATCGCCTACGCTCAGACAGGCGATACCGGGAAGGCCCGCGAGTGCTGGACGAAAGGCACCGAAGGTCCTACGGAACCGGCTCCCGCCCTCTATTACAACGACGCCAAGGCCGACAAGATTTTCTATGCGGGTCTCTGCTGGCAGAAACTGGGCGAGACGGACAAGGCCAACGGCCTGTTCTACAAACTCATCAATTACGGCAAGAACCACCTCTTCGACGAGGTAAGGATGGACTATTTCGCTGTCTCGCTGCCCGACCTGCTGGTGTGGAACGACAGCCTGACGAACAAGAACCGCCTGCACTGTTACTACCTCCTCGCCCTGGGCCACTACGGTCTCGGCAATCGGGAGAAGGCTGCGGAATATCTGTCAGAAGCCGAGAAACTGGATTGCAACCATTCCGGTCTGCAGTCTCTCCGTACACTGATAAAATAACCCCTAATTATAGAATGATATGAAACCTCAACTCCTGTTATCTGCACTGCTGTTGACCGCGGCACTTTCCTTCAGAACCGTAGCACAGGCCTACGACTTCGGATGTCCCGTGACGTGGGACCGCCAGAGCCTCATCATCGACGGCCACCGCGTGGTTCCCGTGATGGGCGAAATCCACTACAGCCGCATCCCCGCCGACGAATGGCAGAGCGAGGTGCGTAAAATGAAGGAGGGCGGTGTGACCATTATCGCCACCTATGTGTTCTGGAACCACATCGAGGAGCAGGAAGGCATCTTCCGGTGGGACGGACAGCGCGACCTGCGCCGCTTCCTCGAAATCTGCAAGGCCGAGGGACTGCCCGTAGTGCTCAGAATCGGCCCCTTCTGTCACGGCGAGGTACGCAACGGCGGCATCCCCGACTGGATGTTCGGCAAGGGCTGCAAACTGCGCTCCCGGGAACCCGTGTTCCTCAGTTATACCGAGAAACTGTACCGCCAGATCTACTCCCAAATCATCGGACTGCAGTGGAAGGACGGAGGACCGCTCGTGGCGTGCCAGTTCGACAACGAATACCGCGGCCGCGGCGAATACCTGATGGACCTGAAGCGAATCGCACTCGGCATCGGCTTCGATCTCCCCTTCTACACACGCACCGGCTGGCCCGAACTGACGACCCCCGTACCGTTCGGAGAGATGCTTCCTCTCTACGGTGACTACGCCGACGGATTCTGGGACAAGGACCTCCGCGAGACGGCCGGCAACTACTACAAGGCGTTCAACTTCAAGGGCTTCCGCTCCTCCACCGCCATCGGCACCGACCTGCTGGGCAAACAGGAGGAGAAAATCAACCAGGGCGACGAAGAATATCCCTATTTTACGTGCGAACTGGGCGGCGGTATGGCCACAGCCTACCACAAACGTCCCTACATCTATGCCGACGACTGCTACTCGCTGGCCATCGTGAAACTCGGATCGGGTTCGAACCTGCTGGGCTACTACATGTATCATGGCGGCACGAATCCTGCCAGCACAACGGGCATTACTATGAACGAGACGCAGCGCACCTTGGGAACGGCGAATAACGACCTTCCTGTGCTGACCTACGATTTCCAAGCACCTTTGGGCGAATTCGGGCAGACCTATCCTCAGTACTACCGTCTGCGTCCGCTGCACCTCTTCATGCAGGACTGGGCCGAGACTCTCGCCCCGATGGAGGCATCCTTCCCCAGCCCTCAGGACATCAAGAAAGGGCAGGACAACTGCCTGAGATGGTCCTACCGCTCCCTGGATAACAGCGGATTTATCTTCATCAATAATTACGAGCGGCTGCAGAATCTCTCTGCCAAGAAGAATGTAAGGCTGGAAATCTGCGGCGAGAAACTCCCCAAGACAGATATTCCCGCCGGCTGTATGGCAATTTTCCCCGTCAACATCGACGGTATCCGCTACGCTACCGCTCAGCCCGTAGCCAAACGCGACGGCAAAATCTACCTGATGCAGGTGAAGGGCATCAAAACCGTCATCGCCATGCAGGACGGCAAGACCCTCCGCAACGTGAAGCCACGCGGCACAGCAACGCCGGTATATAAGAATGTGTATCTCCTCACGCAGGGAGATGCCGAGAGGCTCTTCCTCTCCCGTGGGGGATGTTGCGACGAAGTCGCTACATACGAAACGGCAGTCGCCTGCACCAAGATAAAAGAGGCCGGCCCCCTGCGCACCATCGAGAAGGGACGCGCCAAGGTGGCCGAAGCGCCCTCGGAGGAGGATTGGGCCAACGCCGCCATCTATAGAATCACGCTCCCGCAAGATTCTTCACTCTTCACGCTTCACTCCACACTATTAAGCATCGAGTATCAGGGCGACTGTGCCCGTCTTTATGCCGACGGACGGCTCATCGACGACAACTTCCAGTACGGCCGGCCCTTCCTCTACGGTCTGTGGCGTCTGCCCGAAGGCACAAAGGAACTGGAGCTCCGCATTCTCCCCTGGCAGGAAGGCGTTCCCATCTACATGCCCCGCGAGGCCGACCATACTCCCGGCGAGAGTGTTAAGAGCGTCACGCTGCGAACATCAGAATAAGACGCTCCGCCAACAATAATCAAACCCGCTGCACCTATGGAAGTGCGGCGGGTTTGTTTCTGACTGTATTATACAGAGTTACTCCTTCTTGAGATATTCATCCACCCCGGCGGCAGCGGTACGGCCGGAGGCGATGGCACGCACCACCAGGGAGGCTCCCGTGCGACAGTCGCCTGCTGCGAAGACCTTGGGGTTGGAGGTCTGGCCGAGGGCAGAGGTAAGGATATTGCCGTGGCTGTCTTTTTCCAAACCGAATGAATCGACCAAGGCGGCATTGGGCTGAGTGAAACCCATGGCCAGGAGGACGATGTCGCACTCGAGGACTTTCTTCTTGCCTGTGGCCTTCATCTGCGGACGACCGCCATCGGAAGCAGGCACCCATTCCACCGTCTCGACCTCGGCACCCGAGAGATGTCCTTTCTCATCGGCCACAAAGCGGAGCGTATTGAGGTTCCACTCGCGATGACAGCCCTCCAGATGGGACGAGGTGGTTTTGAGCACCATCGGATAGAGTGGCCAGGGGGTTGCGGGATTCTCGCCTTCAGGCAGTTTGGGCATCACCTCAATCTGGGTCACCGAACGGGCACCCTGCCGGTTAGCCGTACCCACACAGTCCGAACCTGTATCTCCGCCGCCTATAACGAGAACGTTTTTTCCCCGGCATGAGATACGCTGGGGTTTGGGAATTTCCACACCCGCATTCACGCGGTTCTGCTGCTGCAACATCTCCAGAGCAAAGTATATCCCCTTGATATCCCGTCCCGGAACCTCAAGGTCGCGGGGCGTCTCTGCACCCGTACACAGACAAACGGCATCGTAGTCGGAAAGCAGTTTGTCGGGGGTAACGATTTCGGGCGGTGCCACATTGCCTTTGCGTCCGCTCTCGCACAGGTCGAGTTGCTTTTTCACAAAATTCTCCTTACCGATAACCACCCCTGCACGGAAGGTGATACCTTCGGCCTGCAGGATTTCCAGACGGCGATCGATGACGGGTTTGGAAAGTTTGAAGTCCGGGATACCGAAACGAAGGAGTCCGCCGATATGTTCGTCCTTCTCAAAAACCGTCACCTGATAGCCCAGCTGGTTGAGACGGTCGGCGGCAGCCATACCTGCAGGCCCGGAACCCACCACTGCCACATTCCTGCCGTTGCGCCAACGGGGAATGCGAGGCTGCACAAAGCCTTCGGCAAAGGCACGCTCGGCCGTAGCGGCCTCGTTCTCGCGAATAGTTACAGCCTGATGTTCGATGGCCAGTACACAGCTCTTCTCGCAGAGCGCAGGACACACTCTTCCCGTAAACTCGGGAAAGGGATGCGTCTGGCTGAGCACCTGCCAGGCTTCCTCCCACCGTCCGCGCCACACCAGATCCTGGTATTCGGGCATCCTGTTGCCCAGCGGACAGGCCCAATGGCAGAAAGGCACGCCGCAATCCATACAGCGCGAAGCCTGCATCTTGCGATCCTCGATTGCGAGGGTCTGTTCCACTTCACTATAGTCAAGCACACGTTCGTCCTTGGGACGGTAACCGGCCTCCTTGCGGGGCACAGTCAGAAAAGAATGCGGATTGCCCATTATTCCTGATGATTTTCAGCTTGTTTCTGTTTGTTCATGAGTTCGGCGAGACGTTTTTCGATGATGACACGCCTGTACTCAATGGGGGTCACTTTGATAAAGTTGGGAAGGTATTCCTCCCAGTTGTCGAGAATGAGTTTGGCCTTGGGCGACTGTGTCTCGGCATAATGGCGTTCGATGAAGGAACGCAGTTCGCGGATATCGTAGCGGTCCTCGACCAGCGCCAGCTCCACCATTTCCATATTGCAGAAATAGTCAAAGTGGTGGGACTCGTCGAGCACATAGGCACAGCCTGCCGACATCCCTGCTGCGAAATTGCGGCCCACGCTTCCGAGCACTACAACCACACCGCCGGTCATATATTCACAGCAGTGGTCGCCGGCGCCCTCGATCACAGCGGTGGCGCCCGAGTTTCGAACCGCAAAACGTTCGCCCACACGGCCGTTGATATACACTTCGCCCGAGGTTGCTCCATAGAGAACGGTGTTGCCGCAGATAATGTTTTCCTCGGCAGCGAAACTGGTGCCTGACGGCGGAATGACCGAAATCCTGCCGCCCGAGAGCCCCTTGCCCAGATAGTCGTTGGCATCACCCTGCAGTCTGAAGTGAAGACCCTTCACCAGGAAGGCGCCGAAACTCTGTCCCGCACAGCCCTTGAACGACACCGTGATGGTTTCGTCAGGCAGACCGGCTTCTCCGTATTGTCTGGCGATGCGGCCCGAGACCATAGCTCCCACCGCACGGTCCGTATTCTGGATGTGATACGACAGCTGGATGGGCATCTTCTGCTGGATGGCCGGCGCCGACACCTTGAGTATCATCATATCGCGCACATCGTGGATCTTGTGGTCCTGGGCCTCGACGCAATGCATAGGGTTCCCGAGAGCCTCCGCCGGCTGGTAGAGAAGACGGGAGATGTCGATGTTCTGCGTTTTGGGGTTATCTGGGAACGTTTTTTTCTCTATCAGTTCCGTATGTCCGATGACTTCATCCATCGTATGCTTGCCCATCAGGGAGAGATATTCGCGCATCTCCTCGGCCACATATTTAAAATAGGTAATGAGATATTCCGAACGCCCGCGGAACCGGGCCCGCAGTTCGGGATTCTGGGTGGCCACACCCACGGGGCAGGTATTCATGTGACACTTGCGCATCATCACACAGCCAAGCACAATGAGGGCCGCCGTAGCGAATGCGTATTCCTCAGCACCTAATAATGCCATCAGCATAGCGTCACGTCCCGTTTTGAGCTGTCCGTCGGTCTGCAGTTTCACCTGTCCGCGCAGCCGGTTGATCAGAAGGGTCTGCTGGGTCTCGGCCAGGCCGACCTCAGCAGGCATGCCAGCATGTTTGGTAGACGAGGCGGGCGAGGCTCCCGTTCCGCCGTCGGCTCCCGAGATGACTATACGGTCGGCTTTGGCTTTAGCCACACCTGCCGCAATCGTACCGATGCCCGATTCGGAGACAAGTTTGACGGAGATTTCGGCCTGGGGATTGACGTTCTTGAGGTCGAAGATGAGTTGGGCAAGATCCTCGATAGAGTAGATATCGTGATGGGGCGGCGGAGAAATCAGGGTGATGCCCGGCATCGCATGACGCGTCTTGGCAATCACTTCGTCCACCTTGAATCCCGGCAGCTGACCGCCTTCGCCCGGCTTGGCTCCCTGGGCAATCTTGATTTGTATCTCGTCAGCATTGACCAGATATTCCGTGGTCACTCCGAAACGGCCCGAAGCCACCTGCTTGATAGCTGAGCGTGTATTTGGTTCTCCCTCGCGGATGTAGAAGCGGGCATTGTCCTCACCGCCCTCGCCGGTATTGCTGCGTCCACCGATAGTGTTCATGGCGATTGCAAGTGCCTCGTGGGCTTCCTTCGAGATGGCACCGAACGACATGGCTCCCGTTGCAAAACGGCGCATAATGCTCTCTACCGGTTCGACCTCATCGAGCGGTGTGGGCTCGGGGGCCCTTTTGAAAGTCATGAAGTCGCGGATAAACATCGGTTCGGGACGTCCGTTCACCAGCGCTGCAAATTCCTTGTATTTTTTATAGGAACCCAGACGGGTGGCAATCTGCAGCGTCGATATCGTCTCGGGATTCCAGGCATGCTGTTCGCCGTCACGACGATAGACGTAGTTGCCGAAATTGGGCAGCAGATCGAAGGTTGCGTGCGGGTCGAAGGCCTGCCGGTGGGGACGCAGCGTCTCCTCGGTGATTTCTGCAAGTCCTATGCCTGTAATCTTCGACATGGCTCCGCCGAAATAACGGTCCATCACATCTTGGTCCAGACCGGCGACCTCGAAGATACGGGCACCCTTGTAGGACATCAGGGTCGAGATACCCATCTTCGACATAATCTTCATCAGGCCTTTCGAGATGGCGTTGATGTAATTCGAGACGGCTGTATTGTAATCCAAAGCCAGCTCTTTCTTCTCTATCTGTTCCTCGATAACAGCAAAGGCCAGATACGGGTTGATGGCCGATGCACCGTAGCCCATCAGCAGGGCGAAATGCATCACCTCACGCGGTTCAGCCGACTCGATGATGAGACCTATTTGGCAGCGTTTATGATGTTCCACCAGGTAACTGTGAACCGCCGATGTGGCCAGCAGCGAGGGTACCGGAGCCATCTTCTCCGACACGTTGCGGTCGGTCAGGATGATGTAATCGGCTCCCGCATCGACGGCTGCCTCTGCCTTCTTGCAGAGTTGGTCGATGGCCTTTCTGAGACCGGCTTCTCCTTCTTCCACGGGGAAGAGCATATCGGCCTTCTGGGCCTTGAAGCCTTTGTACGCTATATTGCACAGCAGGTCGAACTGGGTATTGGTGAGAATGGGATTGCTCAGACGCACCATCTTGCAGAGCTCCGGGTTGGGTTCCAGCAGGTTGCTGTCGATACTTCCCACATAACCGTCCAGGCTCATCACCAGTTTCTCGCGGATGGGGTCGATGGGCGGGTTGGTGACCTGTGCAAACTGCTGACGGAAGTAGGCAAACAGTCGCTGCGGGAAACGCGAGAATGCGGCCAGCGGGGTGTCGTTGCCCATCGACCACGTGGGTTCCTGTCCGTTGAGGGCCATCGGCTGGATGATGCGTGTGATATCCTCCTGCGAATAGCCGAACTCGGTGAGCAGCTGCGGATAGTTTTTCTCCTTGATGGTCGGCTTACGACCCGAAGAAAGGTCATCCAGACAGATGCGGTTGAGTCCCAGCCATTCGCCGTAGGGGAATTCGTTGGCCAGTTGGGCCTTGACCTCGGGATCGTAATGCACATGTCCCATCTCCATATCGATGAGCAGGATTTTGCCTGGCTGCAGACGGCCCTTCTCGGCAATCTCGTTGGCGTCAAACTGGAGGACACCGGTCTCGCTGGCCATCATCAGCATCCCGTCCTTGGTGATGAGATAACGGCAGGGACGCAATCCGTTGCGGTCCAGCATACCGCCCGCATAGCGTCCGTCGGAGAACAGCAGGGCGGCAGGGCCGTCCCACGGCTCCATCATAATGGAATGGTATTCATAAAAATCTTTGAGTTCCTGGGAGATGGGGTTTTTCGAATTGAAACTTTCGGGTACCAGCATCGCCAGCGCATGGGGTAGCGACATTCCCGATTCGACAAAGAACTCCAGCACATTGTCAAATGATGCCGAGTCGGACATCCCTTCCTGAATGATGGGAGTTACATCCTTCATGCCGCCCAGTTTGCCGGGATCGAGCACCGTCTCGCGGGCATGCATCCACGAACGGTTGCCGCGGATGGTGTTGATTTCGCCGTTGTGCCCCAGGTAACGGAAAGGCTGGGCCAGGGGCCAGCGCGGCGAAGTGTTGGTCGAGAAACGCGAGTGGACAAGTGCCAAACCCGAGGTGAACCAAGGCGATAGCAGATCCGGATAGTATTCGCGCAGCTGTCGCGAGATGAGCATACCCTTGTAGATAAGGGTACGGGTCGAGAAGGAACATACGTAGAACATGTCGCGCTCCGGGATTTCCTCGTCGGCCAGGATACGGTTCTCGACCTTGCGGCGCACCACATAGAGTTTGCGCTGCAGGTCATCCTGCGGCATCACGGTTGGCGCTGTCACAAACAGCTGACGCACTGCCGGTTCTGCCTCACGGGCCAGGGCCCCCAGTGCATCACTGTTGACGGGCACAGCACGCACGGACAGCAGGTTAAGCCCGGCAGCCTGAATCTCCTCACGGAAGATGTCGATGCAGCGTTGACGCGCGGTCTCGTCCTGCGGAAGAAACGTCATCGCCACTCCGTAACGGCCCTTCTCTGGAACCGGAATGCCCTGCAGCAGGATATACTCGTGGGGAATCTGCACCATGATGCCGGCACCGTCACCGGTACGTCCGTCTGCGCCCTCTGCGCCGCGGTGTTCCATATTTTCAAGCACCTGGAGACCGCGCTCCACTATCTCATGGCTTTTGCTGCCGTTGATATTGGCCAGCAGACCGACGCCGCACGCATCGTGTTCATAAGTAGGATCATACAATCCCTGTTTCTCAAACATTTTATTATTTTATATTCTTTATTTTATATTTTAGATTAAAATTACTATTCCCGTGCCGTTCAGGAAGTCCCCCTCTAAGGGGGGATTTAGAGGGTCTCTTTTATTTATTACGATTGGCAAAGATACGCTTTTTTGCTGACATAACAAAAGAAAGTCGTTTTTTTTTGACAAATATTTGTTTATTTGCAGTTTTTATCCTATCTTTGCACCGCATTTAGCATCAAGAAGGTGTCATTTCGGCACGCCAACCGAGCCTCATCACTCAGGTCACGGTGGAAAAAGAAAGATGCGAGAGCATATGTTAAACTCTAAAAATTTTTTCATTTATGAACTATCTGTTCACATCCGAATCGGTGTCGGAAGGACACCCCGACAAAGTTGCTGACCAAATCAGCGACGCGTTACTCGACGAATTTCTCGCACAGGACCGCAACTCGAAGGTCGCTTGCGAAACGCTGGTCACCACAGGACAGGTGGTGCTGGCCGGAGAAATCAAATCACAGGCTTACGTGGATCTGCTTGAAACCGCACGCCGCGTCATCAACCGCATCGGCTACACCAAGGCTGAGTACAAGTTTGACGGCGACTCATGCGGTGTGTTCAGCGCCATTCACGAACAGAGCGCCGACATCAACCGCGGTGTCGATGTGGCCGTACCCGATGAACAGGGCGCCGGCGACCAGGGTATGATGTTCGGTTATGCGACGAATGAGACTCCCCAGTTTATGCCGCTGACGCTCCAGCTGAGCCATCTGCTGCTTGAGGAACTGGCTGCCATCCGCCGCGAGACCCCCTCCCCCATGCCTTACCTTCGTCCCGATGCCAAAAGCCAGGTCACGGTGGAATACAGCGAGGAGAATCGTCCGGTACGCATCCACACCATCGTCATCTCAACCCAGCACGACGAGTTTATCCTACCAGCCGACGACAGTCAGGCCGCACAGGATGCCGCCGACAAAGCGATGCGCGACCGGATTGAGGCCGATGTCAGAAACATACTTCTGCCTCGCGTGCTGAAACAGCTGCCCGCCGGGGTACAGGCTCTCTTTGACAACAGGATTATTCTGCACGTCAATCCGACGGGCAAATTCGTAATCGGCGGTCCTCATGGCGACACGGGACTCACAGGTCGCAAAATCATCGTCGATACCTACGGCGGCCGCGGAGCTCACGGAGGCGGTGCCTTCTCGGGCAAAGACCCCTCCAAGGTGGACCGTTCGGCAGCCTATGCCGCACGGCATATCGCAAAGAACCTGGTGGCCGCAGGCGTAGCCGACGAGGCCCTGGTTCAGGTTTCCTATGCCATTGGCGTTGCCGACCCCGTCTCGCTCTATGTCAACACTTTCGGCAAGAGCCGCGTCAGCCTCAGCGATGCCGAGATATCTCAGCGCGTGGCCGCTATCTTCGACATGCGACCCGCTGCCATCGAGAAACGTCTCAATCTGCGTCAGCCCATCTATGAGGAGACAGCTTCCTACGGACACTTCGGCCGCACGCCCCAGACCGTCAAAAAGGTATTTACGTCCAAGTATTTCAAGGAACCCATCGAGTGCGAGGTTGAACTCTTCACCTGGGAGAAACTGGACTACGTGGACCGTATCAGAGAGGTCTTTGGAGTGAAGAGCGAAGAGTGAAGAATCGCCCCCTCTCCAAAGTGCGAGGATATCGCGTTAATGAATTCTATTATTGTTCATTATCATGCTCGTTTTCTCGCCATGCCAAAACTCATGCAAGCATGGTTTTGGTCATCTGGCTTAACGAAAACGTTCAATATTAATTTAAAATGCCCCGGCATTCATGCCCCTCTCCCCTTGGAGAGGGCTTGGGGGTGAGGCTTTTTCTATGCGATCTACATTCTCAACACGACTTGGCGCTATCGCCGCTGCTGCCGGTTCGGCCATCGGACTGGGCAACATCTGGCGGTTTCCCTACATGACGGGTGAAAACGGAGGCGCCGCCTTCCTGCTCATCTATCTGGGTGCCGTGCTCTGTCTGGGCATACCGCTCATGATAGCCGAGTTTATGATTGGACGTACGGCCCACGCCGATGTGGCCGGTTCGTTCCGCAAACTGCTGCCCGGCACCCGTTGGTACTGGGTGGGTGCCGTATCGGTGTTTGTTGCGATTGTAATCCTCGGATTCTACAGCGTGATCTCCGGATGGACGTTGGAATACACGTGGCGGGCTCTGACCAATGATTTCCAGACATCGGTGGCCAGTGCCCAGCTGGTGACGCCCGATGCGCAGGCGAGCCAAGTGCTCACCATGGATTTCAACGCCTTTGCGACTTCCCAACTGCCGCCCATTCTCTGGGCATCGCTGTTCATCGCCATCAACGCCTTCATCCTGCTGGGCGGTGTGCAGAAAGGCATTGAACGGGCCTCCAATATCCTCATGCCCATCCTGCTGCTTCTGTTGGCAATGCTGTGTGTCAACTCACTCACCCTCCCCGGTGCTGCCGAGGGATTGCGGTTTCTCTTCGAACCCGATTTCTCCAAAGTGACCGGACAGACCGTGCTGGCGGCCTGCGGACAGGCCTTCTTCTCGATGTCGGTCGGCATGGGCTGTCTCATTATCTACGGAAGTTATATGGACGACAATACCAAAATCGGCAAGACAGCTCTCAGCGTGGCCGGTCTCGACACAATGATTGCCATCCTGGCGGGCATCACAATTTTCCCGGCCTGCTACAGCTACAATATCACGCCCAATGCCGGTCCGAGCCTCATCTTCATCACACTCCCCAGCGTCTTTGTGGCGATGCCCGGCGGTTATTTCTGGGCCCTGCTGTTCTTCATCCTCGTGGCATTGGCGGCCCTGACCTCCACAATGTCGCTGCTCGAAGCCGAGGTGACGTTCTTCGACGAGACCATCGGCATGACGCGCCGGCGGGCCATTATGGTTTCAGCGCTCATCACGTGGGTGTTCTGCGTCGTCTCCTCCCTCTCGCTAGGTGTCTGGAACGACTATAAGATTGCAGGACTGAATTTCTTCGATTTCTGCGACTTTATCACCTCCAACATCTTCATGCCGCTGGGTGCTGCGGCCATCTCGCTCTTTGTGGGTTGGAAACTCGACCGTCAGATTGTGCGCGATGCCATCACCAATCGCAAGGAGGACAGCGGATGGTATCTGATGCCCCTCATCTGGGCCCTCCGGGTTTTCTGTCCGGCCGTCATCTTCCTCGTTTTCCTGAAAGGTTTGGGACTGATTTGACTGAAATCGGGGCTGAAAAACCAGAATTTGCATCCCCGATTTCATTTTTTGTACCAAAATTTTGTTTCCTCGCAAAAATACCTTATCTTTGCGCAAACTTTTAATTAGTGCAAAATCATGCTTAGAAAAATTTTACTCACATGGGTTGTCCTCCTCATTGGCTCAACCCTGTCATTGGCCCAGAAACGCGAAGTGATTCTCCAGCAGATGGAGCAGATTCGTAATTCTCCCTCCTACATCTATGCCGAAGCCACTTCGACCAACATCGATCAGGCTTTCCGTTCCGCCCAGAAAGGGCTGCAGGCGAAGGTCAACGCCTGGATTGCCGAACGTACCGGCATGTCCGCCCTCAAGGCGACCCTTATGGATATTGACAAGACATCCACCTGGATGAACACCCGTAGCGGCAAGGAGATGCACACCTTTATATATTTGAGGAAATCCGACTTTGCCAGGCATAAACCCAAAATGCGCATCCGGCTCCGCCCGGAAGAGGACGGCGAGGAAATCCAGACCGGCAAACCGCTACCGGCGACCGGCAATTGAACAGGCTCGCTGAAAAGCGAGACTGAGCTGGCGCTATAATGTAAATCTTCGTTGGAATAGGCTCTCCAGGGTTTTCTTGTGTCTGTATTTAAAAAAGTAAAAAACTCCTGAGGACGGGATTGGGGATGGCCTGCGGCCAGAAATTATAAAAAAAATTACAATGAATAAAAACCGATAAAACCACATTCGGACTGTCGCAGAATCAGTGGGATGTCTCATTTTATTCTGCACTCCATCACGGGACTGCCTTCGAGCGAGGCAGTAATGCGGTCGCCGGGATGTACGGCCCCCACGCCGGCGGGCGTGCCTGTGAAGATGAGGTCACCGGTTTTCAGCAGATAGAAACGGGAGGCATAGGCAATGATGCTATCCACCGTGTGGAGCATCAGCGAGGTGTCGCCCCGCTGCCGGGTCTCCCCGTTGAGCCGCATCTCGAAATGCAGTTCCTGTATTCCTTTATTTAAATCGGAGAGTTTCACCCAGTCGCCCACGTAGGCCGAACCGTCAAATCCTTTCGAGATTTCCCAGGGCAGTCCTTTCGCCTGCAGTTGTCGCTGCAGGTCTCTGCACGTGAAATCCAGCCCCAGCGTCACCTCATCATAATACCTGTGGGCGAACCTTTCCGGAATCGACTTGCCCAAATGGTTGATCCTGACCACCAGCTCCGTCTCATATTCCACCTGACGGCTGAAATCAGGCACAAAGAAAGGCCACCCGGGACGCGTCAGAGCCGTCTCGGGTTTCAAGAAGAGAGTAGGGTTCTCACCGCCTCCGAAATTGAGTTCATCGACATGGGCGGCATAATTCATGCCCACACAGATAATTTTCATTTCCGTCCGAAGTCTGCGGGGATTTCGCCCCATTTCTTGGTATCCCAAGTGAGTATCTGCACATTCACCTGATGCGTTTGCAGCCAGTGTTCTGCGCGGTTAATCATCGAGAAGGTCTCGCGGTTCGTATCGTCCATCTGAAGCGTTGTCTTGCACTTGCGGTCTCTCACCCATGCCCTTGCCGTACGGCTGTCGCTGTAGATGGGCAGTCGCAGACCCTGCTTCTCCTCGAAACCCAGGGCGTGCACTATGGCCAGAAACTCTCCGATGTTGTTGGTCGAATTGGGAACGGGCCCGAAATGGAACAGCTGCTGTCCCGTCTTGATATAGACACCCCGGTATTCCATCGGGCCGGGCACACCCGAACAGGCGGCATCCACCGCGATAGCGTCCTCAATCCATCCGCTTCCTTTCGGACGGATGACGGGCAGCGCGGGCTTTGGCGTGGCGGCTACGGCTTCTGCCATCTGATCGCGCAGCGGTTCCGATGTCGTCTTATTCAGCGGTCCGCGTTTCCTGATGTCTATCTTGGGCTTCGTGGCTTGTCCGTCGGTCGGGGGTGTCCATTCCACCGTATGCCCCTCCTTGCGGAGCTGCTCCACCTGTCGGGCCACTTCCTTGTAGAACCGTTTCTCGTCGAAACCCTTACGGAAGGCCTCCACAGCCTCGGTTTCCGACGTGAAGGCCCGAATCTGGGCTTCCGGGAAACCCTTGATTTGGGCTTCCGCCTCTTCCCACGAATCATAGATGCCGGGAGCAAACCCCGCCCAAACCACATAATATTTTTTAGCTTTCATGCCGCAAAGATAAATATTTTTTCTCAAAATAACAAAAAAATGTCATCAAGAGTTTCAAAAAGATGCATAAAAGCGGAATATTGTGTAAAATTTAAGCCTTTTATTCAAAATTCTTAGAAAATACTTGCATTTATAAGAATAATTCCGTAATTTTGCACTCCGAAATGATAACAAACTACGTATGCAACGCATCTTCTTAATCGGATATATGGGCGCAGGCAAAACAACCTTGGGCAGGGTATTGTCCAGGGAGATGGGTTTGCAGTTCATTGATCTCGACATCTTTATCGAAGGTCGGCAGCACAAAAGCATACCTCAGATTTTTGCCGACATCGGCGAGGACGGATTCCGACAACTGGAACGTCATGCTCTCGAGGAGGTCTCGCAATATGAAGATGTGGTCATAGCCCTCGGTGGCGGCACACCCTGTTTCTTCGACAATATGGAGATTGTCAATGCCTCCGGCACCAGCATCTGGCTCAAACCCTCCGAGGATGTACTGCTGCGCCGGCTCATTGCCGGCAAGGCCAAGCGGCCCATCCTGGCGCAGAAGAGCGACGGTGAACTCCTCGACTTTATCCGTCTCCAGATGGAATGGCGTTCGCCCTTCTACAGCCAGGCAACCTACACGCTCGACAGCGACAATCTCGAGGACGCGCCCGGCATCACCGAGACGGCACAGAAAGTAATGGAATTATTAAAAACAAACATATAAAACAGACAAAGGTAAAACTATGGCAGACAAACCAAAGATTATCGAAACAGACGAGATGGTAGTGCGCTTCTCGGGCGACTCCGGCGACGGCATGCAGCTGGCCGGTACCATCTTCTCGACCATTGCCGCCATTCTCGGCAATGAAATCAGCACCTTCCCCGACTATCCGGCTGAGATGCGTGCCCCCCGCGGTTCGCTGGGCGGAGTATCGTCCTATCAGGTTCATGTGGGCAAGAAGGTCTATACCCCCGGTGACCAGTGCGACGTACTCGTGGCCATGAACCCCGCCGCACTCAAGCAGAACGCCAAATATCTCAAGAAGGGCGGCATCCTCGTCTATGACCAAGACACCTTCATCGACTCCGAATTCAAGAAAGCCAAATTCGAGACCTCCGATCCTTTTGTAGAAATGGGTCTCGACAAAACGATGCAGATCCTGCCCGTTCCGATTTCGGAGAACACCAAGGCCAGCCTCGCCGACACGGGTATGGATGCCAAGAGCGTAGCCCGCTGCCGCAACATTTTCACCCTCGGCTTCATCTTCTGGCTCCTCAACCGTCCCATCGACAAGGCCATCGAGATGCTCACCTCCAAGTTCGGCAAGAAGCCCGAGGTGCTTGCAGCCAACACGAAGGTCATCACCGACGGCTACAACTACGGTGCCAACACCCACGCTTCGGCTTCGACCTACCGCATCGAGAGCGAGGCCGCCCAGCCCGGCATCTATTGCGACGTAAAGGGAAATCTCGCTACGGCCTACGGCCTTGTAGCCGCTGCCGAGAAGGCTGGCATCCGCCTCTTCCTCGGTTCCTATCCCATCACCCCCGCCACCGATATTCTCCACGAACTCTCCAAACTCAAGTTCCTGGGCGTAACCACCGTACAGGCTGAGGACGAAATTGCAGGTATCTGTACAGCCATCGGAGCCAGCTTCGGCGGCGCTCTTGCAGCCACCTCCACCTCCGGTCCCGGTCTGGCCCTCAAGGGCGAGGCCCTGGGTCTTGCCGCAATGGCCGAACTTCCCCTCGTGGTCATCGACGTCATGCGTGGCGGTCCCTCTACGGGCCTTCCCACCAAGACCGAACAGACCGACCTGCTGCAGGCCTGCTACGGCCGCAACGGCGAATCGCCTGTTGTGGTGATGGCCGCCAAGACACCTGTCGACTGTTTCTTCTCGGCCTATAACGCCTCCAAGATAGCCCTCGAGCACAACACGCCCGTCGTGCTCCTCACCGATGCCTTCATCGCCAACGGTTCCAGCTCGATGCTCGTGCCCGATGTGGACAAGATGCCCGCCATCAACATCCCTATCGCCCCCGAATCGGCCAAGGGTGCCTACAAGCCCTACAGCCGCGATCCTGAGACCTTCGTGCGCTGGAAGGCCATTCCCGGCACCGAGGGCTTCACCCATCGTCTCGGTGGTCTGGAGAAGAACGAATCGGGTGCCATCTCCACCGACCCCAACGTCCACCAGACGCAGGTCAACAACCGTCAGGCCAAGATTGACTATATTGCCAACTGTATCCCCGAACTCGAGGTCACCGGCGACACCGATGCCGACACCCTCATCGTAGGCTGGGGCGGCACCTACGGCCATATTTCCGCAGCTGTGGAGGAATGCCGCGCTGCAGGCATGAAGCTGGCTCAGACGCACTTCACCTACATCAATCCCCTGCCCAAGAACACGGCCGAGGTGCTGAAACGCTACAAGAAGATTCTCGTCTGCGAACTCAACAACGGACAGTTCGCCGGCCTCCTTCGCATGAAGATCGACGGCCTCAGCGTCCGGCAGTACAACGAGGTCAAGGGCCAGCCCTTCCAGATTGCCTCTCTCGTCGAGGCCATCAAGGCGCTATAATTATTTTAGATTTTAAGATTTACTTATTTACCGATCCTACGCGACCCCGCTTTGTAATTCCAATATAAAATAACAGAAATTCCAATCTAAAATATAAAATAATTAAATATAAAATAGAAAAATATGTTCACTCAACAAGACTATAAATCAGATCAACCCCTGAAATTCTGCGCCGGCTGTGGCGACCACGCCATTGCCGCCTCCATGCAGAAAGCGATGGCCGAACTCGGTGTGGCTCCCTGGCAGACCGCCGTCATCTCCGGCATCGGATGCTCCAGCCGTATGCCCTACTATCTGGAGCCCTATGGCATGCACACCATCCATGGTCGCGGCCTCGCCATTGCCACCGGACTCAAGACCGCACGTCCCGACCTCACCGTCTGGAACGTCTCCGGCGACGGCGACTGCCTCGCTATCGGCGGCAACCACTTCATCCACGCGATGCGCCGCAACATCGACCTCAACATCATCCTCTTCAACAACAAGATCTACGGCCTCACCAAAGGTCAGTACTCCCCCACCTCCGACCGCGGACTCGTCTCCAAGTCGTCGCCCTGGGGAACGGTCGAGGACCCCTTCTGCCCCGCTGAGCTCTGTCTCGGTGCCCGCGGCAACTTCTTTGCCCGTGCCATCGATGCCGACATTGCCAATTCGGTCAAGTGCATGGTAGCTGCCGCACGCCACAAGGGTGCTTCCGTGGTTGAGATGCTCACCAACTGCGTCATCTTCGCCGACGGCATCCACAAGGCCATCACCGACCCCTCGCTCCGTCAGGACCGCTGCATCTTCCTCGAGGAAGGCAAACCCATGATTTACGGCAAGAACCGCGACAAGGGCCTCATCCTCGACGGCTGGAACATCAGGAGCGTCACCATCGGCGAGAACGGTATCACCGAGAACGACCTCATCGTCCACGATCCCAAGCACGCCGACCTCGCCTTCTCGATGAAACTCGCCATGATGGGCTACAACCCCTACGGATGGGCAGCCGCCGATCCCGAACTCCCCATCGCAATGGGTGTCATCCGCGATGTAGAAAGTCCCACCTACGACGAGAGCGTCAACGCCCAGATTGAAGAGGTCAAGGCCAAGAAACCCCAGCGAACCCTCCGCGACCTCCTCATGTCCGGCGACACCTGGGAGGTCAAATAACACCCCTCCCTGTTTAATCCCAAAGCGCATCCCCTTTTGAGGATGCGCTTTTCTTATTTGGAGTCCTTTCCCGGCCGCGTCCAGAACTTCGTAGCCTTCTTTTTCTTCTTCAGCGACTGTTTGACGCGCTGCGCTTTTTTCTCTAACCACGCCTCATACTGTCGTTCCAGAAAATTATCTGCCATAGTGAATTTTTACGTTTAGTTTAGCTATAAAACAATCGATTTTGATAATTGTGCGATGCAAAATTAAGTTTTTTTCAGAACTTATGCAAATTTTTTGGAAAAAAAAATGTCCATTCGAAAAAAAATACATACCTTTGCACCGCATTTTCAAAGAAAACAGCCTGTTTTTTCAGGCATTCCTCCGAAAACCGCATATAATTACATTCAATAAACAAATCAAATTTTTTAAAAACAAACTATCGTTATGAAGAAGTACATGGTTATGTTGGCAACTGCAGCTCTGTTCTGCGCTTGCTCTAATGGTAACAAGGCCGCCGAAGAGGCTGCCAAGGCTAAGGCTCAGGCCGATTCTATCGCAGCTGTAGCTGAGGCTGCCAAGGTCGCTGCTGAAGAAGAGGCTACCAAGGCTCAGGATTGCGTGAACGCTGTTCAGGCTCAGATCGATTCTCTCACCAACCTCGGTAAGAAGATCACCAAGGAGGGTCAGGCCCAGCTCGATTCTCTCACCGCTAAGATCGACGGCCTCAAGGCTGCCGCTGCTGAGAAGGTTGAGGCTGCCAAGGCTGCTGCCGACGCTGTGAAGGCTGCTGCCGGCGAGAAGGTTGACGAGGCTGCCAAGGCTGTAGAGGACGTTAAGGACGCTGCTGCCGAGAAGGCTGAGGAAGCTGCCAAGGCTGCAGAGGGCGTTAAGAACCTCGTGAAGTAATCTGGCCTACAGGCCAAACCAAAAAGAGGGCGTGCCGAAGGAATATCCTTCTGCACGCCCTCTTTTATTTTATGATTGCTGTGCGCGTTTAGCGTGCGCGGGCTACAAGATCGGCGGGTGCCTGGGGCATCGCTCCGTTCTGAGTGCAGACGAAGGCCGAGACATCTACAGCGAGACGGTGTGCCTCGGGGATGCTCTTGCCGTTGAGAATGGCGGCACAGAACGAACCGGTGAAGGAGTCGCCGGCACCTACGGTATCGGCCACCTTGACCTTGGGAGTCTCGTAGAACGACATCGCGCCGGGCGAGAAGACATAGGAGCCGTTGACACCGGCGGTGAGGACGAGCATGTCGAGATGATACTTGCCGAGCAGGAGCCAGCATTTATTCTCGATGTCAAGACCGGGATAGCCGAACATGCGTCCTATGAGAACGAGTTCCTCGTCGTTGATCTTGAGGATATTGCACTTGCGGAGACTCTCGCGTATGATGTCCTTGTTGTAGAAATTCTGACGCAGGTTGATGTCGAAAATCTTGAGACAGTCGTTGGGTGTGGCCTCCAGGAAGCGGTGGATGGTGTTGTAGGAAACCTCGCTGCGCTGTGCAAGCGAACCCCAGCATACGGCCTTGGCGTTGCGGGCCACGTCCTCGATCTCGGGCGTGAAGGGGATATTGTCCCAGGCGACGCCCTGCCGGATATCATAGGTGGGCACACCGGCATCGTCGAGGGTGACCTGAACTGTACCCGTGGGGAAGTCCACGCGGGGCATGAGATAACGGAGTCCCTTGGACTCGATTTCGCGTGCCGTCTCCTCGCCAAGGGCATCGTTGCCGAGAGCGGATACTGCAAGGGTCTGCCAGGAACCGTCAGAGAACTGACCTGCCTGGAATGCGAAGTTGGCGGGCGCACCGCCCAGTTTTTTACCTTCGGGAAGCACATCCCAAAGAGCCTCACCGAGGCCGACTACGTACTTGTTCATTTTTTTATTGTATTATTTTATTTAAAATTACATCATCGGACTAACCATTCCAATGTCTATAAAGTCTTTAGAGTTTATAGTCTCTTAGGTCTGCAGTCTCCTCAAGCCTTGCGGAAACAGCGCAGGTAGGTGAAGAGATAGATGACACCGACGGTCATGACGAGGACTGCGCCAATCTGCCCGAAGGCATCGGATGCGTAGCCCATGAAGAGGGGGAAGACGGTGCCGCCGAAGAGGCCCATGATCATGAGACCTGAAACCTCGTTCTGTTTTTCGGGAACAGCCTCCAGCGCCTGGGCAAACACCATCGAGAAGATGTTGGAGTTGCCATAGCCGACAAGGGCAATGCCGATGTAGAGGACCAGCGTGGATTGGCCGAAGAACATGCATACCATCGAGAGGGCCATCATGATGACCGAGATAAGGAAGAAGGTCTTCGTCTTGAGCACACGCAGGAAGAAGGAGCCCGTGAGACAGCCGACGGTACGGAAGATGAAGTAGAGAGAGGTGGCAAAGGCCGCGTCGTTGAGGGTCATCCCGGTACGTTCCATGAGGAGTTTGGGCGCGGTGGTGTTGGTGCCCACGTCAATACCCACGTGGCACATGATACCGAAGAACGAGAGCAGCACGATGGGTTTGCCCAACAGACGGATGCAGTCAACAAACGACGAGGGCCGGCCCTGAATGGGTTCCTCCTCGATGCGGGTGGCAAAGAGCAGGAGGGTGGCAATGATGCCCACCGTCATGTAGATGGGGAAGAGCACGCGCCAGCCGAGACCGAAGAGGTCGAGGGCTCCCGTAGCACCCCAGGCAGCGATGATGGGCGCCATGAAGGATGCGATGGCCTTGATGAACTGACCGAAGGTGAGCGTCGAGGCGAGATTACCACTGCCCAGTACAGTCGAAACGAGGGGGTTGAGCGAGGTCTGCATGATGGCATTGCCGATGCCCAACAGCGAGAATGAGATGAGCATCACCGAGAAGCTGTTGTCGAAGACGGGCAGCAGCAGCGACAGCACGGTCACTGCCAGCGACACCAGCACAGTGTTCTTGCGGCCTATCTTATTCATCAGCATGCTCGAAGGCACCGAGAAGATGAGGAACCAGAAGAAGACCAGCGAGGGCAGGAAGTTGGCCACCGAGTCGGAAAGCCCGAGGTCGGCCTTGACGTAGTTGGACGCGATGCCGACAAGGTCAACGAAGCCCATGGCGAAGAACGCCAGCATGACGGGCAGGAGCGCGAGTTTGGATGATTTGTTCATAATTATAGGGATTATGGATTGATTTTATAGACATCGAGAGCCTGAACCCGGCATCCGCCTGAAACGGAGATTTTGCTGTAGGGCTCGGAGGGGAACACGAGGTTGGTCATAGCGAAGCGTCCGTCACCGGCAAAGGCCTCGATGGAGCAGCGGTCGATGAAGAGACGCAGCTCCTGGGTGCGGGAACGCGAGGTGGTGGCCAGCGTGGTGCAGGGGAAGTCGTCGGAGAAGTCGGTCAGACCGGACTGAGTGCGGTCCATAGAGAACGACTGGGCCTGGGCATCGTAGGTCATTGTGACGCGTTCGTCCTTGTCATTCATGAGCACTATATCGGCCTTGCCGCGGCTGTCGAGGCGCACGGTGAGCACAATCTCGTAGAGGCCGTCTTTCTCCTTGGGAAGCACGAGCACAGAACCGTCGGCATCCATGGAGCCATAGGATGTCTTCTCGCCGCGCAGGTTGAGACATTCGGGCGAGGGTAGCGAAGCCACCACATAGGAGCCGTCGTCGGCTTTGATGAGGTCGAGTTCGCGCGGCAGCGTGTTGGCCGAACGGAACTGCATGGTGGGCACGATATTGGCATACTGCCAGTTGGACATCCACCCGATGATGGTTTTGCGGCCGTCGGGCGCATTGCTCCACGAGACGGCGGCATAGTGGTCGCGTCCGTAGTCAATCCACTTGGTGACGTAGGAAGGCTCGTCGCAGGTAAACGTCTTGCCGTCCCACTCGCCCACGAAATACTGGGTGCCGGAACCGCCGAAGGGTGCGCCGGGATTGATGTTGACGAGGAGTACCCACTTGTGCCTGTTGGTGCCGCGCACGGGCAGCCGCATGAGGTCGGGACATTCCCAGACACCGTTTTGCGAACCGTAGCCGAGACCGAACTTGCCCGAGAGGGTCCAGTGCTTGAGGTCGGGCGACGTGTAGAAGAGGTCCTGGTGGGTCAGGGCATCGGCGAGGGCCAGTACCCAATAGCCGTGCTCCTCGTCCCAGAAGAAGTTGTCGTCGCGGGTCTCCTTGTCGCTGGTGATGATGGGGTTGTAGGGATATTTGGTGAAGGTCATGCCGCCGTCGGTGGAATAGGCGAGCGACTGCTGCTGACTCTTGCCGGCCGAGGTGTAGATGGCCACGACGGCATCCTTGCCGAATCCGGCGGTATTGTTCTTATCCACCACGCAGGAGCCCGAGAAGACGGACCCCAGCCCGTCGGCCCAGATGGCCTCGGGGTGATGGTCCCAATGGAGCAAATCGCGCGAGGTGGAATGTCCCCACGTCATGTTGCCCCACATCGAACCGTAGGGATTGAACTGATAGTAAAGGTGCCAGACGCCGTCCTTCCAGAACATGCCGTTGGGATCGTTCATCCACCCGTAGAGGGGTGTGTGGTGGTAGGCGGGACGGTATTTCTCGGTGTTGTCCGTCGGGAAGGTGTCGGCGAGCTTCATGAGCTTCCAGCAGACATCGGTCTTGCCGAAACGCACGCGGGAGCGTTCGTTGCTGGTCTCAATGTTGAGAACGACGTGCCGGCCTTTGTAGGGTTCGAGTTTGAAGGGTACGAAGTAGTCGTGCTTGCTCTGTGCCAGCCGGGCAGTGAACTGCTGGACTATCTGTCCGTCGATGAGGACGTTGACCTTGGCCTCGGGCGCATACTCTTCGATGGGGAGCAGCAGGTATTCGTTGGCTGCATCGAAGGTGACGAGGGTATTGTCGGCTCCGAGGGAAGTAATCTGCAGGTTCTCGCCGCCCTGGGCAGCGACCCACGTGCATGGCAGGATTGCCATCAGAAAGGTGAATAAAGGTTTCAGTTTCATATCAAAAACGGTTATGTTAAATCTTGCGGTGCAAAGATAGCGTATATTTCAGAAAGGGAATGAAAAAAATCGTACATAGGATAACAAAATTGTTGCGTGATACAATTTTTCTATGTTTTTTACAGGAAACCGAAAGAACGGGGCCGCACAGAAGGTGTCCGTGCAGCCCCGCGAATGAATTTATTGAGATTAGTTGAATTCTGTCGGTCAGGAATCAGAAGGCTGCATAACCGGGATTCTGAACGTAGGCCGAATTGGAGAAGTTATACTGCGTGAGCGGGATGGGGAAGTACTCATCCTTGCCGGCCTGGAAACCGCCGGAAGCGGCATA